>JACCDQ011852884.1_pt1 | contig 31394 bp, 32 predicted proteins | sample 7446031 | NCBI WGS metagenome assembly JACCDQ01 (sample SAMN15323442, study PRJNA562643) | freshwater metagenome | isolation source: river surface water | place: USA:Blue River Watershed | collected 2017-08-17 | reverse complement strand
CGTTTGAATAGAAGACGGCGTCTGGTTCGCTTGCAATCAAAGTCGCAGCGTCCACCTTTGCAGGGAAAACCTGCACTTCGAGTCCGCGAGCAACCATTTGCTCGATGGTCGAGCGCTTGATACCGAGATCAACGATGGCAACCTTGCCAACACGTTCCCCTTCAGCAGGAGCAAAGTATGGTTCAGGCGTGGTGACAACGTCGCTTAGTGAAAGTCCCTGCATACGCACAGCGCCTTGAACACGGGCAAGAAGCTCTTCGCGTGAGGCCTGAGCTGCAGCACCGCTGAATATGCCTGCGCGCATTGCACCTGCGGTGCGAAGGTGACGAGTTAGCGCTCGAGTGTCGAGACCAGAGATGCCGACGATGCCGTACTTTGATAGCTCATCCGGCAGTGAAGCCTCGCTGCGGAAGTTCGAGACGATGCGGCTCGGGTCGCGGACGACATAGCCGGCGACCCAGATTTTGCTCGACTCTTCATCGCGAGCATTTACACCGGTGTTTCCGATGTGTGGGGCGGTCTGGACGACAATCTGACCGGCATACGAAGGGTCGGTTAGGGTCTCCTGATAACCGGTCATGCCGGTCGCGAAGACCAGCTCACCGAGGGTCTCACCCTCAACACCGTAGGAATTGCCTTCAAAGACCTTGCCATCTTCGAGAACGAGGAGCGCTTTGCTCATAGTTAGCCAACTTTCTTAGCGGTCGAAATTGCGTATGCGTTCAGTAGCTGGAAGCGAAACTCTTGATTGAGAACTCTGAGGTAGGTATCGAATTCGGCGGTTCCGTTGGTCCAGGTCACGACAACAAGACCATCCCGTTCCACGGCTTTGCCAATGGTTGCACTGGCGGTGTTCGCGCTCTTGATTGATGACGCATCTAGGAACAGTGGTTCTTCGCCTGTGCGGTCAAGGATCAAACCTGCTTCGCTGAGATTTGCGACCGCCTTGCCTCGGTTGCCCAGTCCGAAGCGCATGATGCGTTCCAATGGAGCGCCGGAAACGGTCGTCACCACGTAATAAAGATCCGATACCTTGTTGGCGCCGGCTGGTTCGAACCCGCTAGGCAACTGGGCAATGAGTTTCGACTGCGCAGCCGAGCGCGAACGCCAACCACGGATAGCCAGGTATGCCAGTGCGATAAGCACGATACCCATCACGGCTGCCATTTCGGAGAGCTTTTCATAGATCATTAGGCGACCTTCTCAACAAGCTTGCCGTCGGCGACGGTTAGGCTGCCACGGTAGATGGTGTACATGACGCGCCCTGGCAAAGTAAGACCTGCGAATGGGTTGTTCTGGCTCTTTGATTCGGTGACCGAAAGGATTTCGCGCTCAACCTTTGGATCGATGATGGCGATGTTGGCAATGCTTCCGACTGCAATTGGCTGACCTTGCCCCTCATCACCCGCAATGTCTGCTGGGTTGATTGACAACACCTCAGCCATGCGCTGCCACGATGACTTACCAGAGTCAATCAAAACCTGCTGTGCCACAGACGCAGCGGTTTCAAGACCAACCATGCCGAACGCTGCCGCATCCCACTCGCATTCTTTTGCTTCGGCCGGATGAGGTGCGTGGTCGGTGGCGATGATGTCAATCGTTCCGTCAATCAGTGCCTCGCGAAGGGCTTCTACGTCTGACTTCGTGCGAAGTGGCGGATTCACCTTGTAAACAGGGTCATAGGTCCGTGCGAGCTCTTCGGTTAGAAGCAGGTGATGCGGTGTTACTTCAGCGGTCACAGCAATGCCACGCTGCTTTGCCCAACGAACGATTTCGACTGAGCGCGCGGTCGATAGGTGACAAATGTGGATTCGTGACCCAACGGTCTCGGCAAGCATCACATCGCGAGCGATGATCGACTCCTCGGCAACGCCCGGCCAACCGGTAAGACCCAGTTGAGCACTGACTTCACCCTCGTTCATCTGTGCACCCTCGGTCAGACGTGGGTCCTGAGCGTGCTGGGCAATTACTCCCCCAAAGTTCTTTACATACTCGAGGGCGCGACGCATCAGAAGCGGGTCGCTAACGCACTTGCCATCGTCGCTGAAAACCTTGACGCCAGCCTTTGACTTGGCCATCGCGCCGAGTTCGGCAAGCTGCTTGCCTTCGAGGCCCACTGTGACGGCGCCGATTGGCAAGACGTCCACATAGCCTGCCTCGAGACCCAGCGCGTACACCTGCTCGACCACGCCAGCGGTGTCAGCCACTGGACTCGTGTTGGCCATCGGGTGAACCGCGGTGTAACCGCCCTTCGCTGCGGCACGCGAACCGGTCAAAACAGTCTCTGAAGCCTCGAATCCAGGTTCACGAAGGTGAGTGTGCAGGTCAACGAAACCCGGAAGCGCCACCATGCCGCCGCAGTCGATTTCGACTGAGCCGCTTAGATCGCTTCCAATGGCAGAGATTCGACCCGACGTAATTGCGATGTCTGCCTTCTCACCATTAGGCAACTGCGCGTTCTTCAAAACGATTTCATGTGACATTAGAGCGCTTCTCCTGACATCAAGTGGTACAAAACTGACATTCGAACCGAAATTCCGTTCGCAACTTGCTCAAGCACGGTCGATCGCGGTGAATCGGCGGCTTCGGATGAGATCTCAAGGCCACGGTTCATCGGACCCGGGTGCATCACAATCTGGCTTCCACTAAGCCCAGCTAGGCGCTCAGCGCTAAAGCCCCACTCGCGGGCGTATTCGCGCGCAGTCGGAAAGTAGCTCGCACTCATACGTTCGAGTTGGACGCGAAGCATCATGACGACATCCGGAGCGAAATCGGCGAGAGCCTGGTCTAGGTCAAAGTAGGTATCCGCAAGCAGATAGCTTGGAATCGATGGCAAGAGAGTCGCTGGTGCGACCAGACGAACCTCTGCGCCGAGAGCCTTCAGCAAGAGAAGGTTTGAACGAGCCACGCGCGAGTGCAATACATCGCCCACAATCAGAACCTTGACGCCGTTCAAATCACGACCGCGGGAGGCGGAACCGTGGATGCGCTTGCGCATTGTGAACGCATCGAGCAACGCTTGGGTCGGGTGCTCATGCTTGCCGTCGCCGGCGTTCACGATGTGACTTGAGATCCAGCCTGCGTTGGCAAGATTGTGCGCTGCACCTGATGCGTGGTGTCGCACTACAACAGCCTCGGCACCCATTGCCTCGAGCGTCTGGGCGGTGTCCTTCAGGCTCTCGCCCTTCGAAACACTCGATCCCTTGGCGCTGAAGTTGATCACATCAGCTGAAAGACGCTTAGCGGCGAGTTCGAAAGAAATGCGGGTACGGGTTGAATCCTCGAAGAATAGGTTCACCACTGTGCGACCACGCAAGGTTGGCAACTTCTTAACATCGCGGTCGTTAACCACAGCCATTTCTTCTGCGGTGTCGAGAATCGCCAACGCCTGGTCGAGGCTGAGGTCGGCTGCCGAAATCAGATGCTTCATGACTCGATTACCACCTGGTTCTCTTGGTCGCTCTCGGTGAGTTGAACGCGGATGCGCTCCTCGCGTGAGGTAGGCAGGTTTTTGCCAACGAAATCGGCTCGAATAGGAAGCTCGCGGTGACCTCGGTCGACCAGCACTGCTAGTTTCACCGACTTTGGACGTCCGTATGCGTTCAACGCGTCAAGTGCGGCTCGAATTGTGCGGCCGCTAAAAAGCACGTCATCGACCAGAACCAAGGTCTTGCCAGTGATTCCGCCGGTTGGAATCTCGGTTTCGGTGACCACGCGAGTTGGATTGCGATCTAGGTCATCGCGATACATGGTGATGTCGAGACGACCAACAGATTCTGCCGAAGAAAACTCAGAGTAGTTGCGCTCAATTGCCGACGCAATGCGCTTGGCTAGAACGATTCCGCGAGTTGGGATGCCTAGAAGAACGAGGTCTGATGAGCCGTGATTGGCCTCGACAATCTCGTGAGCTATGCGAGTGACAGCACGATCGATGTCGGCGCTCGTTAGCACGGTGCGTGAATTCACGCTAACTCCTTCTCCGCCTCTCTGGACGGCCTTTAAAGGATTAGTTTTGACTATCTTAGCAAGCGGTCCTCGGTGACAACGTCGGCTTGCCACAAATAGTTAAAGCGCTTTGCGCGTGGCCGAAATTCGACCGAGCAAACCGTTGATGAATGCTCCCGAGTCATCAGTCGAAAGCTCCTTCGCAGCAGCGACAGCTTCAGCAATCGCGACTGGATCCGGCACATCCTCGTTGAACAGGATCTCCCAGGCGCCTACGCGCAGAATGGCGCGATCGACGTTAGGCATACGTTCGAGAGACCAGCCCTGTGAGTAGGTCTCGAGTAGTTCATCAATTTCTTCGTGGTGAGCGATTACGCCGTCAACAATCTCACGGGCGTAGCCGAAGATCTCATCCTGATTCTGACGGTCAGCTACCAGTTCGGCTACTTCACTCAACAGCTGGTCAGGTGAAACCTTGCGAAGGTCGGCCGCATAAATTGCGTCAACAGCGCGCTTGCGCGCCTTAGTTCTGGCACTCAATTAGTCGTTGATGCGACCGAGGTAGTCGCCAGTTCGGGTGTCGACCTTGACCTTGGTGCCGGTCTCGAGGAACAGCGGCACCTGAATCTGAAGGCCAGTCTCGAGGGTCGCAGGCTTGGTGCCACCGGTCGAACGGTCGCCCTGTAGGCCAGGCTCGGTGTAAGTGACCTCTAGAACTACCGAAGCAGGAAGTTCAACGTAGATCGGATTGCCCTCGTGAAGAGCCACGACAGCGTCCTGGTTCTCGAGTAGGTACTGCGATGCCTCCGAAGCCAATTCAGGCGACAGGGTGAACTGGTCGTAGTTGTCCTTGTCCATGAACACGAAGCCGGTGCCGTCGTTGTAAAGGTAGGTCATGTCGCGCTTGTCGACGTTTGCGGTCTCGACCTTGACACCTGCGTTGAAGGTCTTGTCGACAACCTTGCCGCTTAGAACGTTCTTGAGCTTGGTGCGCACGAATGCTGGGCCCTTGCCCGGCTTGACGTGCTGGAACTCGATTACCGACCAAAGCTGGCCGTCGATGTTTAGAACCAAACCGTTCTTGAGGTCGTTACTGGTTGCCATTGCAATCACTCATTTCTTGAATTGCGCGGTCGCGCGAAAAGTGCCGGTTTCGGCCGTGAATCAGTTTATCTGAATCGTTGAATAACGCTGGTAGGACCTAGCGAGCCAACTGCTGCAAAGCGAGTCGGTATGAGTCGACGCCGAAACCGGCAATTACTCCGCTCGCGATGCCCGAGATCACCGAGTTGTGACGGAACTCCTCGCGAGCGTGCGGGTTGCTCAGGTGGACCTCGATCAGGCGAAGCCCAGCCTTGGTGATCTGGACCGCAGCATCGCGGAGCGCGTATGAATAATGAGTGAAAGCGGCCGGGTTGAGAACAACGTCTACTCCCCCGTCAATCGCCTCGTAGATCCACTTGATGAGCTCAGCCTCGTCGTTCGTCTGACGGACATCTGCGAGCAGGCCGAGAGCCCTAGCCTCGCCTTCAACCGCTGCAACGAGACCTGACCAGTCCATGGAACCGTAGATGTCTGGCTCGCGTGAACCTAGACGTGCCAGGTTAGGGCCGTTGAGAACTAGAACTTTGCTCATGCGTCTAGGTTAGTGCTCGGCGATTTCTTGGTAGGCCGCGAAAAGCATTTCATTGGTCGGGGCTGCCATGATGGTCGGCTTCCCGATTGCGTCGAGCACCACGAATCGAAGCGTGCCGGCGCGTGCCTTTTTGTCTCGATGCATGGTTTCGAGCAGCTGATTCCAACGGTATGCGCTGTATGTGGTTGGCAGACCGAGTAGCCCGAAAACCTTACGGTGACGATCAACATCGGCATCGCTGAGGCGCCCGGCGATTCGAGCTAATTCGGCAACGAAGACCATACCGATCGCAATCGCTGCGCCGTGACGCCACTTGTATCGCTCCGCGTGCTCGATGGCATGACCGAGTGTGTGGCCATAATTTAGGTGCTCTCGGGCCCCGGCCTCCTTGAAATCCTCCGACACTACGCGAGCCTTGATGGCGATGCTTCGCTCTACAATCTCGAGGAATTCCTCAGATTTTGGGTCGGTGGCACGTTCTACATCGGTCTCAATCAATTCGAGGATGCGTTCGTCGGCGATGAACCCGTACTTGGCCACTTCGCCAAAGCCGGCGAGAATTTCAGTTCGCGGCAGTGACTCTAGAGTTTCTAGGTCACAAATGACGGCCGAAGGTGCGTAGAAAGCGCCGACCAGGTTCTTGCCCTCGACGGTGTTAATGCCCGTCTTGCCGCCAACTGCAGCGTCAACCATGCCAAGCAAGGTAGTCGGAACCTGGACGAGCTTCACTCCACGGAGCCAGGTTGCCGCTACGAATCCGGCTAAATCGGTCGTCGAACCGCCACCGAAACCGATGACAGCATCCGAGCGGGTGAAGTCTGCCTTGCCCAGAATCTCCCAGCAGAAGGCAGCTACGTGGACGTTCTTGGCTTCTTCAGAGTCAGGCACACCGGCCAGAATCGCCTCATACCCGCCCGCCAATAGGCGTTCACGCAGAAGTTCGGCGCTAGCCGAGAGCGCAACCGGGTGCACGACGAGTACCTTGGCAACACTGCTGCCGAGCGATGCGACAACGTCATCAAGCAAGAATCGGCCGATTCGAATGTCGTATGAGCTCTCGCCGGTTACTTTGACGATGCGAGTTTCAGTCATGAATGCCGAGCCTTGTCTTGATTTCGGTCAGAGCCGAAGCTAACGATTGGTTTGAAGTGTTGATGGTGTAATCGGCGGTCGCCTCATAAACCGGTTTGCGTTCCGCATAAATGCGACGCCAATCCTCGATGCCATTCTTCAGCAACGGTCGATTACCCTGTGCCAAACGCGATGCCATGTGACGCCCATCGGTTGACAAATAGAACACGGTTGCAGACTCGAGACGCTCGCGAGTCAGTTCGCTCACCACCGCACCACCTCCGGTCGCTACGACGCCTGGAACCGAGATTGCCTCTTCGACAGCGGCCTCCTCCATTCGGCGGAACTCGTCTTCACCTAGACGTTCGAAGATCTCGGGTATCGCACCGTGCTTCGCGACGATAAGCGCGTCAGTATCGCGAAACGGTAACTGAAGTGACTTGGCGAGTTTCTTGCCGAGCGTGGTCTTGCCGACACCCATCGGTCCGATGAGCACGACGACCTCACTTTTTGCCGGCATTAGCGAGCCGTGTGTGAACGCAGTACTTCAGGGATGTTTTCGAGGTATGCCTCAAGGTTGCGCTTGGTTTCTGAGACCGAGTCGCCACCGAACTTCTCTAGCACCGAGTTTGCAATAACCAATGCCACCATGGCTTCAGCGACAACGCCTGCGGCAGGCACGGCGCATACATCCGAACGCTGGTGATGTGCCTTTGCTGCTTCTCCGGTCGCTACGTCGATGGTCTGTAGTGCGCGTGGAACAGTCGAAATAGGCTTCATCGCGGCGCGAACGCGCAGGATTTCACCGTTTGACATTCCACCCTCGATGCCGCCGGCACGATCGGTTAGACGACGCGAGACACCTTCTTCACGAAGGATCTCATCGTGAGCAGCCGATCCACGTCGTCGTGCGGTCTCGAAACCGTCTCCAACCTCAACGCCCTTGATTGCCTGGATGCCCATGAGCGCACCGGCAAGCTGAGAGTCGAGTCGACGATCCCAGTGCACGAACGAACCAAGGCCGGGCGGAAGACCATAAACGAGGACCTCGACGACGCCACCGAGAGTGTCGCCATCCTTGTGGCATTCATCGACTTCGGCAACCATGGCGGCAGATGCGTCTGAATCGAAGCAACGTAGCGGGTCTGCATCGAGCGCCTGAACGTCGCTTGGTCTAGGCAAATCGGCCTTTGCAGGTGAAAATACGGTGCCGATGGCAACAGTGTGCGAAACCAGCTGGACGCCCAGTTCGTTTAGGAAGTTGCTGGCCACACGTCCTAGCGCGACACGGGCTGCAGTTTCACGAGCACTTGCTCGCTCGAGCACTGGACGACTGTCGAGGAACCCGTACTTCTGCATACCGGTGAAGTCCGCGTGACCGGGGCGTGGTCGAGTTAGTGCTTCGGCACGTGCGCCGGTCAGTGCCTCAGCAGGCACTGGGTCACCTGACATAACGTCCTGCCACTTAGGCCATTCAGAGTTTGCGACGCAGATAGCAACTGGTCCACCCATGCTTAGCCCGTGGCGAATGCCACCGCTGAACGAGACCTCATCCTGCTCAAATTTCATTCGGGCACCGCGACCATAACCGAGTCGACGACGCGCGAGCGAGTCTTGAATCTCGGATGTGGTGACTGGCACTCCAGCCGGAAGGCCTTCGAGAACTGCGATGAGTTCAGGGCCGTGCGACTCCCCTGCGGTGATCCAACGTAACATGCGTCAATATTGCCACACGCTAGACAGCGTGGCGCATCGCCTCTAGAACAGCGACCTCATTCGGGAGTTCCTGGTTGGGGTTTCCGGTGGTGAAAATGCGCAGCTGCGCAACAGCCTGCCAGATGAGCATGTCCAGTCCGCTGGCAACTGGCTGGTTGGCGTATCCCCACGCCTGTGCAGCGACGCTCGGCCAAGGGTTGTATGCGACATCGAGCAGCGGTCCCTTGATTCCAGCGGTCTTGCGAACCGAAAGGTTCTCAATCTCAGAATCGAGCGCGTGTGCTGGAATCGTCGAGATTGTCAGATCGGCTTTTGTGATGCCTCCGGCGAGCGACCGGATACCCCTGGCGTTCAAGCCAAGACCCTTGCAGAAGGCCAAGAGCTCCTTGCGGGACTCTTTGTTGCGAGCGACTAGCAACAGCTTCGCCTCAGGGTTCAAGAGTCGCACGGCCAACACAGCTGACTTCGCCGTCGCCCCAGAACCGATGATGACAACGCGCTCTAGCCTTTGCACCTGAATTCCTCGAAGCGCCTGAACGATGCCGAAAACGTCGGTGTTGTATGCGTTCCAGCCGCCCTCGACTCGCACGAGTGTGTTGGCTGCTCCGCTAACCTCAGCGAACTCGTCACACCAAATGGCATGGCGCGCCGCTTCTTCTTTCAGAGGAGCGGTTACTGAAAAACCACAAAGTGCCTCTGGGGCGTTATCGAGAACCTGGCGCAGATCATTCTTTGCCACTTCGAGTCGTCCATAATCCCAGTCGAGGCCCAGAACCGCATATGCAGCTCGGTGAATTGCAGGTGACTTCGAGTGGTCGATTGGTGATCCAACGACGAGGAATTGTTTACTCATAACCAGGGTGGTCTTTCATCCAAGCTCGCCAGGCAGCAACCGCCTTGGCGTGTTCGGCATAGGTGGTGCTGAACCAGGTCTCCCCGGTCTCGAGATTGACTGCGCAGAAGTAGATCCATGTTCCCTTCGCTGGATGCAGTGCAGCATCGATAGCGACGTGACCGGGCGCCGAGATTGGTCCGATCGGCAATCCAACGTGGACATAGGTGTTGTAGCCGTTTTGGTCGGCACGCTCGGCTGCCGTGGTGTTGACGGTGTTTCCGTTAACTCCGTAGCTCACAGTCGCATCCGACTGGAGTTTCATACCCTGGTCGATTCTGTTCAAAAAGACTCGTGAGACCTTGTAAAAGTCCTCGGTTCGACGCGCTTCAGCTTGGATGAGTCCAGCAAGCGTTAGCACGCGGTGCCAATCGGCTTTCTTGACGCCAAAGCCATCTAGCTCTTCGACCATACGATCATTCATGCGTTGCAGAATCTGCTTGGCACTCAATTCAGGACCGAAGTTGTATGTGGCCGGGAACAGGTAACCTTCGAGGCTTGGAGCGCCCGCACCGACTTTGAAGTCTGAAAGATTCTTCGCAGCCGAATTGAAATCTTCGACCGAGATTCCGGTCGCGTTACTTAGCGCCTTGAAGACGTTCTGCAGTCGCAGACCCTCTTTGATCGTGACGTGATGAGTCATGGCATTCTTGGCGTTTCCAAGGACGTTGAGTGCATCGATGCTGCGCATCTGCTTCTTCAACTGGAACGTACCGGGGAAGAACACAATGTTTTCGTCGGTCGCGAGTTGCATTGTGAAACGAGCCGATTTCACGACACCGAGAGAGACTAGTTCGTCAATGATCTTGGTACCAGAGTCACCGTTGCCGATCTCGAGAGTTACAGAACCAATGCCCGGACCCCCGAAATCGTTACCGATCATCGCCTCGTACGCGGAACGGACCTGTCCCTTGAACAGGAAAGCAACACCTGCGAGCAGAACCAAGACGATTGCAGCGGCAAACAGACGTCTGCGGGTCTTGAGCTTCATCAGCGGTTCACTTCCTCTAGGGATAGCCCAGGGACGCCTTCGGTGAGGCGCTCGTTTGCTAGGGCAGATTCGAGGATAAGCGTCGCGGCTACTGAATCGATGACCGACTTGCTTTGTTTCGCATTTTTGCCTGAAGCTCGAAGTCCAGCGGCCGCTGACACTGTGGATAGCCGCTCGTCGATGAAACGAATTGGAAGCTCGGCAGCCTGAGCGAATGCGGCTCCAATTTCAATGGCATCTCGAGTTGATTCTGTGTGTTCGCCCTTGAGATTGACTGGCAACCCAACGTAAAGCTCTAGGAACTCGTAATCGGCCGTTGCCTCATTCGTTTTCAAGAATTCGAGCCAGGCCGCAGCGGAAAGTTCTACAGTTTCGGCGCGCAAGACTACTCCTGCAGGAGAAGCAAGAATGCCATGCGGATCAGACACAGCTACACCGATGCGGGCCTTGCCCACATCGAGAGCTAGCCGTCGCCCAGAGCGCATACCTAGTTGATTGCTCCGATTACGGCATCAATCGCCTGCGAGATGGCAGCCACGTTGCTTCCGCCACCCTGGGCTAGGTCGTCCTTGCCGCCACCGCCACCGCCGAGAATGCTGCTTGCAACCTTTACCAGTGCACCAGCCTTGACACCAGCGGCCTGAGCATCGGTACCAACGGCAACAACGAGCATAGGCTTCGCGTTAACCTCACCGAAGATCGCGGCAACACTGCTTGCGCCGGCACGCTCGCGAATCTGAGTTGCGAGCTGACGAAGGTCATCCACCGAGTCGACGGCGCCGAGGTTAGTAGCCACCACACGCGATGTTCCAACAGTCTTTGCCGCTTCGATCAAAGTAGGGATGCGCTGAGCAAGAGCCGCGGTCTGCAGTGCCGCGAGCTTGCGCTGAGCAGCCTTCAGTTCTTCGACGGTGGCAGCGATGCGCTCTTCAAGCAATTCGCGAGGAGCCTTGAAGAGTTCGCCGAGTCGGCTTGCAAGCGCACGTTCGGCAGCAAGTGCACGGAATGCCTCAATACCAACTAGAGCCTCAACGCGACGCGATCCGGAGCCGACCGAACTGTCGCCAATTAGCGAAATTAGTCCAATCTGACTGGAACGCGAAACGTGGGTGCCACCGCAGAGTTCGCGTGACCATGGGCCACCGATCTGAATGACACGTACATCTTCGTCGTAGGTCTCACCGAACAGCGCGACCGCACCGAAAGACTTGGCATCGGCGATCGGCATGAACTGAGCCGATACGGCAAGGTCGTTGCGAATCGCGAGGTTCGATACCTCTTCGATCTCCGACTTGGTCGCCTCTGAGAGAGCCTGAGTCCAGGAATAGTCAAGACGCAGGTAACCCGGCTTGTTGTATGAACCGCTTTGTAGAGCGGTCGGGCCAAGGACCTCACGAAGCGCAGCGTGCACAATGTGGGTTCCCGAGTGAGCCTGGCAAGCACCAAGACGCCATTCGCGATCGACATGGGTCGATGCGTTTGCGCCAAGCGTGATTTCACCTGAACGGACAAGAACCTTGTGTGAGACGAGACCCTTAACAGGCTTCTGCACATCGAGAACTTCGAGCTCGAAACCATCGCCGCGGATTAGACCTGCATCTGAGTCCTGGCCACCTGATTCGGCATAGAAAGACGTCTCGCTCAGGAACACCTCAGCGATTTCACCCTTTTCTGCCTTGTTGGTCTGTGCGCCATCGGCGATGAGGCCAATTACCTTGCTCGAGGTTTCAAGGGTCTCGTAACCAGTGAACTTGGTCTCACCCTGAGCGCGAATGCTCGAGTAAACAGAAAGATCAACGCCACCGAGTTTCTTCTCGCGAGCATCGGCCTTGGCGCGGTTCTTCTGCTCGAGCATCAGAGCAATGAAGCCATCGCGGTCTACAGTCAGACCCTGCTCCTCGGCAACCTCGAGAGTGAGGTCAATCGGGAAGCCATAGGTGTCGTGAAGCAAGAATGCGGTCTCGCCAGCGAGCTTCGACGAGCCAGCGCTCTTTACTGCGTCGAGTGCCTCGGTCAAAACCACCGTGCCGGAAACAAGGGTGCGAAGGAAGGTCTCTTCTTCTGCTACGGCCGAACGAAGGATGCGCTCGAAGTCGGTTTCAAGCTCTGGGTATGACTCCTTCATCACGTTCATTGAAGCGGTGAAGAGTTCTGTGAATACCGGACGCTCGACACCCATCAAACGCATGGCGCGAACCGTGCGACGCAGCAGGCGGCGAAGCACGTAGCCTCGTCCATCGTTTGCCGGTGTTACACCGTCACCGATCAGCATGAGAGCTGAACGGACGTGGTCTGCGACGACACGAAGTCGAACGTCGTCTTCGGTGTGAGCTCCATAGGTCTTGCCGGCAAGTTTGGCAGCGAGGTCGAGAACCGGGCGAACCTGGTCGATCTCATACAAGTTTTCGACACCCTGCATCAAGAACGCTACGCGCTCAAGGCCCATACCGGTGTCGATGTTCTTCTTAGGCAGTTCGCCAAGAATCTCGAAGTTATCTTTGCCGGTTCCCTGACCGCGTTCGTACTGCATGAACACGAGGTTCCAGATCTCGATGTAGCGATCTTCGTCGGCCTCTGGGCCACCTTCGCGGCCGTATGCCGGACCGCGGTCGTAATAAATCTCAGAGCATGGACCTGCAGGACCAGGCTGGCCGGTTGACCAGTAATTGTCCTTCATACCGCGGCGCTGAATACGCTCCATCGGGATGTCGGCGATTTCACGCCAGTATGAGATCGACTCGTCATCGTCCTTGTAGACGGTTACCCAGAGTAGCTCTGGGTCAAAACCGAGGCCGCCGTCGGCTTGTGGCTTGGTGAGAAACTCCCAGGCGAAAGCAATGGCTTCCTTCTTGAAGTAGTCACCAAACGAGAAATTGCCGTTCATCTGGAAGAAGGTGCCGTGACGCGTGGTCTTGCCAACCTCTTCGATGTCGAGCGTGCGAACACACTTCTGAACGCTCGTCGCACGTGGGAACGGAGCAGGCACAGAACCCGACATGTAAGGAATGAATGGAACCATTCCTGCAACGGTGAAAAGAAGAGATGGGTCCTGGCTAATCAGCGATGCCGACGGAACGACGGTGTGACCCTTGCCCTCAAAAAAGTCCAGCCAACGCTGGCGAATTTCAGCGGTACGCATTACTTGGTAGCGCTGGTGGCCGACTTGGTAGCGGCTGGCTTGCGAGTTGCAGGCTTCTTCGCTGTAGCGGTCTTAGCCGCTGGCTTCTTTGCCGCAACTGCCTTCTTGGCAGCCGGCTTTTTGGTCGTTGCAGCCTTTGCCGCAGCAGGCTTGGCAGAGACCGGAGCTGCCAGCTCGGCTTCACGTTCACGGAATCCCTCGGCGATAGCTGCACCGAAGTCCTTCGCGCGCTTGGCTGCGTCGTCAACTACGGCCTGGGCGCGTGGGTTCTCATCGAGCTGCTTAGCGATAACTAGACCAGCTGCGATGCCAGTCAAAAGCCAAAATGCCTTCTTCATGATTCCTACTTCTTGTTCTTGCCGTTGATTGCAGAACGTAGTCCCTGGGTGAGACCGGCAAGTTTCACTAGCGGTGAACCCAGAGTCGCCGAGAACACAGCGACCAAACTGCTGATGTTGGTCGTGACATCCGCGACGTTTTCGGTGATTACGTCAACCTTGGCCAACTGCTTGTTGGTCTCGGTGACGGTTTCGGTGAGTTCAGTGAGCAGCGGCGCGACGCCCTCGTTGAGATCGCGAATTGAATTGCGAGTCTCGTCGAGAACGCGGCCAAGCTTCAGCAATGGCACGGCAAGAAACAGAACCAACAGGACAAAGCCTGATGCTCCAATGATTGCTGCTACGTCGCCGCCGCTCATCTGAACCTCTAATCCGATCTTGTTATCGAGCTGCGTAGTACTCGACGACGAGCTGAACTTCACAGGTAACTGGAACTTCAGCACGCTTTGGACGACGAACCAGGGTTGCCTGGAGCTTGTCGAGCTGAACGTCTAGGTATCCAGGAACTGGAGGAAGAACGTCAACGTGACCGCCGGCTGCAGCAACCTGGAATGGCTCGGTCTTTTCGCTCTTCTCGTGTACGTGAACGAGCGAACCTGGCTTTACGCGGAACGATGGGCGGTCAACGCGCTCTCCGTTCACGAGGATGTGACGGTGTACAACCATCTGACGTGCCTGAGCGATGGTGCGAGCGAAGCCTGCGCGAAGCACGACTGCGTCGAGACGCATCTCTAGAAGCTCGACTAGGTTTTCACCGGTTAGACCCTCTGAGCGCTTTGCTTCCTGGAAGGTCTTGCGAAGCTGAGCCTCACGAATGCCGTACTGAGCGCGAAGACGCTGCTTCTCGCGCAGACGAACGGCGAAGTCGCTGTCAGCCTTCTTCTTGGTGCGACCGTGCTGACCTGGAGCGTATGGACGCTTCTCAAGGTACTTAGCGGCCTTTGGAGTAAGAGCTAGTCCAAGCGAGCGCGAGAGACGAGTCTTGCTACGAGTACGTGTGGTTTTTGACACGTTTTCCTTTCATGGCAATCGACACGCGATTGCAAATAGCGTTTTGTTCACAGATCGACTCTGAGAGGCAGAGTCTTTCGCCACGGACCATCTGGCTATTAGACGGTCGCACCGTTGAGGCTCTCTCAGCCGCGATTGAGCACTCCAGTCGGCAACCTGCCCAGTTTATCAAGACAAAGGCCCAAAACCAAAGGACCGTATGCGATAAGCGGCGAAAACTACTTCTTGAAAGAACGAATGATGGCCCGCAGTCTCGGCCATCGCTCAGCCAGGGCGTGTTCAGCGCCGAGCTCTTTGGGTAGGTAATACTGCCGTTGGATCAGCTCATCCCCCAGATAACGCTGTTCGACAACAGCGCGCGAGTCGTCGTGGGGGTACTTGTATCCCTTCCCGTGGCCCAACCCGGCAGCTCCCGCGTAGTTAGAGCTGCGAAGCGGCAGTGGAACCTCAGGAATGCGCCCGGCACGAACATCGTCAAGAGCGGCATTGATGGAGTTGTATGCCGAGTTCGACTTAGGTGCGAGTGCGAGGTAAATCGTTGCTTCTGCAAGTGGTATGCGTCCTTCGGGCATGCCGATCAGTTGCACGCACTGCGCGGTTGCGGTTGCCAAGACCAGTGCCTGTGGATCAGCCAAGCCAATATCCTCTGCCGCAAGAATCATTAATCGACGCGCGATAAACCGCGGGTCCTCCCCCGCTTCGATCATTCGAGCGAGGTAATGAATCGCGGCATCAGCGTCGCTGCCACGAACCGACTTGATGAAGGCACTAATGACGTCGTAATGCTGATCGCCGCTCTTGTCGTAGTGCACGATCGCTTGATCCGCAGCCGACGAAACGTGTTCAACAGTGACCTTTGGCTTGCCCTTCGATTTGGGTTTAGACGTGGCGATGGCGGCAATTGCGGAAGCTTCGAGGAGGGTTAGCGCGCGACGCGCATCTCCCTGAGAAAGACGAAGTATTGCATCGAGCGCCTCAGTCGACAGTTCGACAAGACCACCTAAACCATGGGCGGAAGTGAGCGCACGTTCGATGACCGTTTGAACATCATCGTCGCTCAGCGCTTCTAGGCGGACTGTCAGTGAGCGACTGAGTAGCGGCGCAATGATTGAGAAAGAGGGATTTTCGGTAGTCGCGGCAATCAGGATTACCCAGCCATTCTCGACGGCAGGCAAAAGGGCGTCCTGTTGAGCCTTGCTGAAACGATGAATCTCATCCAAGAAAAGAACGGTGCGAACACCAAAGGCCTCGAGGTCATTTCGAGCACCCTCGATAACCTCGCGGACCTCTTTGACTCCTGCCGTAATCGCGCTCAACTCTTTGTAACGGCGGTTACCTCGTCTCGCGATGATCTGCGCGATGGTGGTCTTGCCAATGCCTGGGGCGCCAAATAGAACGATGGATGCGGCTGCGTCTGCATCGGGGTTCGCGAGATTGCGAAGCGGAGAACCGGGCTTTAAGGCGTTTTGTTGACCAACAAGTTCGTCCAAGCTTGATGGGCGCATGCGAACCGCGAGTGGTGCGGTTGCCGCAGTGATCATCGTGAAGTCGGACACAGCAAAAGGCTAGTCGGCAAAGACCCTCGAGCCTCAAATAGACTCGACCTGTTTGATGTAACACCCAAGAACTGGAGCAACATGTCATCGAAGAAGAAGCAGCAGAACATCTATTCGACCGCAGCCAAGCGCATGGCCGCATATCAGGCCGAGCAGGCTCAGGCTTCGCAGGTTGAATCCAGCAAGGGCCGCGACGTCAAGCTCGGCGTTCTCGGTGTTGTTGGCGCTGTTGTTATCGCTCTTGCCGCACAGTGGGCATACTTCGGTTTCGGTCCAGGACACACCAACACGACCGCATCGGCCTCTGCATCGCCAAGCGCATCCCCATCAAACGCCGCCAACGTGCCTAACCCTTCAATCGCGGAGAACCGCGCATGGTCGGGCGACCTGACGATCAACGGGGCGAAGCTCGGTCTAAGCCTCGACGGCGCCAAGGCACCCCAGGCTGTGGCCAACTTTGTCAGCCTTGCGAAGAAGGGCTTCTTCAACGGCATCAGCTGTCACCGAATTACCACTAAGGGAATCTACGTGCTCCAGTGTGGTGATCCAGAAGGCTCAGGCGCTGGTGGTCCTGGTTACAGCTGGGGTCCGATTGAGAACGCTCCTGCCGACAACGTCTACAAAACCGGAGTTCTAGCAATGGCTCGACAGGGCAACAACGGCTCTAGCATGGGTAGTCAGTTCTTCATTGTTTACAAGGACTCTACAATCCCTAGCGACTCGGCCGGTGGCTACACCGTCTTCGGAACCGTGAGCAACCTTTCTGGGATTGAGGGCATCATTGCTGCGGGTTCAGACAACTCAAACGGCGATGGTGATGGCAAGCCAAAGGTCAAGACCACCATCGCTTCAGTAAGCGTAAAATAGCCTGAGACCCGAGTTTCGGGTCCCTACGATTCACAGGAGCAAATTGTGACTAACACCCCAAGCGCATTCGGCCGCGTTGACGCCGAAAACAACGTTTTCGTCATTGAAGGCGGTGTTGAGCGCAAGGTAGGTCAGTACCCGAACGTAGAGCCTGCTGAAGCCCTTGCTTACTTTGAACGCAAGTTCGCCGATCTCGAAGCTCAGGTGCGCATTCTTGAGCAGCGCGTTGCTAACAAGGTCGATAGCCACAACCTCAAGAAGACTGCAACCAAGCTAGCTGCCGACCTAGCAGAGCCGGCAGTCGTAGGAGACATCGCAGACCTCCGTCGTCGCGTTGCCGCACTTGACTCAAAGATTGAGGCCGTCGAGGCTGACCGCGCAGAGGCCAGCAAGGAGCAGGTTGCTGAGGCGCTAGCAAAGCGCGAGGCCATTGTCGCCGCCGCTGAGGCTGTTGCAAACCAGGATGCAACCAAGATCAACTGGAAGAACTCATCGGCCCAGCTAACTGAACTGTTTGCCCAGTGGCAGCAGGTGCAGAAGGAAGGCCCGAAGGTTCCAAAGGCCCAGGCTGACCTGATTTGGAAGCGATTCTCGACTGCACGCACCAAGTTCGAAGCTGGCAAGCGCCAGTACTTCGCGGGCCTAGACGCCGCCAACAAAGCTGCTCGAGGCAAGAAGGTCGCGATCGTCGAGGCGGCCGAGGCGCTAGTCACTAAGGGTGCCGACGCGGTTGTTGAATACCGCAAGTTACTAGACGACTGGAAGGCTTCTGGCCGCACTCCGGGCAAGGGTGACGACGCACTATGGGCTCGGTTCAAGGCCGCCGGCGATGCGATCTACGCAGCTAAAGGCGAGCAGGTTGCAGCAGAGAACGTCGAATACTCGGCAAACCTCGCTGCAAAGCTCGAGATCCTGAAGGATGCCGCGAAGATTGACCCGAGCAAGGGTCTTACTGAAGCGAAGAACGCTCTGCGTGAGATTCAGTCACGCTGGGAGAAGGCCGGCAAGGTTCCACGCGACAAGGTTCGCGAGGTCGAAGACAAGCTGCGCGCTATCGAGAACAAGGTACGCGACGCAGAGCAGGAAGAATGGCGCAAGAGCGACCCTGCAGTTCAGGCGCGTAACAACGCCGTTCTAGACCAGCTCCACGCTTCGATTTCAAAGATTGAGAGCGACTTGGCTGCCGCTACTGCCAAGAAGGACGCAAAGAAGACCAAGGAATTGACCGAGGCTCTAGAGGCTCGCAAGGCGTGGCTGAAGGTTGTTGAGGCAAGCGCCTAAAGTTCACACAAGAAGTAAAGCCGGATCAGAAATGGTCCGGCTTTTTTCTTAGTTGTTGCTTACTCGGTAGACGTCGTAGACAGCTTCGATGCGGCGCACAGCGTTGAGTAGGTGCTCGAGAACGGCAGGGTCACCGAGCTCGAAGACAAAGCGCGAGAGCGCGACGCGGTCAGAGCGCGTGGAAACGGATGCGCTAAGGATGTTGACGTGGTGCTCGCTCAGAACACGAGTGACGTCCGAGAGCAGACCCGAACGGTCAAGTGCCTCAATCTGAATCTGAACCAAGAAGATTGACTTAGTGCTGGCAGCCCACGACACATCCATCATTCGTTCAGGCTCGTTTCGCAATTGCTCAACGTTCTTGCAGTCTGAGCGGTGAACTGAAACGCCAGATCCGCGGGTTACGAAGCCGACGATGGCGTCGCCTGGAACCGGTGTGCAACAACGAGCTAGCTTGACCATTACGTCGGCATCGCCCTTCACCAGGACGCCAGAATCATTGCTACGCTGACGGCTGCTGCTCTTGAACTTAGGCAGTTCAAACACGCCGTCATCAAGGTCATCCTCGACAGCAACTACGCCAGAAAGCTTTTCGATAATCGATTGGGCGGAGACATGGCCCTCGCCAACCGCTGCGTAAAGCGAATCCACGTCTGGGTAACGCAACTCCCCTGCCAACTTATTGATGGCTTCAGAGGTCATGAGTTTTTGAAGCGGGAGGTTCTGCTTGCGCATGGCCTTTGCGAGCAGCTCCTTGCCCTGCTCAATCGCATCCTCGCGGCGTTCTGCGCTGAACCATTGCTTGATCTTGGCGCGTGCTCGAGGTGAGACGACGAAGTTGAGCCAGTCCTGGCTCGGGCCGGCCTCGGGCGACTTCGAAGTGAAGATCTCGACTACGTCACCCGACTGCAGCTGCGTCTCAAGCGGCACAAGGCGACCGTTGATTTTTGCACCCATGGTGCGGTGACCGACCTCGGTGTGGACCGCGTATGCGAAATCGACCGGAGTTGCGCCGCTAGCGAGGCCAATAACCTTACCCTTCGGTGTGAAGACGTAGACCTCTTTGGCACCGATTTCGAAGCGAAGAGAGTCTAGGAACTCCGATGGGTCTTGAGTCTCGGCCTGCCAGTCCGAAAGGTGTTTGAGCCATGCGAGGTCATCCTCTGATTGCTCCTGAGTCTTGCCGACCTGCTCTTTGTACTTCCAGTGGGCTGCGACACCGTACTCGGCTCGCTGGTGCATTTCGTGCGTGCGAATCTGGATCTCAACTGCGCGACCCTGCGGGCCAATAACCGTCGTGTGAAGTGACTGGTAAAGGTTGAACTTCGGCATCGCGATGTAATCCTTGAAACGACCAGGAACTGGATTCCAGCGCGCGTGTACGGCGCCCAAAACCGCATAACAGTCCCTAACCGAGTTCACAAGAACACGGATGCCGACAAGGTCGTAAATATCGTCAAATTCGCGACCGCGTACCACCATCTTTTGATAGATCGAGTAGTACTGCTTGGGGCGGCCTGCAACCTTGCCCTTGATCTTGTTGTCACGAAGGTCTTCTTCGATCGCATCGATAACAGCCTCGATGTATTCGGCGCGCTTCGGGGTGCGCTGCTTAACCAGGTTGACAATCTCTTCGTACACCTTCGGATAGAGCACACCAAAGCTGAGGTCTTCGAGCTCCCACTTCAAGGTGTTGATTCCGAGTCGGTGAGCTAGTGGCGCGTAAATCTCGAGTGTCTCTTGAGCCTTCTTGCGTGCCTTTTCGGCCGGCACAAACTGCCAGGTGCGTGCATTGTGAAGACGGTCGGCAAGTTTGATGACGAGTACGCGGATATCCTTTGACATCGCCACGACCATCTTGCGAACTGTCTCGGCCTGGGCGTCTTCACCGAACTTGACCTTGTCGAGCTTGGTGACGCCATCGACCAACATCGCTACTTCGTCCCCGAAGTCACGTCGAAGCATACCCAAGTCGTAGTCGGTGTCTTCAACCGTGTCATGCAGGAGCGAGGCAGCCAGGGTTACCGGACCGATGCCGAGTTCAGACAGAATGCGAGTGACGGCAATCGGGTGCGTGATGTAAGGCTCGCCGCTCTTTCGAACCTGGCCTCGGTGAGCTAGCTCTGCGGTCTCAAAAGCTCGATCGATTATGGTCAAATCCGCTTTGGGGTGGTTGGTCCTACAGATTCGAACAATCTCATTTATGTCGGAGGCGTATGGGCCGCTTCGAAGAACGCGCTGCAGAAGACGACTACGCAGCGAAGCGATGCTTCCGGTCTGGGTTTGATCAGACATTTGCGCCTCCTTGCCTCTACCCTATTTTCCGACAACGGCTAAAAGAAAATCCGGCCGAGTTAGCCCGACCGGATTTTCAAGAATTGACTAGTTGGCAGCCACCTTGGCAGCAGCCTTCGCATACTTCGCCTCGCCCTCACGCATGTGCGAGTAAAGCGGTGCAGCAATGAAGATGGTCGAGTATGTGCCCACGAGGATACCGATGAATAACGCGAGCGAGATGTCGCGTAGGGTTCCGGCACCGAGAAGCGTTGCTCCGATGAAGAGAATCGCGGCAACAGGCAGAACGGCAACAACCGAGGTGTTGATCGAACGAACCAAGGTTTGGTTGATAGCCAAGTTAACCTGACCAGCGAAAGTCTTGTTCTCGCTGAACTCAACCTCAAAGGTGTTTTCGCGAATCTTGTCGAAGACAACGACGGTGTCATAAAGCGAGTAACCGAGAATCGTCAAGAAACCAATTACGGCCGCCGGCGTAACTTCAAAACCGAGGATTCCGTAGATCCCAGCGGTGATAACCAGGTCGTGAAGCAGCGCGATGATAGCCGCGAGAGACATCTTCAGAGTCCTGAAGTACAGCGCCATAAGAACGGCCGCAAACGCGATGAACACGAACAGACCATTGATCGCCTTGCCAGTGATGTCTGCACCCCAGTTGGCACCCACAAATGAGCTGGCTACCGCGCTGGCCTCAACGTCGTATGCCTTTGCAAGAGCCTGGCGGACTGCCTCTGAATCCACGTCACCGAGCTTGTCGGTCTGTACGCGGATTGCATCGGTGCCGACAGTCGTAACCAATGGCTCGACCGATGGAACAACGCTGTGAACAGCATCCGTCGCTAGGCGCTGAGACTGAGACGCAACGCCGCTGATGCGGAACTCTGCACCTCCGCGGAATTCAATACCGAAATTGAATCCGCCGTGCAGAACAGTCGGGAGCACTGCGCTCAAAGCAATCATGACGCCTGCAACGACATAGAAGATCTTGCGGCGTCCGACGAAGTCAATTGAGCGTTCGCCCGAGTAGAGGGCGTTACCAAAGTCGCTGAATTTTGACATTAGTTGCTTCCTTCGTTGTCAGCGGCTGCCTTGCGCTCAGCCAAAGTCTGACGCTTGCTTGCTTCCTTTGATGCCTTGGCCTTCTTGCCAGCCGAAACACGGTCCGAGGTCTTGAACTCAAGACGACCGCGGTAGCCAGCGCCCAGGTTCTGGCTGTCGAAACCAGACCAAGGGTGGCCCGATGAGAAGAATCGGGTTTGAGCCAGCAGCTGAAGCATTGGGTGGGTGAACAACATCACAACAGCGATGTCGATCAGGGTGGTTAGTCCCAGGGTGAAAGCGAAGCCCTTCACGCTACCGACGGTAAGAACGAACAAAGTGACCGCCGCTAGCAAGCTAACGCCGTCCGAAACAAGGATGGTGCGGAATGCTCGCTTCCATCCGGCCTCGACCGCTGCGTTTAGCGGGCGACCGTCACGAAGCTCATCTCGTACACGTTCGAAGTAAACGATGAATGAGTCGGCGGTAATACCAATCGCCACGATTAGACCGGCGACGCCCGAGAGCGACAGTCGGAATCCGTTACGCCACGAAAGGAACACGATTACTACATAGGTCAAGATTGCCGCTACGAGTAGAGAGCCGATGGTGACGATTGCCAGACCGCGGTACTGGAAGAACGAGTAGATGATTACCAGGAGCAAACCGATGATGCCGGCTAGCAAGCCCGATGAAAGCTGTTCGCTACCTAGCGTTGCCGAAATGTTCTCCTGGCTTTGAACCTGGAATGAGATAGGCAACGAACCGTACTTCAGCGAGTCTGCAAGCGACTTTGAACTGACCTGGTCGAAGTTTCCGGTGATTTGTGCATCACCGTTGGTGATTACCGCATTTGTGGTCGGCGCGGTGATGACGTAACCGTCAAGGGTTACCGCAAAACGATTACGAGGATCAGTCAAAGGGTAGAGACGTGAGGTTACGTCTGAGAACTTCTTTGCACCAGCATCGTTGAACGAAAGGTTCACGGCCCAAGTGTTGGTGCTTGCACCAGTCGAGGTCGTGGTGGTGCCGTTGCTGGCGGTCTTGATGTCTTCGCCCGAAATTTCTACCGGGCCAAGCACATACTTCGAATAACCATCGACGTCACAGGTAACGAGAGGGATAGTCGGGTCGTCAATCTGACCAGGAGCACGGAACTGCTTGCTGCAGTCAAGTGCATCGAATTGGGCCTGAACCGCTGGGCTAACCCAGTTGGTGTCACTGGCATCGGTTGGCTTTGCCTGAACGCTTGGCTTAGCCGAAGGTGAAGCAGAAGCTCCGTCGCCTCCGATGCTTGCACTCGCACCAGTGTTAGCGAGGATAACCGGACGGAACTCTAGCTTCGCGCTGCTGCGGATTAGCTTGAGAGTGTTGTCGTCAGGGGTGCCAGGAATCGAAACAACGATGTTGTTGCTGCCCGAGGTGGTGATCTGGGCTTCGCTCACACCGGTGCTGTCAACGCGCTGGCGAATGATGCCAACGGCCTGCTCAAGCTGCTGAGCGGTAATCTTCTGGCCCTCTGCAACTAGCGGCGAGAGGATGATCGATGTGCCACCCTCGAGGTCCAGAGCAAGCTTTGGAGTGAGGGTCGCACCCGAACCGGTTGCTACACCCGCACCGACAAGGCCGGCGATTGACAGAATGAGAGCGCCAAGCCAAATGAGGCGCTTGCGCGCTGACTTAGTCACACCTGAAACAGACACGTTGTTTCCTTTTCGTGGATTACTTCTTGGCAGCTGACGCTGCTGGCTTCTTTGCTGCTGGCTTCTTCGCCGCAGGCTTCGCAGCGGTCTTGGTTGCTGCTGCCTTTGGAGCTGCCTTGACTGCTGGCTTAACTGCCTTTGCCGCTGCCGGTGCTTCAACTGAAACCATTGGAGCATCGACGATGCGTGCAACGGCACCCTTGGCAACGTTGAGGGTCGCACCAGGAGCGGTTTCGATCACGAAACGGTCGTCGGCAACGGCGACGATTACACCGTAGATGCCGCTGGTCAGCATGACGGATGCGCCCTGCTTTAGTGCTGAGCTGAGCTCATCCTGCTGCTTCTTGCGCTTGCGGCTGTTCAGGAACATCATTACGACCAAGAAACCGATCGCGGCAAACATAAACAACTGGTCAACTGGCATTTGAATCCTCTTAACGAAATAAAGGACGCCCTAGGCGTCCATCTGATTATAGACGAGCGACCGTTCTGAACTCAGGATGTACCGCCACTGATACCGAGATGTTGGAATGCACTCGGCGTGGCTTGACGACCCTTAGCTGTTCGCATCAAAAGTCCTTCTCGAACCAAGAACGGCTCAACCACAGATTCGATCGTTTCGGGCTCTTCGCCGACTGCCACAGCTAAGGTACCGAGGCCCACGGCCTTGCCACCGAACTTGTTTACCAGAGCGTCCAACACGGCGCGATCCAGCCGATCAAGCCCCCGTTCATCAACCTCATACAACTCGAGAGCCTGATTTACTGCGGCAACGCTAGATAGGCGCGCTTCGCCGTCACGAACTAGAGCAAAGTCGCGTACACGTCGAAGCAAGCGGTTGGCGATTCGTGGCGTACCGCGCGATCTGCTGGCAATCAGGGCGAGCGCTTCCTCGTCAATGGTGAAGTTGATTAGTCGGGCTGCGCGTTCGATGACCCTGGCCAGTTCCTCGGCAGAGTAGAACTCGAGATGCGCCGTAAAACCAAACCGGTCTCTTAACGGGTTCGGCAGCATGCCGCTTCGGGTTGTGGCTCCAACGAGGGTGAACTTCGACAGTTCTAACGGAATGCTGGTTGCACCGGGACCCTTGCCGACCATAACGTCGACACGAAAGTCCTCCATCGCAAGGTAGAGCATTTCTTCGGCCGATTTGCTCATGCGGTGAATTTCATCGATGAAGAGCACCTCGCCGTCTACCAAGGACGAAAGAATTGCAGCCAAGTCGCCCGCGTTTTGAATCGCCGGACCACTGGTTATGCGAAGGGGTGACTGGGACTCGTGCGCAACGATCATTGCGAGAGTTGTCTTGCCGAGACCAGGAGGACCAGCGAGCAGGATGTGGTCTGGAGTTCGCTCGCGCAGTCGAGCCGATTCAATAAGGAGGCTGAGCTGTTCGCGCACCTTGGCTTGGCCAACGAATTCATCTAGTGATTTCGGCCTGAGTGCCGACTCGTATGACTGTTCGGATGCGTCGACGTTCGAGTCGAAGATCTCGCTCATCGCTTCGCCTTTGCGGCACCTATGGCAGCAAGAGTCGCCTTGAGCAGAACATCGCGAGTGGCACCAGGGTTTACTTGGCTTACCTCATCGACTGCGGTAGCGGCATCCTTCTCGGAAATTCCGAGGCCGGAAAGAGCCAGAATGACGGAATCGCGAATCTGACCATCGGCCTTTGATTTTTCAGCTGTTCCAGACCCGGCCTTCGCCTTGAGGCGTCCGGTCAGGGTGACGACGATCAGCTTTGCGGTCTTTGGGCCGATGCCCGAGATAGCCGAGAAGACCTTGTCATCTTCGGTTGCGACTGCAGTGGCGATGTCGACCGGCTGCACTTCGGAAAGAATGGCCAAGGCAGTCTTAGGGCCGACACCATTCACACTGCGTAAGAGATCAAATAGGTCACGCTGTTCTGAATGGAGAAAACCGAAAAGCAACATCGCATCTTCGCGGACGATCATGCTGATTAGCAGTCGTACCTTCGCCTCCGAGCGCAGCTCGAGCGAATCGCGCGACGTGATTGACACTAAATAGCCGACGCCGTTGACCTCGAGCACGCACTGATTTTGAGCGAGACTCTGAACGGTTCCGGTTAGCGAAGCAATCACCAGAAAAGACTAATCCGCGCTACTTAGATTTCTTGGATGCTTCGATCGCTGCGCGCCATTGCTCTTGAGCAGCGGTGTTCTTGGTTGCACGCGAACCACTTTCGTTGCCGGCGGCTACGCCCATACGCCAGGCGTGGGTGATTGCGATTGCTAGTGCATCGGCAGAGTCTGCTGGCTTCGGAATTTCGTCGAGGCCCAAGATCTTTGTGACCATAGTCGCCACCTGAAGTTTTCCGGCACGACCGTTGCCGGTAACAGCCGCTTTAACCTCGCTAGGCGTGTGGAGTGCGATGGGGATGCCATGTCGAGCCGCCAACAAAAGCACAACACCGCTAATTTGCGCCGTTCCCATTACGGTTCGAACATTCGCTTGAGCAAAGACACGTTCGAGAGCTATCGACTGCGGCTGAAACTCGACAATAAGACGTTCCACTTCGTCACCGATGGTAGCTATGCGAGCAGCCAAGGGTAAATCGGGTGACGAGCGCAATGTGTCGACGTGAACTAGCGAAACCTGGCGCCCGCTCCCCTGCTCGATGACGCCAACACCACAACGGGTGAGGCCGGGGTCGATTCCGAGGACGCGGGTCTTCAATCGACTAGTCGTTCTCGAGTTCGGCCATTACCTCTGGGCTCATGTCGAAGTTCGAGTAGACGTTTTGAACGTCGTCCGAGTCTTCGAGAGCGTCAATGAGTTTGATTACCTTGCGCGCGGTGTCGGCGTCGGTCTGGACTGGCATTGACGAAACGAATTCGACATCCGCACTCTCGTAGTCGATGCCGGCTGCCTGAAGCGCCATTCGAACAGCAACCATATCGCTTGGGTCAGTCGTGATGACAAACTGCTCGCCACGGTTTTCGACGTCTTCGACACCAACTTCAAGAACAGCCTCTAGTAGTGAGTCCTCGGTGACACCGTCTGCCGCTGCAACGACGATTACGCCCTTACGGCTGAACTGGTAGGAAACCGAACCTGGGTCGGCCATAGTTCCACCGTTGCGCGATACGGCTAGGCGCACCTCAGCAGCCGCACGGTTCTTGTTGTCGGTCAAACACTCGATCAGGATGGCCACACCATTTGGTCCGTAGCCCTCATACATGATGGTGGTGTACTCAACCGCGTCAGCGCCAACACCGGCTCCACGCTTGATAGCGCGCTCGATGTTGTCGTTTGGGAGTGAGCTCTTGCGACCCTTCTGGACTGCGTCATACAGGGTCGGGTTGCCATCGATGTCTGGTCCACCGAGTCGCGCAGCAACCTCGATGTTCTTGATCAACTTGGCGAACAACTTGGCACGACGACCGTCGATAACTGCCTTCTTGTGCTTGGTTGTAGCCCATTTGGAGTGGCCAGACATAAATCTCCTAAAACGAATGCCCTGCGGCGATTGAATCGCTTAGATTCTAACGACTAGCGGTTGGCGACCATGTCAACGAAGGCAGCGTGGATGCGACTCTCACCCGTCACTTCTGGGTGAAAAGAGATTCCAAGGAGGTTGCCTTGACGTGCTCCAACTATGCGACCGTCATGCAGTTGGCTCATCACTTCGACACCTGGGCCCACGGACTCAATCAGCGGACCACGGATGAACGCAGCGTGGACCGGGCCAACGATGCCGCGAAACGCCAGGTCCGCTTCAAATGAATCGAGCTGGTTTCCGAAGGCATTACGGCGAACGGTGATATCTAGCCCGCCAAAAGTCTCTTGCCCGACGATGCCGTCGGTGATTCGGTCGGCGAGCATGATCAGACCGGCGCAGGTGCCAAAAGCTGGCATGCCGTTCGCGAGACGATCCTTGATTGGCGCGAATAGTCCGTAGGCCTGAGCTAGGCGCTGCATAACGGTACTCTCGCCGCCCGGGATGATCAACCCGTCAACAGCATCGAGTTCACTGACCCGTCGAATCTCGCGGCCGTCGATGCCAAGCCGAGACAAAACTGCGAGGTGTTCCCTGAAGTCACCCTGGAGGGCTAGAACGCCAATCTTTGGCGATGACATTTGAGAGAGGCTTACCAGCCGCGCTCGGCGAGGCGGTGCGGCGCAGGAATGTCCTTGACGTTAATGCCAACCATTGCCTCACCGAGTCCACGGCTTACTTCAGCGATAACCGAAGGGTCGTTGAAGAAGGTGGTCGCCTTGACGATTGCCTTGGCGCGCTCAACCGGGTTGCCCGACTTGAAGATGCCCGAACCGACGAATACACCGTCTGCGCCGAGCTGCATCATCATCGCAGCGTCTGCAGGAGTTGCAACGCCACCAGCAACGAACATCACAACTGGAAGCTTTCCGGTGGTAGCAACCTCGCGCACGAGCTCATACGGAGCCTGAAGTTCCTTAGCAGCGACGAAGAGCTCATCCTCGTTCTTGGCAGCAAGTGCGCGGATTTCTGCGCTAATGGTTCGGATGTGCTTGGTCGCTTCTGAAACGTCACCGGTGCCAGCCTCGCCCTTCGAGCGAATCATTGCAGCACCCTCGGTGATGCGGCGAAGGGCCTCACCCAGGTTGGTTGCACCACAAACGAAAGGAACCTTGAAGTTCCACTTGTCAATGTGGTTCACATAGTCGGCCGGGCTCAGAACCTCTGACTCGTCGATGTAGTCAACACCGAGCTGCTGAAGCACCTGGGCTTCAACAAAGTGACCGATGCGGGCCTTGGCCATGACAGGAATCGAAACTGCACTAATGATGCCGTCGATCATGTCTGGGTCGCTCATGCGAGCAACACCACCCTGCGCGCGAATGTCAGCTGGTACTCGCTCGAGAGCCATAACGGCAACAGCGCCCGCGTCCTCGGCGATCTTTGCCTGCTCTGGGGTTACGACGTCCATGATGACGCCACCCTTCAGCATTTCTGCGAGGCCGCGCTTGACGAGTTGGGTACCGGTGGTTGGCTTGTTGCTTTCAGTCATGCTTCAAGTCTAAGCGTTGCCGAAGAGTTCGTTCCAGCCACCCGTAACATCGCGTTGTACTTCGCCAAGCAACTTCGGTAGCGCCTTAGTTTCGGCGATGATCGGAAAGAAGTTGGAGTCGTTTCGCCAGCGCGGAACGATGTGCTGGTGCAGGTGTGAGGCAATACCCGCGCCGGCAACTTCGCCTTGGTTCATGCCGATGTTGAACCCGTGAGCTCCGGAAACCTTCTTCAAAACTTCCATAGCCTGTTGAGTGAGCAAGCCGATCTCAGCAACCTCTTCGGGCGACGCCTGGTCATAGGTTGCGATGTGACGATGAGGGCAGATCAGTAGGTGACCCGAGTTGTACGGAAACAGATTCAGCAACGCGAACGCATGCTTGCCCCTGCGAACGATCAACGCATCCTCATCTGGGTTTTGCGGCCCAAGGCAAAACGGGCAAAGCTCATCCGCCGGTTGTTGGCCGTGTTGGATGTAGACGAGACGATGCGGGGTCCACAGATGCTGGTATGCGTTTGGCACGCCAGGCAGTTCGTGTGAACCCTGCACCTCGGTCATTGCTAGACCTGAGCCTTGGTTTCGATGGCAGTGATTATGCGTTCAATCGCCTCCGCTACCGGAATGCCGTTCTCCTGCGAACCATCACGGAAGCGGAAGCTAACCGCGTTTGAGTCGCGGTCTTGGCCACCAGCGATCAGCATGAATGGAACCTTCGCCTTGGTGTGGTTCAGGATCTTCTTCTGCATGCGGTCGTCGCTGTGGTCGATGCTTACACGAACACCACGAGCGCGCAGTTGCGACGCGATCTCGTCAAGGTATTCGCCAAACTCGGCCGCCACCGGCACGCCTACGACCTGAACCGGAGCCAACCATGGCGGGAAGTGACCCGCGTAGTGTTCGGTGAGAACACCGAAGAAGCGTTCGACAGAACCAAATAGCGCTCGGTGGATCATTACTGGACGCTGACGTGAGCCATCAGGAGCGGTGTATTCGAGGTCAAAGCGCTCAGGCAGGTTGAAATCGAGCTGAATGGTCGACATCTGCCAGGTGCGACCAATTGCGTCGCGAGCCTGAACCGAGATTTTTGGGCCATAGAAGGCTGCACCACCTGGATCCGGTACGAGCTCGAGGCCAGAATCCTGAGCGACCTTGGCCAACGTTGCAGTGGCGCGATCCCAAATCTCGTCAGCACCGACGAACTTAGGGTTGCCCTCCTCGCGAGTCGAAAGCTCGAGATAGAAATCGTCGAGACCGTAGTCGCGCAACAAACCGAGGACGAAGTTGAGAACATTGGTCAGCTCGACTTCCATCTGATCCTGGGTCACGAAGAGGTGGGCGTCATCCTGAGTCATACCGCGCACTCGAGTCAGACCGTGCAGCACACCGGACTTCTCATAGCGATAAACAGATCCGAACTCGAATAGACGCATCGGCAGGTCTCGGTATGAGCGTGATTGTGAGCGATAAACCAAGATGTGGAATGGGCAGTTCATTGGCTTCAGGTAGTAGTCCTGGCCCTGCTTGGTCACGTGGCCGTGTTCGTCAACCTCTTGGTCCAGCTTCATCGGCGGGAACATGCCATCGGCGTACCAGGCCAAGTGTCCCGAGATTTCGAAGAGGTTGCTCTTTGTAATGTGTGGCGAGTATACGAACTCGTAGCCCGATTCTTCGTGCCGCTTGCGGCTGTAATCCTCCATCACGCGACGCATGATGCCACCCTTCGGGTGGAACACAGCGAGGCCCGAACCGATTTCTTCAGGGAATGAGAACAGGTCAAGTTCCTGACCGAGACGACGGTGGTCGCGTTTGGCGGCCTCCTCAAGTCGTTCCTGGTGCGCCTTTAGGTCTTCCTTCGAGGCCCAAGCCGTTCCATAGATTCTCTGAAGCTGCTTGTTGTTCTCGTTTCCGCGCCAGTAGGCTGCCGCAACGCGAGTTAGCGAGTATGCGTTGCCCACGGTGCGAGTGCTCGGAACGTGTGGTCCGCGGCAGAGGTCCTTCCAGACGGTGGCACCAGTCTGTGGGTCGACATTGTCATAAATAGTGAGCTCGCCGGCACCAACCTCAGCAGCTCCGTCACCGAGGTCGCCAGCATTGCTCTTGAGGCCGATGAGTTCGATCTTGTAAGGCTCGCCCACAAGTTCGACTGCCGCATCGGCGTCGGTGGTGATGCGGCGCATGAAGCGCTGACCGCTGCGGACAATTCTGTCCATCTGCTTCTCAATGGCGCGAAGCTCTTCAGGAGTGAACGGCTGCTCAACATCAAAGTCGTAATAGAAGCCATCGGTGATTGCAGGACCGATACCTAGTTTCGCTTCCGGGCGAAGCGTCTGAACAGCCTGAGCAAGAACGTGCGCGGTCGAGTGGCGAAGGATGGCGAGGCCGTCAGGCTCGTTGATCAAGATGCCTTCGACAACATCACCATCAGTCGGACGGTATGCGAGGTCACGTGATTCTCCGTTGACGCGTAGCGCAATGACGCTCTTGTCTGTGAACAGTTTGAAACCGTCTAGGCCGGATTCAATTGACTGCTCAATTCCATTGAGCTTGATGCTGATTTGCGACACGAAAGAACTCCATCTGGTCGAGGCTCGACCCATCAAATTCTAGCCATTGACTTCGTTCTGACTTTCGAGGCACTTAGGTGTGCCTTGCTAGAAAGAATTTCCCCTGCGAGGTATTTTTGCCGCATGACCAAACCGAACACCAAGACCGACGACGCGATTCTGGCCAGCACGGAATTTCAACAGGCTGCAATGTCGCACAAGCTCAACTGGCTTCGCGCCGGAGTGCTCGGTGCAAACGACGGAATCGTCTCCACAGCCGGTCTGATCTTTGGTGTTGCTGGTGCTACGAACGACTCGAACGCTATTTTCATCGCAGGCGTTGCAGCGATGGTTGCAGGG
>JACCDQ010883356.1_pt1 | contig 31424 bp, 20 predicted proteins | sample 7446031 | NCBI WGS metagenome assembly JACCDQ01 (sample SAMN15323442, study PRJNA562643) | freshwater metagenome | isolation source: river surface water | place: USA:Blue River Watershed | collected 2017-08-17 | reverse complement strand
TTCGAAGAATCACTCATCAATCTATTTTTACAACAAAGGCCCTATATTTTTCTTACCGATTGTCAAACTCTCAATGGCATCTTTCGGCATATCGTGCTCAATGAAATAATGCTTCATGCCAGCAATCGAAGATGCGTCTAAAATGCGTTTGAAATTCACGATACCTGAACCCGCAGGTACGATATTTTTAAATCCTTCGTCAAAGTCCTTGATATGACACAATGGGAAACGTCCTGGCTGCGCCTTGAACAATTCCACCGGATCTACACCTGCTTTGGTCGCCCAACCCAAATCCAATTCAAATTTTAATAAATCAGCCGGAATCTCTTTGGAGAATACGTCGAAAGCCTTTTGGCCATCCACTAATTCAAATTCCTTATCGTGATTGTGGTAGCATAAAGTCAGACCAGCCGCATTGGCTATTTTACCTGCTTTGGTCAAGATCTGAACTGCCTCAGCAACCTCAGCCTTATTTCCAATCGGGATATTCGCACAAACCAAATACTTCACTGTGGTCCCTTTCAAGGAATCCACAATTACTTGCGCATCATCCCGCAAATTATTCATGCGTGGCATCTTAGAGGTATCAAATCCCGGACGAGGTTTGAATGGCGCACCGACCACATGGTGAGATACCCAGTTCATCCCCAAGGATTTATTTAGGTCTGAAAATTCCATGGCCGACATGCCATAAAATCCCCCGACCCGACTAAAGGCTGACTCAATATCCTTAAACCCCAAATCTGCAATTTTCTGCATATTCCCCTTCACGTCTTGGTCCAAGGTCATGAACAAAGTAAACAACTGAACGCCCATCGGACGAGGTGCTGCATGAAAAACGGATGGCAAAAAGAATGAGCCCGCTAATAAGGCGCTAGACTGCTGAAGAAATTGTCTTCTTTGCATGAGATATAAATAGGTTTAGAGGTTGGATACAAATTAATGTATTTTTTTGATACAATAAAAATTTATTTCCAATTATCTCCAAAAACCCAAGTAAAATTAATCTCCTCCGGCCGTAGATTGGTATTCGTTTGATGCCAGGCAAAATCGCCTCCGGCCCGATGGCAGTTGGCATAATACACTCGATGCCCCCAGGCTAATTAAAACATAAAATAAGATTAATCGCGATTTAGTCTTCTTTAAAAAAACAACATTTTCCGCACTAGACTTTTTCCAAATTTATTTAGGTAAAAAACAATAAACCTCCCGTGAATATCTCGGGAGGTTTCTTTTGAAAAGAATCAAAATTGTTCTCATTCAACCTTAATTTAAAAACTAATTAATCTCTATTGACCCCCAAACGATTACAATTACGTTATGAGATAAAACTAATTTTTTCGTATTAATATGAAGAGTTATAACTCTATTTAATCTACCATTTAAATCAATTATTTTTTTGCCAATTCCAGGAATCTAGCACCATATCATCTAATGATAGTTCTGCAATCCAGTTCAGTTCATTTTTAGATTTTTCAATACAACCATATATTGTCTCCGCATCACCTTCCCTACGTGCCCCTATCAAGTAATTAATTTTAATCTTATTAACTTTTTCAAACTTTGATATAACTTCTAAGACTGAATTAGGATTTCCTGTCCCAATATTGAAAACATCAAAATCCTTAGTATAATTTCGATGAATTAAATTTTCACAAGCTTTTACGTGTGCTTTTGCTAAATCAACTACATGAATATAGTCTCGCAAACAAGTTCCATCGGGTGTAGAGTAATTAAATCCATATACTGTAAACTTGTCGGTTTTTTGTGCCGCAAATTGAGTCAAATAAGGCATAAGATTATTGGGGGTGCCAATCGGCAATTCACCAATCAATCCGGATCTATGTGCTCCAACGGGATTAAAATAACGGAGTGCAATTGATTTAATATTTGAACTTTGACTTACTTTTTCTAAAATATCTTCACCAAATTGTTTAGTACTCCCATAGGCAGACAATGATTTTTTGAATTCGGAATTTTCTTTGATGGGGAAAAAATCAGCTGAGCCATAAACTGTTGCAGAAGATGAAAACACGATGTTTTCACAGTCATATTCCTCCATTAAACCAAGAACAGAAAGTAAAGAATTTATATTATTCTTATAATACTTTAGTGGTTTTTTAACAGATTCCGCGACGGCTTTATAAGCTGCAAAATGAATTACTGCATCAATTTGGTGACGGATGAATACTTTTTCAAGTTCTAACTCATTACAAACATCTATTTTGTAAAAAAATGGTTTTAGGGATGTTATTTGTTCAATTCGATCCAAAATAAAATATTCAGAGTTCACTAAATTGTCCACAATTACCACCTCAAAACCAGATTGCAATAATTCTACCGCCGTGTGTGAACCGATGAAACCTAAACCGCCTGTTATCAATATCGTTTTCTTCATGACTGATCTTTATAATGAATACTACTTACATTTTTAAGTCTTTCTGCAGCCATTTCTGGGGTAATATCCCTTTGAGGATTAGCTAATAATTCATATCCCACCATGAATTTTTTAACAGTCGCTGACCTTAATAATGGAGGATAAAAATGCATATGCCAGTGCCACTCTGAGAAATCCCCTTGATTAATAGGTGCTTGATGAATCCCTGAAGAGTATGGGAATGAAATTTGAAAAAGGTTATCATATCGAGTTGTAATTTCTTTAATCGCAATTGCTAAATCTCTTTTTTCACTTGAATTGAAATCAACCAAATTTGTTACATGGCGTTTGGAAATCAAAATCGTCTCATAAGGCCAAATAGCCCAAAATGGAACAATAACAACAAATGAATCATTTTCATATACAATGCGTTCTTTCTGTTTCAATTCTACATTTACATAAGCTGACAAAAGACTTTCCTTATGTTTCTCATAATATAATTTTTGCTGAGTCGTTTCCTTGGCAACTTCTAAAGGAATCGAGTTCTGAGCCCAAATTTGACCATGTGGATGTGGATTACTACAACCCATTATTTCACCTTTATTTTCAAATATTTGAATATATTTAATGGATGGATCCTGTGAAATTTCAACTATTTCCTTACTCCATAATTCAATGATTTTTTCGATTTCGAAAACCTTTAACTCAGGTAAAGTCAATCTATGATTAGGTGAAAAAACGACAACTTTACATATTCCTGAACCACTTTCTGCTATGAGTAAATCATCAACATTCATTTGCCCTTTGGGAGTATCCATAATTAAAGAGGCAAAATCATTTATGAAAGAAAAGGGCTCTTGATAATTTGGATTTAAAATATCGCCAGCGCGTTTATTACCAGGACATAAATAACAAAACTCGTCATAAATTGGTCTAATATTCGTAGGCAAATCTTCTACTTTTCCCTGCCAAGGACGTTTAGTTCTATGAGGGGAAACTAAAATCCACTCCCCTGTTAATAAATTTTGACGCGTGTGCGTATGTTCACTAATATTAAATGAATTCATTTTATTGTTAGGCAACGATTTCTGTTCCGTTTACGGTCTCAACTTTAATAACTTCTAAATGTAGTCCAGTTGCATTTAGATAGTTAATTTTTACATTATCAATTAGAGAAGCTATTCCTTCATTTCTAATAATGTTGATAGTGCAACCACCAAATCCTCCTCCCATCATACGTGCCCCTAAAACATTGGGATTCTTTTTGACCTCATCGATTAAAAAATCCAATTCAAAACAACTCACTTCATATTCTTTGCTCAAGCCTTCATGAGTAGCATATAAATGTTGACCTAGTGCATGTAAATCTCCATTAGCTAAAAAATTGCAAGCTTCATTCAATCGCTGTATTTCTTTTACCACATATAAACAACGATTAAATATTTCTTTATCAAATGGCAAAACATGCTCAATGAGTTGACTTTCTGTTAAATCCTTAAAAGTCTTAACATCCGGGAAAAATTGCTTGATTCGATTTATTCCTGTTTCGCATTGTCTTCTACGAACATTATATGCAGAAGACGCCAATGAATGTTTTACATTGGTATTAAACAAAACAAAACTATATCCATGTAATTCCAAAGGCATGTACTCATACTGTAATGAATCGCAATCGAGTTTGATTGCAAAATCTTTTTTGCCAAAGATGCTCGCAAACATATCCATTACCCCACAATTAACACCTGCAAAAGTACTTTCAGCTGATTGAGCAATTGATACCAATTCCAGTTTTGAAATACCTAACTGAAATACTTCATTAATTGCAAACGCAACTGCTGATTCTAATGCAGCAGACGAGGAAAGACCTGCGCCTACTGGGACATCCCCACAAATCACAATATTTATACCTGAAATCGAAAACCCTCTTTTGATAATCTGATCAATCACACCAAATACATAAGTAGAGAAATCATTTGTGGGTTTTAGACTGTCTAGTGCAACTTCTATTTTAACATCAAAATTGACTGAATAAAGGCCAACAATCCCATCATTTCTTTTATCGATTGCAACGTAAATATATTTATCAATGGCAGCAGGAAGTACATAGCCTCCGTTATAATCTACGTGTTCTCCAATAATATTTATTCTACCAGGTGAACGAACAATCAAAGGTTTACCCTGAAATTTTTGGTAGAATATGGACTCTATTTTCGTCTTCATTCTAATAATTTACGCTGTTTACTTGAATATCTTCGATACCAAATTTCCCATCTCGATACCAATTTCATTTAGTGCATCCTGGTTATAATGAACATGGTCTTTCATTAAATTTCGATCCATAAATGAAGGTGTTTTATCGTAACCAATAAACACATTCTTCAATTCCGCGGCAATCTCTTGTTGCATTTTTCGCACTTGAATATTACCCAAAATAGGTCTACCAGATTGATTACCAGTTTGGACAATAAAAAAAGGAACTTGCTTACCAAATTCTTTTCTAAATCGGCTAATCAATAAAACAAGGGATTCTTTATATTCTTTATCACTTAATATCCCATCATTAATAGCATTGGCATCTCGCTCTCCTTGCATCCAAATAATCGCACTTAATTTAGTCTTTGTGATTTTCAAAGCAGCCAATACTTTTTCATGAGTTTGATGAAATAATTTACCAGCTATATCCCAAGTTCCATAGTTACTCAATTCAGCTTTTTGATGGCATGAACTACCTCCACGGGCTGCAGTGACAACGACAATGGGTTTATTCGTTTTTTGATTCAAAGTGTAAACAAAAGCGGGTAAAATAGATCCAGTATTAGCTGGCTCTAAATCTTTCCATCTTTGTCCTGCGGGATCTTGCAACAACTTAATCGAATCGGCCAAAATATCATATTCAAAACCTTTTTCAGTTTTGAAAAGTGAATTACTTACTATTTTATCTCCTTGACCAGCTGCATTGCTTTGACCTGCGAGAAGAATAACATGTTGGCTCAAAGCTAGAAATGACATTAATAAACTAATTAGGCAAAAAATTATGAATCGAAACATTCTAATTTTTCTTTAAAGGAATAGCTATGTTGTAATTATCACCATTATCATAAACAGCACAAAAAAGTGAAATCGGAGTACCATTTGCGAATAATAATTGTGGTCTCTCTAACTTATCAACTAATTTATCTCCAGATTTGAATGGAATAATTGTCTTACTTACTAGTGCATTTTTACCTGGCTTCCAGTCTAAACCATTTGGAGATTCAAAAAGGGCTAAACTTAATCCAGAGTTAGTAAATGATCCTTTAAAATCTTTAACTATTGCCCAGTATTTACCCTTTTGATACCAGATATATGGATCCTCAGCAGCAAACTTAACCGTGTCCTTCACAAAAATTCGTTGAGACTGTTTTATAAAAGGCCCAATTGGATTACTTGAAATAGCAGCCCCATGTAATACAATACCTCCAAAAGGCAATTTCCCATCACTAACACCTTTGTATATCATCAAATACTTACCGTTTGGTTGTTTAACTACAGAAGGATTTGAGGCAATCATATGATCAAAACTTTTGTATGATGTATCTACAATTGGTTTATCAAAACGCTTCCAAGGGCCAAGCGGGTTCTTTGAAACAGCCACTCCTATACGTTGATGGTTTCGATGATCCCACCATTCTCCATTACCATAATTACCCATATAATAGAGATAATAAGTATCACCAAATCGATGAATATTTGGATTATGTGTTACATCCGCGTCCCAATATTTTTTTTCTCTTTTCGGCAAAATAACTTTTACATGTTTGTAAGGCCCGTTTGCTTTATTAGAAACTGCTACAGCAATTTCACTGTGTGTAGCCCAAGCCTGGTGAGTCAAATTTCTTGGCCACCGGCTGTAAAACAAGTAGAATTTGCCATCCTTCCCTTTTATGGGGCTCCCACACCACACCATATAATTTTCTAAACGAAATACCGCTTGTTTAGATGTTGGCTGAAGTAACTTATTTAAGTTTAAATCTTGACTATTTATAATATGAGTATAAATTATAAACGTAAATAAGTAAACAAATTTGCTTGTATTGATCTTCATTTCAGCTCCTTTTAGGCTTGCTTTTTACCTGGCATGCTTAGTAATTTAATTAACTCAGGCAAGTATTGTTCATATACTTGACGAGGAGAGGCAGAATTTTTAACGCAAATGGAGGCAGCTTTACCTACAACCTCACCCATCATTCCACACGTTCGCATGACACGAACGGGCCCCAAACCAGTCTTTGTAACACTAATATTACGACCAGCCATAAAAAGATTAGTAATATTCCGACTATACAAAGTGCGATAAGGTGCCCAATATAAATTACCATATTGATACTCTTTTCCTCTTGTATAATCTGAAACAAATTCATTCCCTTCAAAACCTTCTTTAAACTCAGATTTAGGTGTATGTAAATCAACGTGCCACGAGCAAGGGAAAGCTCCATCCGAGAATTTCTTTTGAGATTTAAAATCTTCAGCATCTAAAACTACATCACCCATTAATCTTCTAGATTCTCTCTTACCTGCAATATATGCGGACCAACCTAAGCGGTGATTGGGATACATTTTATCAACATTCTTTATCGCATCCCAAGCACCATACATCGCTCTGAAATTATGGTCGCGAATCAATTCAATATCGTTCACTTGGTCTTTATTAAAACCACTTTCCCAATACCACATATTAGCAAATGATTGTAAGCCCTCTGAACCGAAAGTTTTAACACCTTTTCTTCCAGGGAAAGGCTTGTCTGAAAGATCTAGAGCCCATGGACATCTTGGAAAAGGTTGAGCATAATTGCCAACTTCGCATTTTAACGCTAAAGCACTTTTATCTTTACATTCGCATTTGAGAACTTCTTCTTTATTTGTTGCATCGAGTACGTTAAACAAGTTAGAACTACCCATTAAGTTTTCCACCTTATATTCGTAATCTGCCCCAGCTTTGAATCCTAAAGTCGCATCACCAGTACAGTCTGCAAAATAGGGCGCTTTTAATTCTAAATGTTTTGCTGTACGTAAATGTTGAATAACTATTGAGGTTATTTTGTCACCTGTTTTCTTTACTTCAATTGCGCGATTCTCAATGAACAAAGTAATATTAGGTTCTTCTTTTACTTTTTGTAGTTTCAAATTATCATCGTAGAATTCAGCACTTACTCCATTAAATACCTGACCTGGTCCCTTAGAAATATCCGGCAAAATTTCAGTAACAATATCACCTATATGCGGATAAGGTTCTTTGTTAGTATGACCTTCGGGCCACACACGAACCTCAGAACTTCCATTACCACCTAATACAGGCCTGTCCTGTACAAGAGCTACCTTAGCCCCATTTCTTGCTGCTGAAATAGCAGCACATGTACCTGCTAAACCTCCACCTACAACGATAAAATCAAATGACCCTCCAAATTCTGGATTATCCGGTAAGCCATTAAGCTTACGTCTAAATTTTGTTAAAGCCTGAATGTCATTTGTAGGTTCAAAATTTAGATCCTTACAAAATAAAATGGCTTCACATCTTCCTTCAAATCCTGTTAAGTCATGTAAAGCTAACTTTGCAGTTTTACCGACTTTAATCGTTTTTCCATCATGCCAATGCCATTCTGCACCTTTAGTACCGAAAATTTCTTTAATAGGTTTCCCGTTTACTTTCAACTGGAATTTCCCTGGTGCACCTGGAGCGTTCCAAGGGGCAACCCAATCCTTGGTACGTACCCATACTCGGTAAGTACCTTCTGAAGGAAAAGTTACAGTAGTCGTTGCATCTTCAACAGGAATACCTAATCCGTGGGCTAATAAATAAGGACTTCCCATCCGCTCCATCGACTGTTGATCGATATTCCACCCACCAAAATCCTTAAACTGTTCAGCTTCAACAAAAACAAATTCATTTGAATCAGATTTTGCTCCGAAAGTATTGGTCATACTTCCAGCTAAGATCGCTAAGCTTGTATTACCTAATAAGCCTATAAAATTTCTTCTTTTCATAATTGATGGTATTTAGAGGAAAAAATCAAACACTTTTTGACGCAATCCATGTTGGTAAGGATAACAAAATGATAGAACCGCCGACAACAATTGAAGGCATATTCATTGAAGACATAAAACCCAACAATGAAATACCAAATCCAACAATTGCCATTGCAATTGCAATAACTCGAATGCCAAAAACATTTTGACTATTGTCACCAATAATATTCGGTTCATCAATTGAATTCAAATGAACAAAAGCTAATAATTGATCTTTTGCAGGTGCATTTTTCATTAAATAATAGAGTTCAAACAAACAAATAAAAACAATTGGAATACCCACGCCAAGCGAAGTTTCCACAATTCTTGAAAGCTTATATCCAATCAAATCCATTGAAAATAACTTTAACGTTAAATTGATTACTAATGAAATAGTTGAAGTAAAAACCAATGTAAAACTTGTTTGACGATTTGGAAATAATGTCCAAATAATTGGGATAAATAATGCACCTCCGGCAATGGAGGCTACACTTAAAACGAGTTCAACAATTCCTCCGACACGAGGAACAAGAATTGCAATGTATATTGTCAAAGCGCCAAATAAAACAGTAAAAATTCTTGCTACAAGAATTAATTGAGATTCTGTTGCTTTCGAATGAAAAATAGATTTATAAACATCCTTGGCAAAAACAGTTGCGACTAAATTGATAGTAGTATTTGCTTTACTTGCTGTTGCTGAGACCATCCCAGAAAGTATTAATCCAATTAAGCCTGATGGTAATACTTTTTGACATAAAAGCATGTAAGCACCCTCAGATTCTAACCCAACCAAATTTGGATTTATGATACGGTAAATCATTGGCGGAATCATCCAAATAAAAGGAGACACGAGATATAAAATTGAGAATAAATATCCCACCTTTCTTGACTCCATTTCATTTCGAACGCTTGTATATCGTTGTACATATGCCCAATTGCCCCCTATATAGGCTGTTTGATAAATGAAAAATGCCCCTGCAAAAACGATGCTATACTCGTCGTTGAAAAAATCAAAGAAATGTGGTGGTGATTTGTCTATAAAATTTGATACACCTCCAATATTGTTAAATGCAATTGGAATCACAATCAATACAGCCGCAGCTAAAACGATGAATTGAACAACATCTGTGACCAATACTGCCCATAAACCTCCTGCAGCAGTATAAAGAATAATAATAACACCAATAATGATAATACACGTTTCTAATGAGAATGGCGTAGCTAACTGGACCATTTTTCCTACTGGATATAAAACCGATGCGGTCATGAATAATCCATGCAACATAATTAGGTAGGTATAAAATTGTTGCGTTTTAGTACCAAAACGAAGTCGAATATATTCCGCTACAGTATGTGATCCAGTCCGCTTCCAACGTGATACTAAAAAAAGAGAGGAAACTAATCCAGCAAAAACCATTGTCAATTGTATGCCATTAGATACTAAACCATATTTATATGCTATGGAGCCCCAAACGACAAATGTGCCAGCAGAAAAATAACTTACAAAAAGTGATAGTCCATTAATCCACCAAGGGATTTTACCCCCACCTTCAAAAAATGATTGTCCATCCTTACTCCCCATTTTAGTAAATATCATCCCAATAGAGAGAATAATTACGGCAAAAATGGACATTACGATAAAATCTAATGATGTCATCTTAGTAAATTTGGATTGAGAATAATGAGACTGGAATATTCGTATTTGATTTTTTCAAACGAATAACCAACTCTCTTGTATTGATGGAATTTTCAAATCGGATATTATTAATGGTTTCATAATTACCTGATTTTTCGAAAACTAAAATTCCCTCATCATCACAGATGGTATAATCTTGTACGGTAAAAGGTATTACCGATTCAGGATGATTTATTAATACAGTTTCTAATGGATGATCCCAATCAGGATCAAAACATAAAATAATTTGTTTGATTTCCTGTTTATTATCCCAATTTATCCTTATAACTGGACAATCATCATTTAAATCAGCAACCCATGCATTTGTTTGATTAGTTGGCCTTTGAATTAAACCAGTTAAATTGGATGTATTGAACTGATGCAATGGCTCACTAATTTGTAAGGCTAAATTTTTACCATCCGGTCTCCTTTTGGGAACCCAAAATTCAAAACTATCTATACCGATATTATCCGGAGCGTCTTGTTTACCATAATTTGAAACAGCAGCATTCACAGTATTAAATACAGATAATATACCTGTAATTCTAGTTTCGGTAAACTCAATTTTCACATTTGAGTTTTTGTGTATTATAAAAAAAACATATTGATCGGCCTCTAGAATTGCATCCGAATGAATACTTATTTCATTTTTGCCCGAAACTATAATATGTGATTGATTACTTAATGTTTGATCAGGAGTAAAATTGCCGACTTTCGAACTCAATCTAACTTCCGTATTTAAAATTGTATTTTCTACTCCAAATACAGTTAATTTGATATCAGGGATTTTTCCTGCTTTTATTGGTAATAATTGCCCAATCGATTCATCTAAATATTTCCAATCATTATTTCCCTCTAAAATAGAAAGTTGTAATTGAGATGAAGCTTCAATTCTTGCTGAATTGATAAGATTTTTATTATCTATAGGATGAAAATCAGGTATAAATTGGCCATTTTTAGCCAGATATAATTGTAACTCTTCCATGTGATTTTTTGTATATAAATCACGAGGCTTACACTTTTTCAATAAACACAAATAGGCTGCGTGACCAACTACTTGACCAAGGTAAGCTGATGTCGCCATAACTCTGGTAGAACCAAAAGCAACATGACTTGCACTTATAATTCTACCTGCAAAAAATAGATTAGAAATATTTTTAGAGTATAAACTTCGATAAGGAACTTGATATAAACCTTTTGAATGCCATTGGTTACAGCCTGGCTTTTCACTAAAAACACCATCTCCTGGGTGCAAATCAATGCTCCAACCTCCAAAAGCAACCGCATCTGAGTGTTTTCGTTGTTCTACAATATCTTGTTGGACCATCATATAATCTCCTTCAAAACGTCTACTTTCTCGTTTTCCAGGAATCATACCAACCCATTCTAACGTCAAATTCTCAGCATCAGGAAACTCTCCCGAATTTTTTATGTGATTCCAAACACCGTATACGATTTTCCATAATTCCCATTTTATCTCTTCGGTATCATGAATTGTATCTTTGCGACCACCATATTCAATCCACCACAATCGACATCCAAAATCTTGGGAATTAAATGATTTGTAACGAGGGATTTCTTTTGAGACATCAATGGCAAAACTAGGGGCGACGTACTTAACAGGTTGGCCGGTATCTTTAGAATAAAAATAAATTGAATGACCTAAAAGTTCTCCATACTCGATACTAGGGGCAAATTTTTCACCAAATTCATCCTGGGACTCCGCACCCATACGAAACGCAGCACCTGAAAGAAAACCAACTATACCATCGCCTGAACAATCGACAAAAAGCGATGAAGAAAACTTATATTTAGTTTCATTTTGGCTACAATAACCTACAACACTCGATATGGTATCCGCATCCGCTTTTTCTACATGATAAATAGAAGTATTAAGAAACAATGAAATATTCGATTCTTTTCGAACCTTATCTAATAAGATAGAATCAAAAATGATTGGATTGCCTTCTTTATTGGCAAAAAGATTCTCAACCATAATCTCATTGATAACGCCACTCTCTCTCGCCCATCTATTATTGTTCCCCATGTGTGAAGTGGCGCCTAAAATCCAAAGTCTTACTTCACTTGATGAATTTCCTCCCAAAACGGGACGATCTTGAATCAAAGCGACTTGTAAACCCGAGCGAGCAGCACTAATTGCTGCGCAAACACCTGCTAAACCTCCCCCAACGACCACCAAATCTGATGAATACTCTGCTAATTTTAATTCCCTACCGAATGATGGCTCTTGTAAAAACATAAGAATGTGATAAACGATTTTTCTTGAAAATATCAAGAAATAATTTTAAGAATAGAGTTCATAACCAATTGGCTATGAACTCTATAGAAATTTAACTAAAAGAAATTACCAACCAGTATTCTGAACTAATTTTGAATTTACTTGTATTTCACTCGCTGGAATTGGGAACCATCGATTCTTTTGAGCAACAAGTCTTTTAGGATAGTAAGAATTTAATTGATTGGCAACATTAAGATATTTACCGGTTCTCGTTAAATCATACCATCTATCCGCTTCAAAACATAATTCTTTACTTCTTTCTTCAATAATTAAATCAATTAAAGTCGTAGCCGAAACTGTAGAAGGAATATCATATTTATCCGTAGCAGTATTGTAAGCTCTGCGTCTTACTTTATTTACCGAAGTAAGCGCCTCAGATGTAACACCCTTTAATCTTGCTTCTGCTTCAGCATGAATCAATAATACATCAGCAAAACGAAGAATTGGGAAGTTATTTTCCAACTGATTCGCTCCTGTACCTTGTGGATCTTCATACTTTCTAATAAACGCGCGATCATAAATTACACCACCAGGTTTACCTTGGCCAATGTAAGCACCTTTGGGGTCTACAAAAGAAGTATCCATTAACTTTCTTCTTAAATCTTCAGCATCAAAAGACTTATAAAAATTGATATAAGCAAATTGAGAACCATAAACAACCGGACAGAATTTAGGTGCCGATCCAGCTGGCGCGTTAAATGCAGCAATATCCATCCCAGGCCGTGTGTTAGGCACACGAGTATACTCAACAGCAAATATCATTTCTTTTCTATTAGCATCTTCCTTGTTAGGATCCCAAAGAGCAACTACATCCGGCATCAAATCATAAACTTTACTATCGATAACCTTTTTCGCATAAGTACTAGCATTTGTGTAGTCTTCATTGTACAAATAAATTTTAGACAATAATGCAGTAGCAGTCATATTTATTGGGCGCCCCCTTACAGTCGTAGAACTTGGCAAATTAGCTTCTGCAAAAAGCAAATCTTCGATGATAAATTTATATACCTCCTTGACTGGAGACTTGGCGATTTCAACATCGGCTACGCCCAAAACAGGTTCTTTTCTAATTGGGACATCTCCAAAATTCTTAGCCAAATGAAAATAGAAGAGTGCGCGCATGAATTTAGCCTCTGCTTCAATTTGCTTCTTACGAGTTGCATCCATACTAACAGAATTAATCTTCGCTAATAATGCGTTTGCATTACTTATTCCAGAATAACAATTTGACCAATAAGGCCCTAAAAATGCAAGTGTAGCATCATAGTTAAAGGTTGTTAGCAAATCACGACTTACCACAGCTCTAGGAAACATTTGATCAGCACTATAATCAGGAACCTGCCAACCTTCTCTACCATATAAACCATTAAGTGGCCCATAAACGGCAGCTAATGCTGCCTCAGCATCTGAAGAAGTTTTATAAAATTGATCCGGTGAGAAAAAGGAGAAAGGCTGCTCTTTTAAATCACTACATCCAAAAATAACGCTCAAGCAAATTATGAATGGTGTAAATATTTTTAAATTTTTCATGATAATTATATGTATTAAATTAATTAAAACGTCAATTGAATTCCAGCGATTAATGATTTAGCAACAGGGAAACCTCCATTATCTATACCATAATTGGTAACGTCACTTTGTCCAGCTGTATTAACCTCAGGATCAAAGCCCCAATATTTTGTTATCGTGAACAAGTTGTTAGCAGAACAGTATAATCTAATTTTTGACTGAGAATTCTGAACTACAGTGTAACCAACTGAAATATTTTTCAATCTCAAGAATGAGCCATCTTCAATAAATTTATTTGACTGAGGCAAACGCTGAGAACGTGACGCAACGATGTAAGAATTAGAGGGGTTTGTCGGAGTCCAACGATTAACCATTTCAACTCGCTGATTTCCACCACCTCCGGCAGTTTCTAATAATCGACTAACTACGTTAAATACTTGATTACCTTGGACGCCTTGTAAGAACATACTAAAATCTAATTTTTTGTATGTTAAATTGGTAGAGAATGCATAGATAAAATCAGGATTGGGATCACCAATAATAACACGATCTGCATCCGTCAATTTATTATCCCCGTTAATGTCTTTGTATCTTGAATTCCCTGGAATAGATGAAGGCATGTGACTTCCTGCTATGTTATCAGTTTTCTGCCAAATACCGTCAAAAACATATCCAAAAAACGATCCAATGGGTTCGCCAATTCTTAAAATTGAATTATTTGAAAAAGCTGCATTACCACCACTGTTTTCAGCAGGGATAATCTGTGTTTGCTTTCCATCTAGTTTCACTAATTTATTTCTGTTAAATGAAATATTAGATGAGATATTCCAAGTGAAATCTTTAGTATTTGCAATAACACCAGTTAGACCTAGCTCTAAACCTTTATTTTCAACTTGTCCAAAGTTTCCAAAGAAACTGCTAAATCCGGAAGAAGCTGGAATAGTTCTACCTAATAACAAATCACTCGTAAGCTTGTAATATGCATCTACATTAAAATTCAAACGGTTGTTAAAAATTCCAAAATCCAAACCTGCATTATATGATTCTGTATTTTCCCATTTCAAATCTGGATTTGGGATACCTTGTGCTCCGATACCAACTGCACGAGAGTTATTAAACACGTAATCAAAATTACCTGTTGTTCCAAGTTTAAATAAAGATTGATATAATGGAACTTCCGCATTACCAGTACGACCATAACTCAATCTAAGCTTCAAATCTGAAAAAGTATTTTGATCTTTCATGAAGCCCTCTTCGATCACACGCCAAGCAAAGGCTAAAGAAGGGAAAAAGCCATACTTGTTTCCATCACCAAAACGACTCGAACCGTCAACTCTAGTTGTCAATGAAAGCAAATACCGATCTTTGTAACTATAGTTAGCTCTCGCCGTGTAAGAATCCAATCTCCACAAGGATTTATTGGTAGAAGTAGTTTGGGTTGCAGCAATACTCAAATTATTCTCACCAAGAGCGTCTGAAGGGAAATTAGATGCACTTAGACCCGTTCTATCTTGTGATTGAGATTGAGTTGAAAATACTCCAGTAACGTTTAAACTATGGTCATTCCCAAGATTAGGTTTCCAATTTAAAACACTTTCATGCAAATATGTAAATTGATCAACAATTCCACGCCCCCCAGAACCATTTACGGCGCGACCAGCTTGCGTAGTTCTTGGGATAAATACATTACGTGTATCATTATATACATCTGTACCCAATGAGAATCTATAAGTCAAATTTTTTAAAATTTGTACTTCAGCAAAAATATTTCCTAAAATACGAAGAGTATTATACTCATTCTTCATATACTCCGCCATCGCAAGAGGATTCTCCGCACTAGCAGTTCCTGCGTAATATGAATTGAAATCTACCGGATTTGTATAAAAACCTTGTGCATTATATACCGGAACAATTGGAGACATAAGTAAAGCCGCAAAGGTTACACCGTTCTCTTGAGCATTATTTACGACATTTGAGTTTAATTTCGAAAGCGATAAATTAGAACCTAATTTTACTTTTGAACTTATTTGGTGATCTAAATTAACTCGAAATGATCCGCGCTTAAAGTCTGAACCGCGAATGATACCATCCTGTGTAAAATAATTGGTCGCAATACTGAACTGTGTCTTTTCACTTCCTCCAGAAACCGTAATTTGATTACTGTTAATCGGAGCATCCTTAAATAATTCGCGTTGCCAATTGGTCCCCTCACCGTAAGTCCCAGTAGCAGGAAATCTACCTGGCGTTAATTCGTTTTCAAATGCAGCATATTGTTCAGCATTCATTACAGGTAGAATACGATTTACACTCTGCATACCGTAATAAGACTCAACCTCAACTTTCGTTTTTCCAGATTTTCCTCTTTTGGTCGTAATCAAAACAACACCATTTGCCCCACGAGAACCATAAATTGATGTCGCAGCAGCGTCCTTTAATACTTCAAGAGATTCTATATCATTAGGATTCAAACCTGCCAAAGCATTCATTCCATTACTTTGATTGGCTCCGAATCCTGGACCACTAGGTGACACCACAGCACCAGAAACTGGGAAACCATCAATTACATATAATGGCTCGTTTGAAGAAGAAATTGAGTTTCCTCCACGAATACGAATACTTACCGCTCCACCTGGTGCACCTGAGTTTTGAGTTACTTGAACACCAGGTGCTCTACCTTGTAAACCTTGATCCAAGGAAACTATTGGAGTTTGTTTTAATTCACTCGCTTTTACAGTAGATACTGAACCCGTTAAATCACTCTTTTTAACGGAACCATATCCAACAACAACAACTTCTTCTAAGCCAATGTCATCTCTTTTAAGCACGACATCAACCTTGGATCGGGTACCTACAGAGACGTCAATCGTTTTGTAGCCGACAAAACTAAATCTGAGTTTACTGTTAGGCTTAATATTTTTCAGAATATAATCTCCATTAACGTCTGAAACAGCACCCGAATTAGAACCAATCGTTAGAATGTTCACACCCGGTAAGGCAGATCCATCCTCTGCCTTGACACTTCCACTTACATTAAGCCCTTGTCCATACATTTTGGAAAGACTTAAGAAAAGAATAATCCCAAAAGAGAGGGAATACTTTAGTAGTAATTTATTCATGATAAAAAATTTAATTGGTATAAAAAAAATTATATTTTATAGTTAGGCAGTAGACAGAATTTGCATCATCAAAGGAAAATGCCCTTTGTAATGATTTAATGAATATATGAGATAAAAACGGAGACAAACAAACTTGAAATAATGTTTAACAAGCCAATTTGCAAACAAATACTACCGGAAGCGATTCCGGAAAGGCTTCCGATAGATTCAAAAAATGTAATTTTTTATTATTTTTATTTAATAAAAAAAATGCTGAATTTTGAAAAAGGAATTTGAAAACATTCAGATTCAAAAGAAATTATATTAAAAAAATACAATTTTAATTTATATGATAAAATGTAAGCACTGTAGTCAGATTTCATTTATTCAGAAATCGGGATTTCAAAGAGGAAAACAGAGATACTTTTGTCAATCTTGTTCTAAATATTTTGTCGAAAACTTAGATGAAAATTTAGAAATAAGGCCTAAAAAAAGAACAGTAACTATTTACGACATTGCAAAAGAATTAGGAGTTTCAATTTCAACGGTATCGAGAGCCTTGAATGATAGCAATGAAATTAATGTAAATACCAAGAATGCTATTCTAAAGATTGCACAGGAACTAAATTACCAAGCAAGCAGTCTTGCATTAAATCTTGCAAAGAGCCAAACTAAACTAATTGGCCTGGTTATTCCTGAATTATCACACGTATTTTTCCCATCAATCATTATGGGAGCACAGGAATATTTAAATAGACACAAATACAATCTGATTATCATGCAATCAGATGAGGTATATGCTAATGAGTTATTGAATATAAATACTTTACTCAATAACAGAGTTGATGGTCTCCTCATTTCACTAACAAAAGAGACTAATAACTTTGATCATATCCAAAATGCAATTGATTCAGGTATCCCGGTTATCCTATTTAATAGAATTACCGAAATGATTATGTGTAACAAAGTTGTGGTTGATGATTATCAGGCAGCATTCAATGCAGTAGAACACTTAATTTTAAACGGATATAAAAAGATCGCTCACCTTTCTGGCCCACAAAATTTAGATTTATGTCAAAAACGGCTTAATGGATATTTGGATGCATTAAAAAAGCATAATCTTCCTATTCAAGAGGAGTATATTTTATTTGGTGATTTAACGGATAGTCAAGCAAAAATTTTTGCCAAGTATTTGCTTGACTTGCCTAATCCTCCAGATTCTGTATTTGCTATAAATGACCCTTCTGCTATTGAAATTTATAAATATGCAAAAGAGAAAAAGCTTAAATTACCAAAAGAACTTGGTATAGTTGGCTTCAGCGATGACCCAATTTCAGAATATCTAGAACCAAGCTTAACGAGCATCAAACAACCGACAAGGGAAATGGGCCAAGAAATTGCCGCAAAGATATTAGAACAGATAAAAAACCCCAATTTGACCTATAATACTAAAATGCTTAGTGCCGAGTTAGTGATAAGAAATTCATCTCTCAGAAACCCTACCAAATAATTTCCCTAATAATAATTAAATCATCATTCCAATTTTATAGCTACGTTAGCAGAAAAACTTCTTTTATTAAACCCTAACGCCCCAAAAAGCACTTTTGGAATTGCATTTTCGAAATACAACCAAGGCCTTTCAAGTTTATCATCAGCTAAAGATCCGTTTTCAAACTTTAAACGATGTGGTACAACGCAGGGATATTTTGTTGGTTTCCAATTTATTCCATCCCATGAACTTAATAATACTAATGCAGCTTGATTGTTTGAAAATACACCTACCACATCAGTAACTATTGCATAGAATTTACCACCGGAACTCCACATGAATGGATCCTCAGCCATCATCCAAATGTTAGGGTTGTCTTTATCTTTATTTTGAAATATGGGTTCGGAATGTTTTGAAAAAGGACCAAGTAGAGAATTTGCAAATGCGACTCCGAATCGAACTTTCCCACCACGTATATTTCCCGGCTTTTTAGCAACTTGTTTGTAAGCAAGTACAACATTTCCCTTTTCATTAACTGCAACAGCAGGATTTGAAACCATTAATGCATCAAACGCTAAAGAATCTGCACTTACATCAAGAATCGGCTTATCCAATCGAGTCCATTTACCTTCTAATTCTTCAGAAAAAGCCACGCCGATACGCTGATTATTTCGGTATTCCCACCAATTATTATCTTGCATAGAAGCAGGCATATTTACATGCGATTGCCCGGTTGTACCCATATAATACAGATAATACACACCATTAAATTCGACAACTGCAGGATTATGCGTACACACACCATCCCAAAAATTTGATCCTCTTTTTTCTAATATAACCTTAACATGTTTGTAGGGCCCCTCTGGATTGTCGGCCTTAGCTAAAGCAATTTCAGATGCTGGCAACCATGCAAAATGACCAAATGCTTTTGGCCAGCGGCTATAAAACATATAATATTTAGAATTTTTACCTTTTATTACTGCTCCACACCAAATATTATAAACGGGATCACTAAAGATATTTTCCTGTTTAATAGGCTTTACCATGGAAGCTATATTCAAACTATCATATGAAAAGTTTAACCTCGAGGTACTATGTATGGAGGTTTGGCTAATGCATATATTTGAAATACTTACCAAAAAAGCAAAAAGACTCTTTCTCATTTAAAGTTTGATAAATTAAACCAATCAAAGTCAGCAGAGATCTTTTCTCCTGTCCCTCTGTTAAAGGCATAAATACCAACCATCATACCCATAAACCCCCAATTTGGCGTTCCCTGGTCACTCAAATAGGCCGGATCATCTATTTCTCCAACAAAATTCCATTTTTTGTTGTCGTAGCTAAATCCAAACTTCCTATTTTGTTTATCTACATCAATCCTTAAATAAATTTTTTTTCTCGGCAATATATCCACAATACTAGTAATCGAAGACCTTCCATACTTCATCTCTTCCATCACTAGTGATAAATTACCTTTTTTACCTTTCTGAATTCCTAGCCTAGCAAAAGTCTTTGTATCATAATAACAGGTAATGCCAGCTTGCTCCTTGGATTTTGGAGCAAATGAAACCTTAGTTGTTGCAGTATATTTCAACCATCTTTCTCTCTGCAAAATCAAATTCCTACCTAAAAGAGTATCAATATCATAATCGCTGGTATATAATCTTAAATAACCTTTCTTCTCTTTAAAATTAAAGTGAGAATACAAAGGATTTCTTCTGAATTGCCATGGTAAAGCTAACGAGTCACTATCAAATTGATCGGAATAAGTGTTACTAACTTTATATTCCCGCAAATTAGGCTTAAAATCTATATCTAAAGCTTGCCTACTCGGAACATCAACTGGCCATCCATCGTAAGTCCATTTAAGTCGAATCAAGGATGTTTCTCTCCCGAGTTGACTAACACCTTTTGAAAACCTTTTTTCTGTTGATTTAGCAGGTAGGCGTCTTTGTGACAATACCATGGTAAACCATTCATCATTTTGAGTTTGGAAAATTTTACCATGTCCTTGATGAAAATTAATAGCTTCTAGATTCTTCTGGGTTAGCAATGGGTTATAAGGTGAATTTGTATAGGGTCCTAAAACATTTTGAGATCGAGCAACCAACATATGATGACCATCAAATAGCCCGCCTGATGCAGCCATAGTTAAATAATAAAAGCCATCTTTTTTTAATAAATGTGGTCCCTCAGGTGCTGCTTTTTTACCTTCAGTCTCCAACCAATAAGGCCCATCAGTAATTTCAGTTGCTTCTTTGTTTAATTTAACAATTTTTGTGCCGTTACCTTGAGGAATCCCTGCAGCGTAGAGCATATAATGATCGCCATTGGTATCTACAAAGTGTGAAGGGTCATTTCCATGATCCGTTATCTGAACCGGTTTTGACCATGGTCCAAATATACTTTTTGATTTAACCATGTAATTGCCACGGACATTATAACTTCTATCTTTCTTCAATTGAACCATGCAATAAAATACATAGAAATCTCCATTGTAATAAGAAATATCAGGTGCCCAAACGCCCATCCCATCCCAATATTTAGTCAAGTCAAACTCTTCGCTTTTAGTAAAAACATGACCAATTTGTTTCCAATTAACCAAATCTTTTGAATGCGAGATGATTATTCCCGGAAAATATTCAAATGTAGAATTAACACAATAATAGTCTTCTCCAACTTTAACGACAGAAGGGTCTGGGAAAAAACCTTGAATAACAGGGTTTACAAATTCATTTGCGTTCAAGACTGGATTCCATCTTTTGTCAGAAATTTCTTGTGCCATTAGCTGCATCGAAAAGACAATCAAAAAAACTGCACTTAAGAAGCAAAGCAGCCTATGTTTAAATCGAATCAACAAATCTTCTATTTTATATTCCATCTGCTTCTTTTAATTCCTTATCTGATGCACCAATTTTGGGCGTACATAGAGTTTCCAGTTTTTTAAATTGATCAAAATCAGCTCCTAATTGATCCTTAACTATATCTTTAAATTTAGTAGGGAACTCAGATGTAATTCCAATTCTTCGCATATCGATATCCTTGAATCCCAACTGATAAGCTGGCGAATTTTCATTCAATCGGAAATCTCCATTTTTTATATCTCTAAAAAGAGGGTTGGCTATGATACTATTTGCATCTGCACCTCTGGTACGATAATATAAAACAGCAGACTTCCCGTGATCCGCCAAATTAACATCGAAGTATAAATTTTTATCAATATTACATTCCTCCAATTTCAATTCTGTCAACTTCCCATTAACACTTCCTTGTCGATAAAATGTATTATGAGATGCAACTTTATAAAAGATATTATTTTGAATAGTACAATTGGTATAAGGAGGCATTTTATCTCGGTTAAAGACATCCATGATACTAAAATAACCTATAAACATTCGATTAGTTTTACCGGCAGAATTCTCATAAACTATATCATGTATGTCAGCTATGATATTGTTAAATGCATTATTTTCATAGTATTTAAGATTAATACCTCCTCCATTACAGTTGTAAATCACATTTTCTGCAACTGTCGTATTTTTAATAAATGCATCTGTACGAATTGCCTGTTGCATCCCAACTCCATTCAAATGATGTATATAATTTCTACGAATGATGTTACCATCCCCAACATCCGAAAGATAAATTGCATTGCCATCAAAACATTTTTGCATGACTAAAAAGACTTCATTGTCCTCTACTAAATTATTGCGCGTAAGGTAATAAGGTGAGGATTTTGGCCACTGTGTAAAGTATACAAAATTGTTAAAATTGTATTTTAGCGTGTCATCTTGATACAAAGCTTCTGGAGCAATTTCATCTGTTCTTAAAGAACCAACTTGTTCTCGATTTTTACCTTGCAACATAAAAAACATCGGACGCGTACCGCTGAGTACAATCGCATCATATGGAAGGTGATGCAGTTTATTATTCTGGATAATGTTTTCCCCACTTTGCGAAAGCATAATTCCATTTGATTGATAATAGAATTCGCCACAATGATGAATTTGATTGTTCAATATCCGATTGGACTTATTGACATTTAATTTGCCCGGACCGTAGCCACAAAGTAAAATACCTGTCCCGCCAACGTAATCGATTAGATTATTTTTAAGCACATTACCTTGTGCATGCAAATCTAGTCGAACCCCAGCGCTAGCAGCGTTTGTTAGTCGGCAATTACTAAGCTCACAATATTCCGCATCACGAATCTGTACCATCGCATTAGACTTGTTCCACATGTCCCACTCATGTTGCAAACCAATATCATTATCAGTAATAACTTCTCTTTCACCACGCGTGAATGTTAATTCCTTAAAAGCTATATTTCTAACTATTCCACCCGATGAATGTCCATCCACTAAGATATAATTTGACAATAAGGGAAAAGTAACATTACCTGGAGCGCCATTTTCTGGCCAATAATAAATAAGATTTTCTTTTGTATTAATTACCCATTCTCCAGGAGAATCTAAATAATCAATTACATTTTCAACACGAACACTTCCTCCGCCTTCCATAGCATGCAAATGTTTGTCTATTTTACCCATCGGATATGTTGCTGGTAAGACTGTCTTTGCAACGCCCATTTTTTCATCTACCGATGATAAGGTCAAGTAATTGGTAACATAACCAACATTTGGTTGCACAAAAATTTCAATATCACTTAAATTGTCCCAATTCTTCAAAACTCCTTTAGGGAAAAATAAAGAATTTCGATCTCCGGCAACCAAACCTTTCCAATCTATACCTCCTCCATCTCCCCCACTCATTTGTTTAGTTGGCTCAAATCCATTTGAGCGAGCACGTTTTAATAATTTACCATTATCATAAAGGGTATAGAATCGAGTTTTCCCAACTGGCAACTGTGGTATTTTAGCAACATAAACCTTTCCTTTTGCTATTTCTGGCAATCGATTTATGTACTTCGGTAACTGCCAACCATCAATTTTTTGATCTGAAGAAAAAACAGGGGTTTCGTTAGGATAGGCTTTATAAACAATTTGAAATGAATCATAATGACTATCCAAAGTTGTGAAAATTTCCGATTCAGATAGTTGATAATCTCCTCCACGGATCAATACAAATATGTTTCTGAATAACCCCTTCTTTATCAAACGAACAGCCATTTTTGCCCGATTAATTGTTGCAAAAGGTCCGTCAGTCTTACTCGCATTGGGTTCCGAAAGTTTCCCGCTCCAATGATCATTTCCTTCAGTTGACACATAATAATCAGCATAGGGCGGTTGAGAATTCTGCGCAAAAATTACATTTCTATTAAATAAAAAAAATGCACCCACCAAAATCAGCTTAATCAATATTTTATTCATAGTTAAGATCATACAACATAAATTCAATCATTTCAATTCAAATTAATTACTCAGATCGAAATAAAATAAACTCACCAAGAGATGGTGATTCTTTTTGATTCTCGATTAGTAATCTAAACTTTTGTGCCTTGACAGTTTCAAATTGTTCTGTACTTCCTGTACCGTTAGTTGAACTTGAAATAACTGTTTTCCAATTTTTCCCATCCCAATATTGAAGTTCGTGTTTTTGTAAAATCCCCGACCAAGGATGCCAAGGTTCTACTAAAGACATGGCATTTATTGAAAGTGATTCATTTAAATCAATTTCAATAAATGCCTTATTTTCAAGCTTTTTTGACCGCCAAACTGTCGTTGGGTTTCCATCATTTAAACTTTGGGTTTGGGATAAACTATCAGAACTGCTAGCTTTAATTGATATGCCTGCAGTTGGCAATGGTTGTACTAATGGCTCACCATCAAATTCAATAACGATAACCGAACTCGTTTTATCTGGAGCAAAAGCCGGCAATTGTAGTTGACTGATAGCATTTAACTTGATTATTGGTAAATTTTTATTCGGCTCAGCTAGTAAATACGCACGCTTCAATTTATTGCCAATTGGAACATTTAACTTTCCATTTTTGGGCCAGTCAAATACATGCAAATAAATTTTTTGACCTTTTCTTGTTGCTCTACCCCAACTCAAAAAATGAAATGGGCTTGCTGTTGTACCATAAATAGATTCTCCATTTTCCTGTAGCCATTCACCAATTTCCAATAAATTTTGTTGACAAACGACCGGAATAATTCCTTCCGAATTAGGGCCAACATTTAGCAAGAAATTACCTCCTTTACTTACAATATCTACAAGTTTTTGAGTTAACTCTTTTGTTGTTTTCCAACGATCATCATAGGCATTGTAACCCCAATGTCCATTCATTGTCATACAAACTTCCCAATTTCTGCCTGGAAAACCCGTGGCCGGAATAAATTGCTCAGGGGTTTCCAAATCCCCACCCATTCCCGCACCAAGGCGGTTATTTGTAATCAATTGTGGATATTTATTTGCCACATCAGCTAACTTTTGAGTCATGCTCTTAGTCATATTAGTTGGTGTGTCCCACCACAATACTGCTACATCCCCATAATTAGACAAGATTTCTTTCACTTGTGGTAAAGCAATTTCATCAATATACTTTTCCATATCTCCAATATGAGAATTATCCCACTCTTTATTTCCCGATACAGCTCCACCTGGATGATACCAATCTTGAGCTTGAGAATAGTAAAATCCTAATTTCATATTTTGTTTTCGACATGCTTCAGCTAGTTCTTTAAGTATATCTCTTTTAAATGGAGTTGCGTCAACAATATTGTATGCTGATGCTTTTGAGCCAAACATCGCGAACCCATCATGGTGTTTACTAGTAATAACTATATATTTTTGCCCAGCAGCTTTTGCAAGTTTAACCCATTCATCAGCATTAAATTTCGTAGGATTAAACTCCTTGGCTAATAAAGAATATGTAGCTCTCGGTATTTTGGCAGAATGCATGATCCACTCTCCATAGGTATTTGTATTTTCCCATTTACCTGCTGGCACCGAATAAATGCCCCAGTGAATAAACATACCAAATTTGGCATCTTTCCACCATTTCATTTTTGGATTATTTTCTTCGGTCAAAATCTTTGCATCGACATTCTGAGAATAGCCGATAAACGTATTTGCCATTAGTAACAGAAATAAAATCAATCTTTTCATAAAATAGGTTAGTTAAATATTTGTGAAAAAATCACTTGTAAAATCATAATTTACACCAGCTTTCAAGCTTATTTTTTTTATTGAATCACCATATTGAATTCTATATATTCCAGTAAATTTTGGTTTCAGGCTAAATGAAACTAGTCTACCATTCTGCCAAATAATATTGACATCAATATTTTGTCTTGCTTTTAAGCCCTCAATCGTTCCGTTTTCCCATTTAATGGGCAAAGCGGGCAGAAGATGAATAATTTTATTTTGACTTTGAAGTAGCATTTCTGACACACCTGATGTGTAACCAAAATTCCCATCGATTTGAAATGGAGGATGAGCATCAAATAGGTTAGCATACAATCCCCCTTTCTCTCCGTATTTTGATTCAGGTTTAGCAGGCGACAACAATGTCTTAATTAATTTGTAGGACTGCTCGCCGTCTAATAGTCTAGCAAATAAATTTATCCTCCATGCAGTACTCCAACCCGTGCTTATTTCACCCCTAGAAATTAGTGATTTTTTTGCCGCCAAAGCCAGATCAGGTGATCGCAGAAAACTGATTTGTTTACCAGGATGAACTGCAAAAAGATGGGAATTATGACGGTGATGATCCGTCGAATCATCTAAGTCATCCATCCATTCCTGAAGTTGTCCCCATTTTCCAATTTGGGGACCTAACATTGAATCTCTTATTCTCTGAATCTTTTTTCGATATAAGATATCCAAATTTAATTTTTGTGATGCTTCTATATAATTTGTGAATAAATCGTATACAATTTGTTGGTCATAAGATACACCTGGGTATGACCTTTTATCCAACTCATTTTTATTAGGGCCATGTTCTGGACTCCATCCATCTGGAGTGATAAATTTCCCGTCAGGTGATAAAATCAAATGATTTTCCCAATAGGAAACAACGTCTTTTAACAAAGGATATGCCCTATTCTTTAAAAATGGCAAGTCCCCTGTAAATTGATAATGTTCCCAATAATGTTGACTTAACCATGCGCTACCAGGTTTGTGTAATCTCCATTTACTTCCGCCTCCCATAATATTGTTAGTACTGTAAGCAAGCCAACCTTGCCTAGTGTGAACTAATGAATCATTTGAGGCTTTGTTTACGCGCGCCAAATTATCAACCCAATCAAACAGGGGCATATGACATTCAGACAAATTCGTCTGCTCAGCTAACCAATAATTCATTTGAACATTAATATTGGTAGTATATTGAGAATACCATGCAGGCTTAAATTCTGCATTCCATAAACCTTGTAAATTAGCAGGTAATCCGTTTGGTCTGGAAGAAGAAATCAGCAAGTACCTTCCATATTGAAATACCAATTTTTCGAAATCGAAATCATTATTGCATTGACTATATGCAATTAGCCTTTCGTCCGTGGGTAAATCACTAAAACTCCCTTCTAACAATAACTTTACTCTTGAATAAAGTTTTGTGTAATCAAGTATATGTCTATTTCGCAACACTTCAAAAGATAAAGCTTTAGCTTTCGAAATATCCTTCATTATCATTTTATGAGGCAAATTCCCTAAAAAATCCTCTCCAGCATTTTTCTTAAAAGATGTCCCAGCAGATAAATAACAAATAAGAGAATCAGCATTTGTTACAACAATTGATGAATCATTTAGTGTTGAATTACCTCCGAACTGTTTATATGAAATGGCAGACTCATATGCTAAATTATTAGGTAAAATACCTTTGAAATATAGGTGGGTTGAATCTGCTTTTGTCAGATTATTTCGAGAATCCTTCAGTTGTATTTTTACATTAATAGATTTACTGTGATTGGCTGAAACCTTTAACACTAAAACATTATCCTCTTTGCTAATAAAGTACTCATGGAAAAATTGTACGCCATTAAAAATATAGTTAGTTGTATGAATAGCTTTATCAAGTGACAAGCTTCTTCGATAATTTTTAACATCTCTAATACCCCAATCCAAATACAAATCACCAAATGGTTGGTAACTACCTATATCTTTAGTTGTACCAGTAACTAATGAATTCTCATTAAATTGAATTCGTTCTAAATCGACTCCACCATAAACCATCGCACCTAGAGACCCGTTTCCCAGTGGTAATGCCTCTAGCCAATGTGATGCAGGTTTTTTATACCACAGAATAGATTCAGTAAACGATCGCTTAGTTTTTGGAGCACAAGTTGAAACATGCCCCAAAATCACCAAAAACACAACAATTAATATTTGTTTCATAATGAACTATTCTTCGATGAAATTCAAATCTCTACCATGGGTTTCCTCAATACTATAAATAGAAATTCCCCCAAGTATAAAACAAATTACACCAACAAAAGCTGCTGAATTGATAACCCCCAAGCTGAGCTTTAGATTTCCATATAATAAAGTCATTATGACAACCGTACCTCTTACCATATTAGGAATAGTAGTAGCTGCAGTCGCTCTTAAGTTTGTCCCAAATTGTTCTGCTCCTATTGTTACAAACATCGCCCAATAACCAATACCAAAGCCCATCAACAAACAACATAAATAAAGAAGATCAGCTGAGTTTACACCGGAGTAGAGATAAATTATAGTTAATAAACAAGTAAGACCCATCATTAGTGCTACAGCTTTTCTTCGAGAATGCAGTTTATGACTAAGTATCCCACTAATAAGATCCCCCAATGACAAACCAACATAACACCACATAATTGATAAACCGGGCTTAATCAATTCCGAAATTCCCAAAGCTTCGCCAAACTCGTTACTAAAAGTTGTTAGAATCCCGATGACAAACCATGTTGGCAATCCAATCGCAATACATTTTAAGTATCGTAATAAACGCAATCGATTTGTAAAAAAAGAAAAGAAATCTCCTTTTTTGATTGTTTTTTCAGACTTAATCGAACTGTAAGTTCCTGATTCAAAAATACTTATGCGCAATAGAAGTAAACTTATGCCCATTCCACCACCAAAAAGATAGGAAGTCCGCCAAGAAAAAACTTCTACCGTTATGTAGGCAAATACCGCCCCTAACAATCCGATCCCTGCAACTAATGAAGTGCCAATTGCTCTCAAATTTTTTGGAAGACATTCCGAAACTAATGTAATACCTGCCCCCAATTCACCCGCTAAACCAATCCCAGCTATAAATCTTATTAATTTGTATAAATCAGGACTATTTACAAAACTACATGCAAAATTTGCCAGTGAATAGGTCAAAATAGAACCAAATAGAACCGATAGTCGGCCTTTTTTGTCTCCCAAAATTCCCCAAAAGATTCCACCAATTAATAGGCCGGTCATTTGCCAATTTAAGATACTCGCCCCAACGGTAGAAATTTGTTGATCATTTAAACCTAAATCTCTTAAGCTTGGTACACGTACAATACCGAATAATAATAAATCATAAATATCCACGAAATAACCTAATGAGGCTACGACTACAGGAATACTAAATAGATGTGCAAAAGTAGATTTAGAGGATTCCATACGCCTAGAATTATAAATAATTAAAGCTGCTAAGATGCTTTAATTAATTACAAAATTAGGGGGCTAGAATGTAGGTTGATATTGAAATTTTATTAACAATTAATGATATATTATCAATAAATATAAAAATAAAGAAACAAAATAATAATTTATGTTGATTTTAGAGGACCAATTAAGGTTAATGAAAAGACTTTCGATAGGCTAAAGGAGTCATTTGTTTAGTTAACTTAAAGGCGCGGTTAAAATTTGAAATATTAATAAATCCTGACTCGTAAGCAATTTGATTGACCGATAATTTATCTTCAATTAATAACTTACAAGACATCCCAATCCGTACTTCAGTCAAATACTGCACATAGGTTTTCTTCATCCTCGCTTTAAAGTATTTACAGAAATTAGATACAGACATATTTGACATTGATGCAACATCCTCAAGCACAATCTTCGCCGCAAAATTGCTTATCGTGAAATCAATCACCTGATTTAAGCGATCCGTATGTTGCTTATCAGCCTTCACCGAAAACAAACTTTTAGACATGGGATTAAGCTCCGTCGAAGAGCCCAAAAGATCCAGCATCTTCACGAGCATCATCAACCGATCCAACGGACTACTAGCATTAAACAGTAAATCCAAGTATTCTAACGATTGAACTTTTGTGGCACCCTCGATTTTAAGGCCAAAAGCAGACTTAGCTAACAGACTTAGTATGTTCCTAAATTCAACCTTGCGCAATAATTCATCTCCTAAGAAACTAGGCAAAAACTGAATCACCCGCGCAACCGCAAGCTCTGATTCCTCATTCTGATTTTTCCAAACATGTGGCAAATTAGACCCCACCAGAATAAGATCTCCCTCTTGGAAAAACTCTATGTTATCTCCCACAAAACGTGTTCCTCTACCTTTAACAATATGCGTTAATTCTAACTCTGGGTGAAAATGCCACTTGTTGTAGAATTGGGAAAATTGATCAATTCTTGCTACAAAAGCTTCCTCCGAGTTTGATTCAACCTTCTTGAATATTGGTTTCATATTGAATGATTTTTACCAAATGTAAATTAATATCAATAATATATCATCATAAATTGCTAAGATTTGGCAAATTCCACTTTCTCGTTAAGTCTAATTTTGGTGTGTTATTTCATATTTACCTACCACCAAACTATGACTGCGGCACAAGAGTCTTTTTACATTCAGCAATTCAAATTGGGGGATACTAGTTCTTTCCAAATCTTATATCAACACTATCATAAGCGGATGATCGGTTATGGCAGATCCTTATTCCCGAATCAGGAGGATGATGTCAAAGACGCTTATCAAGATATCTTCATCGCGTTATGGAAGTCCAAAGATCGACTTACAGTGGAAAACACATTAGATTTTTACATTAAGAGAAGTATCAAGAATCACATGTTACGGGTAAATCAAAAAAAAATGAAATTTGAGTCTAGCCCAAATGAAAGTGATTATTTAGAATTATATGAGGAAACAAACTCCCTTGATTCAATAATTGAGTCCGAAATTATGATATTGAAAGACAAAATTTATAAACAAAAACTGGACCTACTGACTAAAAGACAAAGATTCCTATTTACAGAGAGATTCATAAATGAAAAATCAGTCGAAGCAATCATGAAAGAACAAAATTTAGCACGGCAAACAGTCTATAATACCATATACAAAAGTATAAACATCCTAAAAGAGACTTAATATCCGGTAATCAAAATTAGTTTTGATTATTCAAATTCATTGATGTACTTCACCCATTACCATAAATCTCCAAAAACCCAAGTAAAATTGATCTCCTCCGGCCGAAGATTGGTATTCGTTTGATGCCAGGCAAAATCGCCTCCGGCCCGTTGGCAGTTGGCATAATATACTCGATGCCCCCAGGCTAATTTCCGGTCGCCCGATTGGTAAATAGGCGCATCCGCCATGTTTTGATCGAAATTGCAATTGAATAAAAAGATCTGCGCCTCCCGGTGGTATCGGCCTAATTTATAGCCAGAATCGCCAATGAATCGACAATTTTTCAAGACCGACTTCGCTCCTTCCGATCCGGAACCATCATGCCATAGCGCCGCACTCATGTTATGGCAAATAAACGTGCAGTTTTCTGCTAAGGCATAGCCACGTGGGCAATATAAATCCACTCCACCCTCAATTTCACAATCATTCAAATAATACATGCCCGCATTTACATCCCAAGGGCTCATCGTATCGCCACCACCTGAGCGGAAAGTACAATGTTCGAATTTCAAACGCGTCGATCCCGGCATCGTTCGAACAGCAAATTGGTGGCCATCCACCCGAACGATCTTCTCCCCATCCTTTTCCCCCGCCTCCCGTGGTAATGCATATTTTTGAACAGTCGTCTGCGTCGTTTTCCCCGCCTCATTCAGAC
>JACCDQ011689847.1_pt1 | contig 31601 bp, 22 predicted proteins | sample 7446031 | NCBI WGS metagenome assembly JACCDQ01 (sample SAMN15323442, study PRJNA562643) | freshwater metagenome | isolation source: river surface water | place: USA:Blue River Watershed | collected 2017-08-17 | reverse complement strand
TGTACTGCAAAAAGTACGTGTCGATTCACTCCGAGGACCGCGACATTGTCAAGTTTCCGGACTCGGCGGAGTTCGAGATCGAATTGCCGGAAGACATCTGCAATGTGGCGACGGTGCAGTTGTACGACTGGACCTTTCCCGCCAACTACAACACCTTTTCGCCGCAACACTCCAATGTGACGATGACCTTCTCTATTCCGACCCCATACAATCCCACCGACATCAGCGGCGGCAGCGTCGACGAATTGTCGGCGAACATCTACTACGCACTGACGGCCTTCAACCAAGGACAGGTCTTGGGTGGCGAGTTCCGCGTGGTGATCGAGGAAGGCTACTACACGCCGCAACAGATGGTGATCGAACTCACCCGCAAGTTCAATTACGTGGTCAATCAGTACCTCGCGTCGTTCTTTGCCACGCAGGCGACAAACCCGGCGTTGACGCAGGCGCAGCGCGACAGCTACCAGCAGTCGTACACGCAGATCACGGCCACCACCGACAGCGGCTACAACCGCTTCCTCATCGTGTACCATCCGGTGAACCAGAAGATTTGGTTTGGCAACGTCGCCGACCAGTTTTGTTTGCGCAACGAAACCATCGCGAAGGAGTCGGCGCAGAGTGAGGGTGTGTACTGCGGCAGCGGTCGCGCGCAGTTGCCGGACTACAGCAACTGGGGGTTGCCCTCCAACGTGGGCTTGACGCGCACCGACAATCTGGCCACGAATCTCCCATCCACCGCCGGCAGTCCGTCCATCGGCACCTATCTGGACACCGGTATTTGGGTGCCGCGCTTCTACTATGGCGACATCACCCCGGGGGATGATGGGTACTGGTTGGTGCCCGACGCGAGCTTGCCGGGATCGACGGTGTTCTGGGTGGAGTCCAGCTACAAGATCAATCTGATGGGACCCGCGTACATGTACCTGGAGATCGACAAGATGAACTGCATCGACGAAACCTCCCCTTTCTCCAACTCCACCTTCGCCCAGCGCACGAATGGAACCACGGGCATCGTCAACTCGTCCTTTGCGAAGATCGCCATCCCCACCACGCCGATCACGCAATGGTTCGACAAACAGTCTCTGCCCTACAAGTGGTTCAATCCCCCTGCCGAACGCGTCCGCCGCATGCGCTTCCGCATCCGCTACCACAATGGACAACTGGTCAACTTCGGCGTCTTCAACTACACCTTCACCCTCGAATTCACCCTGCAAATGCCGCAAATCTTGCAACATGTGAAAAAAGCATCCTTCACCCCCATCGACGCACACCAACCCATCATGTCCGTCGGCATCAATCGCTAACTTCTCCCTCCTCCTCCACCCCGCAAGAAAAAACGGCCCGAAGGCCGGATTTGACAGCACGTCGAACATGTAGTTAGCACCAACAAAATGGTAATTTGATGTATATTTGTATGTATTCGCAATAAACAACACAAAGCCAATGACGCATTTTTTGTCTGTAACTGATTAAAGTGCACGTGCATTACACGAAAAAAAAACAAACAAACATACAACACTGCAATACTACAACACTGCAACCAATACCATACACTACTACTGCAAGTCGTTCATCGATCATCATTGCGTCAACAACAACAGGTTGCGGCAATGACTGCAGGCGCAATGGCGCACTCTTCTTCTTCCACCCCCTTCTTGTGCGCAACTTCCGCCGGACGTTCTTCGTGTTTTTGTTCCTCGTCCTTCTCTGCTGCACCCACATTCCCTTCCACATCCACTTCCACATCTACTTCCACCTCATTCACGGTGGGGGCAGCGGCGGCGGCGGCAGTGGCGGCATTCGGTTCCACGGGATTGGCAATCTTGTCCTCGTCCTCATCTTCATCCTTGTCTTGTTCGAACAGCGCAATCCAATGGATCCAATCTTCTTCTCCGCGCGCAATGGCATTCAACGCCTTTTCCCGCGTGGCAACCATCGCCAACGGGTCGCCCCATCTTTGTCGGAGCAGACCCAACACCTTGCGACCCAATGGGGTAATCATGCAAATGTGCGCGCGATCACATCGATCCACGTCTCTGCGCAACAAGGTACCTGCGCCGCTGCAGGCAACCAACGGAGACTTTCCATCCGTCATCGACAAGCTCCAATCCCATTCTGCGCGCAAACATCCCTCCTTGCCACCACTACCACCACAGGTTTGTGATACTGCTGTTGCTGTTGCTGTTGCTGGTGCTGGTTCTTCACGTGTAGTCTCTTCCTCCCTTCCGTGGTCATCATCGTCATCATGGTGTCCGCGGTTGCGTCTTGTTTCTTCGGCGCAACATTCGTTGACGTATTGCTGCCAATCGCCGCCGCTCATGCGCCTGACCAACCCCCACTCGTTCAGACGTTGCACCGTCCACACGCGACTGCTCCAATGGGTGGCCTGCGCCTGACGCAAGGCTTCCATCCACCTGGATTCGGTCCACCACGCCGTCGCGCGCAACGCGGCGTGCATCACTGGCGTGACCACCACTTTGGAACAGGCGACCTTGGACGTCAATGCGACGTGCCGCCAATATTGCATGTGCGCATTGGCTTTCTCCCGGTCTTTGTCGGAATGGTGATGTTGGCGATGCTGCTGCGCCTGCGGATCGTCAACGACCAGTGTTGCAACTTCTTCCTCCGCAGAGGTATCCATGGTTGTCATTGTCGTCGTCGTTGTTGCGGTTGCAGTGGTTGCCACCGTGGTCTGAAATCCCGCCTTGTTGTATCCATTGCCATGCGGGCGCTCCACGGTGGCAACGAAGGTATTGCCCGCCGCATTGCGAAAGCTGAGGCGCATGGTGTCTTTGCTGCCGCGCGCCATGCAACTTTGCACTGTGCGCTGCCAAATCAATTGGTACAATTGTCGTTCCGCCACCGTGAACTCCCGTCTCGGCAACTCTTCTTTGTCGATGGACAATGGACGGATGCATTCCCGCGGAAATTCAAAGGTGGAGGTGGAGGTGGGTGTGGAAGTGGAGGTGGAAGCCGTCGTCGATGAACCCGAATCCGAAAACACCAAGATGCGCGACATAGCGTCGTCGGAGGTGCCCGCGTGGTGTTTTCCAAAGCGCCGTTCCACGTAGCGCGTGCACGTGACCCAGAAGGCCGCGCACATGGTATCGGAGTCTGTCAGCGGATTGGTGATGAGTTCGTGCTGGAACAAATTCAGACACAGTTCTTGCGTGGCCGCCGGGGTGAAGCCCAGCAACTCCTCGGCTGCCTGCATCAAGGCGCTGAGCGAGAAGGGACGCGGCGCAGGCGGCATGTCCACACCTTCGTCCGTGACACGCTCGATCAAGCTGAGGGTGGATGTGGTCGCCGGGTCGCGCAGCCATGCCTGCACCTCGGATTCGTCGCCTATCAACGGAGTGGTCATCGTGGCGCTCAAGCGACCTTTCACCCACAGCACCGCCGTCCACTGGCGCCGCGCAAGCTCCTTGCATGGGGGCAGGGTTTCCAGTTGTTGTTGGTGATTCTCCAGCAACTGCAAGGCGGCAAAATGACCGATGCCCAGTTGGCTCTGAAAACTGGGATACTCTTTCTGCACGGCGGCGGTAAAGTGGCGCGCGCACAGCCATTCGGACGCCATGCGCGCCACCACCGCGCAACACGTGTATTCGCGCAAATCCAAGTCGGCCTCGCGCATGGCCACCAACAACGTTTCCTTGGACAAAACGCCGACCCGCAAGCGGCGCGTGGATGGCGGCAACTCGAAGCTGTGGACGCACGAATAGGCGATGAATTCCCCCTCCCGTGTGTTTTCCATGGCCAGATAGATGTCGCCGCGGAAGGCCGCCACCTGCGCTGCCAAGTGGTCGAAGTGCTTGTCGTTCGTGGGCACAAAATTGGGTCGGTGGCTGGACACGACCCATTCCTTCAACTTCCAGAGAAACCCCTGCGTCGACAAATACGTCACGCCGCTGCCCAACGCTTGCACAATGGCATCTCCGCGTTGCGCGTTTTCCACCAAGAACAACTTGCGTTCCACTTGATACCGTCTCGACATGGTGCAACGGCTGCTTCTCTCTTCTTTTCAACAGAATAAACTATGCGCCTCTCTCTCCCCACATCCCGACACCGCTCTCTCTCTCTCTCACCATCTCTTACCCCCCCCTCGTCCGCAACTCCCCCTCACCGCATCCTCTCTCCCTCATCGGCAAAATATGTCACACGGCAAAATATGTCACACCCATTCCCAAAAGTCGGGTGACAATTGCGATGCGGGGATGTGCACAGTGCCTTCCATTTGCAGGAGCCACCACCACTTTGGTGCTGAAGGAATGTGCAGCACCACCACTTTGCGCACGACCGAAGCAGATGTCATCCATTCCCATCGACCGTCCGCGAACAGGAACAACCATCCCATTCCATCCTCCTCCTCCTCCTCCACATCATGGGGGTGTTGAATCCATCTGCGCAGATGAGACAGCTGCGGCACAAAGTCTTCACACCACACATCCATGGAATGGGTGATCGCAAACAGCGCGCGACGGGCAGCCCCCTCACGCATGCGCGTGATTTGTTGCCATGCCTGCCATGACTCCGCGGGATACACTTGCCATCGCCATCCACCATGTTGCGTGACCAGGCGATCTTTCCATGCCCATCCCCGACGAGGCCATTCGCGACATGTGTGCACTGACCAATTGCCTTCCACAATCGCCGCCGCCGCGTGTCCTGGACTCTGTCCCCGACACCACCAACGTCCCGTCAATCCACTGACATCCATGCCCACGGAGGAGGAGGTGGTGGCGGTGGTTCTTAGCACAGGTGATGGTGATGGTGATGCTGCTGCAAATGCAGGTGCGGTGGAGACAGACCTTGTTTTGTTCGAAGATGGGGATGTTGCAGCAGCAGCGGCGGTGGGAAAAGTTCCCCACTCCACCGTCGGCAAAGATGCAAAGGATGGGCAACTGTCGTTGGCGGAAGTGGTGTGCGGAGTGGCAAAGGGGACAAAGACCTTGGACTGCGTGATGCATCCCACCAGGCGACTGCCGCTGTCGTTGTTGCGGCGAACAGTCGGAGATTGCACCAGCAACATTGGCGCACATAGAAGCTCCCCATGCGCCGCATCGTGCAATTGTTGCAACAGGTTCAGTGTGGTCTTCATGGATTGCCAATGGTGATGGGCGTGGAGTGACACACGCGGCAACTGTCCAACCAGTGGCCATGCACATCGCACCGGAAGCCACACCTGTTCTTGTGTGCGCACCTGTTCCACCACCACGCCGACACATTCCCCGTATTCATTGACGGTGGCGCACATCCACATCCACTCCTTCCATCCCAGTCGATCTCTCAACGATTCGGCAAGGTGCACTCCAGAGTCTTCTTCACCGTCACCTTCTCCTTCTTCTTCACCTTCTCCTTCTCCTGCCGCATTCGACCATCGACCGGCGAGGTGTAGTGTCTCCTTCCAGGCAAGAAATGCGAGTGAATTGCGCCGAGGATGAGACGGAAACCACAACAATGCGCGCAAGGAGGTTTCGCCGCCAATGCAAATCACGCCACATCCAACGCAAGGGACGCCACCGTCGGCAGTGGCATCCACGAAGGAGACTGAGCGGGTTATGTCCACACATCGATGACGCACCACGATCCACGCCATGATGCCACCACCGCTGCCGCCGATTGGCGCAGAGGAGGACGACGACGAAGGTGCACACAAGGTCGCGGCGTGCGCGCGCAACCATTCCAAGAGAAAGAAGACTTGGGTGTCGGCCGTGCCCTGGTTCCACAGCTTGTCTTCGGCCACATGAACGCGGATGCAATACTCCATGAAGCGCCGCATCCATTGGCGCATGTCAATCTGCCGGATCCATGCTGCGTCGGGATGGGATTGTCGCTCGGCCATTTCCCACCATCTCCATTGCTTCTCTGTCCAGCGGCGCACAGGATTCATGGTCGATAGGCTGTCCAGGGAAGCAATGGCCGCAGCACCCGCGGTTCCTCGACGCCGCGACCACTCCCGCGCAAACGACACGAACCACGCAAACGTCGCCGTGGTAGACCAATGCTCCAGCCACTCCGACACCGCGCGACCGCTTGCCGCCGACAATGCGTGCCATATATTGCCGTGCACTGGTTCAGACAGTCGAGCAGGATGGAGGAAGGATGCGCGAACATATCGACCCAATGCATCACCGTGCGAAACTTGATGGAAGAACTCGGTGACATCTTCCACCAAAGACGAAGGCCAGCGATCGCGGCCAAACAGCGCATCGCCCAGAGGGGCGCAACACCCCCCATCCTCTTCTTCTTCCACATGTTCTTGTGCATTGGCGCGGCGGCGGCGGCAAAACAAACAATGGAATGGACATCGTGGCGCATCCTCATCGTGCAACACGGCGGTGGATCGGCGGAGCAATGCTATCATCGCCCATGGTTGCGCAATCCAGGTTGTCTCATCGTCTTCTTTCTTTTTCACTCCCTCATCATCATCTTCATCCTCATCATCATCTTCATCCTTATCCTCATCCACACCTTCATCCTCATCCTCCACATCAAAGAGTGCGGCAAACGCATTCCATCGACATTGTTCCCGGTCAATCACTGTGGATGTGGATGCGGCGGTGGAAACAGGCGCCAACTGTCCTCCGCAATGCCACAGGTGCAACAAGGACACAATCCACGGATAATGTCGGCCGACCGCTTGTCGTTCTTCTTCATCGCCTTTGTCTTCTTTCGTTCGCTGAACATGAAGTGCATGGACATAGAACCACTCCCCCGATGACACGTTTGGTGCCGCCGCCTCCGCCTCCGCCTCCGCCCCCGCCGACACTGTTGGAAAGGATGCCATGGTGCGACGAATCCATGGAAGAAGAAGACGAGTGATTTCTTGTTCGATCGTGATGGGTGTGTCCTCCTCGTTCACTTCCACGACGAAAGACACGGTGAATCCATCGGACAGGAGGAGGGCGACTGTGCGCGGCGACATGGACCACGCAAACCACCAGTCGGTGGATGCGCAAGCTGCGGGAACACTCCACGAACGGTTGGATGGCAACGGTTCTGTGGCCGAAGGAAACCCGATCCATTCCCCGCCGTCTTCTCCACTTCGACTCGCCCGTTGCATTGGCGCACGGCAGCGAACGAACGAATCGTGTTGCATCTGCATGATGTATTGCTCCCAATCGATCCATTGGCGCGGAGAAGGCGTGGCGGGGAACTCGACGCGCAGAACAATGGTGGTGGGTGGCAAGGTGTGTTGTTGCGGTCCCGGTCTTGGTCTTGGTGTTGGTCTTGGTGTTGGTCGAGGAATGATGGCGACCATGGCGGATGCCGTTGCTTCGGCTGCTGGAGTCGAGAGACAGGATGCATAGAAGGCGCGGTTGCGCGCGGCCATCTCCTTGCCCATCACCGCCTGGTCCGCCGCCATCGCCGCTTCTGCATCCCCGTGCCATTCCACAAATATCTGCGTCCCAGCATTCCTGCCAACTTCTGCCAAATGGGTGGAAGCGGCGGGAGGCAGGCCGGGCCGAAGGTGTCCGAAGGGTTGGAGATGTGCTGGAGGCGGCGGCAAGGGCAAGGACGAGGAAGAAGAAGAAGAGGAGTGCATCCAGCAGCGCATGGGGCAACGTCGTGCGGTGATGCGCGTATTCACGGTGGACTGCAGTTGCTGTGCGATGTCCGACACCACTTCAGCCAATGTGGTGAACGCCGTCCATTGTTTCGGCACAAAGGTGATCGCGGCCCCACCTTCTTCCATGGTCGCCAATTCTTCGTCGCTGAAACACTGCAAATGCGGAGCGATGCGATCCATGTCCACTTCTTCCACTTCTTCTTCCACGTGTTCACCCTCTTCGGCAGTTGTCGTGAAGGTCCACTGCTGCTGCTGCTGCGGGTCAAGAAATACCCACCAATGCAAAATGTGGTGTGCTTGCACCCATGCCACCTTGTACACATTCGTCCAAGAATGGCGCGGCGGAGAATGCGACGATGTGTGGTGAAACATGGTCGATTGAAACGAGCGCAGACAGTTCAGATCCGCAGAGAAATAAACAAAAACGAAAAGTGTTGTTTTTGGTTCGCGCGTGTTAAAGGTGCACGTGTGTGCGGTTTAAGTTACAACAACCAAACAATTGGTTGGTGATCGATACCAAAAGAGAGGAAGAAACAAACAAAGAAACAAACAAAGAAACAAACAGACAAACAAAGAAAGTAACTTGTTGCGCGCAGTCTACGTCGCTCAAAATGGCATTTCGTAGTCGTCGTCCATCGTTCCGTGATCGACCGCCTTCAAGTGGTGCAAATCCAAGTCCATTGCCATGTCTTCGGACCACCATTGCTCCGCCACCGCCGTGGATGATCCATCTTCTTCCTTGTCCTCCACAGTGTCCTTCCTCTGTTCCTCCACGGTGTCTTTATCCTCGTCATTGTCCCAATCTCTGGGCTTTCCTTGGTCTCGGTCCTCTTGCTGGGGAGCAGTATCGGCGGTCTTGCCGAGGTCCACCAAGACTTGGAATGCGGCGGTGCCGAAGAATCCTTCTTGCGCCACCATCACGTTGGCCGAGACACCGGTCATCCAATCCAACTCGGCGTGGCGCGCGGCTTTGAGGAACATCTCTGGCGTTTCTTCGAAGGAGGCCTTGGCGATGGGTCCGATGTCGTCGCTGTTGATGCCGCCGCGGCAGATGGAGATGAGTTTGTGGCTGTGACACATGCGGTCCACCAGCACGCTGTAGTTGTGGTAGTCGATGTAGGTGCCGTCGAACTCCACGACTTCCACCAACTCGTTGTAGATGGCCTGTCGCGCGGCCTCGATGCCCAGCACATCGTACACTTCCATGATGTCGTTGCTGATGGTGCGGGTGGCGTCCACGTAGTCCACGCCCAACACCTCCAACAAATTGGAGCCCACGGTGTCCAACACCCAAATGTCTTGCTTCTCGTAGGTCCCGTTGCGCTTGACCACGTTGTCCACCACTTTGCGCAACACCACCTTGTTCAGTCCTTTGATGCCGCGCAACACCACGTTTTGCAACATCTGTTCTTGGAATCGTTTCAGCACACAGATGTGATCGGATTGGTCCAGCGCCGAGATGGTGCGCTCCGTGGGCCACTCCGCGCCAGCGGTGGCGGCAGCAGCAGCGGCGGCCGCGGCAGCCTTCGTGGGCGGCTTGGGCTTGGTGAGGGCCTCTTTCACACGCACGCGGAACACCAGCTGGTCGGCGTTGTAGTCGGAGAAGACACAGTCGATGTTGTCCCCCTGGCTCAGTTTCAGGGCAATGTAGATGTCGTCCATGGTAATGTTCTTGTCCAGCATCACCGTCGGGTCCATCACCATGCGCATGATCCACTTCGATTTGGTGTTCGCGGCCACCTCTTTCGCCGACACACTGGCTGCTTTTTCTGCACCTGCACCTGCACCTGCACCCGCGCTCGCACCACCCTGCTGGCTGTGGTCCCCGTCAATCTCCGCGCAATCGCGCAGCATCTGTTCAAAGGCGCGATGTTGCAGCAGGGTGTCGCGGTCTTCGTCCAGCAGGGTGGCGTCGTCGTCGGGGTCGAAGCACAGTTGGTACGATTGGACGACTTCCTTCAGTTTGGTGTGTTCCAGCATGTACATGATGGTGTGCGCCTTGTCTTTGCTGCCCTCATCTTCGGGCTTCAGATAGACGCTGAGGGACGGGTTCTTGATCTTCTCGGTGAGTTTCAAGATTTCCTCGATGCGCGGCACGCCGCGGGTAACGTTGGACTTCGAGGCCACCCCGGCGAAGTGGAAGGTGTTCAGAGTCATCTGCGTGGACACTTCGCCCAAACTTTGCGCGGCGATCATGCCGACCATTTCGCCCGGCGCCACCAACGCGCGTTTGTACTGCACGCTCACCATGTGCAGCGCGGCGGTCAGCACGGCGCGATTGAAGCGCTTCACGAGCACCAATTCCTTGGGCGACAGGTAGAAGAAGAACAGGGTCTGGAACAACTGGGTGGGGGGCGTGTAATGCAGCTTGCAGAGGCGCGCATACCCGTGCTCGATCATGTCCAAGGCTTCCAAGGGGGTGATGTCGACGGTGGAGGACGCATGGATGTGGCATTGTCCCTGCAGATTGTTCAGGAGATGCTGGAAGGCCACCGGACAGTGCACCGTCGTGTCGCCGCGGCGCTTGAACACCTTGTCCACCAACACGTCGCGGTGCAGGAGCATCATCTGCACGTACGTCTGCGCCCGCAGCTTGTAGTCGCCGAGCTGGCGCTTGTAATTCTTCCAGGCGTCCTTTGTGAACAGCGATTGCAGCTGGCGCGTGGTGCGCTTGTCGTCGGGCGGCAAGTAGTGTGCGTAGATGTCCTGGATGGACATGCTGACCAGCGGCAAGGGTTGTTCCTCGACCTTGGTGGTGTCGATGTGGTCGTCGCCGTACGCAAATTGCACGATTTTGTGTTTGCTGTTGCGCACCGTCATGTCGTAGCCCACCATCAAGTCCTCGAGGCCCTTGATGATGCGGCGCTGGATGTAGCCCGTGGCGGAGGTCTTGACGGCCGTGTCGATGATGCCCACGCGGCCGCCCATGGCGTGGAAGAAGAATTCTTGCGGGGTGAGGCCGCCGACGTAGGAGGAGACCACGAAGCCGCGCGCCTCGGGGGAGTCGTCGTACTTGGCGAAATGGGGCAAGGTGCGGTGGTCGAAGCCGTAGGGGATGCGCTTGCCGTCCACGTTTTGCTGGCCCACGCAGGAGATCATTTGCGCGATGTTGAGGTCGGACCCCTTGGAGCCACTCTGCACCTGCTGCACGAAGCGGTTGTTGGGGCGCAAGTTCTTGAGGCCGATCTTGCCCGCCTCCGAGGTGGCCTGGTTCAGGTTGCTGTTGATGCGCGTCTCCACCTCTTCCTCGTTGCTGCGCCCGGTGTTGTTTTCGAACACGCCGATGCGCACCTGGTCGAGGAGTTCCTGCACGTCCGACTGTTTCTTCGTCAAGACTTGCACACTTTCGTGGTGGGCCGCGGCGGTGGACAGCAGGTCGCACACGCCGACGCTGTAGCCCGCATGCTGCATGTATTCGGTGACGATGTTCTGCCAATCGTCGATGAACTTCGCGGAGGCCATGTTGCCAAAGTCGTTGCAGATGCGATGGATGAGGCCCTTCGTGCGCGCGCCCAAGACGCTCTTGTCGATCTGTCCGCGGAGGTAGCGGCCGTTGCGGATTTCCACGACGGCGTTGGACGTGGCCATGTCGTCGCTGCCTTCCTTGAAGGCTTTGGTGCGGTACTTGGCCGACAGCGGCGGCAAGATTTGGCTGAGGATGTCAAAGTTGCTAACCGTGTGGTTTGGACTATTCGCATCCGGACTATCCCCATCCGGACCGTTCCGCCAGGCCTCGGGGCGCACGCGGTCAAAGAGCATCAACATCTTCATGGCTTCGCGGCGGGTGAAGTGGAGGTGTTCGCGGGTGAAGAGGTAGGAGCCGAGCATGCTGTCTTGGTAGATGCCGATGATCGGGGCGTTGTTGGCCGGACTGACAATTTGGTACGGCACGGCCGCGATGTGGCGCAGCTCGGCCATGGCCTCCTGGTCCTGCGGCACGTGCATGTTCATTTCGTCGCCGTCAAAGTCGGCGTTGTACGACTTGGTGACGGCCAAGTTCATGCGGAAGGTGTCCGCGAGGCGCATGACTTTGGTGGTGTGACACATCATGTTCATGCGGTGCAGGGTCGGTTGGCGGTTGAAGAGAACGGGGTCGTTGTCCATGAGGTGGCGGTGCACGATGTCTCCGTCTTCCAGCAACAGTGCGGCGCGGTCGCCGAAATAGCGCAGGTTGATGCTGCCCGTGGATTTCTCCAAGGTTTTGGCGCCCGGATACACGTCGGGTCCGTTGCGCACCAATTGGGTCAAAAAGGCGCGGTTGCGCTCGTTGACGCGCACGGGCACGGAAATGTTCTTGGCGACGCGCATGGGCACGCCCAGTTCGTCGATGCGAAGATTGGGGTCGGCGGTGATGACGGAGCGCGCGCTGAAATCGACACGTTTGGCCATCAGGTTGCCGCGCATACGTCCACCCTTGCTCTTCAGGCGGTCCTTGATGGACTTGAACGGTCGGCCGGACCGCTGGGCGACGGAGGCCACGCCCGGGATTTGGTTGTCCACTTGGCAGGCGATGTAGTACTGCAGGAGCGCGGTCCAGTCCTCGATGACCGATTCCTTGCACTGGTTCGCCATCTTCTCCTTCAACGTCTTGTTGGTCTTGATGATGCTGACCAGGATGTGGGTCAAGTCGTCCTCGGAGCGCTGCTGGGAGTCGTGCTTCACGGAGGGTCGCACGGCCGGCGGCGGCACCAACAACACCTGGCAAATCATCCACTCCGGGCGCGAAAACACGGGACTGAACCCGAGGAAATGGACATCGTCGTCGGAGATGCGCTTGAAGATCTTGAGGACCATTTCCGCAGTCACTCGCACCACAAGGGGCTCTCCTCCTCCACTACCACCACCACCACCACTCCCACCATTGGAGACACCAGAGGCACCAGAGGAAGAGGTGGAAGAAGAAGAAGACATGGAGGCGCCGAATCCGTTGGATCCGTCGGCATTCCACTCGGCAAAGAGATTGGCGAGTCCCTCCTTGCGAATACGTTTGGGCTGCAAGGTGCCACATCCATCTTCGCTTTCGTCTCCGCAACGACGGATGTCTTTGCAGAGGTCTTCGGTGATGTGTTTCCAGCGCTGGTCGGGGGGCAGGTGCAGCAAATCGCGGTGTTTGTGTTTGCTGATCAGCACCTTGCTGCACTTGAAGCACACGCACTTCATGATTTTCAGCACGGTGGACAGGAACTGAATGTAGAAGACCGGTCGCGCCAACTCGATGTGTCCGTGGTAGCCCGGTGTGTCCATGTGGCGCAGACCGTCCGTCTTGCAGATGAGGCCGCGCTCCAACACCCCCATCTTAATGTCAAACAACCCGTTGCTGACCGGCTTGTTGTTCACGTAGGTGTCGCGGCTGGTGATCTCGACCACCGACCCTTTGCGGATTTCGTCTGGCGACATGATACTGAACTGAATCCCCACCACGCGCGCCGGACGCACCGGCGGCAACGTCGAGGGCTGGCGATACGATGTGTGCATTTATTTGGGCTTTTGGATTTGGTTATCCAAGGGTAGGTCTCAATGGGTAGGGCAACAACGATAATGATGTGCGAAAAAAAAGGATGGAATGGATTTGATGTACGGCGACAAAGAAAAAAAACGATGCAAATGGTCCGAGGTGGGAGGAGGGAGTTTGGTGTCGCGGTTAGGGGCAGCGATTGGGATCGGACAGACAGAAACAAGCGTGGCTGCGCGTGTTTGTTGTTGTCAGTTTTTTTTTGAATTATACGGAGAGAGACAATGATCTTCTACCGCGGCAACGGTGACGGCAACTTGGTGGAAAGCGCGACGCCGTATTTGCGCAAGATGGAGGGTGGCAGCAAGGGATGTTCTTGCAGGATTTTCTCCAATTTCTTGAAGCATTTGTTGATGGTGACTTCGCTGATGTCGCTGACCGCGCGCACGTCGCGTTTGTTGATGGCGAGGCGACAGAGTTGCGCCACGAAGTACACCACGCCGGAAGCAATGGAGGGTGGAGTGTTTTCGGGCATGATGTGCAATTGTTCGATCTTGACCGCGATGAACTGGCACAATTTGGTGAGTTCATGGTTGATGTGCAGCTTGCTGCAGTAGCGCTCGATGAAGGCGGCTGGGGTGGTGCTGCCGAACGCGGTGCGGTCTGCGACATGCAGGTTTTTTTCCAGATCGTTGAGAATGGCAAGCGCATTCTTGCAGCCTTTGGTGGCGCTGGTGATTTCGAGGTGGAAGATGTTGGCGATCTCGCGCGCGGTGCGTGGATAGCCGTTCATGCGACAGGACAGGTAGATGGAGGCGGCCAAGATGGCGTCGCGGTTTTCGCCGCGGTAAGACACCTCCGACTCCGAAATGCGCTTGTGCATGCGGTTAGCGTCGTCCACGATGAGTTTGGGGATGCCAGCGTTGTTGGCCATCACGGTGATCAGCTGGAAATCTTCGAACCGCGACTTTTCGCGGTACGGCATGGACTGCCACTCGGCGTAGCGTCGAATCTTGCGCATCTCGTAGCTCATGGCGCCATTGCCGAGCACCTTGCATCCGTACGACGATTCTTCCAGCAAGGGATTGATGGGCATGCCGCAACGAGTGGGATCACTCTGCTGGTGATCGTCTGCGCCATAGTAGCGCCACTCCGCGCCCTGGAACATGATGTCCGTGTACATGCGACCACACTGGCCATTCGTACACGTCGGAAACCCTTCTTCCGAAAACGCCAACACACTGTGACATTGTTCGCAAAAGTCGTTGTGATCCGCCGCCGCTGCCATCCCATCATCCTCTTCCTCTTCCTCTTCCTTTTCCTCTCCCTTTTCCCCCTTTTCCCCCTCTTCCATCCGTTCTTCGATCCGTTCTGCATTGCGAATGCTGTCACTGCTGACGGTGTTGCGCAAGCGGGTCTTTTTGCCATCAACCATCTTCCACCATTGTTTGGCACGTGCAGCTTTCAACGGTTTCCCGCTGAACGGCACCGTCGAAACAATGGGCACTGTTGTTGCCGGTGTGTGTGTTGCAAGCGCGAAACTGTGTGGTTTGCGGGGAGGACGTGCATCGACAACATGGCGTGTGCGACGAAAACAACACGCGATATTGAGAGTTTTGCAGGTCGACCGTTGACGATGATGATCCAGCAACATCCTCGATGTCGGTTTTGCGGTCCGATGAGTGGATGGGTTCATGTGTCTGTTCTGTTCTGTTCTGTTCTGTTCTGCAACTGCGATGTGTATCGTAACCGAAGTTTCCGGGAGACCCAACGCAATTGTCGACAAAGAGGCAGAGAATAAAATAATGGGCTGTGTCTTTAAGTGTTTTCTTTTCCGCAAGGGGGACCAAAAACCGGGACGGAAGGTTGGAATGACAAGGTTGGAATGATGCGATGCGATGCGACTAACCGAAGAACGCGATTTTCTTTCCGCACAACAGATATAACACTGGACACACGCCGCCGCCAAAGAAGGACAGCACACCAAACCCAAGCCAACCACATCATCCATGGGCAATCTCCCATCTAGACCGCGCGACTTCCAGCATCCTTATGCTGCAGCCACGACCAACGTGCGCGGCGGCAGCAGCGGCAACAGTGCTTCCATGCCTCCTCCTCCTCCCCCCATGCCTACTGTTGCACCACCACCAATGAGATCCACCCAGCCAGGGGAAGCACCATTGTCGGAGTTGCAGCCGTCGGATTTCGGTATTCGCTCCACCGCCGAACTTCCCAGCACCCCCGCCGCTCCATCACCTGCCACACCTTCCACATTTGCCGCAACACCTTCTTCGTTGTCCCCTCCTCCTGTTCCTTCTCCTCTTCCTGTTCCGGTTCCTTCATCGCCTCCCGCTTCCTTCTCCAACGCAGTGGAGAGTGTGCAGCAGGAAGATGGTGAAGAGGATTCATCCCCGGAAGACGCCGCTCCGTCCAGTGCCCGTCGCCGCGAACCATCGTTGGCGGACACCAACGAGGGAACGGATGCGGCAGCGGCGGCGGCAGCGGCGGCAACCGCAGGACAGGAAGGAGAAGGAGAAGGAGAAGCATCGTTGCCGACACCGCCGGTGGACCCGGAAGCGGCCGGTCGCTTCCACAACTTCTACGACTTGGTGGATTTCATCGCGGTCAACTACATCTTCACCGCCGACTTTCAAAGTCTGAAGCGCCTGACCGAGAAGAACTATTGCGACAAGATGATCGTGCTCACCGCCGACATTCTGGACCGGTACTACAACGACCTTGAAATCACCTACCTCGAACAGCGCGTGAAACAGGGCGCCGAAGTGAACGAATTGGCGCACGACCGCGTCTTCTATATGAACAAAGACAAATTTGAAGCTTTAGACGTGTCCAACGACAAAAAGAAAAGTTTGAAGAAAAAACGGGTCTGCATCGGCATCGCTAAATTTTACATCAAAATTGCACACATATTCGCGGCCATTGTCATGACCATCAATCCGGTCTACACCTACAAAGACGAGTCGGGTGCCACCCAAAAGACCCCGCTGGCGCAGAAGGATTCCATCCCCCGCAGCACCCCGCGCACCTTGTTCAAGCTCAACGTCTGCGACAACCGCATTCGCGCATTGCGCCGCGGCATGCAGGAAGACGCCGACGGGGAACACGTGAAGTTGCACCCCAACATTTGCGACCTCAACGATCCCGACCGCGTGACCGTGGCCGACGAGCCGGGCATCACCGAGTTGATGGAACTGTACTTCGACGACGACTACGACTACTCCACCGGCAAGTTCCGCGGCATGTCTGAAGCCACCAAGGCCGCCTTCCGCAAGGACCTGGAACTCTTCTACACGACCTTCACTGGGCAAGACCGCATGCCGGAGACCATCCAAAAGTTCAGCGACATCAAACTGCGCGACTACAAACGCAGCGAGGCATGTCAGTCCAGCAACTCCATCTTGCGCGCCTCGTACAAAATCTCGAAGCACGACGACTTGTTTGTGCGCTACGCGGAAAACATCCTGCGCATGATCCAAAATGCCACCCAGAACCAACGCAAACTGCTGGCCGTCATCAACCTCCTGTTCACCTACGTCATCGACCCGTACACCCAGAAGAAAGTCATCCGCATCCACCCCGAACTCAACGAAACACGCCTGCAACAAGCCGTGGACACCGCGCGCAAACTCATCGTGGAACTCTACGTGCGGTGCGAAAAGGACTACATCACCGGCGTCAAAATCTACGAGGCCATCGTGGAAACCAAAATCCTCCAAACCACCCAGAGCCAAATCACCCATCTCATCCATCGCGCCGACGAAATGACCAACGACATCATCGTGGACAGCGATGCCGAAGAAGGAGAAGAAGAGGGAGATGTGGTCGATGCACTGAATCCCGTCCAAGACGCAAAGGAAACGCCGTCCCTTTCTCCGCCTCCGCCTCTTCCCTCACCTTCTCCTTCACCTTCTCCAACTCCTTCTCCCGCTGCCGAAGAAGAAGAAGAACTCCTGGAGAAAAGTGTTGACGACACCACCACCACCACACCTAGTCCAATCGTGGACACCCCTCCTCCTGTCCCCGAGTCGTCCCCTGCCGCAGAGAACATGGAAGATGTGGAAGACAAAGAAGACATGGAAGACATGGAAGACAAAGAAGACACACCTTTTACCAGCGCAACCACCAATCACGACTTCACCCTTCCTTCGTCGGCTGCCGCAGCAGAGCCATCCCCATCGTATCGCGGCGCACCGCTGATGGACGAAGAGGCGGTGGAATCGGTGGCCAGCGCCTACAACACGGCCGATCGCGACCAGTTGTTGCGCGAAGCCTTCCCATCGTCCCCCAACAAAGCCATTTACAATGCATAGGTGTTACACTGGTGTAACATTGCATCTACTTTCTGCAACACTTCGCGTTTTTCGACGTGGTAAGGTCGGATGGATTGCAGACAGTTGGCCAAGGATTTCCACTCCAGACAGCTCACTTCGCTGGTTTGGAAGTGGCTCAGGTCCGTGGATTCGGTGAATGGCGCAAACGTGCCTCGGTGTTGCGCAATGAAGTACTTGTGTTTGTAGGCCTTGTAGTTGGTCCCGATGAAGGTCTCTTCGTAGGGCAACACATTTTCGAGCAGTTGCAATTCCGACACTGGAATGCCGGTTTCTTCTTGGAACTCGCGCAGGGCGCAATCCACTTCCTTCTCTTTCACTTGTCGCCGCCCTTTGGGAAATTCCCACTCGGTCTCCGGCCACCGCGTCGCACTTTCCTCCACCAATTGTCGCAAGGTCACTGTGCTTTGCGTCTCTTCGGAGAAAACGCCGTTCCAAATTGTCTGGTATTTGCGCAAGGAGGAGTGTTCTTCTTGTCGATATCCGCCGCCACCGCCTCCTTCGCCCCACATATCCCGCCACAACGCTTCGAATGGGAGTTCCACGATGCGTTGTTTCTCCGACAGCGACATTTGGTCAATGATGGTTTGCAACTGGAACAAGTGGTTCGGATTGTACTTGCCGCGCACGAAGTCGATGTACCCAAAACTGTCTTTGCGGCGAATCATCAGATATTGGCGCTGCCCTGGAAAGTGCGGATCGTTGCGAAAGACGATCACCCCATAACTGGTGATGGGCTGGCGACATTGAAAAAACGTGTGTCCTTGCTTGCCGCAATTGTTGCACACCATTCCTTGTCCCGCTCCTCCGCCTTTGTTGTCGAGGCCACCGCCACCACCACCACCTCTTCTTTCCCGTTCTCGTTCTCGTTCACCTTCCCTCCCCTCCCTCCGTTCTCCATGTCCTTTCATGATCAATCCGTGGCCCTTGGATCCATGCCCGTAACACGACGATGGAAAGGAGGAAGACATTGACGATGATACCGCGGAAGATGCTGCACTGGAAGAATGGGAAAAGGTGTGGTGATAATGATGTCGCCGCTGCGTTGTGTGCGAGGTGGAGGACGACGACGACAGGTTGTGTGAGTGAAACGATTGACTGCCGCTGCTGGGACGAAACAATGGCGTGGATGCAGCGGCAGAACCGAGGGAAAACGACGAATGTCCGGGTGTTGTTGCAGTTGCTTCCGCAGAGGAAGAGGAAGGCGCGGCGGTAAAAGTGGACGGGGAGGTGGAGAAGGAAGAGGCAGGTGAAGAAGAAGGAAAAGAAGAAGGAAACGAAGCAGATGGACCTTTGTTGGCGGAAGAAAGGTACGGTTGCGTGCGCGCACGTTTGCTGTTGTCGTCGCAAGACGAATCCGGTTCCATGATGTTACTGTGTACTTGTGACAGTGATGATGATGGTGGTGGTGGCGTGACAGCCCGCTTTCTTTTATCAGTCCTCCGATCGAGTCTGCGCATTGTTTTAAGTTGTATTGTATTACTGCCGCCTTCTGTTCCCCCCACCCCTCCACTCCTCTTTTGCGCAATGTCCACCACCCCGAATCGAACCGGCGCAGTGATTCACATCCCCATGCCGCCGGACGAAGACGACGCCTGGGATTCAATTGACGTGCAACTTCCCGAACACCCTCCCGCAAACACACCAAACACGACACCCGCTCCCACGACAACCCGATGCGGCGAGTGTCGAGTTTGGTGCGATCGATGTTGTTGCTCGGACAACACCCAGTCCGATTGGTTCTGGATGTGGTACATTCACACAGAAACACATCCCCACGATCAGGATTGCGGCATTGCATCCTGCATCATGAACATGCTGCACAGTTGTGTTGACTGCTTGGCCTGCCTGGACTGCGACGACGATTGAACAAACAAAAAGACGAGACGACGATGGAACAAACGAACAAACAAAAACAAAGGAATGATGGTTTCTGTTACACGATTACGGTTAATCTCGTTAGCTTTCATGCATACATACAAACACAAACACACACAAATACATGACGGATATGATGTAACACGATTAATTTTACACACATGTAGTTCACCGCACCACTTACAACGTGACTTTTCCAAACTTTGTGATTGCTTTTCTCGTCTCTTTGTCTTCATGGATGGGTCTTATAGCCGCTTATAAGGCCCATCTAACAGATTTTAGCGGCTATACGGAACTCGAAGTTTCGTCCATGGTCGGCGTCACGTTGACTCGGTTGGTCGCCGAGCTTTCCAATCGCTCCACTCCACGGCGTCTTCCAATCGCTCCACTGCGTCTTCCAACCGCTTCAATCGATCCAGGATTTCCTTTGCTTGCTGGTGCTGCATGGTGCGCCATTGGTGGTTCGCGCTGTGATTGCATCCAATGTAAAACGCAAGAAGATACACCAACCAGTCAACCATCTCAAAGTTGCACAAAATGTGTCGACAGGGAATTCAGTAAATGTGGATTCAAATTGATTTGTGTTTATTTTCTCCTGAGCGACACTGTCAAACGACCCCGCCAAACGACACCGAATCACAGATGTTGATTGAACGATAACGTGGTGGATTGTTGCAGCTGCACTATCGTGAACGGCCGCGGCCGCGGCAATATTCGGTTTTGTTGGTGGACACTTCGTTGATCTATTTGCTGCGACTCGTTCCAATGAAGCGCTTTTTTCTACACTCTTTCCACATCCACCTTTTTTCCCCCTTCCTCCCTCCCTCCCTCCATTCACGCTCACCACCGAACCCAACTCAAATCATGATGTCCTTTGCTTCTTCCTTGTTGTCTTTCACCCCTTCCACCCCTTCTCCGTCTTCCTTCTCCAGTCCGCACTTCACCGTCATTCGCGACCATCATTGTCCTCGCTGTGGCACCGCGCGCACCATGTCCACCGCCCCCACTTCCCGACAATGCCTGGTCTGTCACTCCTCTTTTCATCCGAGGGCCGTTTTTTTGCGCAACATTCACACCCCCTCGGCACCCCCATTCATGTAAGGCGTGCGCCAACACCAACGAACGGGAAAGGGATGGAAGGGAATATGATGGGGAGGATGGTGGTCGCATAACTTTACATCCGGTGAACAGGCGAGGCGAGGCGAAAGAGGGTGTTTTTTTGGTTTTGTCATGCAAACATGCCCGCCCCAGCTGAACAAGTTCCGTTGTTGTCGAATGCGATTTTACCTTCGTCGGAATCGGCGTCGTCCACGTCCACTTCGTCCTCCTTGCTGTCCTTCGCCATGGCGGCAGCACTTCCTGCAGATCCGCCACCAACCACTGTTTCGCGCGCTCTCCCGAAGGTTCATCGAACACATGTTGTATGTGCATCGACTCAGGAGGTGAAGAAACCGCCGCCGCCGCCGCGCAGTCGCCCCTGCATCGATCCCCACCTCCGCCACCACCTTGCGCCTGCACGACTGCAAAGAGTGGGAAGAATGGTCGCAATGCCGCATTCTTCTGAGCACCGTGATTGATTTGCGCGAATGGACACAGCTGGAAACCCTCGACATCAGCGGCTGCTGTCTGCCCCTGCTTCCTCTGTTGCCGCGCAGTCTGCGCACCTTGAAAGCCGCGCACAACGGATTCGATCGCCTGCCTGCGCTTCCACGGGAACTGCGCGTCCTGCACTTGGATGGCAACCCGCTCGTCGAACTGCCTCCCTTGCCACCGCACTTGGAAGAACTGTCACTGCGCGATTGCGGATTGCAATGCCTCTCCGAAGACCTCGTGATTCCCGCCACCCTGCGCACCTTGGACCTGTCCAACACCCTCCCCCTCTCCCCCTTCGCCCACCGGCGCCACAATCGATTGCGCCACATGCCGCAACTGCCCGACACCTTGGAAACCGTCCTCACCTCTTTCCATCCACTCACCCCCACACGATTGCTCCGCAAAAAAACACAGTGATTCGTCATTCGTCATTCGTCATGCGTGCGTGCATGGCGCACGGACAGAACATCACGAACAGTTGTCTCCCTCTTTTGTCACATGTTTGTTATTGTGCGTTGTTTGTTTGTGTCATATTTTGCCGTGTGTAACCATCATCAATCACCTCCGGATTCTCCTTCCAAGTGTTTGTTTTCCTCTTTTTTCCTTTCACACACTGTATACACACACAGACATGTCGTCCGAAACATCCGACACGTTGGCGCTGGACCCGCAGGTGTGGGGACCCCATTATTGGTTTTTCTTGCACACAGTCGCCAGGACGTATCCGCGACACCCCAACGCGGTGACCAAGCGCAAATACTACGATCTCGTGCAAAGCTTGCCATTGTTCTTGCCCGACCGCGACATTGCCGCGCGATTTAGCCGTCATCTGGAAGAGTTCCCAGTGTCGTCCTTCCTGGACAACCGTGCGTCGCTGGAGCACTGGATGCACACCATGCACAACCGCGTCAATGAACAGCTCGAAAAACCCATCTTGTCCGTACAGGATGCACAGTGGCGCTATCAATCTGCCTATCACCGTACCGCGTCGGCAGAGGCATCCCGATTCTGGAAACGATGCGCACTCTACCTGTTGCTCTCCGGCGGCGCGGTTGGACTCATTGCTTACCTCTACGACCGCGAATGACGAGAAGGAAAATTCTCTCTCTTCCTTCCCTTCCTTCTCTTCCTTCCCTTCCTTCTTTTACTCCCTCACTCCCTCTCCCTTTTTTTCTGCCGTCAAATCAACACCCCGTGTATCGTCTTTTGTTTCGTTTTTGGTTGATTCACTCTTATTCCGCCACATGCGCACCCTTCGCCGAACCGCGCGATCTTGTTTCCGCGATCACGGTCGAAGTCGCAGCCGCCGCCGCCGTTATCACACTCGCGGTGGCCGCGCCATTGCCTCCGGTGGATTTGGGTGTGTGTTTTACCCCGCCTTGCGCTGTGCCAAAAACCGCACAAGACGTACCGGAATGGTCAGCAAGCTCATGAGCGACCGTCACGCAGACAGCGAATACCGCGACATTTTGCGCGTGCGGAAATGGCTGCGCACCATCCCACACTTTGGACGCTACTTCCTGATCGGCAAACCCGACAAATGCAAACCTGCGCCACTGACAGACAATGACTTGCAGACCTTCGAGAAGTGTCGCACCTTCCGCGACGATGGCATCACGCAGGAGAACGTGAACACCCACTTGCGCAACATGTCCATCGTCACCATCCGCCACGGAGGTGTCCCGGTCGACGAATTCTTGCAGAAGGTCATGCCCAGCAATGGCAACAGCAACGGCAAGGGAAGCACGCGCGCACGTTTCGCCACCGTCAACCAGGCCCTCATGCAATTGTTGCAACATGGAATCGTCCCGATGAACAAGCGTCACGTCTTCCACTGCGACATCAAAGACTCCAACATCGTCGTCGACAGCGAACACCACGCGCGACTGATCGACTGGGGATTGGTGTGTCGCTTCCCTGCCTCCGCCAAGGAACTGCCGCATGCGTGGCGCAACCGCCCCTTCCAATTCAACACGCCCTTCTCGGTCATTCTCTTCAGCGACATGTTCCGCCGCGATTACCACCAATGGTTGTTGCGACATGCGCCAAACCATGCCCCCGCTGCTGCTGCTGCTCTTACTTCCACCACAGACGCAGAGGGGGAGGCGGCCGATGGATTGGACCGCTTTTTGTGGGAGTTCATTGTGGCGTACATGGAAATGCGTGGACCGGGACACTACTACGCCATCAACCGCTGGATGGACATGCTGTATCAACAAGAGCCCTCGCACGTCGGCGGCAGTTTTCCCGACAACATGCCGTTGCTGGAGCGCCACATCACCTTGCCCATTCTGTGTGACTACTTGAAACCGATCGTGCGGCAATTCACGCGACATCAGCAGTTTCAACACATGGCGTTCGCCCACGACCTCTTTGCGCGGCAAACCGATTTGTGGGGATTGTGCAGTGCGTACCTGCCGATGCTGACTGCATTTGTGCCCCACCTCTCCTCCATGAACCCGGAGGAGCGACGTTTGTATCAAAAAGTGCGCGCGTTGCACCTCCACTTGTTCCAGAACAGCACAACGCCATTGTCCAGCGACCACATTCTTGCCCAGTTGCGCGCGATTCAACAAGATCTGGTGCGCTTGCCGAATCAATCCATCTTGTTCCGTGGGGGCGGCGGAGGCGGCGGCCATTAGCAGGAAAGAACACGACGCGCAGGAACAAAAAAGTTTTTCACGATGGATTGTATCCATCCTCCGCATCTTCTGCCGCACCCAACTTCCGTCGTATCCATCTTCTGCTCTCCCCTCCCCCCATCCCATCATCACTCCAAATCATCATGGACCTCGGCAACAAATTTAGGGAATTGTGCACTCCCGCGAAGATCTATTTCGTCTTGCTCATTGCGAACCTCGTGTTTGGCATCTTCGCAAACCAAGGAAGCAATGCGCTCATTTTGCACTTGATTTTCGGCTTGCTGTGGACGATGGTGTTGTCGTACTTGTGCAAGAAAGACATGAAGCCTGTATCCTGGGTATTGGTGATGGTGCCCATCATTCTCTCCTTGCTTGTCGGAGAATCCCTCTGGAGCATGCAATGGTAAACAAATCCGATTTTTCCCCCCGAACCCTCCAAAAAAAAAGCAAACACGGTCGTGGCGGCGCCAGCAACCGCGACACTGTTTTCTTTTTTCGATCGTTACATCATCCCCATCCTACTCCATTCACTGAGAACAACAAACAAATGCGCTTTGAAATTGCGGTGCTGTTGGTGGTCGGATTCTTCGTGTACGATTGGTACCATGGGCAAAAGTACAGCAAGTATCTGTGGTCGCTGCGGCGATACTACCGCATGTTCATGTACGCAATGGTGGCGCTGGGGGTCTATGTGTCGGTGAAACGCAATCCGGACCAGGGACACACCTTGTTGTACTTTGCCAACAATGCCATCCGACAATTGCCGCTGCAACGAAGTCACGGACAGTCAAACGTGTTCGATCTTTCTGGTGGCGGCAGCGGCGGCGACGGTGCAAGTGGCAGTTTTCTGCAGCAGATGCATGGAATGAGTGGAGCCGATGAACCTTCTTCTTCCTATTTGCGACCAGCGCGCACGGTGGGCGGCGGCGGCGGCATCGGAAACAAAGCAACGAAACGATCGGTCAGCGAAACGAAAAAGAAGTTCGTCGCGGCGAACCAAAATTGGCAATGCGGTCATTGCAACAACATGTTGGACCACACCTTCGAGATCGACCACAAGGTGCGCCTCGAATATGGCGGAAGCAACGACGCATCCAACCTCGTTGCCCTCTGCCGCAACTGCCACGGCCGCAAAACCGCCAGCGAAAACATGTAATCGGCAAAATATGTCACACGGCAAAATATGTCACACGGCAAAATATGTCACGCCAAACCCCCAAAAAAACCGGGTGGCGAAATTTTGTGTGCGACTATGATTAAGGTCACACACCAAATCAAATAGTTCCGTCCGCCCCCCGCCCCGCCCCTGCCTCCGCCGCCAAGAAAGGAGCGATCGATCGATTGATTGATTCATCGACAGCATTTCCAGCAATCATGAATGCGGCATTCTCCGGGTTGTTTTCCGGGTTGTTCGGCGCTGCTGCGGGCACTCCACCGTCGGACACACCTGCCAAATCCAGCTCCCTGTTCCGCGACTTTTCGGCAACCTTGGCCGCCTACATTCACGACTGCGAGGGACAGGTGTGGAACAACTCCATGCTCCTCCTGTCCTTCGTGATTCTCGCCACCGTCATCCTCACCGTGTTCTTCCGCCAAATCCGCAAGGGATTCCAGTCCAACGAAGAGGCCATGCAGGCATCCTCCGCCTCCGTCTTTCTGGTGCTGCTCGTGTTCGGCGTCGTGTACCTCTTCGTGCCCGTCTTCGACCCCTCGCTCAACCCCCTGTCAGCCTTCCTCCGCCAAAACCGCAACACCGTATTCCCCTTCCTCTACACCGTGATGCTGATACTGCTCTTCATCCTCGCCCCCGCCAAAGACCTTGACCGACACGCCGCCTGGCTGCTGCCCGTCCTCGCGCTCCTCGGCATCGCCGCCTTCTACCAGGGATTCCAACTCGTGCCGGGCGCCGCCTTCAACCTCAGTTTCGAACGGGTGAAAGTGCTCGTGCTCTTCCTCTGCCTCATCACCACCTTCTGCACCTTCTACTACCACGACCCGGGCCACATCGTGCGCGAACAATTTGGCTACGCATTCCTGCTCGCCATGGTGTTGGCCGCATTCCTCTTCGTGTACCTGATCGTGCTCATGCTCGCACCCTCCGCATTGGGCGACGACGGAGGCATGGGGTTTGCATCGCGGCTCTTTTCCTCTTTTTCAACCTCTTCTTCTTCCGCTTCTGCTGCTTCTGCGACAGGGCCGTCCATGCAACTGATATGCAGCGTGTTAGGTCTCGGCGCTTTCCTGTTGATCCTCAGTCTCTCCATTTACGGCGAACGCAAGGCCTTCTTCGCCGACAAACGCATCAGCAGTTCCGTCTTGCTCATCTCCCTCCTCATTGTCCTCGGATGGGTGTATCTCATCTTCGTGCAGGCGCTCACGGTGGATCGCTCCTTCTTCGCGATGCCCACGGTGCGCTTCGTCAGCACCTACCGCGAAGCCATGTTGTCCATCGTCGCCCTCGTCATCCTCGGTCTCTCCGTCGGGTGGGCGGTCTACGTCGGCCGGCGCGAAGAAAGCCGCACCAAAGTCTTCTTGAACGTGGCGCTGATGTTGGTGTTGCTGGCCTTCTTCTACAAAGCCTTGTTTCCACCCACGCCCTTCAGCAACCAGCGCAAAGAAGCCTTCGGCAGTTTGTGGTGGAACTTGCTGTTCTACGTCCCCTGCGCGCTCTCCGATGCCTACCAATGGCTCGCCAAGTGGTTGGCGGGGCCCGTGAATGTCGCACAACAAGTCCCGCTCGGGTCGTCGCTGATGTTGTTGACGGCGGTGCTACTGCTGGTGGCCTACGTCCGCATGCCCATGTACTACAACCGCAAGTGGAATCAATTCCTGCTCCAGGGCGGCACCCAGTTGCACAACGACCCCGTGTCCACCGCCATGCGCATGGATATCGGACAATATCGGTTTCCGCGCACCTTGCGCTACGCGATCTCCTTCTGGTGCTTTTTGCCTGCATTGGCGCCCAACACCAACGCCGCGTACAGCCGATTCGCCAACCTCCTCGACATCGGCGCCGGCAAACTGCAATGCCGCTTCCACGCGCAAACCAACATGTTGCAGATCATCGTGCGGGAAGAAAAAGAAGAAAAAGGTTCCGCGCCAGCCAATCCAAACCACGTGGAAGACAAAGAAGAAGAAGACAAAGAAGAAGACAAGTCAACAAACCACGCCACGGTGCTCTTTGCAACCAACAAACCCTTGTTGCAAAAGTGGAACCACATCGTCATCAATGCGCAGGGGGAGACCGTGGACGTGTTCGTGAACGGGGTGTTGGCGGGATCAGCCACCCACGTGCTGCCCATCCCCGCCGAGCAACCGCAACCCTTCGTCGTCGGCGAAAACGATGGCGTCGTGGCCAGTGTGTGCAACGTGGTGTGCTTCAATCACCCACGGCAAACCCGCAACATCGCGCGCGGATACACTTGGCTCAAGTCCAAATCGCCACCAACACTAGACTCTGACACCGACATCCGCCGCGCACACGGACTGTGAAAGGGGGGAAAAAAAGAAAGGCCGGAACAGAGGAAAGGCTGCGATCGACCCATCTTGGTTTTTATTTTCTCGAGATACGCGTATACGACAACCGCACACAAATACGCGCGCGCAGAACCAACCCGAACGCTCACGCTCACGTACATACATACACACTTGCTCGCACTTTGACGGACGGACAATTAGACAAAGAACCAATCAAACATCATGAGTGGATTAACCGTAGTCATCACCGTCATCTCCCTGGTGCTCATTGTCATGTTGCTGCGTTACTGGTTTTACGATCCGTACACCCTGCAGACCATACAAAGCGGCAAAGTTGAGTCCGTCATCAGCAATTCGGCTTTAGCGACGGATGGTGTCAACAAAGCCCCCACGAATTTTGCGTACTCCTTCTGGTTCTACGTGGATAACTGGAACTACAACTACGGGCGCGAAAAGATCTTGTTCCGCCGCGCAGGCAACAATCCCGCAATGGCATCCACCGCCGCCAACACCACGCCCGGACCCAAGGTCGCTTTCGCCGGCAGCAACAACGACGTCAACGTTACCTTGGCGTGCTTGAATGGCGCCTCTGGCACGGCCAGCGTCATCGAAGAAACGTGCTCCATCAGCAATGTGCCGCTGCAGAAGTGGGTGCATCTGGTGGTCAGTGTCTACGGCCGCTCGATGGATTTGTACCTGGACGGCAAGTTGGTGCGTACCTGTCTGTTGCCGGGCATTGCGTCCACGAAGGACAGCGACGTGGTGGTCACGCCCGGCGGCGGCTTCGACGGATGGACCGCCAACCTCAAGTATTTCCCGAAGCCCTTGAATCCGCAAGAAGTCTGGAACTTGTATGTGCGCGGATACTCCGATGCCGCCAATTTCCTCAACTGGTCTTCGTACCAGGTGCAAGTCGCGATCTTGGAGAATGGCAACCCGCGCAGCAAACTCACTCTGTAACAACACCCTGCATACCACGCACACATCAAGTTCTTTTTTTTCCTTGCGGTAACTTAACGACTAAGCACAGCAACAGCAACTGCAACCAACCAACAAAGACAACCGACAAACAACGTTTGCGCGCGCGATGGGGCTTTTCGACGGGATATTCAAGAACAACAACAATGGCATGGACGCGGCTGCGGCAGGACTGGGGTCATCGTTTGCCGACAGCAATCGCATGGTGTTGCAAGTGGGGATGTTGTTGATGGGACTGTTTCTGTTCCTGATTGTGTTGCGCATGGGAGTGTCGCTGACGGTGTGGTTCAGCAAACCGAGCAATGCGCCGCATCTGATCGACGGGATGATTCAGGGCAACGAAACGCGCATTTTCCAGCAAGATGCCGCGGGCAGTCAGCAAATCCACCGCTCGGTGAATGAAGACGAAGGCATCGAGTTCTCGTGGTCCGTGTGGCTCTTTGTGCAGAACAGCAATTTTGGGTCCTCTTCTTCTTCTTCTTCTTCCGGCGACAAATCCACGAAGCAACGATTGAAGCACGTGTTCAGCAAAGGCAGTGCTGCGCTCGGGGCCGATGGCCGTGCCGACTACAGCAACGGTCCGGGGGTGTACATCAGCACCGATCGAAACGAGTTGGTCGTGGTGATGGACACCTTCCAGACCATCGGCGACGAAATCAAGATTCCGAACTTGCCGCTGAACAAATGGTTCCACCTCCTGATTCGCTGCAAAGACAGCACCATCGACTTGTACATGAACGGGACCTTGGCGCGCAGCGTGGATTTGATGTCGGTGCCGCGCCAGAACTTTGGCAACGTGTACGTCGGCCTCAACAACGGCTTCGACGGCTACCTCTCCAACTTGTGGTACTACAACTACGCCCTGGGCACCACGCAGCTCCAGCAATTGGTCAGCGCCGGGCCCAACACGCGCATGGTCGGCGGCATCGACAGCAGTCTCTTCGCCAACGACTACCTCTCCTTGCGCTGGTTCTTCGACGGCAGCAGCTCCCTCTTCAACCCCACCCCTCCTTCCACCGCCGCGTCTCCAGTTGCTTCCGCTGCCGCTGCTCCCACCACTTCCTCCACTCCAACCACCACCACAAGCACTCCACCACCATAACCTCGAACTACGACACCTCCCAAGTGGTCTCCTGTGTCCTAGAGTCCTAGAAATCCTGCCAACTTCTGCCAAACCTTTGCCGAGAAACAACGGGAGGACAATGCATCCCGTTTTTTCTCCGTGGACACCATCCTTGTCTTGTTGTCACCGCGTGTGCTGCTTCCATCCACCCACCCGCACTTCACCTTCTTTGCCTTCTTTGCCTTCTTTGCCTTCTTTGCCTTCTTTGGTTGCTTCCCTCGATCGCGATGGCTGAGTATCTCCCGCAACCGCCGCGCGCATGGTCACGCGTGCAAAATGACTGCACCTATCCTCCGCAAGAAGGTGACCCCGTGCAACTGATTGCTGACAATGCCTTCCTGCAAATGATGCGGAAAGGCAATGTGTTGCAACACAAACACAACAGCTGGCGCATGTCCCGCCGCGAAGCCTACTCGCGCATGGCGCGCGGCTTCAACGGTCCCCTGCGCAACCAAACCTTCGCCACCCAGTCGGAGACCTACACCGACCCAAACATCCGCCGATGGGCCCGCGTCGGCGCGCGCACCATCCCCTACCCCAACGACGCGCCCGGCGAACCCAACAATCCCGCCGGACCCTACGCCATCATCTACAACCAACACTGCGACACCTTGGACCTGGTCGACGGCGGCACCTTGGTCTGCACCCCCAATCCCACCGATCCGTGCGCACCTTTTGCAGACACCTCCACGTCCAACTACGACGATAACGACAACAACAATCGAATAATCACCCGACTTGCAGTCGTGTGCGCGCCCTCCACCGCCTCCGACGTCCCCGGGCCCGCCGTGTCCCTCTGCTGGGCACCAGCATTGGATTCTTGGTTTCCGCGCGAGCGACGACAGATGAGCAACAGCACGAACAAGTTTCCCATCAATTACCAACCATGGCGCAGCGCCACGCGCCCCCTCGCGCCAACGCTCAGTCTCAGCAACGATTCCACCACCTTGCAATGGTCGGTGATTCCATCGCGCTGTTTCCCGACGACCGCGTACTGGCTATATCGCCTCGGCAACACCAACCCTCCTTCACCCACCTTGGTCGCGGTGCTTCCTCCAACCACCACCTCCTTCACCGTTCCTCCCCTTGTTGACGACGCCGCCGCCGCCGCCTCTTTCACCTTGGTCAATGTCAGCGGCGCCTTCTCCTCCCTTCCTTCCAACGTCGTGACCATCACAACCACCTCCAGTTAAGCGCGCAGATGCGGATTGACACACACGGCCTGGCTCGGAAAGATATCCCCCGACATACAGGTGTCGTTGACACCCACGTTGGCGCAGGTGCGCAAACTGTTGTGGTCCAAACCGACGTAGCACCATCCCGCTTTGCCTGTATTGGGCCGATGCACACTGTGATCCGCCGCACTCGGTGTGAATGTCTGGTTGTTGTTGCTTTTCGCAGAACCACCTTGTGCAGTGCGCGACCACTGGTTGCGATTCATCAACGCCGTGTCCCGCGCTTCGCCTGCTTGTCGCCAACGTTGCGAACTTTCTGCGCCGTACACACCTCCTTCCCCTTCTCCTTCTCCTTCTCCTTCTCCAGTCGCGGCTTCTCCTTCCCCTCCAGACTCGTCTGACAAGCGCACCTTGCGCAAAGCCCATTGTTGACGGAGCCACGTCAAAGGGTCTTGTTGCGCAAAGAGCAACCATCCCAGGAGAAGAAAGAGCAGCAACGCGAGGAGGAGACCCAACCACTTCGTCCATGCTCCTCCTCCTTTGCTTGCTGCCGCGGCTGCGGCCAACGAAGAAGTCGCAGAAGTGGAAGAGATGGAAGAAGAAGAAGAAGAAGAAGGCGCAATCCATTGCTTTGCAGGGACGATCCCCACGTCGCGGATAAGCAGCAGCGGATCGTTGCTGGCAAGTTTGGAATCCATCGTTGCGCGATCAATGTACAGCAAATGTGTGCGAAAGAGAAAGAGGATGATGTAGTGTGCGTCGATATTTTTTCCGTCTTTCTCACCCCCCCCCTTTTTTACCGCAGGACTTTCCATCGATTTCGCATAATTTTCGATTTGGAACAATGGAAGAAGACAATCATCGTGGGTTTGCGGTGGAAGGATGGTGGTGCCGCTGTCTGTCCGCGCTTTGTTTCGGAGACGCAGTGTTTCCGCGCCACGTCGATCGCAAACGCGCGGCGCGCTATTGGTGGCACTTGTTGGCGGCGTTGTCGCAGGTGTATCTGTTGTCCGTGACCATCTGGGGTCTGCGTTGGTGCCATCGCTTCCGCGCACTGCATCCCGCCTTTTGGGTGTGGACTGTTCACACACTCGTGCACCACCTCTCTCTGGGCAGCATCCAACTGTGCATCTGTCTCGACTGGAATTATTGCCTGGACAACCACACCGACGTATTGCAGGTGTTGCGCAACACGGTGTTCCCTCTCAGTGTGACCTTCGGACAAGTGCTGGCAGTGGTGGTACTGATCGTCGACCGAAAGGCGCTGCTTGCCGCCCCCGTCTCCCTGTATCTGGTCGCAATCACCCTGGATGCCTTTGTCCAATGGATGCGACACGATGTCATCCTTCATCCTCCTTCTCCTT
>JACCDQ010942596.1_pt1 | contig 31603 bp, 38 predicted proteins | sample 7446031 | NCBI WGS metagenome assembly JACCDQ01 (sample SAMN15323442, study PRJNA562643) | freshwater metagenome | isolation source: river surface water | place: USA:Blue River Watershed | collected 2017-08-17 | reverse complement strand
TGTTGTCCAATAGCCCTGCTATTAAATAGCATTGTAGAAAGTCCAGCAACAATTAATCCAATTACAGATTGGAATCCAGAGCCACTCTCGAGCAGACTACTAAAAGTATATAATAGCTGACCAGTAGCGTCGAGTATCTCTTTAAATAGATCTGATTGAGAAATTGCAATTACTAGCTTTTCAAATTCAGCTCTAATATTATTTATCTTTGCTTCAGTAGATTGAAGGTATTTTTCGTTTGCTTGTTGGGCTGCCCCAGAACTATTAGTTGCAATTCCAAGCAACTCATTATATCTTTCTTGGTTTGTGATTAAGGCAATAAATCTATCTCGCTGCTCTTTTCCGGCTACGGCTTCAACAAGAGCTCGCTTTTCTGTTTCTGTTGTTGCTTTGTTGTAGGCATCTGCAACCATTTTTAAAATCTCTGGAACCTTTTTTACATCTCCAGTAGATTCGTCAATAATACTAAGAGTCAGACCGAGCTTCTTCCCAGTTTCTTGTAGTTTACTTGTAATCTCATCTGCCTCTTTTGATCCTAGCTTTACCTCAGCCAAGTTACCAATCAAGGTCTTCATACCAGTACCAACCATCTCAGAGCTTTGACGAGTTGTTTCTGAGATTGTTGCAATCATTGCAGAGGCTTCTTGGGCACTAAATCCAGCTGCCTCAAAAGAGGATGCAGATCTTTTAAATGCATCAGCAATCTCTGCGGCACTAGAGCCGGATGATGCATCCAATGCAGAAAGCATGTCGGCAATTTTAGCACCAGCTTTTGCCCCATCTTCTTCTAGCATCTTGAAAGAGTTTGCAATTGCAGTAATGGCCTCAGAAGTATCTTCAGAACTTGTTCCAGTGATGTTTGCCAACATGATTGATGATTCTGCAAGAGATGTGGCATAGTCACTTGCTAGCCCACCTTGTTGCATAAAGATCAGAGATGCTTCAGCGAATCTTTGTCCTGTAACACCAAGTGCTTGCCCTGCAGAGTTTGCATAGTCAGCAAAGGTCTTCATGCTCTCTGAGCTTCGTCCAGTTACTATTGAAATACGAGTCATAATTTTATCAAACTCTATTGCAGCAGTCATTGCCTGCCCAATTCCAGCCATTACACCAAATGATGCGGCATATAAAGGAGCCTCTAGGAAAGACTGTCCCATTGCTCGCTTAGTTCTTTCCGCAATACTATGGCGCTCTCTTTCAGCAGCATTGAGCTTTTCTTGAGCTGTTTTTTGTTTATTTACAGTCTCTATCATTCTCTCATGTTCAATTCTGAGAGCACCCATCTTAAGTTGGCCTGTTCGAGCCCCACTATTATATCCATCCCATAAATGGTTAGAAGTGCTACGGCTTGCTGTAATATCTCTTTCTAGCAACTGAATTTGTTTTCTTAACAACTCCAACTGTCTAACGCTATTTCCAGCAAGGTTTATCGGATCAGATTCTATTTCATCTTTTTGTCTTTGAAGTTTAGCCAATTCTCGCTCGGCCTGATTCAAAGTTCTTATGTCTGTGTTAAACTTTACGTGTACAGTATAAGTACTTGCCATTTCTTGAATTCACTCCTTTATACAAATAAAAACCCCTCTTGTACAATAAACAAGAGGGGGCTTTATTTTCTATTTTTCGTTATTACCAACTTTAGCTAAAAACTCTTTTAACTCATTTGTTTGCCCAGAAACTGCGGCATATGAGCGATTATAAAGATTTAGGTTTTGCTTCACAACTTTTGTCATATTGAAGAGATAGTCATACTCATCTTGATTCATGTTTTGAATGATTAGTCCTAATACTCCATTTGTGTGTAGAGCATCAAAATTAGTGAAGATATTTTCAATGTTTCCTGAGCCAAAATCTATATTTGTATAAAGCTCAATGATTGACATATGTAAAAATACATCTAGAAAAATCTCATCTACATATCCATCAATTGTTGCAGCTTTAACTGCATTGTTTACTAGAGAAGCTTTTTTATCTACCTCTAGATATTGTTTAATGAGAATTTCTTTTTCTCCAATTTGAAGAGATTTTTCTTCTTTGTTTGTTTTTAGCTTTAGTGTTGAATATTTAATTTTTGCCATTGTCCTTTAGTCTCCTTAAAAATTTATTTTAAATCTTATATTTTTTTGACCTTTAACAAATCAAATTCTAAATTAAAAAGAAAAAATCCTATTTATTCTTCCAACTCTTAGTATTATGTTTTGTGGTTTTTAATATGTAAAAAGCTGAAATGGTTACAGTGTCTATGTTTCCTTTGCTATAAACTACAGCATGTGGCTTCCTAGTATCTTTCTCTGCTAAATAATCATATATTGTTTTTAAGCTTTCGACAAAAACATACTCCGCATACTTTTCAGGAGCCTCTGCTGACTTCCCTCTTAGAGTCTTATACTCTTGAGAAATTGTAACAAGATAGTCTATTCGACCCCCTTCTGTTGAGCTCACCCCCCCTAAAAAATAATCAAATAACTGAGCAGTGAAAGCCTCAGAGGGTATAATATCATATCCATATTTTTTTAGATTCTCTTCTTTTGAGTCAGTAGCAGCTCTATTTTTTACGTCTTTGTATTTTTTTTTCTTTCCATTAATGTCATCTCCTCTAAGCATGTTACTAATCTGATGTCTCAGCGTGTCTTTTGCTTTTTTTTCGTTAATTAGACTAAGTATGTTTTTTAGGGACGCGTGATAGACAACCCTTATCTCTTGATTATTATTTAAGCTTTGTGATTGTTTTACAGAAAGATAAGCCATTATTTTCCGTAGGGTTTCAGAGGTATTGGCATCTGGCACAGAAAAGTTCATTACTACATCTGTCTTAGATTTTAATTTAACTAAATTATTATAAGAGTATTCTAAAATTTTATTTCCTAGAACTTCGCTATTCTCTCCACTTCCAAGAATACTCTCTATCGTTGCTCCAGATATATTTGAAAGCGATCCATTCATAGCCTGTACCAGCTTTTCTGTTATAGCTTCTCCGGCAAGTTCTTTCTTACTCTTTTGGATTCTTCCAAATCGGCGTGTAGAACTAGCTAATCTTTTAATAGCACCTCTAACATTCTTATCTTCTGCTTTGTTATCTATCTGTAAATCTAAAGTATTGTTTTTAGTAATCGTATTAAGATATGTTTCTAATTCGCCAACAAAGCCTGCGTATAAATCTTCTGTCAGTTCTTCTCTTTTTAGTTCGGAGTCAATAGTACCACTATTTCCTAACGCCTTCTTAATAATATCTTCTATTTCTGTTCGTATGGCTTCTGAATCTGGAGCTTGGTCTTTTGCACTATGGAGAAGCCTTATCACCTCTTTCCTTACTTCAAACTCTTCTTCTTGTAGTTTTTTTGAGTGCTCGTGGTTTTCATGAATTTCCTTCAATTTGCTATAAACCTGTGTTGGATCCTTTTCTCCTCCATCTTTAAGATTTGTAGTAGTAATAGAGGTTCCTCTTTCTAAAGTGTAGAGAATAAAGTATGCTCTATTTTTGTAGATTCTTTCTGTTTTCATGTTCCTATCACCTCTATAAAAAATCGCCCCTCGGTTAAGAGGGGCTATAAAATTAAATTACATCTGAGCTTGTGTCAGAAATGTCTAGTGTGAACAATACTGGTTTGCTACCAAAGCGAGTTTTCGCTGGGAACGCATCCATAGTGAATGTAAACGCACTTGGGTCTCCAGTTGATGCCATAGTAAATGTAAAGTTCGATTGAACTTTTGCTTTTGGAATTGTGAACTGTGCTGGGTAGTCTGCTCCATCTAAACCACGGAAAAGAGTGTTAGCTTCTACGTAGTAGTAGCTACCAAATTTACCTGCTTCGATAGAAAGGTTTTTGCCTGTTTGAGCAACATAGAAGTCTACTAGAACCTCATCTCCAGTGTTGACATTGTCGATATCAGTAATAGTTAAAGTTCCATTGGCCCCAGAAGTAGAGTCTACTCCTGCCACAGTGTCATAAGTTTTAACTCCAGTGATAACTCCTCCAACATCTAAAGAAAGAACTTTTACATATGTAGAAGTATCTAAAGCAATTGCTCCTAAATCAAAGCTTCCAGAAATTCCTGAAAGAATAACTTTCTTGACTCCAGAAACATCTACTACACTAGCCTTTTCTGTCAGGTGAATAGCAACAGAATCTCCATCAATCAAATCAGAACCAGAAAGAGCTGCAAAAGATTGTGGGCTCATTAAAGCATCTTCAAAAGTAAATGTTACTGTTTTATCTCCATCCCAAGCAAGCAAACGAGGGTTACCACGACCACCTTGAGCGTATACTGTTGCAACAGCACTTTCTACTGTAGAAGTTTTTGCCGAATCAAAGAATAGCATTGGGTCATAGGCATTTGTAGCAACTAGTGCTTCGCCAATTGACTGGCCAGCGTGAGTAGCTTTTAGAGTGATGTCTGTAATCTCACGAACACCAAATTTCATATTTTTACCTCCTAAATTTTTTTGGTCCATTCGACCAATTCTATATTTTCTGCACCCTGCATAAGGGCTTGTGTTTGAATTGTATATTCAGAATACATTCCAAAACGTTTAAATATATTGTACAATTGAAATATTGTCATATCAAGAGCATCTTTTAAACTAATAGAATTTGCACCAGTAGATAGGATAGAGACTAGGTTAGGAAGTATAGAATCAACCTTCTCTTTTTGAGAGGATAACTTCTCTTTTCTTTTTTGTAATTTCTCTGCTATCTTTCTGGCAGCTTCATTCGCAGGATTAAAATCTGCTTTTGATTGTTCTAAACAAAAAATTTGTTTGACAATCTCTTTTATACTCAAAAAATTACTTGCGTTAATTATACTAGACTGTCCTTCTTCATAAGAATCTATCTTGATAGAGTCTTCTAGAAAATGAAAGTGCTGAGCATTTTCAACTATTAGATAAAGAAACTCAACCATAAGCTCTCTTATTTCAACATTTGTTAGTATTAAATATAAGAAAATATCAAAATCTGAGATGTCCTCTTGAATCTGCAAAAGATTTTTATTTACTAATAAATATGATATAGCAGAGTAAAACCTGCTCTCTCCCATATACGCAATATCTTTTAATGTGGGCTGCAGTATCACAAGCTGAGAGCTTTCTACTGGAATTGGGGTTCCCGCCATGAGCTTTAGAGAATCTATACTAGGATAGGTTTGTGACATCATAATACATACTGTATCCCATTAACTCTTCATTAATTAGCATTTGTCTTGCAGAAGAGAATGTTACGGGACCCAAAGAATCAATCTTTGCCTCATTAAACAAAGAGTCTAATTCTTGCATGATTTTGAAAGGTCTAAACATATAGTCATCCATCAACCAATTATCTGGATGACAAAGTATATCAAAGCTCAAAGAATATCTTTTGAAAGTATTTAATTCTCCAACAGATTGAAAGTTGTCCAAAGTAATTATCAGATAATTTTTCATCTCTAGGTCTTTTGGAATTCTTGGAACTAGCTTGATTAGGTCATTTATCAATAAAGCCTTTTCTGGTTTTGTTAAGTTTGGCTTAGAATCTACATTAGTATCGTTATAATACAATAGTTTTACTAATCTATCATTCTTTAATATATTGTTTAGAATTCTTTTTAGGGTCGGGCCTAAATCAGCAAAGTTTTGTTTCTCTGTTGATGGGGCTCCATTCTTTTTATACATAAAAACACTCCTTTTATTCCTCTATAAGTCAGACTCTAGTAAAGAAGAGAATGAATCTTTTCCATAGTCAGTATTATCTGCAACTCCATTTTCTCTGTCATCCTTAGACTCGTCTATGTAGTTTTCTACGAGATCCATTTTGATAATCTTAGAATTCTCCATGTTGTTTACACCAACAATTCTCCATGACTTATCATTTATTATAATTCTTTCGTACTTTTTAGGATATTCTCTTCCCTCTATAATTCCTATAAAAATTGTCATTTCCTTTCCAGTGTCTACCATAAGAGAATCCACTGACTTTTGAAAGCCTGCAGACTTCACAGAAAATTTATCTGAAATGATCCATTGAGAATATTCTTCTGCTCCAATCTTCCACTTCAAAACAAAATTACATTGAACAATTTCTCCACTAAAGTAACCTTTCTGAGCATAATTCTGAGACAGAACTAAATACTTATTTTCAGTTCTTATCCAATCAACTACTTTTCCTATTCCAATACCAGAAGAAAAGGGCATAGAGATGATTTCTTTTACTGTGTCCCATTCTGCTTTAGACTCTTGATTGATTAAAGCCAATCTAGTTTCGAGCCCATCATCATTATCTAGAATAATAACCTCTTCCGAAGAGGGTGAATTAGCTAAGGCAGAAATAAAAGATTTTTCCATTTGATTTTTAGTATCTGTAATATTGTTTCCACTTAGCCCATTAGCAATAACTTTTTTCTTATATAGATTTAAACAAGTGCTGACAGTATTTGTGTCTACTGTAGAAGGACTAGAAATATTCAATCTATCATTTATTGTTTCAAATATATTTTTCATACCCTATACCTCCTCTAGCTTATCCAATAAGGATAATATCTCAAATATTGTCTTTCTATATTCAAAAAAGTTTTCACAGTATTTTAGACCTTCTAGCTTGCCCAATATACTTATTATTTTGCTATTATACTCCACCAAAGAATTTATTCCAGAAAACTCAATTAGAACAGTAGAGAGATGTTTTTCCCAGTAAGAATTCTCTTCTCTTAGAGGAAGTAGCTTGAATATATCATTTTTAATTTTTCTTAGATATAGAGACCAGTCCTCAGAACTGATCTCCTTATTATATTTATAAAAAGTAACCACTATATTATAACGTCTCTAGGATTAATTAGAGGACCTGCTCCACCTAGTCCAGAAGTATACGCTTCTGTAAAAGGATCTGCAACAGAATATCCACCATAAATAGAGCTAAGAGATTCTGTCCACCATGCCCCACCAATGATAGGCGAACCATAGAGCCAACCAGTTCCACTATATGCAAGCCTCCAACGCTGAGTCGTTGAAGAAATAGATAGAGACCAGTAGTTTGGAGTAACTTTTCCTTGAGAATCTATAGTTCTTCTTTGATATAGCCTTTGAGCTCTTTTGTTTGAGAGCTGATATTGATTCTTTGTTTCTAAGAGTTTTGCTAAATGATTAGCTTGAGAAGTTAACTGGAAGTCTCTAGAGCTATATTTCATTCTAGTCATATTTACTGTTGATATCTGTCTTCCAATCCACTCGATAATCATAAGATCTGTAATAATGTTTATTTCTTCTAGTGTCAAGTCAACTGTAAACTTTCCATAAGAAATTACACTTCCTTGAGCATCTACCATTCCAATGCTATTTAAACTATATCCCCAAAGAGGAAACTTTGGAAACTCGAATCCAGTTAAAGCATTCAAGAAAATAGACTCTAGATTTTTAAAAGTGTCTTCTGGAGTCCATTCTAGATATAGATCATCAGTAATTCTAGATAGGAAGTTACAGTATATTACATAAAAGGGAGTTCCTTGTTGTCTCTCATATGGAGCCTCAGAGATATCTAAGTCTCCTGATGAGGTAGTAGAAACTTTATACTTTATTCCTGTTGGAGATTCGAACCATAGAGGGCTGTATGCTGGGCTAGTAGAAAACTCTCTATCAGCCAACTTCACATCTCCATCTGAATCTACATATAAAGTAAATATAGAACTTAATTGAATACTTCGAATCCCTATTGCCAGAGGGTCTATATTTTCAGCAATAATCATTGTTCCAGAATCATTTACTGATATATTATAAACCTTATTCTCTGGACTTGGAGAGATTAGATTTAGACTTCGTATAAGCATAGGGCTTCTCCTTACTCAGTGGAAGCGACTTGGTTTGCTTGCTCTGATGGGTTTAGTGGCATAGACTTTCTTTCTCTTTTAGGAGCTTGTTTCTTTGTGGCTTTTTCGCCATCTTGAACTCGACGCTCTTTCTGCTTATCTTGAACCTCGTCAATTTTGTCTACAGAAGCCTTAATTCCTTGGATATTCATTTGGAATAAAGTGTTGAAGAATTCAATCATATCGACATCTTTTGTTAAGTTTACTGCATGATGTTTAATCATACTTGCGAGACCTACTGGTCCAAACTCAAGAGCATCTAGAATTCTATCTTTATTCCCTTCAATAACAAGTTTCTTTGCGTCGTCTTCAGTATATAAAAATTCTGGATCAAGTGGAAGACCTAAGGCCTCTCTAACCTTGTTGTCTCTAACCTGCAATCTATGAGTTAGTAAGAATTGGCCTCCTGGATGATTAAGTAGGCTGTAAAGCTCATGGAAAGTAATAATTTTAAGCTCACCTGGTCTCCATGTTCTATTTACTGCTGGGTCTTGTAATTCATACGCAGTTTGGCCAGCCCCTAGACTCCATACTTTGACTTCCATAGTTCCTGTGATATCGTTACCTAAAAATGAATAAGCATCTTGTTTTACTGACAATTGTAAATCCTCCTTATATATCGCTTATAGTAATTATAACATATTTTTAATAACTTGTCAAGTCTTTTTTATAAATAAAAATAAAAAAATGGGAAAAGGAGATTTCCTCCTTCTCCCATGAGAAATTAAGCTAATGCACGTGTATATACAGGGGTTACTGCTCCATCAGCAAGCGACAATACTGGACCTGAAACTGCAGGCCATGCAGCAAGTGCAGTATCTTCGTAAACACAGATACCTGGGTTTGTGATAACAGTTACACCGAATTTTTTGAATACTTGAATTTCTTTCGACCAGTCACGGTTCGAGAATTCTTCAACAACAGTTTGGCCTTCAAAAGCAACTTTGACAGGCTTGTCTGTTCCACCTGGGATGATCCAAGCATAACCAGCAGGTACAACTACTTGGTTTGCATTGTTTGTTACGTTGAAGAAGCTTTGTGGTAATACAACTACGCGAGCACCGTGGAAGCGACCAACATAGCCATTAGCACGAATCTCAGCTCTATCAGCGTCAGAAACGAAGTGGTTGTTAGGTTTGATGCTGATTGCGAATTGTTCCGAACAGAAAATTGTTGGTTCGCCATAAGCACGAGCAATGTTCAACAAGTTGATGAATTGCAATGGAGCCCAGCCAGCTGCAGATACGATGTTGTTCGCAGGAAGAGCATTTGTAAGTCCACCAGCGTAGTTAGCGATACCGCCAGTTGCTAGGGCAACTAGTGAAGCAACAACTTCTTTGTAGACTGCAATTTCAAGACCTGTGTTGATGATTTGAATCAATTCTGCAAAGTCAACCGAACCTTCAAGGAACTCTTCAAGACCGATTTGAGCTGCACCACCGTATGCTTGAGTCTCAACAGTGATTACTTCTGAGCTAAGTTTGAATGCTTCATACACTCCACCAATTGCTGCACGAGTAACGAATTGACGACCACGAAGAGCAGATTGACGACGTTTGAAGTATGCTTTATCACCATGTGAGAAAGTTTTAACTTCAGCGAACTGCATCAAGTTAGCCATAACATTTTTAGGTAGAACTAGATCAACAACTTCTTCGATAAGTTCGAAGAGCATGTTTTTGTTTTGGCGATACAAGCTATAGTCGCCAGCGATTGTTTTAAGTTCTGCTCTTAAAGCATCATTCAATTGCTCATAACTATACTCTTTATCTCCATATGAAAACGCTACAGGAGCTTGGCGATCAGCTTTAGCAACTGTAACCATAAATTCTTTCAATGCTTCTTTATTCATAGTTTAGTTTTCTCCTCTCTTACCCAGCTTTTACAACTTGCACTTTAACTGCAGGTTGAAGATCTGGAGTAGTAGTAATTGCAACAACTTTAACTTGCAAAGCCTCAGTTGTTACAGATGAAACTTTTGTAAGGACGCCGCCTGTAGATGGTACAAGGATGTCGCCAACTGCGAAATCAGAGATTACTGCTGTAGCATCTGCACCAGTTTCTGCAGCTACCAAGTTTGTTGTGAACAAGTCGCCAACATTCATTTTATATACTCGTGGATACACTCCACCTTTTTCTGGAGCTAGTCCAATGTTTACAGCTGTGCCAGATGCAACTTGTGCAAAATCTTTCGCTGTCAAGAAGTCTGCGTACAAGCGAACCTCGTTCATTACCAACATAGTTAAAGATGAACCACCAAGAGCTGATGGCAATTTAGCTGTGCCGGAAGCATAGTCGTAATCTAAGAATAGACCATTTTCAACAACTCCATTTAGAGATGTTAGGGATGCGGAAGCAACTGGAAGTTGTGCATAAACAGCTCCTGTGCGTTGAGCTCCAACATGGTTTGGTTCTACTTGACCATATCCAGCTTTTCCTAATTTTTGAATAGCCATTATTTATTTTCCTCCTTATGAGATTATATTCTCACTCATGTATTAATATAAAAATAAAGCATCTATTGAAGCATTATTGCCCTATTTAAGAGCAGAAATCCATGCAGGAGCTTTACTTTCCTCAGATGGTAAAGTAAACTCTACAACAGGTCGATCTTCTTTCGATTGAAGAAGACTGTTTTTTACTGCTTTAATGCTTAGGACAGACTCAATTTGTTCAAGACTATAATTATGAAGATTCTCTTTTATTTCTAAAATAGAATCTGAATCCACTAGTTTCTCAAACTTAGAAATCATTTCGCCTTTTTCTTTTGTTTCATAAGTACTAATTTTTTCTTTTAAATCTGCGATTTCTTTTTTATATGAAGCGATAGCAGACTCTAACTCGTATTCATTCTTCTCTTCTTCTTTAGAAGATAAGACTTCTTTAACAATTTCAGACACAAGATCTTTCAATGAAATTTCTTGTTCTTGTGCTTCTGGCTCAATCTCAACTACTGGAGATTCTGTTTCCATAGAATTCTCAACCACTGGAGCCTCAGGCTCAACTTCTGCTTCTACTTCAAATTCGGCAGAAGCCTCTTCTGGCAAATCTACTTCAGCAACAGCTTCTACAGGAGCTTCTTCGATAGCTTCAAAAGCAACTTCTACTACTTCTGTTTCTTCAGTCATTTCAAGTTTTTCCTCCTCGCCTAATAATAGTTCAAACTCAGAAAGAGAATGGTCTCCAGACCTTTTTTTGATTTCTTCTTTAATTAGAGACTTCATAAAAGACTCTCCTCGAGAACCAACAACAAGCCATTTTACTTGGGCGATTACTCCCGCAATAAGATGGTCATCTTTATGTCTTGCTCCCCAGGCCTCTCTTAGTTTTATAGCATCTTTCAAAGTATCATTTAGACTGGAACTTTCTTTTCCTATTGCTCTTATTAGTTTTGAATATTGACTATTTCCTTTTATATTTCCACCAAGCTTCCAAATAACAGGATGATTTTTTTTCAATGTCTCAGCAAATTTTGGGTCAAAGACCTTCCAATGAGAGTTTCTTAGAGAGATTGCTTTATTATCTCCATTATATGGGAAATTCGTTTTTTCAGAAAGAGCAAACATTAACTCTTCTCTTAGCTCATTTAATTCTAAATCAATATTATTTTTTTCATATGAACTTAAAGCTGTGTAAATAGGATTAAAACTAGCTCCCTCAAAAGCAGGAGTGACATTTTCTCCTAGTACACATAAAGCACTAAAAACGGCTTCTTCTACAATAAAAGTTTCATCATTTTCATTATCTAGTTTTGTCCAATAGCCCTTCACAAAAGAAGGATCTAGCTCCATAGATTGGTTATTTGCATTTCCCTCAAAGATTTTTTTGCCAATAGAGTATCTTCCAGTCCAAATGTAGGCATGGGAGCAAAGGTATTCTCGCTCAACCCCATCTGCGTCAAGGAAAGTTTCCCACCAAATCTTTGTGTCGGCTGGCACAACCCCAATAGGAATTGTTGATTTTTTTACTTCTCCGTCTTCAATGCTAATTCTTCCATGTCCGCCAAAATCTTGAGTTGAAGAATCCCACTCTCCAACAATAGGGATATTGGGAAGGCTGCAGCACATCTGCTCTGCAACTTCTTTTGAGATATAACTTTTATTTCTATTTTTACCTGCATAAAGTATCTTTACAGTTGCTCTTGTGATTAGAGGATTTATTGCCTCAACCTCTACGAAAGAAACTGGAAGATTTAAAGAAACACTTTTGTTCATTATTCTATCCTCCCGCAGCTTCATTAGCTAGTGTTTTATCGCTCTTTTGGTCTGGGGCCTTCTCAGGTCTACCAGCACCATCTTTTCCAGACTGAGTAGAAGACATTTTGAGAGGTTCCATGTAATCTGATATATTTAAATAGTCTTTCTCAAATACCAATGTAGAAATTAGATTTAATTGGCTCTGCCCTAAAGCTATTGCAGGAAGTAGTTTTGAATACCCCATCGAAGCCTGTTCTTTATATAGCTTTGAAATCTCATTTCTATTATGCTGAGTTATTCTTGGAAAGAAAATATTAAATACATAGTTTTCAATAGAACTTTGAAACTTTAGCTTTAGTATAAAGTTTAGCCAATCTTGATAGCTTTTTACAAGTTGCATCATGATAGACTCGTCATTTGCAATGGATTTTTCTAGTGCTAAGTTTCCATCTGTTGCAAACAATTGTGCAGAAATACCTAGCTCACTAAAGGTTGCTCTTTCCCAGTTCTCTACTTCTATTGTTGCAGATCCTCTTTTTTCTTCTAGGTCTAGCAAGTCTGAGTCTGCAAAAGTAGTTAACACGTCAACATTTACTGCTCTAGCTAACATTCTAACTGCATTCGCATGCATTGCTTTTGCTTCTTCCATGTCAAAAATAAAATCGCCATTTTTATCTAGTGGAATCTTTTGAACCATTATCTTTAATAGTTGAGACTCTGCTTTTTTCTTTTGAATTCCTCTTAGATCGTCTAGGTCAATTATTTCTGGAATTGCTGCCGAAAACAGTGGAGCATCATCTCTATTTAAAGAGAATTTTATCGCACTTCCAATTTCTAGCTTGACCCAATGCTCTCCTTTTAGATTGGCAGGAATCTGCTCGCCCTTTTTAACTCTAACATACATATCCTTTACTTCTGGGGGCAAAGTATCTAAGACTTGCTTCTTGATTGCTTCATTATGAAACTCTCTATCTATATAGTCTAAATTTAATTCTACAACTGGAAACCCATTTACTTTATATATGCTTCTGCAATATTCAGTAGGAAGGTCTTGTATTACTAGTTTACCAAGATACGATTTTACATATCCATAGTAAACCCCCTCAATAAGAACATTCAAACTTATTTCTCCGAGCCGAGTCTTCAAGTTCATATCTTCAAGCATCATTAATGCAGAAGCAAGATCCTTGTTCACCGTATCTTTTTTTGTCTTCTTATTTTGAATATAAGGAGTTACTAAAAAGTCATAAGTTGGCAAATAAGCCATATATTTACACGCTCTCGCATATATACCACTTACAGAATAAAAATGTCTACTAATAGATCTAATCTGCCTCATGTTTCTTTCTTCAAGAGCTTTAACAATTACTCTCTTGCTGAAAATCGTTCTACCCATGGCTCTGTAGTCTCCGATTGCAGGCGATCCATCTCTAGCAGTTTCTCTTGTTCTATAAGCGTAGTTTAGTTCATCAGAGCTAAATTCATATAGCTTTGTAGATTCTTCTGTAACGTCAATCCTTGTTCCTCTTTTAAGAATTTTAAACACCTCCATCTTATTTACTTAAAAAAAGACTGGGGCTAATTCAAAATTAAACCCCAGCCTTATCAAATATATATTCAAGATTAAGCATTTCATAATCATAATATGGAATTATAACTAGTCTATACCCATTCTTTCCGCAGTATCTTAGTTTTTGAGTATCATTGAATTTTTGTTGGGCGAGCTTTTTGCCTCCGCCATACGCAGCAACTGCTGTATAATGCTGTTCTCCATTATACTCTATGAGAAAGTCAACCTCTCCATCATCGTCAAAAACTGCAAAATCAAACCTCAAGGGCTTACCAGAAGAGGCTACTAGGTCTGGGAAGATATACTGTTGTTCAAAAGAAAGTCCAGCTCTCTCTAGAATCTCTTTTACCTTGATTTCCCCTCTAGACATTGGGGCTTTAAAGGCTCCAAAGTTATCTTCTTGATTCTTATATGCCATCAGTTCCCTCCTCTTCTGGAATATATAAGATTCCAAAATTATACATCATAGACATAAAAATATCTGTGATAGCTTGTACCTCATCTATTCCGGGCGCGTATCCAGAAGCAACCAATTCATTAAAAACATACTCATCAATTTCTCTGTCTGTAATAGAAAACTCCTTCATACAAGCATCCTCCTAGCTAAAGAACATAAAATCTGTAGCCTTAAATTTTCCTCTTTTTTTCTTATCATTATCTTCTAAGAGTTTTATATAATATAGCCCATACTCAAATGATGAAAACTTATCCTTACCCATCCTAGTATTTGCTTTCTCTAGTATGACATTTTTTCCATCTCTTTTTTCTCTTAGATTCATCATTTCTTCTTTTAGAATAGAGGTTAGAACATAAGGCCTCATTCTATCTTGCCTTTGTTCAGGAGTCATCTCTTTCCCATGTCTAGTAGAAAGTAGTTTTGCTTTTGCAGCTCTTTCATCTACTAAGAACCTAACTTTCCCAGAGCTGATTTGAGTAAGTGCATTTACATGAGCATCGTTATTTATATCGGCGTTTGCCTTTATGATATATAGAACATTAGATTCCATTTTTGGATCTTTTCCATATATTTTTCTAAACTCTCCTCTTTCATCATTGACTACTCCAAAAGCGGGGAATTCTTCTCCTGTTGACTTATCTAGATTTCTAGTTACTAAATAGTCTACTAGACCAGCACCAAGGCCGTTTCCATCCACTGCTATAGCTTTTGGCTTGAATTTATAGTATAGTTTTTTTATGGCCAAGCACTGTTCTTCAAAATGTTCGTTGTCTAATGTGAATATATTTACTAGATGCTTGTATGAGGCCCCTTGAACCGCCTCTACAACCTTAAAGATGGTAACAACGCTTTGGCCTGCTTGCCTGCCAACGTCCACCCCAAAGATATAATAGTTCCCTGGAGAGCTTCTTTCTTTTATTGTGCCCGAATCCTCTGGCAGTAGAAGCTGCCGGTATTTGTCAAATTGCTCGCCATTGAAAAAGGCATTTTCCATTGTTCCAGACCAAATGCTCTCATACTCTCTTTCAAACGAAAGCTCATTAAAGGTTCCATCTGACTTCATGTCTCTAACAAAACCTTTGTCTAGTAATTTATGTCGAACAGGAATTCTCCAACTTCCACCAAAAACAAAAGCTATCCCTGGCCTCATAATTTGCCAAAGTAGAAGCTGAATCTGTTTTTGATAGGCAAAGCTATCTTTAAATCCTGCAGATGTGATATACACCTGTGATTTATTTAAAACTTCTTCTGTGTCAACCTCTCCATTAGATGCTCTACGAGAAACGTTCATTAGCATGTATTTTTAACATGGACTATTTCATTAACCAATTATCAATACTTGGTTAGTGGGCACTTCGAGTGGTAATAAGTATCTCCACCCTACTCCCTTGCGGGATAGTCTCTACACCTTCCTTGAAAATCAAGGCTTGGCACGAGATTAGCTTGTCGCCTTCCTCGTTAGCACGATTACTCGCACACCCTTTATAATCAGGTTCACCCACTTCTTCACTAGTAAGTTACCCTACTAGGGCCCCTAATTGAGGCAAAATAACTTCATTTAATTTATCTCCGTCTACAAGAATTCGTTTTTCTCTTGATTTTCATCAAGCACTGACTATATCTTACTCTTATAAAGAGTATATCCATTTCGGTTTTCAGTAGCTTCGTTTCCTAAAACTACAATGCGTATCAATAGCATCCCTACTCCCCAGCTTTTCAACCTAAGGGATAGTCGATACAGGTTCTTATATCCACTTTTTTTCTTTCTTTTTGTAAATTGGTATATGAGAATATGTCTTTCCACATATAGCCCTTTCAAAAGTTATATAGGAACAAAAACTACTATAGTCTGAGTATATTTTTGAAATAGATTCTGTTTCATATCTTTTTCTAGCAGATAGCACCTGCTCTTCTGTTAGAACTGATTTGTGATTATTAGAACCTCTATTCCGAGCTTCTTCTACTCTAATTGGGTATTTAAATTCTCCCAAGTGAGACCATAGTTTACCTTTGTTTATGTTGGATATTGAAGACTGTGTTATATTAAATTTTTGAGCAATTTTATACTGAGAATCTCTTGAATTTAAAAGCAAGTATTTTATCTCTAAGACCTGCTTATCTTCTAACTTTGATCCAGGATGATCGGAGCCTCTCTCAGTAACCTTTTCTCCTCCAAGGTTACTATTATAACCATTCTTAAATGAATCAAAAGTTTTGATCCAATGAGCTTCTCTCTCGTTTAATTTTGAAACATCTTCTATAAGCTCTAGTATTTCAAAATTAAAGCTTTCAAAGCCATACTTTCTAAGTGCCCTATAAAATTTAGTATTATAATCTTTTAAGTTTTCATTATCATGATTATTAAAGTGAGAACGATACCTGCTTACAACATTCGCACTTTGTCCTATATAGCTTTTACCATTTACTCTACAAGTAAACTTATAAATACCAATTTTCATTAAATTGCCTCCCTCAAATATTACCATCATATAATATAAGAATAAATGCAACCGTATTTATATATAAGTGTCCATAAGCTTCCCACGGGATTAGCGTATCATAATGACTTAGCTTTCCCCGTTAGCCTTGATATCTCAAGACCCCAGTGATAACTGGAAAGAATATATTAAGGCAATTCATTCTTACCTCTTCAATTAATCCTCCATGACGACGACCACCCCTTGTACTTTCTCTAACAGCCACAATATCTAGCTTGGATCCATTTTTAAATTGAACCCTAACATAGTCTTTTGCAAACTGAGTTTTACCAGGTCTCCAGTCAATCTCTTTTTTCAATGCTGGAAATAGTTCAACAAGCTCCTCTATTTTCTCTTTAGCAATGTTTGCTGCCTGCTCTTTTCCCCCTGCGGCAATAAAAAGCTTTGCTCCTGGATGCAAAATACATCTTATAACCAATCCTAGTACAGATAGGAATGACTTTGAGAAGGCTCGAGTAAATGTTGCATAGACATACTTATGTCTCATGATCGCTCTTAGAAAGACTCTTTGATAAAAGAACAGTCTAAAACTTGATTCTGCAGGAGTAATCATGTCGATAAAGATGTCTGGATACTCTCTCCAAAAAGAAATCCAATCTCTAAAGGGCTCTATTTGAGCCCGCACTCTTTCTTCTGTCAGTTCAGTCTGAAACATCTGAATCCTCTTCCTCTTCTGTGGAATGTAAAATATCAGATTCCATATAGTCCTCATCCTTCAAGACATATTCTTCAAGGTTGTTTTCATCAGCCTCATCCTCTTCAGCCTGCATCTGCATTGTTTTAGCAGCAGACTCTATTAGAGACCCAAGATTCAATTCATTCTTAACAAGTCGTTCTAAATAAATAGACATATCTTTTAGAGTAACATCAACAATATCCTTTTCCTCTTCAGTATGAAACCTAGGGATAAAGCCCTCCGACTCACAAATTCTCACCATTTCCCCAATAGAATCAATAAAGTTTGAAGATTCTGTTTTATTCTGTACTGCTGTAAATTTAGCAGACTTCATCAACATATCATAGCCCTTGGACAATTGACTGAACCCCTGAATGTCTCCAATGTCTATTGCTTGGTCCATCTTTAAACTTGTTTTGCAGATCTTTTTTAAATAGTCTTCATGAGATGCTCCGTTAATTTCATAAGTCTCTTTCATTCTATTGTAAAAGTCTTCAAGAACAGTCCACTCTTCTGGCTTGTAGAGCCCACCCCATTTAAGAGTAAGCCTTCTTCTCTCTTCCCTGGAGAAGTCAAATAGATTCATCTTGCCATCTTCTGCATCGGCAAACCCATTCTTCTCTAGCCATTCGGGCATATCCTCTTCGGCCATCCCAGTGGCTTTCGCATACTGTTTTATTAAAGCCTCTTCTTCCTCTTTTGCCTTTTGGGCTTTTGTATTATAATCAGCTATCAATCTTTCAGTATCTTCAAAATTATATGAAGCATATTGATTTAATTTCATTTTTGAAATATATCTACCCACAACAGTAGAAGCTTTGCTTTTCCTCGGATCTGCCGCATACCGATCTACAAGAGTATCCCATTCTGCAGGCATGAATGGGATATCAATATCTTTTAGTATGTGGTAGAAGGTTGAAGGCTCTCTTACGTTTACATGCATTGTATAACATTTCTTGCAAGTTTTCATTCTCAATCCATTTTTACTTAAATAAAAATTCTCTTCATCTATTTCCCTAATGCATTTATTGCATACAGCCATTATAGCATCTCAGCCCTTTCTACAATACGACTTCTTCTAACAACTGGAAGATATACATGGCCAAAGCCATCGAATCCCTTGAAGACCTCAACTACTCTTCGAAGGCCATTATTTCTTCCCTCAAATGCCCAGCTATCTAATTGAGTTTGTGGATCTCCCTCAAGAATAACTTTAGTTTTCTCTGAGCATCGCTGAAGAACAAGTTTGATCATATCGATATTTAAGTTTTGTGCTTCTGTAATATAAAGAATTTGGTTTTGGCCCACCTCAAAACCCCTAATATCACTGATAGGATATATCTCTAATTTTCCTTGACGCATAAGCATATCTACAGCAATAGAATCGCCCAACTTAGAGCCCAGGACAGCCCCAATAGAGTTCTGTAGCAACTTCTCTGTTCGATCTCCTGTATAGAACCCCAGCTCCTCTGTGCCCCTCACTTTTGTAGGATTTACAAAGATGATAAGTTTTTCTCTTTGCCCACTTTGGATTTCAGAAAGGGCAAAAGCAAGAGAGAGTAGGGTCTTCCCTGTTCCGGCATGTCCTGTAATTATTGTAATGTTGTCATGCTTTAAGCTGTCTAATGCACAAGTCTGGTAGGCATCTAGAGGCTTAATGTCAAAATATTGACTCTTAGTTTTTACAGGCTTTACAGGTCTAGCACTACCATCAAACTCTTTCCTAAAGATTTGATTCTCTTCTATTACATAGTCTCCAGCTCCGGCAGTTTCTCTTGATACTGTCCACCCATTAGGAATCTTGGAATATTCTTTGTAGTGAAGAGTTTCTACGTCTTGGGCTCTTGCCTTAAGGGTCAGCCCAATGTCATTAGAAATAATAATGAGTCCGTATTCTATTGCAGCCTGAATAATTCCATCGTCAACATATTGTACGTCATACTTATAGTCAAAGAAGTTAAGTTCATCGGCCCATGCCTCAATATGGGCGATACCTCTTCGAGCCTTGTAGGCTTTTTCGCCATCTTTCCATTTATTGGAGTCTAGCTCATTCAGCACATCATAGGGAACCCATTTCTCTGACTTCTCGCCCAAAAAGGATAAGAACTTCTCAAAGTTCTCTACGCCCATAAAAATATTTGTATCTATTAGATATCTAACCATTTCTACACTCCTTACAGACTGAATAAAAACCATATTTTGCTGCCTTATTGGTGCTAAAATATCTTTTGTGTGCTAGCTTTGGTGCCCTGCACTTAGAACAAGTTTTATAGTTTCCTTTTAGCTTATATGTATAGACCCAGTTCAGGAAAAGGTCTTTTGCTAACTCAACAATCATTTCTGGGATTTTATTTTTCCATAAAGAAGATATGTACTCTTGACTGTGGTTTCTCCCATACTTCATTTGGATTTCATGTTGTATCTTTTCGTTTGTTTCTTCATCTATTTTCATTATAAGAATATCATAGAACAGTGGATTTCGGGGCTTCAAATGATTATCTATAATATTTTCTAAATCCATAAGGGTCCAATGAGTATCTGATTTTAAATTATCCCATAGATACTGCTTTAGTTTTGTATAGTTATTTAGGATAGCGACAACATGGCTAAATTCTGTTAGTTTTAAATCTGATAGACTAGCAGTTTCTGAATAGTGTCCAGTATTTCTCATATGAAGGAAACCTTTATTACATTGCTTGATAGTATACTGTTCTTTTCGCATTTCGATAAGCATCTTTTTGATTTTAAATTTAGAGGACCTTGGAGCAGTATCAATAGCCTTCTCCCAGTATGATATTCTTTCCTTTAGCTCTCTTAGTTCGGGAATAGTTTGTAAATCTTCTTCTGTAATAGATTTTTTAGGAGAGAGAATTGTCTGTTTGTCATTTCTTATCATAACAGACACCGCATCTTCTCCACCCTCTAACTTATCAGATAGACCTTGAAAACTTGTCTCTCTTTTATTGATTGTAACCATTCTATTATCAGAAAGAATGGTTTTATCCTTTATTTTTACGCTTGGGGCTAGAATGTAGTTAGAAATGAGTTCTAGTTCCCTTGAAGTTGGTGAGTATTCTTTTAGTAAAGAATCTATATAAGCGACTCTATCGTTAGAGTTACTAATTGAGTAATCTAGTTTCATTATAAACCTCCTTTTAATATATATTATAACATATTTTGGAAGATTTGTCAAGGGGGAGTTTGTAAAAAGGTCTTAGTCTGGGAGTGTTGGTGGAACACCACTTTCTTGCTAAGTCAATCCAGGAAATCCTAAAAATTACCCCCTCTTCGGCCATCCTGACCGATGGCAATTTTGCTATCTACAACAGATTACAGTTTTTCCAGGACCTGTAAAATCTCCCAGCCGCTTCCATTTTTTAAATCCCGTAAGTTTCTCTTTTTTTATTACCATATTTTACCATTTTTTAAATAGAGCAGATTACTCTTTTTTATTACCATATTCTGCCATTTGTTAAATAGGATAGTTTGTTCTTTTTTAGTTTCCATATTTTACCATTTTTTAAATAGACTAATTTACTCTTTTTTATTTCCATATTCTACCAAAAGCAAAAGAGGGCCTTTTGTTCTTTTTTGGAAGCGCCTTCCATTTGGCCCGCTTCAAGCAACCTATTCTATATTTATATTATAGCATAGGTTGCTATTGAAAGCAACACCTTTCTTTGATCTACTTTGCAGTATCTCGGATCTGCGGCTCGATGCCAACTCTAGGGTTGTGAGGTTGCGATGCCAAGGCTGATCCCGCTTCATCTTCTAAGCCCTTTCCCTTATATACTCATTATAGCATATCGTGCTACAGAGTGCAACTACTATTTTCATTTTTATTTTAACTTATATTGCTCTCTCCCCTCTCCTTTATATACTCATTATAGCACAGTGTGCCATAGAGTGCAAGCACTATCTTCATTTTATTTTTGGTTGATCCCGCTTCAGTGAGTGCTCTCCCTCTCTCTCTTTCGTTATACTCATTATAGCATATCTAGCTATAGAGTGCAAGCATTACTTTCTAGTATTGTGAGTGTCATAGCCTTGTTAGCTATGACACTCACCGCACCACTAGAGAAGAACTACTTTTCTTTCTTCTCTTCTTTCTCTTTCATTACTTTCTCAAGTGCTTGCAAGCCTTTCATATCTTGCTCATTGTAAAGCTCTGGACTTAGTTTCTTTAGGTGTTCGATTGTGCTAACTAACTTTGCTAGATTAATCATTCGTAACATCTCCCTTGTTCTTTTCTTCTTCTTCATTATACTACTTATTGCAGGTTATTGCAAGCATTACTTTGATATTTCTTTTAACCTGCCCCGCTTCAGTGAGTGCCTGCCCCCCTTTCGTTATACTCATTATAGCATATCTAGTTAGAGAGTACAAGCATTAGTTTACCTTTCTTCGATCGAGTTTAGTCTTTTCCCCCTTCTTTATTATACTTATTATATCATAGTATACTAGAGAGTAGAACTCTTTTGCTTTCTCTTCTACTCTCTTATTGTACCAAACTATAGCCTTCTTTGCAATACTCATGTCAGCTTTATTTTTGTAAGTAACTAATAAAACTAATGTTTGACAGCCTTAGAGATATAGAGTATAATAAGGTATAACTGAAAAGGAGATGATTAGAAATGAAAAAAGTGTTCTCTATTGTTGCGTTCTTAGTGGTGGCTAGTGTGGGTATCTTTGCTAGTATTGGATTGTTGAACTACTGTATCATTTCATTCTTTTTGAACAATGCAATAAAGTAATGCTTGCAACCCGCTTCAATAAATGCTATAATGGGTACATGGAAGCAAGGGGGCGGGTTGCCACTAAGGAACCCGCTTCAAAAAGAAATTGAAAGTAATGCTTGCAACTCACTTTATAAAGTGCTATAATGGGTACATGGAAGCAAAGACAAGCAAGCAAGAAACTAAAAAAGAAATTTCAAAAAAGGCTTGCAACCTGCTTCAATAAATGCTATAATGAGTATAACGAAAGAGAGGGGGCAAGAAAAAGAAAGTTAAAAGAAATTGCAAGAAACGCTTGCAAAGCACTTGAAGAAATGCTATAATGAAGAAGTAAAGAAACAACAAACCAAACCAGAGAGGGAATGATATTTATGACACGCTTAGTATTCGACATGGACAACACACTTGCAGACTTTGATTCAATGGGAGGCGTTCCTAAGATGTACGAGGATGGTTACTTCCTTAGCCTTCCAGCATACGAGGGAATGACTGAAAGCCTGCAAGACTTATTCGCGAAAGGCATGGAAATTTTTATCGTATCAGCTTGCATTGATTCTCCAACTTGTATGCCTAATAAAATGGAATGGCTAGAAAAATTTCTTCCTTTCATTCCAAAGTCAAACATTCTCTTAGTTCCATACGGAACTAACAAGGCGAAAGCGTTCATTGAAAAAACAGGAAAGGCAATCACTGAAACAGATTTTTTATTCGATGATTACAAGGTTAACCTTATCCAATGGCAAGAAATTGGAGGCACAGCGGTAAAAATGGGGAAAATTTACAAGCCTCACCGCCCATACGCTCAAGTAATCCAATTCAAAAATATTCTTGAAATCGTAGACTAGAAGGGTGGGGGCTTGAAAGAGCCCCTATTCCAAAAAATTACAAAAAAAAATCTCAAAAATTTTTCTTGCAACCTACTTCAAGAAGTGTTATAATGAGTATAACGAAAGAGAGGGGCGGGAAAAAAATAAAAGAAATGCTTGCAATATATCTGATAGTGTAGTATAATGATAATATGAAAGGGAGATGATACAAAATGATTAGTAGTATTTTTATTCAGGAGCGGGAAGTTGAAGCAGGAATCCATGTTTTAGCAAAAGGATTGGTTGAAAAAGTTTTGGTAGAGGGAGAAATTGACAGTATTGTTCAAAAGATTCAAGAATTGGAACTCCCATGTATTGGTAAAATTGGTAGCACTGCAATGTTTACAGTTCCTGGAAGCAAAAATCTTTTTATTGCCAAAGGATATTACAGTGGTTTCCATATGTTTCTTGCAGAGGGTGGATGGGAAAATGTTTACAAATTTACTCGAGATTTTCAAGGCTTGAAGGAAAAAGACATTCTCCAGATTCTAGGAGATTTTACACTCAAAGGAAAGTTGGACTTGCTGGTAAAAGCTGGAGAAAGTGGCAAGTATGACTTTGCAGAAATTGTCAAAAAAACTATTTTGGAAGGAATTGGTCAATAATGAAAATTCTTGGAGAAAAAATTAAAAATTTGAAAGAGTGCTTAGAAATTCTAAAATTTGCTGAAATTGGAAGTTTTGTAACAATCTCCCCAGAGCACGTTGAGCAGACAAAAATTGGGGCATATGTCCAAGAATTGGAAGCGACTCTTTTGGTAAAAGATGTAAAAGTTGAGCAATCCAAATATCCTGTAGCCTTGGAAGGAAATGACAAATTCCAAATGGAAATTAATTGGGAAGAGAAAGAGTTTTCAAATGTTGTAATGATTTGGCACTCCTACTCACATACGGAAAAGGTTCCAGGATATGTAATTAATGTAAAGGTTGAGAAAATCGCCTAATAACTTCCAGCCTTACAACTACCTTGCAGATTTCCCTGAAAATGGGAAGTCTGTAATTTTTTACCATCTTTTCCAGCAATTTACAAAAAAGGAAGCTCCTGTAAAAAAGGGAAGGATCTAGAAAAATTTCCAGTTGCTGGAAAATTTTCCATAATTTGGTAAGGCTTCCAGCAACTGGAAATTTTTCTAAAAAATGGAAGTCCTGTAAAATTTTACCAATTTTGCCAGTCGCCCTTGACTGGAAATTTTTACCAGTACTTTTGCCAAAATATGGAAAAACTCCCAAAAATTTCCAGCGTTTCCAGTTTCTGGAATTCCCAGAAATTTCCAGGAAATTTTTTCCTGTAAAATTTTTCCTGGTAAAAATTCCCTGGAAAAATTTTTCCATTTCCATTTTTTTCCTGGTAAATTTTTCCATGGAAATTTTTGGAAATGGAAATTTTTTCCTGGTAAAAATTACCAGGGAATTTTTTGGAAGTGGTAAAATTTACCAGGGAATTTTTACCATGGTAAATTTTGCAAATGGTAATTTTTTCCATGGTAAAAAAATGGAAACACCAAAAAATCCCATGGAAAAAAATGGGATTGGAAATATTTTACTATGGGATTTTTTGGCATTTCCATTTTTGGGAAAAACAGGAATTTCCAAAAATTAACAGGATTCCTCAGAAGAAAAAATTTCTTCCGTTTCTAATTCTCGCTCAGTTGACAAAAGAATAACTTCAAGAGTTGTAATATTGTTCAATCCGTCGTGAAATAAGTCAACTTCCAAATTTTGGTCTAGTCGCTCCAAACGCTGAATAAGTTGTTTTACTGTTACCATGCTTATCGCTTCCCTTCGATCATCTTCTCTACTATTACATTATAGCACGGCTGAGCCGTGATTACAAGAAAAACTTTTTTGGAAATTACTGTCATTTCCGTAGGCGACCGGAAAATTTCCAGATTTTTACAATTCAACCTTTATTTGTATTGGAAATTAATTTCCAATTATTTTTACCAAAGATTCCCAATAACAGATTCTGGAAATTCCAAAATCTTACAAAAAAGGAATTCCCACTTCCTACCATTTTTAGCACTTACTTTTAGTAAGCGACTTACAAAATTAAAGCTGACATGGGTATTGCAAATTGCTATGCAATTTGATACAATAAGAGAGTAGAAGAGAGGTTAGCCAAGCAGGGCAGGTTACCAAAAGTTACCAAAAAAGTTTTTGTTGCAAAGTCGCTTGAAATGTAGTACAATAAGAGAGTGGAAGAGAGGTTAAGCCCACCGCACATTGACAAAAGATTCCAATAAAAAGTTTCAAAAAAGGCTTGCAATCTGAAGCTCTCTGTGATACAATTAGAGAGTAGATGAAATTCAATTAGGAGATGATTGGAAATGACAGTAATGGGATTGTATGGTAAAAACGCAAAAATGGTATTGATTGACATTGAAACAACTGTTCCCCGCTTCAAAGGCGAAAAGGCTAAAATTTTTGACGTATCTTTCGCACTTGTAACAAAAAATGAAATTTTGGAAAAGTTTTCCTACTTCGTGGAAGAGTTTATCCAAGAAAATCCAAGTTACTGCAAAAAATTGGCAAAAAAATATGACTCTTACATTGATTCCGGAATCTACCAAATCTTGCCTTTTGCCAAAATCATGGAAAAATTGCAAGAGGTAATTCTTGAAAATAATGTTAAAACTTGGATGGCTTACAATGCAGGTTTTGATGGTGGGCATATTTCACGGGTTTGTAAAATGATGGAAGTTGATTGTCCGCTTCAGTCGCTGAAAAAATTTGACATTTACCGGGCATCATGTGAAGTTTTGGTAAATAAGCCCAAATTCAAGAAGTGGGCAACAAAAAATGGTAAACTTACAGAGTCTGGAAACTATTCCACGACAGCCCAAACGATTTTCCAATATCTGTCAAATGACTTGGAATTTGTGGAAGAACATACAGGATATGCTGACATTGACATTGAAATGCAAATTTTCCATAAATTGCTAAAACAGAAAAAGGGAATGTCTTACAAGGTTGGGGCTGGCTGGTCGGTCTTGAATAAAAAGAAAAAAAAGGAGGAGGTTGGCTGATTGCCAATCTTTTCCAAAAAAGTTCTTGTTGCAAAGCCCGCTCATATGTGGTATAGTTAGAGAGTGGAAGAGAGGTTGATCGGTCGCCTCCAATTACCAAAAGATTCCAAAAAAGTTGTGCTTGCAAAGTTGGCTCAGACGTGGTACAATAAGAGAGTAGAAAAGCGGTTCATGAAAGGAGGTGGTTCCCAAAATATTCCAAAAAAGTTTTTGTTGCAAAGTCGCTTGAGTCGTGGTACAATGTATTCATAGGGTTAAGGGAAACGAGTTCCCAACTCTAAAACTAAACTTAAAGGACGTGTTCATTTATGTCAAAACAACAATTCATTAAAGAGGTTTCTGCAATCCAATCCATGTTATCGGCTGAGGCTCTTCAGTACTTTGAAAAGTATGTCGCTGCAAAACGTGTCAACAAAAAAGCTGAAGAAAAGGCAACTGTTGTAAAAAATTCAATCGTTGAATTTTTCAAGGCAAATGTTGGTAAACAGTTCGACCGCACTGAGATTGCAAAGGCTCTGTTCGACAATGCCGACATTGATGAGGAATTTTTGCTCAATGAGAAAGGCGAACTTGCTTTTAACTCTATCACCGCTTATTCTAATCAGCTAGTGACTGAGGGCAAGTTACAAAAAATTGAAGTTAAGGAAGGCAAGACGAAACGAATGAAATACTTCTGCTAGTAGTTAGGCTAGTACCAGAGAGAAGGGAGGTTGGTAGAAAATACCAACTTCCTAACTCAAAAGTTTTTCTTGCAAAGTAGCTTGAACCATGGTACAATAAGAAAGTGGAAGAGAGGTTAAGAGGGGAGGCGATTGGCAAAAGATTCCAAAAAAGTTGTGCTTGCAAAGTTGGCTCAGACGTGGTACAATAAGACTATGAAAAGGGGACGATGAAAAATGATTGAATTTATCAACATTGAAAAAGATGAGGTTGAAGTAGCTATCCAAATTTTGGAAAGTGGTCAAGCAAGGGTAGCGGTTGTTCGAGGCAATACTGAGGGAGTTTTGGAAAAAATTGAAAGTCTAGGTTTCCCAGTTCTTTCCAAAATTGGTGGCAATGGAATCTTCATCAACTTTGGAGGAAAGCGACTTCTTGCAAAAAAAGGATTCGACTACATTGCAATATACTTCATTGAAGGTGGATGGAAGAATGTTTACAAAAGTGCCAACGACTTCATCAAATTGAAAGAAGTGGAAATCCTCCAAATTTTGGAAGACTTCACACTTGAAGAAAAGTTGAGTTTGTTGGCAAATGCTGGGTACAATCGGGAATGGGAGTTAGTGGAAATCCTCAAAAAAACTATCATGGAAGGAATTGGTCAATAATGAAAATTCTAGGGCAGGAACTAAAAAAATTGAAAGAGTGTTTGGAAATTCTAAGGTTGGGTAAAGTTGGAAGTTTTGTCGAACTTCGTGAAATCTCCATCGAAAAGGAAAAAGTTGGGGGCTTCATCCAAGAATTGGAAGCAACGCTTTTGGTAGAAAATGTCAAAGTTGGAGAAAGTCAATACCCAGTAATTTTGGAAGGAAATAGCAAATTCCAAATGGAAATTAGCTGGAAGGAGCGAGAATTTTCAAAGGCTGTAATGGTTTGGCACTCCTACTCACATACGGAAACTTTTCCGGGAATTGACATTTGTGTAACAGTTACGAAAATTTAACAGTGGCTTACAGATTTCCCTGAAAATGGGAAGTCTGTATTTTTTTGACTTTTCTTCCAGCAATTTACAAAAAAGGAAGCGGCTCCCAAAAATGTAAGTTGCTGGAAAAAATGGAAGGATCTACCAAAAAAGTAAATTGATGGAAAATTTTCCAGCTTTTGGTAAAAATTCCAAGGGCTGGAAAATTTTCCAGAAAATGGAAAGCCTGTAAAATTCTGGAAGTCCTGTAAAATTTTGCCAATTTTGCCAGTCAAAAGCGACTGGAAATTTCTTCCAGAATATCCCCTGTATATGGGAAAAATGTCAGAAAATTTTTTAGCCAATTATTTCCAGTTTTTCCTAGTTTTGCCCAGCGTTCTTGGCTGGAAAATTCTTCCAAAACCAGAATTTACCATTTTTTACAAGTCCTTACTATTTTTCCAAAATCTTGTAAAAATTTTTCCCAAAATTTCCCTGGAAATTCGATTTCCATGGAAATAATTGCCAATTTTTTTGGGAAAAAATGGGATTTTTTTTGGTAATCATTGGAAAAAATCAAAGAAAATGGCAGGAAAATTGGTAGTGAAAACGCTTTTTTGCCAGTTTCAGGAAAAAAATATTGGTAAAAAATTACACTTTTTCCAATGATAGGAAATGATTTTTTACCAAAAAACGGAATTCCCAGTGGGATTCCCAGGGACTTTTTGACAGGATCTGGTAAAAATGTATGTGGACAACTGCCTGTGGATATGTGGATAAATCTGTGGATAACTTCGCTTGACAGCCCCCCAAAATCGTGTTATAATTGAGTATAACGACGAGGCGAAAGGAAGTGATTGGAAATTCCAAAAAGTTCCAAAAAACTGCTCATTGACAACTTCATAGAATCGTGTTATAATTGAGTATAACGAAAAGGAGATGGTAGTAAATGGATTTTGACAAATGTTTCCAAATGGTAGCTCGTTCCAGTGACCTTCCTGTCATAATTTCCCTAGAACACAATTACCCAAATGCCAAGGTTTTCCAAGAAGGCGATACCCCGATTTACCTAGAAATGTATGAAGAGGATAGCAATACCATGACTAGTGTCGGATTGACAATTCAGGAAGCCAAGCACCTAATTTTCCTTTTAGAGGAAATGGTAAAAGAAGTCACTTCTCCCACTCAAATGGAATTTGACTTTTAATACCAAAAGTTCCAGAAGGTTCCAAGAAGTTGGGGGTTGACAAGCCCCCTCACCTATGTTATAATTGAGTATAACGACGAGGGGGAAAGGGAGTAACTGGAAATTCCAAAAACTTCCAAGAAATCAGCTCTTGACAAGCCCCCTCGCCTGTGTTATAATTAAGTGTAACGACCGAGAGAAAGGAAGTGATTGGAAATACCAAAAAGTTCCAAAAAGTTGTTCCTTGACAAGTCGCCAAAAGCGTGTTATAATTAAGTGTAACGACAAGGCAAAAGGAAGTAGTTGGAAATTCCAAAAACTTCCAAAAGGTTCGGGGTTGACAGTCCCCCAAAACTGTGGTATAATTGATTTACAAGGTTTAGGGAAATGAGTTCCCAACCTTTACCAAAAAACCCAAAAAAAGGACGTGTTAGTTTATGTCAAAACAACAATTCGTGAAAGAAATTACAGCAATTGCCTCCCAGTTATCCCCAGAAGCGTTGACATATTTTGAGAAATATGTCGCTGCGAAACGTGTCAACAAGAAAGCGGAAGAAAAGTCAGCCGTTGTCAAAACTGCCATTCTTGAGTTCCTTCAGGCAAATGTTGGTAAATCGTTCAACCGCAAGGAGATTGGTGACGCTCTTTACAATGGCTTGGAGATTGAGCCAGAATTGCTATTAAATGACAAAGATCAAGTGGCATACAATTCCATCACTGCCTATGCTAACCAGTTGGTAACTGCTGGTACAGTTGGTAAAGACAAGGTGGTGACAGGAACTGGTAAGGCTCGGACAGAAGTGGTAGTCTACACATTCATTGGATAGGCTTCCAGCAAGTCCCAAAAGGTTGGAGGTTCCGCTCAGAAATGGGCGGGACTGACAATTCTGGATAGAGCTTCCAAAAGAGAGATTTTTTGGAAGTTGTGTCGAGGATTGCACCCTGTGGGGAGTGGTTGTAATCTGGTACAAAACCTGTCATGGCTGGGTTTTATAGGGAGAGTGCGTGCATTTTTCCGACTTTTACAGTTCCTGCAAACCAACACAGGAAGCCCCTTTTCTTACAAAAATTGAGGGAGATGGTAATGTATGGTAAGTATCCAAGAACTAGAAGAAATGGGAATTGATTGCTCTAATGGCGAGCTTGTCCAAGGTTTACAACAATTGGAAAAATGGGAACTTTCTGCCTTTGCTTCCGAGTCTTTGGAATTTCTGGAGAAACTTGTCATGTTTGACAAAATCTTGAAAGATCCCCAAAATAAGGAAGTTTTGGAGCGGATGCAGAATGAATGGCAATATCTGGAATATGCTCCAGATGATGACATCTAAGTCATTTTCTGTAAGTTTTACCATCAAGTTCCAGCTCTACCAGAAAATGGTAAAGCTGGATTTTTTTACCTTGCTTGGTAAATTTTTACAAAAAAGGTAGTGGCTGACATTTTTACCATGTGCTGACATTTTTGTAAAAAGCTGGGAAAAATGTAAGGGGCTGGAAAACTTGGAAAAAATTTCCATTTTTTCGCCGGCAAAAAGCGGCCGGAAAATGTCACACGAACCATCCCAATATATGCGAAGACTGCCTAAAAATTTTCTCTGCAAATCTCTTACAAAAATCCTATAACTTGGGCTGCCGCACTTGGCAGCCAAATCTGCACGAGACATTTGTCAATATATGCAAACAGCCGCAAAAATTTTTCACGAGGGCCGCTCCGAGTTTTCCCAATAACCTCCTAGTGCTGGCAAACTTTGGTAAAAATTTTTGTCAACTGTATGCAGCTGGCAAATCTTGGTAAAAAAGTTTGTCAAGTAAAAAAATAAGGAAATATTTTCCACTTATGCAAAAATTTTCCGCAAGTGAGTACCACTGCAAAAATTTTACAAAAATGGATCTGCTTTCCATCGTGTATGCTGTTGACATTCTAGCTCGTACAAGTTATAATTATTTTATAAGATGAAGGAGAGGAGAGGGCCCAGAGGGCCGGTACAACAGCACATTGACAACCTAGCTGGTACGTGTTATTATTAATATAATAAGAAAGGGGGATTGCACATGAAAGATATTCTTTTTCTCACGCTCAAGGTTGCGGCAGGTCTGTGTATCATAGACTATCTCTTGAAGTAAAAGCCTTGCTAGTGCAGAGGGTTGACAACTTCGTAAAACTATGTTATAATTAGTATGTACTCTGTAAAATTTTCTCTTGTATCACAGAAGCCCCATTACAACAGACGTTTGACAATCTCGCTAGTACGTGTTATAATTATTATATAATAACAAGGGAGAGATGTTCAATGACAGATTATGTAATCGACCTAATGCCTCAATGTGATGAGTATGTGCCGCTCTATTGGGAAGAATCTTGGGACGCTTATGAATGTGAGATTTGGGAAGCTCCTGACAACGATTGACAACTTGGCTAGTACGTGTTATAATAGTTATATAATAACAAAGGAGATGGAATATATGAAAGCTAAACCAACACTAACTGTAACTCAAGGCTTGGAATTGCTACACCTTGTTTGGAAACAGGCAGCTGGCCAAAAAATTTCTGAGGCAGAAATGCCAGACAAGTCGAGCCCAGTGTATGAAATTTTCAAAGAGCGTTTAGCTAAATAGCAATAAAAATGCTTGACAACTTGGCTCATACGTGTTATAATATTTATATAATATATGTTCATTGGTCTAAAAAACTTGGTGAGTAAACCAACGTTGGGTAAAGACACTGGCTCTCCAAGCCAGAGATGAGAGTTCGAGCCCCTCATGAACATTGCTTTTAGGACTTTAGCTCAGTTGGTTAGAGCACTTCGCTGATAACGAAGAGGTCACTGGTTCGAGTCCAGTAAGTCCTATTGAATACCCTTGACAAGTTGTCAAAATCATGTTATAATAGTTATATAGTATATGGCTCGTTAGTCAAGTGGTTAAGACATCGCACTTTCTATGCGAGG
>JACCDQ010281501.1_pt1 | contig 31650 bp, 54 predicted proteins | sample 7446031 | NCBI WGS metagenome assembly JACCDQ01 (sample SAMN15323442, study PRJNA562643) | freshwater metagenome | isolation source: river surface water | place: USA:Blue River Watershed | collected 2017-08-17 | reverse complement strand
CTCGGAGTTGATTGTGTTAGAATGTGCTCAAGCAATTCAAAAAGAAAGAGTTAATTTCAAACCAACTGAATGGGATGAAGGTTCAGATTGGGGTTTGAAGCGTGCTTCTGATGTAGTCAAAGAACATTTTGGAGTTAAATAATGGAAATGATGTTTGAAGTTATTATGATTGATGGACACTGCCCTAGTGAAACGTGTTCTATGGGATTGTACAAAACCAAAGAGCAAGCCGAAGCAGGCATCGCTAAAGAAGCCCCACAATACAGCGATCATATGATTTTTGAAATTGAAGAAAAGTATATTAGGGGTTGAAAAATAATTTTAATTAGTGCCAAGCACCATAAAAACAGTGTCTTACTTCATGCCCCACATCGTGCATGTTTGGTTGTTTTTTCGTAATAATGACACATTTGTGTCCCCACCAAAAAGCACAGGCATCCATATTATCACCATTAAATCCATTATTTCCATATTTTATACTTGCTTCTTCACAGGCTTTGTTAATATTGTCTGCTGTTTTCCATTCAATGCTAATCGGTTTTTTATAAATACGTCCTTTAGTAGCATCAAATGGCTGAAATGGACTGTTCCAATCAGAGCTAAAAGCTTGATTTGAAAAGATAAAAAATAAAGAAAAAATAAAATATTTCATATCATTTAAATAAAATAAAATTTTAGATTGTCAAAGTTTGTAATTTTGACAATCTTTTTTATTTCGCTAACATAATGTTTGTCTAATACAAAAACATTATGGAGGAATTATGCCAATATATAAAGCTCCCTTAAAAGACATGCATTTTGTAATATATGAAATGCTTGAAGTAGAAAAAATATTTCAAGAAATTCCTAAATATAAAGAAGTAGATAAAGATACTATTAATCAAATATTAGAGGCTGGTTCTCAATTTTCTGAAAATGTGTTATTTCCAATTAATCAAATTGGGGACAAAGAGGGATGTCAAAGGGATAATAATGGAAATGTAAAAACTCCTAAAGGATTTAAAGAGGCATATGGCCAATATATAGAAGCTGGATGGCCAGCATTAGCTTGTGATGAATCAATAGGTGGTCAAGGTTTACCACAATTATTAAACAATGCCTTATATGAAATGATGAATTCAGCTAACCAAGCATGGACAATGTATCCAGGTTTATCTCATGGTGCATATGAGTGTTTGTTTGCACATGGAACTGAAGAACAAAAAAAGAAATATTTACCAAATTTAGTCAGTGGAAAATGGACTGGAACCATGTGTTTAACTGAACCACATTGTGGAACTGATTTGGGACTATTAAAAACCAAAGCTGAAATCCAACCAAATGGAACTTACAAAATAACTGGTACAAAAATTTTTATTTCTAGTGGTGAGCATGATTTATCTGAAAACATTGTTCATTTAGTATTGGCTAGAGTAGAAGGTTCTCCAAAAGGAACAAAAGGTATTTCACTTTTTGCCGTTCCTAAATTTAATACTGACAATAATGGTAATTTATTAGATAGAAATAATCTTGTTTGTGGTTCAATAGAACATAAAATGGGAATACACGGGAATGCCACTTGTGTAATGAATTTTGATGGGGCAGTTGGAACATTAGTTGGCGAAGTTAATAAAGGCTTAAATGCTATGTTTGTTATGATGAATGCTGCTAGATTGGGTGTGGGTATTCAAAGTTTGGGTTTAACAGAAGTTGCTAAACAAAACTCTGTTGCTTATGCAAAAGATAGAACTCAGATGAGAAGTTTAACTGGAGTTAAGTCAAAAGAAAAAGAAGCTGACCCAATTATAGTGCATCCTGATGTAAGAAGAATGTTACTAACCCAAAAAGCTTATGCTGAAGGAGCTAGAGCATTTGCTTATTGGATGGCATTAATGATTGATATAGAGCATAACCATCCAGACGAAAATAAGAGAAAAGATGCTGCTGATTTAGTGGCATTGTTAACTCCTGTGGTTAAAGCTTTTATTACAGATAATGCTTTTATTTCCACAAATGAAGGATTACAGGTTTTCGGTGGTCATGGTTACATTAAAGAATGGGGTATGGAGCAATTTGTCAGAGATGCTCGCATTAACATGATTTATGAAGGAACTAACACAATACAATCATTGGATTTGTTAGGTAGAAAAGTTCTAGGTGATATGGGGGGTAAGCTGAAGAAATTTGGAGCAATTGTAGAATCTTTCATTAAAGAAGAGTCAGAAAATGAAAAAATGAGTTTTTTTATTACTCCACTTATAGATATTGGAGAAAAAATTAAGAAAGTAACAATGGAAATTGGCTTTAAAAGTATGCAAAATCCAGATGAAGTTGGTGCGGCTGCTGTTCCTTACTTAAGGTTAATTGGACATTTTGTTTATGCTTATCTTTTTGCTCAAATGGCTTCTATATCTCTAAAGAAATCAAATGATGATTTTTATTTGAGCAAAATAGGAACTGCTAAGTTTTATTATGAAAAAATATTGCCTGAAACAGAAGTTTTATTAAAAGTAATAAAATCAGGAAGTGGAAGTTTAATGTCAGTTAAGGAAGAGTTTTTTGGTTTTTAAATATTTCATATTTAATTCCATCAATAGAAAAATCTAATGGATATTTATTGCAAAAATTAACAGATATTTCTTTCCCAATGTTTTCTTCTAAAAAACCTTTTTCTGGATTGTTTTTTAAACAACTGGTTCGACCTTTTCCAGAACAATCATCAACAATAAATTTCCATTTGTCTGTATAAACAAAATAACTGTGTCCAGCTTTTCTTAGTTTGCCGTTAAAGTTTTTAATATTATTTGAATCTTGAAGGCATAAATTAACTTGATTTTGTTCTGTATTAGATAATAAAGTTCCAAGAACAAGAGTAATTATTAGAAGTATTACTGGAAGAGATAAAATATAATATTTTTTTAAAAAATCTTTAAAAGATTTGTTGCTATATTCTTTATTTTTGGGAGTTCTTAAAGCAAGAACTAATGTTAAGATAGAGAATATTAAAACTAAAATAAAGGAATAGAAGGTTTTCATTTTTGATTAATAGTATTAGTCGTTTTTAAATAAATTGTTTTAAACAATCATTAAGAGATGTGATTGATATGGGCTTTGAAATAAAAGTGTTCATTCCAGCATCAAAACATTTTTGCTTGTCATCATCGTAGCTACTTGCTGTTACTGCTATGATTGGAGTTGGTTTTAAATTATTAGATTTTTCAAATTTTCTAATTTCAATTGTTGATGTAATTCCATCCATATTGGGCATCATTAAATCCATAAATATAACATCATATTTATTCCCTGCTTTAATATGTTCTAGTGCTTCTAATCCATCAAATTTAAAAGTTGGTTTTATCCCAATTTTATCTAACATGAGTTGAATAATTTTTCTATTATTTGGGTTGTCCTCTACGACTAAAAGATTTGTGGAAGATAAATTAGTTTCAGTTTTTTGTGTTTCTGATTGGTTGGTTGATTGAACTTTATCTTGTATGGTTTTCTTTAATTCAAAAGAAAGTTCAAATGTAGAACCTTTGTTTATTGTTGAAAAAACTTCAATTTTGGCATTCATTATTTCTGATAGTTTTTTGGCTATTGCTAAACCAAGACCGGTCCCTTCAAATTTACGATTAAGACTATCATCAGTTTGAGTAAAGGGTTGGAAAATGTAATTAATTTTATCATTTGGTATGCCAAGACCAGTATCAGTAACAGAAATTTTAAATTGAGTGTTTTTGTCACTATTGGACAGTTCTTCAATTAAAACTTTAACATGTCCTTTATCAGTAAATTTAATAGCATTATTCACAAAATTGCTTATTATTTTCCAAAGCTTATCATAATCCCCTAAGTAGATTTTATTAATATCAATATTGTGTTCAATAAAAAAATCAATATTTTTATTGTTAGCCATTGGTTTAAAAATATTTAATTTTTTAATAAAATGGTCAAAAGAAAATTCGTTTTGTTTTAATTCATATTTGCCTGATTCTATTTTTGAAAAATCAAGAATTTCATTAAGTTGAACAAGAAGGTGATTTCCAGAGTCTAAAAGAATATTGATATATTCTTCTTTTTCTTTATCTGATACATTTTGTTCTTTTAAAAGTTGAGCAGTTCCTAAGATGCCATTAAGTGGAGTTCTAAGTTCATGACTCATTGTAGCTAGAAATCTTGATTTTGCTATGTTTGCTTTTTCTGCTTTTTCCGCAGCATCTTTTAGCTCTGATTGATGTAATATTTGTTCTTCTTTTGCATTTTTTAGCTTTGAAATCATTTCATTGAAAGCTATTGCAGTTTGAGAAAGTTCATCGTTACCAATAACGGAAATATTATGGTCAAGTTCACCTTTTGCTACAAGTCTACTGGTATCACGAAGAAGCATTAATTGTTTAGTTAAGTAAACACCTAAAATATATGAAAAAAGAGCAACCAGAATAATTTCTAATAATGCAACGAAAAGAGTCCAGTTTTTGGTTTCTTCAATAATTTGAAGCATTTCCTTAACATCAAAACCAAATTGAACTGTTCCAAAGTGCTGCCCTGAAACATCAATTTTGAATTGTTTGTCAAATACTCCATCAGTAATTTCAATTAGGCTGTAATCTTCAGAAAATTTTCCTAAGGGAGTATTTCCCTTTTTAACTAAAGAATTGTTATTAGAATCGGTAATGTTAACATAAGACAAATCACCAGTTGCTATCATATCTTTAACCACATCTTGTATGGTGGCTAAATCGTTAGAGATTACAGCATCTTTTAGGCTGGCAAAAAGCAATCTTTCGGTAGTCTCTACACGTTTTAAAACGCTTGCTGAGTTAGTTTCTTGTAGTTTGTTGTTTAAACTAACCCCAAGGAAGGTTAAAAGAATTCCTTCTATAATAGCAATACCAATGATTGTTTTTGTCTTAAATTTCACTTTTTACCTATTTCTTGGTTAATTTTTAACTTTCTAATTTCGTCCCAATCAGAATCTTTTGCTGGAGAAATACCTTTAAAGCTTAAGTTAGAAAGTAAATATTTACCTGTGTCATCTTGAGACAATGATTCCATTGCTGAAAGTACTTTATCTATAGTTTCTTTTGGAACTTCGGGTTTATAGGCAAAAGCATGGGAGACATAACTTTTTGTTTTACTTAAAACTCTAAGTTGACTTGAAATTGAAGGGTCTAATGCTTCTAAGGTTCTTTGAATTCCACCACCAGCGACGAAAATACCTTTTGCAACACCTTGATAAACAGAGTCGTGAGAGTTTACATAGTTAACTTTAATGGGAATGTTGTTGGTATCAAATTCCGCTCTTGGTAGTATGCTTGCTGCAAAAGCTGCTGGTGCGGGAAAAGCCACTTTTTGATTTGCAAGTTCTTGAATGTTTTGTATTTTGCTATTTTTAGATACAACAATAATACCAGTGAGTTTTCTATCTTTTTCTACAGCAAATGCTTTATATCCAGGATTGGCACTGAATACTGAATAATGATAAGGATTCATATAAGCTATATCGTATTCTTTTTTCTTTAAGTTAGACTCAAATTGGGGGATATCATGTGTTGTGGCAAATCTAATTTTTACACCACTTCTTTTAGACACTTCTTGTAAAAGTGGAATCCAGCTTTTTGCTAAACTGCTTGCAGATTGTTGGGGAACTACACCAAAAACGATTTCGTGAGTATCTGCTTTTGCTGTAGATAAAGACAAACAGCAAATAATAGATAAAGTAGTTAGTTTTATTTGTTTAGATAATTTAATCACAATTTTTCTCCTGTTAAATAAAAATATAATAAGAAAATTTTTTTTTGCAATATACTTAAAAATTATTTATGGAAATTATTGTGAAATCCTTTATTAATAGTTATAAATTAGTAGTTTTAATTTGCCAAATTATCCTTTAAATTCATTGACTTTTTTAGTTGATATTATATTATTTATAATAATATTTATTAAAGGAAAACAGTATGAATCACCCATATGAAAATGAAACAGAAATGAAATCTTATTTGCAAGCTCTAGTTGAAGATGCAGAAGATTTGCTTGGAGAAACAGCGCATGACACACGTGCAAATGTTATTTCTGCTAGAAATAAATTGAAGTTAAATATTGCTTCAATGAAGTATAAAATTCACCTTATTGAAGAGTCAATACGTGAAAAAGCAAGAGAAGCAGATCGCTATGTACACGAAAATCCATGGAAATCTATGGGTATAGCCTCAATGACTACTTTAGGTGTTGGTTTAATTGTTGGGTTTTTCTTGGGTAGAGAAAGCAATAAGTGATTTTATAAGTCATTTTTAATTGACTTAAAATAATCAATAGAAGATAATAAAAAAATATTAAAAGGAGAAAAATATATGTCAGAAAATATTCAAAAAGAAGCTTTAATTCAAGATATCAGAGGTGTTGTTGCTAACGCTGAAGATTTATTGGCAGCTACAGAGGGTCAAACTGGAGAGAAGATTGATTCTATTCGTGCCAAGATTAAAGCAAATCTTTCTGTAGCTCGTTCTAGGCTTCATGACTTAGAGGGAATAGTAACAGAAAAAGCAAAAGCTACAGCAAAAGCTACAGACCAGTATGTTCACGAAAATCCATGGAAAGCTGTTGGTGTTGCTGCTGGTGTTGGTGTTATTATTGGTCTACTTTTAGGTAGAAAGTAATTTTAAAAACACAAAAGAAATCCCCACTCGGGGATTTTTTCTTTTATTCATAAAAAAATTAAAAATTTCTGTACAAGTTAGAAAAACAGCAGTATAATAACTCCATCGTAAACAAAACCAAGAGGTAAACGAAAATGCAAGGTTCCAAGTCTGAATTCTTCCAAAAGTCTCAACACAAGCAAAAGTGGGATGACGGAACAGGCACAAAGCAGGATAATCGTAAGTTCAAGAGTGGCAACCAAAAGCGCCGCCAAAATCAGAAGTCTTACGAGTAAAGAATAACGGGACTATAGCTCAGCCGGTAGAGCAGCGGACTTTTAATCCGTTGGTCGAGAGTTCGAATCTCTCTGGTCCCACCATAACATCAAGCATCCATTTTAAAAGAAAAAAGTATCAACAGTAAAAGGTTCAATATGAAAATTTTCAAAAATCTTTTTAAGAAGCGTAAGTATGATTATTCTCATTGGGATATCCATGCTCTTGCTCGGATGATGGACCCTGAAGCATGGGCAGCATTTGATGCTCTTCCTGAAATTGATGAATCAACAGGGCGGGCAAAGTATTATGGAAGTTTTAAGCCTGTAGAAAAGTCTTTTAAGATGGCGGTAAATCTTTGCAAATGTGGTATTCTTCCATACAAATATAATCTTGAGTCTGATGCAGATGTTGAGAATTATATGAAGGTATTAAAAGCTAAAAATCTTGTTAAAAATATTGATAAAAATTTTATTGCTTCAATTTTTTAGGAGAGGTATAATACACAGACACAAGATACTTAAAAAGTACGCTGGTTCGATTGCAACTACATGAACCATATAAAGATACATTGGAAGTCTTCGTGACTGTAGACAAGAAGGATATCAAGTCATTTCCAACCAGTGTATCGCTATATGGTATAATAAACCAATCTGCCGTTCGTTCAACGGATAGGACAGGAGTCTTCTAAACTCTAAATGGGGGTTCGATTCCCTCACGGCGGACCAGAATTTCATTGTTTTTTAAAGGAAGTTTAAAATGACTAAAGTTAACATGAAAGTTGGCGATATTGTTGAAATCAAAGGTAAAAAAACTGCTCAAGTAGTTATTGCTTGTGGACTCAAAGAAGATAAGGCATACGATGGAAGCTATTGGGTATATGAATTTACAACAGTTGATCTTCCAAAGCAGAATGCTATTACTAAAGCATTGGACGCAAATCTGACACAAACCGATCCTAAAGAACATGATTATTATCTTTCTGGTTACAGCATGAAAGGCAAGGGAAAGCAAATTGATCTTGTTGATGTAAAAATCGTGGGTGAATGTAAGCTTAAAAAAGAAGTTGAAATAACTTATGAATTCAATAAAATTCGTATGATTTAGTGCTTTTAATAGTTTAAATTTTTAGGGTGATTTTTTGCCAAATCACCCTTTTTTATTTGCTAAAATATTGTTTTTATTATATAATGTTAATATTGAAAATTAATGTTAAGGACCTAAAATAATGCATAAAACCAACCTGTATATTCCTAAAAAAATCAAAGTAGGTTTTCAAGAACGTAGTGAAACATTCACAGGTAAACTTGCTTATGTAGTTTACTTTGATGAAAAGGGTGTTTTGCGTAAAGAAACATCCTGGGAAGGTTGGCGAGATAAGAATATTGAAGCATTGGAATTTGATAACGAGCCTCGTTCTGGTTTTATTTTCAACAAGGGTGTTCAGCGTTATGGTTATTGGGGTTCTGGTCGTTCAGTGATTCGTGTTTACGATCCACGAGATTTTGAATTTGAAATCAGTGTGGATAATCTGATTGGTCTGCTGATGCACTCTGATGTGTCTAAGCGAGACATTGTTGAAGAATGTGTATTTGCTTGGTCAGGCAAGGATTTGGTTCTGCTGCCAACCAATTCTGAAGAATACAAGCAATCTGTTGAATATACTGAAAAGCAGTCAAAGAAAATTTCAGCCAAGGAATTGGTAAAGGGTTACTCTTATGCCAAAAAGAAGAGTGATGAAAACTTCATTTATGTTGGTTATTTTGACTGGTATGAGTTTGGCTATGACAACAGTTGGCGTGTTCATAAGCACATGGGTAAAAAGCATGTTTTTTACGATGAAACATGTAAGAATTTTGAGACTCCTTCTGTGTCAACGTTTAGTTCTGTTGTAGCTGAAGAAGTTCACGCTGAATATGCTGCTATTGTGGATAGTTTCTTTAAGACAATTAATTCACAAAAGATTGTGGATGTTGAAATTTCCTCTGAACCTATTGAAGGCAATCATTATTACCTGATGTTGTATCGCAAGAAGACTGAAAAGCAACTAGAAGGTCTGCAACTTTACTACTCTAGGGTGCCATCAGAAAGAGATATTGAGTATATTGAAAACAATACTTCAAATTATATTTATGACCTTAATGGTGATTGTTTTATGGAAAGCAATTCAAGAAACAGTCACAGATATGGTTATTATGATAAACCCACAAGAACAGGTGTATCAAAAGAAATCTTTGATAAAATAAGTGATTTAGGGTATAATGTTGAAGAAATGAATATGAAACAATTTTTGGAAATTCTATCTTCAATTGGATTCGGTTATTTGAATTATGTGTTAGAAAACCAAAACAAAGCTCGGTCACAAAACTAATCTTTAAGGAGTAAATTATGAGTAAAGAAATCGATAGCAAAATCAATGAACTGTTTAGTGTTGTTCGCAAGCAAAAAGCTGAAGTAGAAGCTGCTGAAAAGGAAAGTAAGCAGTCATGGAAGACAAATTGTTCAATTGTGATGCCTTTTGGGGCTTCAGAAACTCCAGTTAATCTGCAAACAGCAAGTCAAGATAAGATCAAGTCTATTGTAATGGGACTGATTAAGCACAAGGAATATGCTCAAGAAGCAGAAATTATGTTGGGTCTTGAAAAGAGTTCAACTTACAATGGTTTCTCCTATGATGACTGGATTGATGACTGCAAGAAGCGTATTGCTGTGCTGAACATTCGTGCTAAGAAGGACAAGCTTGCTGCTCTTGAAAAGCGCCTGAACGATATTGTCTCACCAGAGCAAAAGCGTGCAATGGAACTGGAAGCAATCATGAAGGAAATGTCCTAAATATGACTAATTTCTTTGATTTGTATGAGGAAGCCAAAGTAAAGGCTTTCTTCACAAAGGGTAAGATGGTGGCAAAAGCTTTGGATAACAAGGCAGAGTTACCATCTGCTGATAATGAGGAAATTCTTATGAAGGAATTTTCTCATTTGATATTCAATTTTGTGGAAAGCCAATTGATGGATTCTGGGGTTGAGTCAAAAGATGAAATTATAAAAGAGTTTCAAAAGTTTTTTGGAATTCAAAGAGAAGAGCCAACACAGATAGAAGTGAATGGTAAAATTCTCAACAGGGTCAAGGCAACAGTAGTTAGGGGTTATATCACAAGATATATCCGAGAAGAGGAATGGGAAGATTTTCTAATTGAAATTCCTTTAGGTTGCCAATTGGTGGACGGTGATGCTATTCCTTATTATTTAAAGAAGGAAGATGGAAAGTTTTATGAGTATTATGGGCATTATGCACCAGAAGGTGAACATGCTTATGTTTCCGAAGAAAATTTTTCTGATTTCTTGATTAAAGAATAATTTTTATTTAAATATTTTGAAAACCAACTGTTAACTTAAAGAGGTATGAAATGAAAAAAATTGGTGGAGTGTTTTATTTTAATTTTCGCTTTGAAGATGAAGAAGATGACAATGGAGACATTCCAACGACGAATTATGCTTTCAATTTCAATGAGAAAGCAGTTGAAATTCTAGGTGAGGATTTCCCTAACAACCAACATGAAGAATGGTTTGAAGAGCTATTTTGGGACATTGAAGGTGAGTTTGGTGTCCACGATTGGTCAAGCGCCCCATGTGATGAAGTAGTGGGAATTGGCTACACAACCTATGAGGCTTCACGTAAAGAAGCGAAGGAATGTGTTGAGCGTTGGCGTCAAGAGTTCGTAAAAAAGGTTGGCGAAGAAAATGTAAGCCCAACAATTTTTGAACTTAAGAAAGAAATTGTTGACGATTTGGACGCTTTTGAAAAAGTTAAAAAGCTAGAGTATAAGCTCAAAAAATAATTACTTTTTATTGAAGTTTTTGTAGATTTTGCTATATTTGTGATATAATTCAATCATCATAAATGCTAATGCAACATCATGAAAAAAAGTATATCCTCTTTAGTTTGGTTCGTATGCTTTGTCAGTATTATGATTTGGTGCTATGTTGGCATTGTTTTAATGTTAGAAAAGCAGCCAGAAAAAGAAGCATTTCTTCCCGTATTAAGCAACCTTTATTGAAAAACACAAAATGAATGAAATGAAGTATGTCGTAGTTGCCTCAGAAGAGCAGGGCGAACAACTTTTTGTTTTTCCTAAAAATATCAATCATGATTATTTTGCTGAAATTCTTAGTTATATCAAAATTGATGTAGGAAACGAATTAGATAGTGTTTATCGTGAGCCAATTTCTGCTGGTTTCACAGATGGTTTGAATTGCTATGGTCGCAGTGAATCTCTTGATTTGGGTTCACGTCCTGAAGATACTGAGCTACTGAAAAAAGGTGGTTTTAAAAAATAACATTTCGGAGTTAAATAATGGAGATGAAATATGTCGTTGCTACTTCTGAAGAACAAGGGGAACAATTGTTTGTTTTCCCTAAAAACATCAATCACAATAACTTTGCAGAGATTTTAAGTTATATCAAGATTGGTAGTGACCACAATTGGAAGCGTGTTCGTCGCAAGCCAATTTCTGCTGGATTCACAGATGGTGTGAAGTGCTATGGTCGCAGTGAATCTCTTAACTTGGATTCACGTGCTGAAGATACTGCTCTTTTGCAGAGGGGTGGTTGTAAATGAAAACAAGAATTCAAGAAATTGCTCAACAAGCTGGGATTGAAACAGAACTTGACGATTATGGTGAGGTAAGGCTTTCTACAGCTTATGGTTCTTCACTTGAGTACTTTGCTCAGTTAATTGCCAAAGAATGTATGACACTTTGCTCTAAAGTAGAAGAAGATAAAGAATTGTCTGATTATCCTGGTGGTTTTCGTGACGGTGCCCTTTTGTGTCAGCAAGAAATTAAAGAACATTTTGGAGTAGAGTAATGAATGAACAATTAAGTGTTGGAGATATTCCAATTCCTGCTGGTGCTGCCCGGGAAGTAGGGAATATGTTGGCTATTCTTGAAGAAAAATATGAATTCAAAAATGGTTCAACGGCAGCTTACTGGTATATTTGTGCTGTTTTGGCACAACATTTGGAAGGTGGCAAGCAATGAATAAAAAGATTAAAGAACTTTCTTCTTTGGCTTACAAAAAAGCTGTTGAGCGTTCAAATAAAGAGCCTGACATCTGTAAGGTGGGCAGTGATTATTTTTTAGAAATGGAAAAAGAAATCCTGGCACAACTTGTGATTGAAGAATGTGTTCGTGTGGCAAGGCAAGCAGACAATGAAGATAGGGAATATGTCTGGTTTGCGATTGAAAACCATTTCAAATAATTTTTGAAAAAGATTGTTTTTCTAAAAAATAGTATTAGATTAACACTTTTGCGATTTGGAGATTTTTGTGTTTTTGTTAGAAATGATAAAAGAAATTTGGACTAAGAGGAAAGAGAATGCATTTTCTTATCCTATAATGATAATGTCTGTGATTGTAATGGTTTTATTGGGCAGTATAATTTTTTCATAAAAAGCTTGTACTTTATTTAAAAAGATCGTATAATTTAGTCACCTTAACAAAGTAGGAGAAAAAACATGTGGGTCTTGATCGTTATGCAACTTGTGGCTGGTAGTGCAACTGCGAAGAACAGTTTCCCTATTGTTTATAGTGGTGTGGAAATGCAAGAATTTGCAAGCCAAGAAACTTGTAATGCTGCTAAGGCTTCCATCCAAAAGATGATGGAAAAGCGCAATGATGGTGGCTATGCATTCACTATCAATAACGGTGTTTTGGGGCTTGAATGCGTTAAGAAGTAAAAAATTGATAACAAGAAAATACCCCATTTGAGTTTTCAGTGGGGTATTTTTATTTTTAAGGATTAAATATGTGGGTACGATACAGAGAAGGTTTTTCAAGTGGTTTGTCTAGTTGGAAATATGAATATTTTCCAGATGGATATATGTCTTTTGAAGATTATGTTTCTGAAAAAAAACATGAAGTAGACAGTGAATATTCTTGGTCAGAACATTATCGTGGAGTCACTGTTGAGTTAGTTGATGTTCCGCCCAAAGAAGTGGTAGATGAAAAAATCAAGGAAGCTAAAAATTATATTGCCTTTTATGGCAAAAGATTAGAAGAATTGACCAAGTTCTAAGGAGAAAAGTCATGGATGAAAAATTAAAAGAACAAATTCGTCAAATGTTGAAAGAAGAACTTACTTTTAATGTAAAATACTATCAAGTGTACAACGGAAACAGTGATGGAAATTTGTATGACGAAAAAGCCACTGTTGTAGTTTCTATCAATGGTGAAGAGATTAGCTCTTTTGATGTTTAATTAATTTTGTAGTAAAAAATGAAGCATAAGTTTGATAAGCCTATTTTGCGAGATTTGTTTTGGTTTTTGGTTCTCCCTCACAATTTTAAGGTTTGGATGAAGAATGAAAAGGTTAAAAATGTTTGCTAAAATTCAACCTCTGCTCACACGATCTTTTTTTGTTAAGGCATACAGCCTGATGATTATTCTGTATTTCTCTATTGCTCGTCTTGGGGAAACTGGGGATTATATGAAGGCTGGTGGAACGGGATTACTGCTATTGGCTGTTTGGCTTTTGGGCTATAATGCTTCTCAGAAAGAAAAAAAGTAAGTTGATTTCAATTTTAATATGGATTACTTTAAATATTTAAAAAATAATAAATCTAGAGATATTGAATATTAATGATTTTTTTCATAAATTATTGTATAATATAAATTATAAATCAGAGAGAAGTTAAACAAAAATGCTAAGATCAATTCCAAGATATGAAGATCATTTGTGGTATCCAATTTTGGTAAGGATGGGTGGATACTGCCGCATTGTTGAAATGCAAGGCAAAGATGTCAATGAGTGGAATGATATGGTGGAAAGTCAAAGAACACGAGCCTATCCAATTGGTTGTATTTAAAAAGGATTAAGAAAATGGCAAACGTTAAAAAAGGTCAAATCACAAAGTCTCCACAATGGTGGAAGCACTTGAAGGATTGGAAGAGAGTCTTTTGGAAAGCTGAAAGGCAAGCTCAAAAAGATAAAATCAAAAAGGAAATGGGAAAATGAACAATGTGGAAATTGAGCCATGTCCATTTTGTGGAATGAAAGTGGATTTGGAAGATCCAGACACTTTATATCCTAATGGAACTGGTTGGGAAGACAGAAATGAAGGTTTTAGGTCTTATCATTCTTTTAGAGAAGTTCCACCAGAACAATGGTGTTATAGCATTCATTGTGTAACTACAGCAGGTGGTTGTGGTGTAGAAATGAGTGGTGATACAAAAGATGAAGCTATTGAAAAATGGAATCGCAGAGTCTAAATATTTTAAAAGTATTTGAGCCAATATAGTTTTTTGACTATATTGGTTTTTTGTTTTATTATACAGCCAATATAAAAAAGGAGATTTTTATGTCCAATTATAATCAATTTATCGAACAAATTAAACATTCCAAAGATGTTGAGGGTGTTTTAAAGAAAAATCCAAGCCTAAAAAAAGATAAAGATTTTTTTAATAGGCTTTTTAGAGAAAAGAAGCTTAATGATGATTCAATCACTTTTTTTGATAAAAGTATTGGTCAAGATAAAGATATTGTTCTAAAGCTAGTAGGAACTTGGCCACTACATCTTTCATATGAACACATTAGTGATAAGCTAAAAGCTGATAAAGATGTTGCTTTTGAGGCATTTAAGGGAAATTCTGGTAATATTGAGTTTTTCCCTGAAGAAATCAAAGAAGATGAAAAGTTCATGCGTAATTTGGTGGCATCTTCATACCCAACAACTCCAGTTTTAAAATTCCTATCTGAAAAATACCGCAACAATAAAGAATTTGTAATGGCATTGCTTAAAAAGGAGTATAACTCATTTGAATTTGTTTCTGACAATCTAAAAGAAGATCAAGAAGTTGTTTGGATGGCAATGTTTGGAAATGGCACCTGGTATGGACCGATTGCTTCATTCCCAAGAGCAGCATTGAAGATTAAAGCAGACAAAGATTTTGTAAAGAAAGTTTTGGAAGAAGTTAAGGGCTTTCGTGATAAAGCTTCTATTATTGCTGTAATCAAAGATGAACATAAAATGGCAGTTGCTAAACTGAAAGAGTCAAAGGGTGACAAATCTGGTAAGTTAGCTCAAGTAAAACTCAATATTAAGCAATACAAAAAATCATTGGAATCTTCTGATAGTTGGGATAATAAAAAAATCAAAAAAGAGTTTGAAGATTTTCTTAAAAATGAATTGAGTGATTTCTCTGATGATGCAAAAGTGTTGATGTTAGCTTTGGAAGCTGAATTTGCTGATCGCTTTTTGTACGGAAAAGACAAATGTATGGTTTTAAATATTGTTGACAAAAACTTGCTTGAAAAACAAGATTTTTGTTCTCAGGCAATGCTAAAAACAAATGGGAAAGTATACCCATTTTTACCTGATGCAGTAAAAAACAATACAGATTTCTTTTTGAATAATTTTAGTGAGAACATTAAATCAGAAAATGTTGATTCTAAGATTAAAAAGAATAGAGAGCTTGCCTTAATGCTTGTTGAAAAATATCCACATCATTACAATGTCAAAGATATGATTGACGATGAATTGTATGGGGACAAAAAGTTTATGAAAGAGTGCTTAAAGCATAATGGTTCATTGTTGGATTATGCTAAAGATGATATTAAGAAAGATAAAAAACTAGTAGAAATTGCTTTATCTAATTTTAGGAATGCGTTATCATACGCAGACAAAAGTTTATTGAATGATGAGGAATTAATGGTGAAAAGTTTATCTTTAGATGGTCATAGTTTCTTGACTGATTTATCGTTAGAACAACGTGATAATAAAAATTTATTGTTAAAGTTGGCTAAGTCAATTAAAGATTCAACAAGTGCTTATCGTGATATCATGAGGATTGCTTCTTTAGAACTTAAGAAAGACAAAGAGTTAGCCCTTATTTGTGTATCAAATAATGGTTGGTCAATTGAAAATGTGGATGAGTCTATTAAATATGATAAAGATATTTTATCTGCCGCTTTTGACTCTGGATGTCATGTATATAAAGTATTGGATCATAAAAAGCTAAAATCTTTGTATTCAGAAAAAGAATTAAAGAAAATCATGCATAACTATTATGAATATTTAGGCTAAAGGATATTCATGCAAAACAGAGAATATTTTATAGGTGCTTTAAAGAGTCTTTTAGCTTCATCTTATATTAAAAATGATGAAATTTTAAAAGACTTCTTTAAATTAATTGATGATCAACCCAATGATTTTTGGGGAAAAAAATCTAATGTAGCCCATATGACTGCTTCTTGTTTGGTAACAAATGAAGATGTAACAGAAGTATTGCTAACAGACCACAAGAAGCTTAAAAAATGGTTACAGTTAGGTGGTCATTGGTGTGATTTTGAAGATTTTCCATCTAAAACTGTTTTGGAAGCAGCTTTAAAAGAAGTTGAAGAAGAAGCATATGGTGATAAACCAATTCCACAAAAAGTATTGCTGAATGGATTCCCTCTTGATTTAGACATTCATAATGTTGGAGAACACATGCACTATGACATTTGTTTTATAAGCCAAGTATCAAAAAATATTCCTATTCATGTAAGTCCTGAATCTAATGATGTGAGTTGGGTTCCTATTGAAAAAATAGTTAAAGATGGTAGTGGGTTTGAAGATCGTTTGGCAAGAATGTGTAAGGCTATTGACTCCTTAAAACATACAATTATTCAATAAAAAAGCATTTTTGTGTTATAATACAACCCATTAATTAATGGAGTTTAAAGTGATTATTGCAAAAGGCTGTCTCAAAGAAGTTAAAGATGAAGAAATGATCCCTGGCTTGATTGCTGACAAATATGTGCATGTGAGTGTTTTCCAAAATGACAGTATGGAGCCTTGCTGCTGGGTTGGAACGGATGACGATTGGGAGCTTTCATTTACAGGTGAAGATGCTGAATATAAGTTCATGCTTGTTTTGGAACAAGAAAAACTAAGTGTTCAATATCTGCTTTCACAAGGTTTTTCTCAATACGGTTAATCAAAGATACCGATACATCAATATTAAATAAGTTTATTAGTGCTGATATATCGGTAGTTTTATCTAAGGAATAAAAATGATTAAGAATATCTTTGCTTTGATTGGTTTTGTAGTAACCATTTTGGCTATTGCTGGCAGTTTTGGTGTTGGTAGTTTCACACTGATCTATGGTCCTGAAAAGGTGAATTGTATTGAAATAAAAGATGAGGCAAAGAAATGAGAAAATTTGAAGTCACACTAACGGTAAATAATTGTTCAAACTGTCCATTTCAGGAAACAGATGCATATGAAAATTATTATTGCTCTCAAGCTGAATCTGACCTTTTCACAGCAAGAAAAAATGTGAAAGAAAACAGAGAGAAAATTACAGAAACTTGCCCATATTTTGAACAAAGCAAAGAAGTTTTGTGATATAATAAAACCATCTTAAAAACTAATTAAGGAAAAAATCATGAGTAAAGAAGTTTATGATTTGATTAGTCAGGTAAAGAAAGAAGATTTCTATGTTCCCCGGGGATACAAAACAATTGGGGGCATGTGGACAGTAGACACTTGGATGAGAGATGGTGTGGTTGTTCAAGTCATGGATGAAGGCTATACAACATTAATTAAAGCAAATGGATTGGCAGTAATTTCTGGCTATAACGGCAAAGATTATGTTGAGTATAAACAAGGCAACGAAGAAATTCTTAAAGAAATTTTATCAAAGTTTAATTAAATGAAATATCCTAAATTGAGCAAATATGTCAAAGGAGTCACCTTTGATGATCTCAACAAAGTTTCAACAAAAGATTTAATCTTTATTTGCCGAACTGCTCTTAATAAAAAATATTATTCATTGAACGACAAAGAGTATGAAAAAGTTCAAGCAGAAGTGTTAGATGTTTTTAAATCTAAGGATTGGAGTTGGCATGCCAGAGATATTGATAACAATATCCTATTAAGCTATCCTGTCCTACATGGATTTAAAGAGTGCGTTCAGTATTTATTAGAAAATAAATACGATGTAAAAGAATACAATCCTACTGTTGCTGGTGCTATTTGTGCTTCTGTAAGTTTGAGTGGTCAGAGCTTAGTAGATTACTTTTTAAGTATTGATATGGATCAGCGATACAAAAATGATATGTTGAGTAGGGCATATAATTTTTTATCCAGGGTTAAAGATACAACTGAAGAAAATGTTGTATTAACTTACCAATCTATTGTAGATAAGTTGATTGGTAAAGTAGATTTTAAAGAGGTTTTGGAAGATATTTTACTAAGCAGTAAAAGTAAAACATTCCATCATTTTATATTCAATCATCCATTAAATACTGAAAGCAAGGTTCAAATAACCCATAAAATTATGGAAAATTACAGTCACTTTGGGTTCAAAAATTCTGATATTCAAGCAAAAGAAGAAATGTTTAAAAAATATGAAGTTTTTGCTGAACTCCAAAAAATGAAAGTGGGAACTGAAGAAAAGAAAAAGCCTAGAAAGATTTAATGTACATTCTGTCTTTATTGTAGTATAATGGAATTATTCTAAACAAATTGGAGTTTTAATATGGCTAAACAAAAGTTCAAAGTTTCAGTTGTTCGTATTGGTTACTCTATGCGTGAAATTGAAGTGGAGGCAGAAAGCCAGGAGCAAGCAAGTGAAGTTGCTCTTGATGAGGCTGGTGGTTATGAGTTTAGTGAGCATACTTCAGAATATGAAGTTGAATCTGTTGCTAAAGCAAATTGATCTTAAAAAAGAAGCTAGTGAAAAGGTTTATTCTGTCATTAGCTTTTATTTTGAGCAGTATGGTGAAAAAAAATACATAAGGCTCTACAACAAAACAATCAATCAAGCAAAAGAAAAAGCAATGGTGTATGGTTGGAGAGAATTAAAATGGTATAACCCAAACACTTGGTCTAATGGTTACTACACTTAAAATTCTTTCTTACATCATGAACAAAATAAAAAATTCTGTGCTATAATTCGTTCGTTCAATAAAAAGTTAATACTTACACAAAGGAAATAAAAATGGAAGAAATTATGGAAATTCTTAAAGAACTTGAAGAAGATGCTACAAATAAGCTGCAAGCTTCGTCTAATTCATAAGATTATTTTGCTATAAACTCTCCCATGCTGGTTCCTGCTGCATTATTGAAGTAGCCTTTAATTAAGCCGCCAGAGCTTGGTTTTCCAGAAATAAATCCTTTAGAGTTTGGATTCTGTGAATGAGTCCAACTGCCTTGTAGGTTTCCAATAGAATCAACGGTTCCTGATAAGTTGTAGCTTGTTGTAAGAAGGCTGACTCCAGGAGTTGATTTAGAATACCATTTGCCATCAGAATATAGGCAGCTTTGTCTGTTATTGTCATATCTGAATGATTTGTTTTCATAAAAACAATATTGTTCATTATATCGACCAGTCAATGTTCCATTTTTAAAGATAGAAATATTTCCAAAATTATAAGTATTATTTATGGTATTTAAATTATAGTTTCTAGCATTGTTTCCTTGTTGATACCAAGCTGTAACGTTAGGATTGGTGCTTGATGGTATGGTAGGGTTATATGAATTTGAAGATGGTATGTTTTGGAAGTTAATCAAATTTTTTAGCTGTTGTGGTAAAGCATTACCTGGAACTAAATTAGGTTCCCCCATAAGCTCATATTTACCAAGATAATAGCCCCAAGGTAATATGCCTTGAATGTCCATTCTTTCTGAATGAAGAATTGTTTCTTTTTGTTTTAAAAAATGTTCATAAACTGTTTTATTATCCCAAGTAGTGGAGCTAAAAGCCTGTGGTAGATACCATATTTTTCCTCTGTAGCCCATTTTTCTTAGTTTTTGAGTGCTGCAATATAATAAGTTAGAAAGCTCATTGTTTGGATTTCCTGGGAATTTACAACCATATGTTTCATAAGAATTGTAATATGGTGGCATGCTTGGATAAATATCGATACCAATTAAATCAATATTTTTTAAATATGTAGGTTTGAATTGTGGATCTAAAATAACTTGTGGCAAAATAGTAACTGCGGTTTTTAGAGCATTGTTTTTAACATAAGCAGAAGAAGCATAAATTTCTTTTTCATGTAAAGAAAAATCTACACCACTTCCACCCCAATAAATTTCATCATAAACATATATATATTCTATTGGGCTATAAGGTTTACCAGAAGTTTTATTTTGAGCATTGTATTGAACGGACAAATCAGTGATTGGTTTTACAAAATCAAAACCATCTTTTTTAGTGAAGCCTGGCCAGACAATAAGTTTTGTTCCTGTGGGAACCTTCATAGAAATCTGATCTTTAAACATTCTTCTTGGGGTTGTTTTTGGAACAGCCAAAACAGCAGTATTAAACCAATTTTCTTGTGGAATAAAACCATCAGTTGATAAATAAACAGCCTTATCCATCATTTTTGGTATTGGTAGATAATTTGGATTTTCTTGTTGAGCAAAAGAATTAAAGCTGGTTAAAGCTAAGACAGATAAAATAAAATTTTTCATATAACACCTTTTAAGAAATATATCAAAAAAAAAATCTTTTTTCAATTTTGACAAACAAAAGTAATTTAATTAGACTATTTTCTCATTTATAAACCTGTTAAAATGTTATTTAATTCATATCAAGAAGCGATAAATTATAATGATTCACTTGAAAGCATATTTAATAATTCAAAAATAATTAATTACTGCATAAACGAGAGCTTAAGTTTTGATGAATCATTAAAGGTAAATAATGTTAAAAATTATAATATTTTATTAAATCAAATTCACTTTTTAGAGCCAATGTTATTTGATAATAACAGTGGAGTGGAAAGTGTTTTTTTTCAAATAAGATATACAGTATCTAGATTTTTTGAAGATGGTTCTGTGGTAGACAGTATCATGAACATATTAATTAGAATAGAAGAAAATGAATATACAGATGTGAGTTTGTTTTTACCTGGAGTAAGTAATTTATCACCAGAAACATATGAGCAAATAGAAGATTTTGTTTATGAAAAAGTAAGTGAATTTTTCATAAATAATTATTCTTTAAAAGAAAATAATCAAGCCATAGAGCTTTTGCATTGCGAAGTAATTGAAGATGGTGAATTAGGTTGGTCAGAGCTTTGGTTTTTTAAAGAATTAATTAGTGATAATAAATCTACATTTAAATTAAACTTTCAAAATTTAAATGAAAACGAAATCAACGTCACATTAGAAATTATTAGTTAATTATGAGAAAAATCTTTTTCTGGTTCTAAATGAATAAAAGATACAATATTCGAATCTTTGGTTTTTAGAATATTTTCTAAAATGATTGTGAGATTGTGTGCTTGAACAATATTCCATTCATTTGGGATGGCGATATTAAAGTATAAAAATTTCTTTTTCCCAGAGACTCTAGATTTAAGTTTAAATAAGATATTATGATTTAAAATGTTATTTTTAAGAGTGTCGTGTGTTATTTTTTCAATTTCAGTCACTTCTTCTTTAGATAAAGATTCATCTAAAAGACCATGAAAAGAATGTGTTATTATCTCAATAGCAGATTTTAGAATATTAAGCCCTACTAAAACTGCGATAATAGGGTCAAGAATCAATATGTTAAAAAAGTAGGCAAAAAATACTCCAACAATAATTCCAACAGAAGTGTAAACATCAACCATAAGATGATGAGCATCTGCCTTTAAAGCAATAGAGTGGTGAATTTTTGAGCCTTGAAAAATAATGTAAGCAGCACCAGCATTGACAATTGATGCCAAAACAGAAATGGAAAGACCCAAGCCTATAGATTCTATAGGAGTGGGATGAAAAAATCTTTCAATACTAGACAAAATAATCATACAGCTAGCTATCAAAATAAGTAAGCCTTCTGTAAATGAAGAAAAATATTCTATTTTTGAATGTCCAAATTGATGTCTTTCATCTTCTGGTTCTTGAGCAAATTTGATAGCATATAAAGTAATGATTGCTGTAGCTAAATTAATAAAAGACTCTATGGAATCAGAAAGCATTCCTACAGAACTTGTAACTATATAAGCAAGTCCCTTTAGAGAAATTGTCAGTATTGCCGCTAAAATAGATAAATAGGCAAAAAATTGAATGGGTTTATTTTTTAAATTCATGGTTTAATGATAGTTTTTTTTAAAATAATTTCAACTAAATAATAATTTAATTTCTAGACAAAGTGTTTTTTTTATTTTAATGTTATAAAAAACCTGTAGGTTAAAAGGAATAGGTATGTTTTTTAATAAAAGTAAGTCACAAAATAAACAACAAGAAAATGTAATATCAAATAATGATAAAGAAAAGATATTGTTTTTAGATTCTTTAACTAAAAATAATATTCTTATAGAGTTAAATGAAAATAATGAAATAATAAATGTAAATCATGTTTTTGAAGAAGTTTTTGGTTATTCAAAAAATGAAATTATAGGAAAGTCTCATAAAATATTATATGACGATAATGATTGTGATGATAATCAATATCAAGTTATGATGGTTGGATTAAAATCTGGTAAAGTTTATCATGATATGGCAGACATTCCTAAAATTAAAAAAGATGGCGAAAAAATATATTTAGAGGCTATATATAATCCTATATTTGATGAGCATGGAAGGTTTATAAAAATATTGGGTTTAGGAATAGATATTAGTAAAAAAACAGAATCATCTCATCAAGCCAAATCAGTTATCGCTGCTATTAATAAATCAATGGCAATGATAGAGTTTGATATTAATGGAAAAATATTAAGTTGTAACGATAATTTTGAAAATTCTCTTGGATATAAATTAGAAGAAGTTAAGGGTAAACATCATTCTATGTTATGCCCAAAAGAGTATGCTAACAGTCAAGAGTATAAAGATTTTTGGAACAGTTTAAAATCTGGGAAATTTTTTAGGGGTGCTGTAGAAAGAATTTCTAAAAAAGGTAAAGTAATATGGTTAGAAGCCACATATAACCCAATTTTAGACAATAATGGCAATGTTTTAAAATATATAAAATTTGCTACAGATATAACAGAAAGAGTTGCAGTACATAATGCACAAAAAGAAGGAACAATGGCAGCATATAAAATTGCTATAGATACAAAAGAAGTTTCTGATAGTGGTGCTGAAACCATATTTAATACATTAAGCAAAATACAAGAAATTTCTAAATTATTTGAAGAAACTTTAAAAGAGGTTAATGTCTTAAATAATAAAGCGAAATCAATTACTAAAATTGTTAAGACAATTAAAGAAATCGCTGATCAAACCAATCTTTTAGCCTTAAATGCTGCGATTGAAGCAGCCAGAGCGGGTGAAGCGGGTAGGGGGTTTGCGGTGGTGGCTGATGAGGTCAGAAAATTAGCAGAAAAAACAAGTGCTTCAACATTAGAAATAAGCCATACAGTAAATGAAATACAAGAAGAAACTAAAGTGGTTAGCGATAGTATGAATTTGGGTGTTAAGTCTGTAGAAGAGGGAGTTGGCTATGCTAATAGGGCTGGTGAGTCAATTGAAAAAATAAAGGTAGATGCTCAAAATGTAGTTGAGGTCATTGAAAAACTATCTGAAAATGTTTCTAGAAATTCAATTTAATAAATAATTAAATTGGCAATAAAAAAGACAACCTATCAAAGTTGTCTTTTTTAATTTTGATTTTATTTTTTGATCATATAAAATAGTAAATATAGGAATGATAAAATGAAAAAAGAAACAATTAAAACAAAAACAGAATCATTATTTAAAGAATTTCTAGAAAATAATAATTATGGTATTTATAGCGATTCTTTTATGGGTATTAGATATACAATAAGAAAACCAAAATCTTCAGAAAAAATTAGTTTGTATTATTTAGAAGACTTGGTTTCTGGTAGTTATACTGATTTAGGTTCCGAAGAAAAATTCTTTGATTTTATTGAATATGCTTTCAAAAAAAATAAAGGAGATATTGCCTTAAATCAATTAATTAAAAAAACTCCAAGAGTAAATAGCTATGATTATAGTTCATTTTTAACAAAAGTAATTCAAACATTAATACCACATAATAAAGAGTTGTTTGAATATGTTAGTCGTTCTAAGTTTTTAGAAACTTCATGGGGATTGATTGGGGATTTAGCCAAGCATTTAACAGAAGAACAGACGATCAGTTTGGTAGAGCAAACTTTTACAACAAAAACTTTTAATAATATAGAGACACAGAAAAAACTATATGCTTTCGTTAAGAATGAGATTAGAGATAATGAAGATTTACTAAAAGAATTCAATAAGATAAAGATAATAGAAGAAACAGAAAATGTATTAGATAAAGCTTCAACACCTGGTGCTGTATTATTAGAGTTTAATTTACAGAAATTAGCGGGTGCTAATATAGATAGTAATTTAAGTATACATCAAACAGTTAATAATATAGAAACTTCTTTAAGAGATATGGCTGATAAAAATGGTGTAGATTTAGGATTAATTGACTTAACAATGAAAAAAAGTAAATTTGAACTTGATTATAAAGTAATTATATTGTGCGATAAAGATAAAGTTGAATTGAATAAGATCGTTTTTGAAAAACTAATCAACACAGTTGTTGACTTTAAAGAATATAAGGAATATGGTTTATTCTCAAAAGAAATTGAAACTTTTTATAAAGAGTGTAAAACAGAATATCAATTTAAAGATTTAAATCAAAATTTGATTAAAAATAGTATAAGTGAGAAAAAAAATAAAATATGATGATTTTATTAAGTGCTTTGATAATAGTGATAGTGGCTTCTTCAGTAGGTTATGTGCTTGTATTGATAGACACTAAAAATAAAAAAGAAGCCATTAAAATCTTTTTGTGGATGTTAACTATTGGAATGGCAGCTATTGCTTTGTATATCATAGTGTTTTCAAAAATATTCAGCCTATTTTCTTGAGTTTGGGGAGTTTTTTGTGCTATAATGGCTCAAATGAGTAAATTATTTGGAGAAAAAATGTTTGGTTTTATCAGTGTGAAAGAACATCGTGAGATCATTGCTAACATTAAAGAAGACTATTTAAACAAGTCTTTAAAGGCAACAGAAGAAAGATTGGAAGCTTCCAACATGATTCGTGAATATGAACTGTCTAGGTTCATTAATAAATTTGTCATTCTTGTTCCAAATGAGATGGAAAACCTAAGAGTTGGTTATGGGTTAAAAATTCAACATATCACAAAAGCCAACAATCCTGTTCTTGAGTATTACGATATTATGAAAAAAGAAAATTTTATCTCTATGGGTAAGGTTTTCATGTTTTCAGAACAAAAGTTTAATGGTTTGAATAAGCTTGAGCCTAATGAAAGAATTGCTTTATTCTATGCAGAACATGTTCAAGAAGAGATTAATAAAAACGAAACGAGAAAAGAAGAGATTGAGCCATATCAATCTTGGGCAGAAAAAGTTTTCTTAGAGATTGAAAATTTTAAAAAATCAGATTTATACATGGAATCGCAAAAAAATATTGGTAAAGTAGAATTAGATTTTGAGCCATTAAATTAATAAATCTTTTCAATAAGAGAGTCTGTTATTTTTTCAAGTTCTTTTAGGTGAGATTCTGGAATAGATTTCTCTTTTATCCAACTGTTAGGTATAGCCATGCATTTAGTAAATATGGTTTCTAACATATAGGAATCTTTAGTTGCCATTGCTCTTCCCATCATTTTACCCATTTTCTTTTCATTTTCAGTAAGTGCTTCTGTATATAGAAGTAAAATGCTAGAATTTAAAGCAATTTCTCTGCTTTTTAGTTTTTCATTTTTAGAGTCTTGATTATTACTAATTTTATTTACTAAACGAGAGCGATCTACAGCATAAGTTATCAAGAACTCGCCACAAGTTCTATTTTGAAGTCCAGAGTTTTGCTCGTCAAACCATTTGATCATATTTTTTTCAGATGCAAAAGATTGACTAGAAAAGAAAACTAAAAAACTCAATAATAAATGTTTCATAAATATTTTATATAAGTTTAATTATAAAAATCAATCTAATGATTTAATAAGTTTTGAAATTAATTCTTTTGCGATTTGGTTTTTATCTTCAAATTCTGGACTAAAGAAAATTTTATCTTTATTCAAAAAAGATTGAAGAATGTTTTTTCTGTGAAATTTGTATGTAGAGTCATCAATGTGTTGCCACTCTTTTCTTATTTGTGACTCGTATTCAAATATCTTATCTTTATCAGCAAGTATCAATAAGTCTAAATCTAAGAATATATTGCCATAGTAGATGCCCTTTTCAGAAGAAAGGATGTATTCATTAAGATTGTGATTTTTAGTAGCCATAATTAAATCAGCCGCTAGTGAAACATAGCTTCTTGTCCCAATCACAGATTTATGAAATATATCAAAGTTTATAAAATCATCAAAAAGAAATCTGACACTATCCTCTTCATTCGTGGTTTCTGTGCTAAATTTCATTTTTACATCATGATAAAAAATGGCAATCATAATAGCTCTTTTCCACAATTTTTCTTTGATATGTGGTTTAAAAATTTCTTTAAAATGAGAAATTAAATATTTAAGGTGCTGAGTGTTATGATAAAAACGATCAATTCTTTTATATTCTGAAATGAGCTTATAGAAAAGTGTTTTAGGAAGCTCTGGAAAATTAGTGTGCCATTCATCATACAAAAATTCAAGTTCATCCTTAAAAGCATTAGTTTGCTGATAATTTAAATTTTCAGCAAAAACTTTGGCTTGTTTTTCAAGCTCTTCCAAAGAGCCATTGTTGTTGATATTGTATTGGGCACCAATAGATTTAACCTGGGAAGAAATTTGATTCTTATTAATTAATTCTGCCCTATCTACAGAATCTCTTGATAAAACTTGTTGTTTTGTATTGGGAGACTGAACATTAATAATGATATCACCCTTTTTGAAAATTAAAGGACATTCCCAAAATGTGCTAGCTTCAATTACATTGTTTTTTGAATTATCAATAGAAAAGTTTTTCCAAACTTGTTTCTCTATATAAAAAAGATGTTGTTGGTCTAAAAAAAGAGAAGTTTTATCAGTAGGTATTTCAATATTTTGTTCGGCTATAATTTTTTTGGCTTCTTTATCCAAGTCAATTGGAGAAAACAAATTATTATCAAGATGTTTCATTAATAGACGATGAAATGTAGATTTGCCACTACCAACAGAACCTGTAATAAAAATATTCATAAGAAATCCACACTGTTTTAGATATAAATAGAAATGTATCACAACTTTTTTAATAGTGCAAATACCATCTTTTTTGAAATAAAAACCAAACATAAAGATAAATTTGTGGTACAATACACATATTGAAAAACAACTTTAGAGGTGAATCATGGGTGCTTGTTTTGACTACACAACTTTTGCTGCTTCAGACGAAAAAACTCTGAAGGAAAGGTTCTCTGACCATCAAGAGTCTTTGCGTATTGATAATGGTTCACATGCTTATGCTGGTCACATGGGTATTGCTCAAGGATTGACTATTCACAATAAGGTTTTTCAAAATGAAAATGAGGCAATTGATTATTTAGAGCAAAATGCTCAAAAATGGTCATCTGCGATTGCTGTAAAAGTTGGTGATTTTAAAAAATGTTTCCCTTCAACACAAACAGAAAAGAATGAATTGGAAAAACTCAATACTCTGAAGGCTACCATTGATAATTGGGGCAAGGAGCTTATTGCTAGGGCAAAATCTGCAAAGTCTGAATTTAGGGGTTGTAAAAAGTGTGGCAGCAAGATTGCAACGAAATTTATCAAAGAACATTATTGTCCTGTTTGCTCCAGTCATGAGTTTATTGAAACAGAAACAGACAAAAAGAAGTATCTGAATGTTACTCAAAAATATAAAGAGCAAAGTGCAAAAGTGAAAAAAATGGAAGAAAAATACAAGGATATTAACAAGAAAAACAAGTGGGTTGTTGGAGCTTGGTGTGCTTCTTAAGGAATTTAAAAAATGAATAGTAATGGAACTTTGATTTTGGTTTTGGGCTTTATTTTGTTTTCTTTTGTGGGAGCAAAAAATGAAAGAGGGGCTGAGCATATTGCCAAACTAAATGCTTCTTTTGTGGGAGCAGTTATGATGTTAGGTACACTAGTATTAGTTCCATTTTTAATTATTTTAGAAATTTTATTAAAAATTCTTAAAAAAACATTCAAATAATTTGACAAACTTAACATAAAGTTTGTTAATGTAATATTAGTGTCATAATAAATATAAAAACGAGAATATATGTTTTTTTCTGAAATAATTCATAATTATTGGAATCAACCACAAATTATAGCAAACCTTCTAATGGGGTTAAATTTCCTTGGGGCTATTCTTTTGGGAATGGTTCTTGGTGTTGAAAGAACAATGCGTGGAAGAGCCGCAGGGTTGAGAACATATGGTCTTGTGGCTGGTGCTTCTTGTGCTATTATGATTATTGCTGGATACCCTGAATATTGGTATGGTGGTTCAGCACCAGAGTATTTTTATCCAGACCCTGGGAGAGTCATTCAAGGTATTGTGACAGGCGTTGGTTTCTTGGGTGCTGGTGTGATTATGAAAGATGGATTTTCAATTACTGGTCTTTCTACTGCTGCATCAATTTGGCTTTGTTCTGCTATTGGTATTTTGGTAGGTGTCGGATTTTATGGTGCTGCCATAAGTGTAACATTCATGTCACTTTTAATGCTTACAGCTATTTCAAAATTTGAAAAATATGTGCCACAACAAATAAGTTATTCAGTTAACATTGTTTTCAAGGAGGGCATTGTGCCAGATGAAAAAAGTTTTAGGGAGAGTAGTCTCACAAGGGGTTTTATTATTCCTAAAAATGGTATCAATATTTCTTTTAAAGATCATAGAATTATTTGGAAATATACTGCGTATTCTGTTCCTAATAAGCAACAAGCAAATCTTACTGAAATTTCAAATGATTTATTGGAGCATCAAGATATTGAATCGTTTGATGTGTCAAAAACCAGAATGTAATTATTGATGATTGTTGACTTTATAAAAATAAGATTATAAAATAAAAACTCACAAATTTAGGAGAATTTTTTGTATGGCCAAACAAGACATGATTGAAATGAATGGTACTGTTGTGGAGTGTCTTCCAGATACCAAATTTAAGGTAAAATTGGAAACAGGACAGACCATATTAGCATATATGTCAGGTAAGATGGCACAAAACTTCATCAGAATCTTAACTGGGGACAAGGTAAAGGTTGAAATATCACCTTATGACCTCACTAAGGGAAGAATCAATTTCCGCTATATTGAAAGAAATAATAACAATTGACTTTTAAGAGAAATAGGAATATGTTCATTGAATGAAAATGAACATAGCAACTATTTTGACTTTTTTTCGCATATTGGTAATACCAATAATTGTTATCGTTTATTATTTACCCAAACATCTTATAAGCTTAGAACAAGCAAATATTCTTGCTACTTCAGTATTTATTTTAGCTGCTATAACAGATTGGTTGGATGGTTATGTTGCCAGAAAATTTAATCAAACATCCAAATTTGGAGAGTTTTTAGATCCCGTTGCTGATAAGTTACTTGTAGCAGTATGTTTGGTGATGTTAAATCAATTAGGTAGAGCAGAGGCTTTTTTGGTAGCGATTATTATTTCAAGAGAAATAACAATTTCTGCTTTAAGGGAGTGGATGGCTAAAATTGGGGCTAATAAGAGTGTTGCCGTATCAATGTTGGGTAAAGTAAAGACCACAGCACAAATGGTTTCAATCCCAATGTTGTTGTTAAATGAAAATATATATGGTGTTAATACATTATTATATGGACATTATTTTTTAATTATTGCTGCTGCCTTAACATTGTGGTCAATGTTCTTTTATTTTGAAAAAGCCTTTAAAGAAATAAAAGATAGAAATCTTTTTTAAACTTTAAATATTTTAGATTCTTCTTCTTTTTGGATTAAGGTCTGTTCTAAATTTTGTTTTAATTTTAATTTTTCAAAGAAAGCAAGTATTTCTTTTTTATGGGGTTGACTTAAAATAGCATTAAGAATATTTTCGTTCATTTGGAAATCAGTTTCTGTGAAAAAATAATACAATGAATTTTCTGAAAAATTTTCTATTGCAGAAATAATGGCAGATTCAATATTTCCAGATTTGTTTTTTAAGTAAGTTAGTGTTTTTAATGCTTCGTAATAAGAAGCTGTTTCATAGAGAATACTTAAAAATCCATCATTACACAATGGATTAAAAAAATCATCTTCCACTAAAAACTTAACAACATCTATTGAATCAAATGCTGAAGCATGGGTTCCAGCTATTTGATAAAACATATAATGAACTAATTTTTCTTTATTAGTGGGTTCCTTGGTTTTTAGAAAAGAAAAAATGCTTTTACTTTTAAAGATGTTTTTGTGATTTTTTAATATGTACTGCAAATCATTTTTTTGGCAAGCAATTAAAAATTCTTCTTCTGATTTAAAATTTGAATGAATATTTTTGGTTGGTGTAAAGATTTTCTCTTTCAATATAATCATAATTTTGCTTAAAAAATGGGTCACTAATGACCCAAAACAATATATAAGCAAATTTTCAAAAAATCAATTATGATTTTTTAATAAAATCATGAATATTATTTAATATTGTTTGTTCATTTAAATATTCAGCTATATAAATGATGGGAATATTGCTTTCTTGAGCAAATTTAATTTCCTCAGTTACACCCACAGAATTTTCCCAACCTTCTAATTGATAGACAATCAAAGCATCACACCTGGAAAGGTAGGTGTAAGAAAGTGTTTGCCAAAAATTCCAATCAGAAGCAAGATTTTTATTTCTATCTAAAAGGGTTTGTTTTAGAATGGGAGAAACTGTTTGAATATAGTTTAAGTTAAGAAAAGAATCTAGACTAGAAAATTTATCAACTCTTTGTTTAACAATCTCTTTATCATAATGAGAGTATGGAAGAGCGATATAGAAAAGTTTTGTTTGTTTCATGTTGAAAATAATTGGTAAAGTTGTGATATAATAAGCCATAAAGAAATTTTTAGCAATTAAATTTTAAAGGAATGTAATCGTGGAACAAAAATCTAAATCTGTGAAACAAGCATATGGTTACACTGTGAAGGTTTACCAGGGAAGAAAGCTCATTAAGAGTGTTGAACTTGGAGATATTACACATAGCGATGCCGATGGTGTTGCTATGGCATATGAAATGCAAGGTTTTAAGGTTAAACTGATTGAAAATTTTGAGTGAAAATATGAGTGAAATTGATAAGTTAACAGATATTGCTGAAGAAGTGTTCAATCTTCGCAACGAAGCTGACATTTTTGAACTGCTGTCTCCAACACGAGATAAATCATACGAAAATCTTAATAATCGTTTGAAAGAAATTTTAAATGAAGCAGTTAATTATGAAACTGTAGAAATTGCTATGTATCTCAGATCTTGTGGGAATGTCAGAGAAAGACTGTCCTATTGGAAACCTCTTTTAAGCAAGGGTGTCGAACTCGGAAATCAGAGAAAAGAAGATGTTTCAGATATATTTTTTGGGATGATGGAGTAAAAATGTCTATACGTGAAAAAATGTTAGAGCTTTCTTACGAAAGAATGCTAAAAAAAATTCTAAAGGGTCAACCCAAGCCTAAAAAAATTGCAATGTTTGTGGATGGGAAGTTGTTAACTGGTCATGCTAGTTTGCACAGAACTCCACAAAGTAGACGCTGGAGAACATATCTGAGGTTGAAAAAGGTAATGAAACAGTTAAATAAAAACTAACAATTATTAACTAAAACTCATTAATCTTAACTATGGTTTAAATAATTAATATTTGTTGACAAAATTTGGTTTTATTTATAATATTTTATTATGAAT
>JACCDQ010053985.1_pt1 | contig 31666 bp, 58 predicted proteins | sample 7446031 | NCBI WGS metagenome assembly JACCDQ01 (sample SAMN15323442, study PRJNA562643) | freshwater metagenome | isolation source: river surface water | place: USA:Blue River Watershed | collected 2017-08-17 | reverse complement strand
CCAAGCATTGCTGCAAGGTCAGTGCCAGCGTCGAAGGTGTCATTCAGAAGTGCGATATCGTTACTCATTTGTTTTCCTTTTGTTGTTAACTTTCCGCTATGTTTCATTTGGCGGAGAAGTAGTTATACTCATTTTAGGTGTCTGTGTCAAGCTTTTTGTTTAGCTTAGTTACAGTTTCTTTACGTCTTTCTGGTTAAGCCAGTTGTCACCTATCTTTGCTTCTAGCAGAAGAGGCACGTTCATGTCAATACCAAAAGCGTTCTTGATAATGTCATGCAGATCAGTATTCATGCCATCAATGAGCGCAATCATGGCATCAATTTCGTCAGGGTGTACATCAAACACAATAGAGTCGTGTACAGTGTTAACAAGCAGAGACTTGAAGTTACCCTCACGCAGCCGCCTATCAATTTCGATTAGCACAACAGGAACAATGTCACCAGTAGCAAAACCTTGCACCGGATAATTCTTGATCCTAGTGAAGTTTGTTACGCTGCCGTTCTTACGCCGTACCGTGTTGGGGAAAGCGTATTGTCTGCCACTTGGAATGGTGATCTTTTCAAACCTAACAGCTTCATCACCAAGTTTCTTATGCCACGCAGCAATGCCAACGTATTTCTCAATGAAGTGATGATAGTAAGCAGCTTGAGCAGCCGTTCTACCGTGTCCCGTAGCACCATACAGAGGGGCGAAGGTATTTCCGGTAATAGTTACAACTTTACCTTGTCGCATTACCCACGTACCGTTCTCTGTCCGAGGACACCACACATCTGCTTTAGCCTTAGCAGTAATCTCAAAATCTTTACAATACGTAGGGACTCTGCTTGTAAAGATAGGGCAAGAAGTAATAGTGTGTTCTGGCGTTATACCTTCTGCCGTAAATATGGTAACAACTCCTTTATACGTACCGTACCACCTGTGATTGGGTGTAGTTGTTACTTTCCAGTTAGCGTGTCCATAAGTCCATACTTCTTCGTCTGAGAAATGTGAAAGCTCCAGAATAGGCTTCCACTCTGTTTCATCTTTGCTTTGATTATACGTAAGTAGCATGTCACCAACAGCAAGTTCGTGATACTTCTTCCACCCATCTTTAGTCAAAGCTTCTGTGTCCGTAGTTACACAGTGAGCTTTAGCGTTCTGTCGTGTGGTGTCTTCTCCTGCATCTGTGATAACCTTTGCTGTGTAACTGTGAACGTCGAAGCCTGTACGCACTTCTTCCATAGCCAATTCATCTTGTGCCAAGAAAGCAGCAACACGAAACTCTAGCTGTGCGAAGTCAGCTTCCATAACTTTGCCACCTTCCCACCGAGACTTGAAAGCCTTCTTAACTGGGAAAGTGCCGCCACGTGGCATGTTTTGCATATTCCTTTATCTTCAACTAGAGGCGTTAACTCTAGCCCGCTACTTAGCTGCTACATATCCCTATGTAGAGGAGACTATATCATTACCGTGATATTACACACGATACTCTGCGCTTCCACTCACTTGAGTGTACTCCATTGCTGGATAGTCGTTGCACCTTCTAAAGCAGTATACTGCTAAAGCTTGGCTCAGGATTACCTGTTCTAGGCTTCCCCTGAGTTCACAGAGTTTTATAACCCCTGATATTGTTAAGGGTTCCTACCACTGAAACGTCCAGTAGCAGTAATGTGCTGTGTCAGTCCTACGTGAAGCAGTCCATCTGTCTTAGTGTAAGCCTCAATGCCACCAACGAAGCTAGAGAGGTAGCTAGACACAGCACTCATGCGTTGCAGATCAAGCAGAAACTGTTCCGCTTCATCCATCTTGTTTTGCTTAGCCACAACGATTAGTGTAGACAGATTATCTTTAGCTGTGGAAAAGCCGTTAGCTGAAACCCAATCTTTGTTTGGTGCTGAGAAGCGAAGCCCAGCCAACTCTTTTGTGTTACGAAGCAAGAAGCCATTGGCATCACACTCTTTGCACTTATTGGGTTTAGCGTAGGGTTGCCCATTAGCTTTAGTTTTGTAGACATACTTCCTGCCCTCACACACAGGACACTGATATGCTACAGTCTTAAACAGAGGCTTTGTGTTAGCTTTAACTGCAGCCTTAAACTCTGCATCTGTCTTAGTGTGTTCAAATAGTGGCACCCACTCCTTCTTGTTATTCAATGCACAACTAAACACAACTTGAGACATTTGCTCTGGACTGTTGAGGTTAACAGGAGTGTCACCCATAAGTATCCGCACTTGCTTGTACAGACGTTCTTCAATCTGTGCTAGCTCTGTCTCAAACTCAAGCTTAACTTCTGCCAATGCTTCACGATCAACTGCAAAACCGTTACAATACATTCGTGTCAACACAACACATGTTTGCATAGTTGTAGTCCGCACTGGTATAAGTGACTTGGAGTCTTCTCTGTTGTAGTCTTTTAGCTGCGCTAGGTATAGCTCCCTAGTGGTACCAAGGTCAAAGCTTAGGTACTCTGTAAGCTCTGTTAGTGGCATATTTCTAGTGGTGCCACCCGCGTTGAAGTGTGCCTTAAGTGTATCTTGTTTCTGCACAGGTAGCTTACGTCTAATAGCACAAGCTTCAAGTGACAGCGGTTCGTCTAAGCCACGTAGCAGCAGATATTCACCAAGCATTGTGTCATACACAGGGCCATCATACTTGAAGCCACTTTCCCACAGCCACATCAAGTCGTGGTTTAGGTTGTGTCCAATGAGCATCGTACACTTATCTAGTGCAGCTTGGATACGCTTGTGGTTAGCACCTGTTGTGTCTTGTGCTTCTTCGTGATCAAATGGAAGCATCAACTTCCTAGCATCATCTACACGTTGCATACCAACCATAGTCAGAGTGTTAGCTGCTTCAAATGGATCAAGGTGCAGCTTGTCGTGGTGTGTAGTGGTACTATTCTCAACGTCTAGAATATATTCAGTCATTGTTACTCCTTTACTTGTAGCAATCCATCCCGTGCTGCACGAAGAATAGTGTATCCGTATAGCCCTGTAGCTGTATCATACTTCTGCAATGCTTCTTTGATTAGCTCTTTACGTATAGCTAGAAGCTGTTCCTCATGCGACACAATCTTCACCCTCTTCTTGATACTCATAATCAGTTTCCACATCATCACCGTAGTGTTTCTCAATGAAGTCACGAAGCACACCTTCTTCATCCCCCGCTTCAATGTTGTACGTGAATGCTCCAACAGTAACGGTAGCGTCTACTCCCAAAATAGTGCAGCAGCCATCACCACAGGTATGTTCCCCCGGTTTGTAGGTAATTTTAACAGTAGCCATTATTTGTTCTCCTTATGCTTGATACTTTTTCAGGTTCTCTGCAATTTGCATTAGCTCTTGCCACGTAGCATCATTCTTAATGGTATTAGCTTTGCGTGATACAATCCAAACATTGTCAGGTGTGTATCCTTTAGTGGAGTCTATCCTGTCAATGCTAGGCGCATCATCACTCCCGCCAGCCTTAGACGTTTCAATGTCTAGTGGCACTTCTCGAAGAGGACACACAGTCGGAATCATAATGTCGTCTGTTGTTAAGTCAAAGTCTATCTCTTTCTTGATAGCTCTTTTTCTAGCATCAGCAAGCATATACAACTTCTTCATGTGTAGCTTATTTCTACCCCTCCACGCCTTGTTTGCATGGCCATACTTTACGTTTATACAGACATGGCAAGTATACGTTTTGTCTATATAGACCTTACCAGTTTTATGTACTCTGCTTCTATCTTTGTTGAATGCAGATAGTGGTTTGCTTTCCCCACAGTGTTTGCATATGCGTTGTTCCATTGGCACAGCCTCCTTAGCTGCACATATAGTTATACACATATATTACCGATAGTCAAGCTAATTCCTAACATCGGTAACATTATGCTTTATACACAGCACGTTTGTAGTCAAGCTCACAGTGAACAATACCGTGCCAGCCACTAATCTTATTCTTAGCGATGTTGATGTGACGTTGTGTGTCTTCTTCATCAGCCCCCTCAACAGGAGTGTTTTTGCTAAGGAGCAGCATCAAGTCTGTTTCAGCAGCCTTACCTGTCTTCGAGCCTTCAAGCATAGACTGGTTAACCATTACCTTGCCTTCTGCTTCTGCACTAAGCTGAGACACCCATACAAATACACAGCCGTACTCTTTGGCAATGTTACGTGCATGGATAGCTGCGTCTTTGAGATACTGATCCGTCTTGTCACTATTACGCACTGCTGCTTTGTCTGCAATATCGACAACCACAATATCAGGACGACCCTCTTTGATGATGGACTCGATCCACCCCATATCCCTACCCGTGATATCTTTAATGCTGATGTTATTCTTAACCCTAGCGTAACGGGAAGCTGCAAGTGCAGGGTTCTCTTTAATCTCCTCCATCGTCATGTTAGAAGCAGCAGTCAAGTAGCGAGCACCCACACGGTGAGCAGGCTCTTCATTGCACAGAATCCAACATTTAGCTCCTTGATGTGCGAAGCCACCTTCTGCAGCAATAAGCGATGCGTGAAAACTCGTTTTCCCCACATTGCTTCTGGCTCCGATAAGCATCAAGTGTCCACCACTTACACCCTCTACACGTCGCATAAGTGAAGGAATGTTAAACTTCCATTGCGTCTCTGTAAGGTTCATCTCAAGCAGGCGCTCAATAGAAATGTCTTCCCATTCAACTTTTACGTTAGGGAGAAAATCATCACGATAGAAGTCAATGAGTTGACGCAGAGGCTCCAAGCTAGTCTCTGTGCCATTCACATAATCGAAGCCAATAGATGCAACCTGTTCACCAACTACCTGTTGAAACAGTCTAGACATAACTTCTTCTGCGATCTGTCCGTGCATCGGATGCTCTTTCTTGAGCTTAGAAAACAGATCAAGATATACCAATCGTGTAGCAGTGGTGAGGCTACTGTTGTGAGCAAAGAATAGCGCCTCAAGTTCAGCTACAGTAACGTCACGTTCAAACGTCTTCATTGCGTAGTCTAGCGTCTGCTTAATCTTACGAATGTCTTTGCTAAACAGTGTGTCGGGGCAACGAATGCCTTTGTGTGTATCGTAGAAGTCTTTTTGTTGTAGCGTACGGATCAGCGCCAGTTCATTGCTCACTTGTCTTCCTCTTCTCGTTTAAGGTGTCGAAGCTTATCATACAGCTTGATAGCTTCATAGTAAATGTCTCTATCGTCTACGCTTGGTAGAGAGGCTGTGTGATGCAGCACTCTCTCCATAGCTTGTACAGCATTAACTAGATGCAGGTACTTATTTGTCACTTATTAGCCTCAATGAAAGGTACTGCAGTGTTAGGCAACATAGTCACAGGCAACACACCATTCCAGCGTTCAGCTTTAGTCAGATCAACAAGTGCAGGGTTATCACGCAATGCTGCACCCTTAGCACGAATGGCATCAGCTTCTGCGTTACCAAGCAGCGTCAACGATTCAGCCTTAGCTTTAGCAGCAGCAAGTTGTGCATCAGCTTGTGCTTGTGCTTGAGTCACAACAATCTGTGCTTGAACCTTCTCACGTTCAGCATTCTGTTGCAGCCGCTGCACTTCTACTTCTGCAGTCATACGATCTTGAATTGCTTTCTCGTACACGGCGTCAAAGTCGATATTAGTAAGCTGTACAGATTCAATAATAATGGGTCCAGCTACACTTTCTGTGATTGCTTTCTGAATGTCAGACACCAAGCGGGAGCGTTCCTGAATAGCAGCGACTGCATTGTACTTACCAAACACAGTCTTAGCTACAGAGTATACTTTGGGATCAAGCAAACGCGACAGCATGGCATCTTCACTACCATACTCCACATACACTTCTTCAACTTTGTCAGCAGGGATGCGGTAGTTAATAGTCATAGCAAGAAGTGCAGTCTGTTGATCCTTGGAGTAAGAAGAGACTTCAACGTAATCACGGCTCTGTGACTGAACACTAATATCTCGTACACCATCAATCAGCGGCATCTTGAAGCCAAGACCCGGCTCAGCAGTGCCAACCAAAGCACCATTGCGAGTGATAACACCACGATAGCCTGCATCCACAGTGTACCAGCTACCACCCAACACAGTGATACCCACGATAGCTGCGATTACTGCACCGACTGCAGCCCCAACAACACCATTACTCATTCTCGTTCTCCTTTTTGTGTGCATCAACTTTCTGCGATGCTACTTTGATAATCTTGTCTACACCTACGCCAATAGCCAGAGCTACAACGCTTAGTCCAATTAGTGAGAGCATTTGTTACTCCACATCAGTAAATAGCCGTACTTCTTCATTGTAACGCACAGTAGCTTTGCCTTTCTTTGAGGTTTCTGTGAAGCCAATCTTGGCCGTAGTTGCACAATAGTTGCCATCTTTATCCTCATTCTCGTATACGCATACGTGTGTTGCTTCTGGGTTCATTGCAAACAAAGCATTAAGGTGCTGCATTTGTGCCACACTTAGCGTAACCATGTCGGTTGCTTGATATGCGTTCATATCAGTCAAACTCCCTCAATACTAAAGACGACCATGCCACAGGGTAAAGTTCTAGCATCTTGTTGCTAATTTGCTGCGCTACAAGTCGAGACTCATATTGTGCATCAGGAGCAAGACGCAAGCGACACATCTTAGCGAAGGCACCAAGCGAACCAGACCACCACCAAGTAGTCATAGTGTTTAGTGGCAGCAACCCTCGTGCCTGCTCTTCACACAGACCCCAAGCAATAGCATCTTTGTACGCTTTGTACGAATCGTGATTGTGTTCTGTAAACAAAGCCTTAAGTGCAAAGTGATCTTCATCTTTAATGTTAGCACCAGAGCCTTGCTTCTTGTCACGAACCTTAGAACGGAATGCGCTGGGCGTAAACATGTTGTCAAGCTCAATGTAGCGACCTGACATTTCATTCCAAGGCATATACTCATGCTTTACAAGTTGGCGGGCAACATAGAGTGGTGCATCAACTACGAAGGTAGCAAAGCAGTGGTTAAATGGTGACTTGTGTTCACCTTTATCACGAAACTGCCACAGCATAGTCTCTAGTTCATCTTTTGCAAAGTCCCATCCATTATACACACTATTTCCAAGTGTAATAAATTGAGTCATAGCTTCTGTATAGTCGTCAACAGTGTATCCCCTAGCTAGAAACTGAATGAGACGCTTATCACCTTCCTTTAGACGCCACACACCATGTTCATCTTCAATCATGCTGCTACGCTTACCGAAGCTGACTCGTGCCGCATTAGCAACGGTTAAATCGTTTCCCATGTGGCTTTCATATGTAGCTTTGATTTGTTCATCTGGCATGTGTTACTCCTTATTGTTTACGTGGGCGTCCAGCTTTACGCTTAACTTCTTCCTGCGGTGGTTGCAACTCTTCTGCTTCTTGTACCACGTCACGTTCAGCTACAAAACCATTGGCTTCAAGCTGAGACTTGATCACGTAGTCTGGAATGCCATAGTATTCACCTTTAGTCAACAGCCAAGTGATGTAGTTTTCACGTTTAAGCTGGAATTGTGCTTGCTCCAAGCGTAACATCCAAGCAGGCGTTCCTTCGGTTGATGCACTCATTGTTGTTCTCCTTTGTACACAGTGTCGTAGATATGTTTCAACTTAAGAATCTCAGGATGCTTGCGTATCCACATACCAGTGTCAGCACTAAACTCTTCTGCAAAGAAAATGTCAAGCATTGTGTTGCCCGTCTTATGCTGTGGATTGATGCGTTTACTTAGCTCGTCAAACTCTGCGTCACTGATGATGCTGGTGTCTTCAAACTCATACGCATAAGCTGCAACGGATAGCAGAATGCGATTGCGAATCTCTGTGGCGTTGTCGATAGGTTGCTGTGTCAAGTGGTTGCTCCTTCGTTTCTGTGTGTGCAGTTATAGCATAAAGCTGCTGCTGGTGGCTAGTGTGATAAATATATCACAGTGTGTGGTGTTACATATGTACTACAGTGGTGATGTGGTGTAGTACATTAAGCAGAACGCTGTTCCTAAATAAGGGTGTCAAGAAGAATATTGTTCTTATTTTGTGTCTGGTACAATGTTTTGCTTGACTTGGAAGTGAAACTGTGTAAAACTATGTCTGGGGGTTGAAATTCAACACTGACTTTAAGGGGTCGGGGTTGAATGTTGAGCTTTAGCGAGACATTTGAAGCTATAACTTATAGTTACACTAACGTACCCGCAAGCTTAACTACAAATAGCACGTAGCCTAACAATGTCTACTTCTTCTAAGTACTTGATATCATCATAAAGTTTCACAGCCGTAGCTTCAATGCTGCGGCTTTTGCATTTCTGCACTAGCTCAAGCGACTTAAGTGCAGCATCTGGATCGAGAGCCACAACAACCTTATCATACTTCTGTAATGCTTCAATGTGTTTATCATTCAAGTTAGTACCAAGTAGAGCGAAACCAGTAGCATTAGGTACATGCTTAGCTACAGCACAAGCACTAATAGCATCTTCTACTACTACAGCAACACTACTATCACCTCTTTTGTAATAATCAGCTTTGCCACTTGTACGTAACCACTTTGGTATATCACCACGAAGCGTTCTACCTACTGTGTCAATGATGCGACCTTTTGCGCTATGAATTACAAAGTGTACTCTACACGCAGCAACATCGTATAGCAAGGGCGTACCTTCCAAGTCCCATCGCTTAATGAAATCCTGCACACGCTTATCCGACAAGTCGTAGCTAAAGTTTACTGGTATCTCCATAGATGGTACTTCCTGCTCAGCTTCTTTAGCGGCAGCTTCCTTCCTACTACGTAACACAGCCTGTATCTCTGTAGCTGACATGCCAACCATTGAAGCTCCACGTAGACCACATGATGCCCTATAACAATGATATACAACTACACCATTAAGCTTAGACACAGTGAAGGTGTTCTTACCCTTACATGAGGGGCAGTCCATGCGTTTAGTTGCACCTTCTGCAATGTCTATGTCAGCTATGTTAATCATCTGTGACCACTCCAAAGTTATACTTACGTACAGCTAGCTTATCATTCTCAGGTTCACTAATCTGTTTCTCTGCCCACCACTGTAGCGTATCCCCAGCAAAACATACAGTGTCACCACGAGTTACCATAACTTCATCATTACCGTTGTAACCATTCTGCAACAGCTTACGTGCTAGTGGGGGAATGGGGCTGACATAGTTACGAGCTTTCAAGTGGTAGCCATCACACTCAGCTTCATAGCTACCCTTAAGATTGATGTGTACTGTGTTCATTGCTTTGCTCCTCTATAGCTTCGTAACGATATTGTGTAGTTATAGCTTTAAGGCTATTTAGAGTTGATCTTTACCAACGCATCTGCTGCATCATTCATAACATCTGTGATCCATTGTTCCATGATTTGACCTTGATACGGACCCGTTGCAACCTTAAATAGCAGGGCTGCAACAACATTGGCACGAATAAACATTACTGAGTCTTCATGTTGTGTTGCTTCTACATAGTCTGCATTGTTACTACTTGATACATATACTACTGTGGAATCTGTGATGCGGTCACCCATGCTGCACCGCCTTGGCCAGCCGTGTGATGGCGCTCATGTGTCACCGCCTTTCGCGGCGGCGATGGCGGCGCGGGCGCGCTGTATCCACGAGGTTTGTAGATGGTTCGGCCTCAGAACTGGCGTTGTCCCAACCATGTCCCACTCCTGATACCCATCAAGCATATTCTGCAACGCCTCCACCAGCCGCGCAATCACCTCGTCGCGGGGGGTCGGGCTGCGGTTCGATGGCGAGGCCATATTCGTCTCCAATGGCTACCCCAATCTGACCGCTGAACTTGTGCGTACAGCCGCAATTTCCATCAATATAGCCAGCAGTGTACGCCATTTTCTCAATGTCGGCAGGTAGCGCTTCATCTGTCTGGTCTTCTTGCGCGGTGGCGTCGTGCAGGTCGGCGCGGATGTATTCGGTCCCGCCTTCATCGACCTTATCGATCCACATTGGGCCAAATATCTCACTGTAAAACGCCCAAATCCGTTCTGGCGCGGTCATGCTTTGGCTCCTTTCCACATAGTCTGAAATTTGCTGGTCATTGGTATTCTCTCCCTGTCTGCGGCTCATCATCCTCAACGATGGCTGTCGGATCATCACGCCAGTTTATTTTCTCGTCGCTTGCAGTGCATGCCTCTGAGGCGGCGGTGCGGGCCTCGTCTGCCCATTCCCCCAAGGTAATAAAGTCCCGCGTCCCCGCGTCGAATTGCACTGATGCCCATGCAAGGCGGTTTGATGCGAGTTTCAGCGCTGCCTCGGCGGAATTAGCGCGCCTACGCTCAAAGTTCGCTTCGTCATTTTCCCTGCATTTTGCAGAATAAGCGCTCTTAATGCGCCCCTCCGCCTCCCTAAGCCCCGCCTCACGCCCCCGCTGTTCTGCGGCGCGTTCCAGTGCCTCAATCTCCGCCCGCACAGCGTCCAGCGCGGCGGATTGGTCGGGAGTGGATAGGGCACGGATGGCGCGCGCTGCATCTGCCGATGTTCCGGGGATATACGTCCCACACCCATCACCAGCACCAACTGGCACTCCAACATTCTGCGCAACCTGCGCCGCCACCTCATACGCCGCAGCCGCAGCGGCATCCTTCTCTGCAACAAGCTGTTCAATCCTGTCCGCTGCTGCTTTAGCTGCTCTACAAGCGGCCTCACTTACACCAACATTGTTACGCAGCATAGCAATAAGATATTCATCAGTCATAGTAGCCCTCCTCCTTACGCTTGTTATACTCAGTGTCAGCTTTATCTTCTTGCTCTTCAATTGATGTGCCAGCATAAATGTAGCGATACACATCAATGTCAGTAGTGTTACCTTCAAGCTTCCACAACTCTGTATCATCATAGTCGTAGCCGCTAGTAGTGTAACCATCAGTATACATAACTTCAAGCTTAATGTCTTCTGTTAGATACATAGGCATAACACCAGTGTTCTCAATCCAATCGCTAGTGTACATATTACAACTCCATTGTTTCTCTGTGTGACAGTGCATTCTTTGCACCTTCAAAAGTATTGACTAGATAAGGCTTAACACTCTGCGGACTTGAGTGGCCCGACACCATCATAATCTGCATCAAGTCAACACCAGCTTCAACTAATTCAGTGATGCCAGTTCTACGCAAGTCCCAAGCTTTAAGCTCCACTGGTAGCCTCGCTTTCTCTTTCACCTCATTCACAAGTGCTGCTATCTGTTGTGGTGTGTAGCAACGCCAAGCATTATCTGATGATCTGTGATGTGGTACAACGTAGTCGGTGTATTGCTGGAAGTCTTGCTTCTGTTGCTGCAGCATCTTAGTTAAGCCATCAGTAATAGGCAAGTGAACAGTGGCACCTCTCTTGCTTTGCGTAATGGTAACGCGCTGGGCTTCAAGATCAATGCTGTCCCAAGTCAGTGTACGCATATCACCTACACGCTGGCACCACTCATAAGCCATATGCACAATCAATCCGATGCTGCGATACCTAAAGTCACTGTAAGCTACAGTCAAGAAGTCTTTGATCTGTGGCTTAGTCCACATCACTTTACGTGTCTTTGAAGTAGCAGAGTCAACAAGCGCCATTGGGTTGCGCTGGATAGCCTCAAGCTTCATTGCGAAGTTAAACACAACGCTGCACACTCGACGTTTGCTGTTAGCTGTAGTAACACCCTTAGTCACCCACTGCTGATACACATGGTTGCAATGCTTAACTCCAATGTCTTGCATACGCATATCGCCTAAGCGTTTACCTTCATAGGTAGCATTACACAAGTCACGCAAAGCGTACTCATAAGTGATCTGTGTGTGGTTAGCCAAAGCCTTAAACTTATTGCTAGCATAATAGGCTGTCACTAGCTGCTGCAGCTTGGTGTTGGGGCTAGGCATAGCACCAGCTATTTTGCCTGCTCTATAGTCGTCAATGAGGCGGTTTAGCTTTGCTGCATCAGACAGTGCTTTACGCTTATCTGAGCCTAAGTTTTTACGTTCAACAATCCTGTTGTCAACCAAGTCTTGCGTAGGGTTAAAGCGATACATGAAGCCGCCACTACTAAGTTTGTATCGTGTTACGTTTCGTGGTAGCTTCATGTAGTATTACTCCTGTTCAGTGTATTCTTCAATCAAATCGAATCTGGTATTACCTTTGCGGCTTAAATTGCTACGTCCCTCTTCATCGGGGTAGTGCCACATAAAACATGCTCCATTTGGGACTTTATGATGTACGTAGAAGTGTCCACAGGAGTCTTGTAGTTTTACAGTGGCAAGCCACCCACCTACAGTTGTGTATGTCTCCCCTACTTCAATCTTCATTTAGTGTTACTCCTGTTCAGTGTATTCGCCTGTAACGTTATACTTGATGTTTAGGTTTGAGATATTGCTGCGACCTTCATCTGCATCATAGTAGTAGATAGGCGCATCAGGAGTTTCATCATCAAAATATAGCGCAGTTACATCATCCCACTTAGGGTGTCTCTTAGCAGTACCAACTCCTGCAGCAATGGTGTTGTACTTTTTGCCGTGTTCTAGTTTCATTTAGTGTTATCCTTCAATATTGTGTGGTTTCAGTTTTAACAGAGTGGTAGTGATCAGGATCATATTCGTAGGTACGGATAATGTCAACAGCTTCGTCGATGAAAGTGTCAGTATCCATTTCACTGTGACTAATCTGCACCATGATCGTAGTGTCTTGATCTACGTTAAGCTTAAGCGTCTGCGTAGTCATGTGTTGTTACTCCTAGCTAAAACATTGGGTAGTACGTAGCACCACCAGCAATGTCTCGTTTGATTGTTTCAAGCTCAGCGTACAGGGACGATACGTCTTCTTCCATCCACTCAGCGTCTTCTATACTGTTTACCACTTCTGCTTTACGCTTAGCAATAGATACAAGACCTTCTGTGTTGTAGAAAGCGTAGCTTCGCTCCTCATATTTATGTTGTACCACCATCAGTTAAAAACTCCAAGCGAATATATATATAGCCCCATAAGAGTCAGTGACATAAGGGGCGCTAGTGCTTCACTCAATGTCTGCTACTTCTTCCTGCGTAAGAGCGAACACTTCATCGTCATCCACCCACCAGCCATCACTGTCCATGTAGCTGCCCTTAAATTCTTCATTTTCAGGTACAGCGAAGTAGTGGTCAGGAATACCTTCATTTTCGCATAGCTCAACAATCCGTACCACAGTACCCATTTCAAATTCGTGATCACCTGTGTTGTCGTACACCACAGCTTTATCACCAACTTTAAGCTTCAACATCGTTAATCTCCTTCATGTTAACAGGAAGTTCATAGTCAGGGCAGTCTACACGAAAAGCGGGAGTGAGTGCAACAGGGAAAGTGTCATCACCCCACCACTTGATAGCGTTAGCCCTTTGTTCCGGCGAGAAGTTTCTGTGACAACGTGTGTTGCTGCAGTCACTTTGGCAGAACGTCATATCTTTGTAGCAAAGCAATAGTTCACCCTCCATCTACATAATCCTTGTGTTTGCGTTTGCGATACTTACGCTTAACCTTTGAAGCTACAACACGCATAGCATACTTAGGCGCAGCATCAGATCACGGTGTATTAGGTTCCGTTTCTTTGGCTGCTTCTTCACGCATAAGCTCCTCAGTGTAGCAGTATAGCTCATTGTAAGGTGCTTCAATGTTATTGAAAGCTACAGCATACATAGTCCAAGCAGTACGTGTAGGATCATTATCAACCTCCACCACAGTACCATGCGCCCTGTTATCTTCTGCTACTTCATGCTTGTCAAACTTGTAGTCGTCACCCACATACACAACCTTATCGCCTACGTTGAACATAGTGTTACTCCTTCTCACCAACAAGTGCAAGCATATCTTTCAGCTTCTGCACAACTTCATCCGTCAACACATCCATTTCAACTTGTTCATACCAGTAGTTAGTACCTTCCTCAGTTGAAGCAAAGCGGAATGCAAACAGCAACTCTACAGGATCAGCGCCAGCAAGCAGCCGCTTAATGGAATCAGCTTGGATGCTTTCTTTCAACGTATACGACATAGCTTTGTTCTCCTATTGTACCAGTTTCAGTTCATCAGCAGAGTATAGCCCAAGATCAGTTACACCGTCAAGCAGAACACGAAAAGGTGTAGCTTTTCCTACTATAGCAAGATACAGTGGATCATTGTCAACTACTTCAACAACAACACCTTGCATCACTTTGCCAAACTCTAGCATGTCCCAAGTGTTGTGGCTTTCGACGCGATCCCCTACGTTAAACTTATAGTTGCTCATTGTGCTTCTCCTTCATACAGATTGATTTCAGCTTCGGGTAACATAGGTGCAAGGCCAGAGATATCCAGCGTAGCCAGCGTAACCTCATCAACAGGAATAGTTGTACCTTTAGGCACACCTCCTACACCGAAGTCAACAAGATGTGTCCATGGATAAAGGAAAGATTCAACGTATTTGACAACACCAAGCTGCCCAATGTTGATAGCGCCATCGTATCCGTCGAAAGCTTCATATCCGTTATAGATAACGGTGTCACCAACTTTGATTTCTTTAGTCATAGCTTTGTTCTCCTATGTATGTTTAGTTGGGGAAGCGAAGGAAGTTGCCATCACTGTCAACAACTACTTCACGCATAACAATAGTTTCATCTGGGATCAAGCCATAAGCGATAGCTAGCTTAGTTGCAAGCTCAAGTCCATCCTTGTAGTCCATGCAGACACTTACACTAGAAACGCCTTCACGTCGAAGGTAAACATTGAGGTGTGACTTTACGTCATACGTTGCAATTTCAATAATATCATCTTTACGGTGACCATTACCAACAAACGGCTTCACTTTAATCTCGATGTTCCTCATGTCTATATCTCCTTATGCTGCTATGATCGTAGTGCTTGTTACTGACCGCTGTAGTTGTTAGCTACATCACGACGAATTGATGCGCCGCGTTCATCTTCAACTTTCTTCAACACCTTGTCAATTAGGGCAATAGCGATATCAGAATAGAAATACGGCATTTCCATACGCTGCCCCTCTTTCAAAGCTGCACGTACTTCTTTCAGTGCCTGCTCATACTGTTGTTGACGCATAGTGTTGTTGCTCCTACTGTGCGAGTTCGAGTTCAGATGCCGTCATGTGCCAAGCTGCATCAGCCCAAGGTGCAACAGGTTTTCCTGCTACTGCGACACTGTAGGAATAGTGTTTGCTCATGTCAACACCAATGATTACGCCCTCTTCACCAACTTCAACTTCAATGTCGTTGCCATCGAGATCATGAGCGTCTTGATACACCAAGAAGCGAACCTTATCGCCTACTGCAAACTTCTGTGCCATCTGTTGTTACTCCTGTTCCACTACCAAGTCAAGGTCTTCGTCGTGGTAGCTATTGGTCACACCATTAGACCAGCAAACACGAGTAGTCAAGTCAAGATACGGAGGATCACGGTGCTCAAACACAGTACCTACATCATTGGTAGGGTTATCCGTGTCGTCAGGCCCAGCGCCCCATTTACCCCAATAAGCTGCCCCTTGTGCGTTGATGCGAACCTTGTCACCGATGTTAAACTTATGTGCCATAGTGTGTTTCTCCTTATTCGTTTACAGATGTTTCTTTGACAAGCTCACTCTCATTCATGCACCAGCCCCTACCAATGCGCCCACCATAACGTGAAGCTGTGTCACCGAAGTCAACAACAATTCTATACAGACCTTCCTCGTGAATGTCTTGCACAACACCCTTCGCACCAACAGGAATAGTGCCACTTGTATTGGTAGCCATCACCACTTTGTCACCAATATTAAACATTGTAAGCCCCTTTCCATTCATCAGTAGCTTCAACCAAAGTCAAGCCCATAATAGCTTCCTTGATGTAGCTGTCACCCATGTCGTAGCTGCCGTAAGTAAAGTCAGACTTCACTGCAACCATCCACCGAGCATAGGGGTTGCTGCGTTCCTTGTCAACGCTTTGGTAGGTCTTAAGCACCCGCACCTCAGTGTCACCGAAGGGGCCGTAGCCACGATAGATAGCGTAGGGTGCTTCAAGCTTTACACTTTTGCCAAACAGATTCTTAGCCATGATCGTAGTGTCCTTTGCTGTTGCCGTACTTCTTTCCGTCTTGTTGCTTGTAAGCCGTAGCTTTATCCGTGTCAAGTGCATCTTTCATAGCGAAAGCAAAAGCCTTGCTGATCTTGACGCTTCCCATGCTACGCTTATCAGGGCGCTGAAAAGAGCGGTCGCGTTTGGATACGTGCATTTGTGTTTCTCCCTTACAATGCAGCTACTGATGCCACTATCTGTTTCTACTCGTACAAGTAATGAGATAGAGAGATAGTGGCACTATAGTTACACCTTACCCACTACTAGCTAAAGCTAGCCAGCGAAGTGTTGCAAGATGCGTGGCGTCTTTTTGTTCAGCTTCAATTCCTTGTAGATCGTGACTTTGCCAAGGTGCAGCTTGACCATGCAGTTGCCTTGCTCCACACGAAAGCCACGGCTTTTGATCTTACGGACACGCACCAGCCCCTTGATACCAAAGAAGTTGTAGCGGAAGCCCTTGGTGTTGTCATTCAGCGGTTTGGTTGCAACGATAGCGAACATAGTTTAGCCCTTTCTATAGGCATGGAGTTTAGGTTTAGTTACTCAATAACACACTTAACATGGTATGCACTAACAATGTCGCCACTGTCAAGCCCTTTGTTGAGGCCGCCCTTTGATGCGACATAATTGCACCAGAAGTCCCAAAAATACTCAGCACCGCCGTTATCTCTGGTCAGCTTGATGTAGCTTTGCACCTTGTTGATACGCTTGTCAAGAGACAATTTAGCGTCAAGTTTAACATCTTTAACATCAAGGCCCAGCGCCTTAAGATTATGCGTGTCAAGGCACGAAACATCAAAGCCAAACATTTGACACACAAAGCCAGCCTTGACTAAGCCCAAGCAAGGCACCTTTAGCATGGTAAGCATAGCTTTAACGTCGTCACCATTGTCAAGGTGCATCAGCATATCTGTATGAAGGTGTTGCAGATTAGCCACAGCATATTCGTAGCCACTACGCTTAGCACCCCACAAAGCGGAAGCCTCAGCACCATTGACACGGATATCTTGCATCTGTGCATGGCACCGCTTAAGAGGCGTTTGGATGGTGCAGAACGTGAATGCCATAACGTCAAGCAAACCTTGGGCATGACTTTGTGCGTGGTTACTGATAGCGATACAGTCTCGCTTATACATGATCGTAGTTCCTTTACGTGTCTTGGCTTATGAAGTAGCACCCTATGTTTAGCAGGTGCTACCAATAAGGCAACAATTATTTTACATAGCTTTCCACAAATTCAACTTGACCGTCAAGGCACATATAGATGCACTCTTGTTGCATGATTGCACAGGCATAGCTAGCGATTTGACGCATCCAGATGCAGTTGTCCAGTAGTGACCATTCTGCAGCAATGGTATAGGTCAGGCATTCGTCACGATATACCTTGCCTTCATCGTTACGCCAAGCGCCCTTGCTTTCAGCGACATTGTATCCGCCAAACTGTTGCAGAATTGCATCTTCTACATGAGCAATCTGTTGCGACAGATCGTTGCCTTCATTGTCAAACTTGGGAAGGATCAGCTTGGATTCGGTGATCATAGTATTAGCCCTTTCTCGGCTTGGTTTATGAAGTGACACTATCGCTAGTGCCACCGCTAAGTCAAGCTTTATTTTGTGCAGCGGTAAGCATCCGTTCAGCATAGCTAATAGCACCTACACCGATAACACTAGGCGGCGGATTGTGCAAGGCATCAAAGTAAACATGGATCAGATCAGCAATGCGCTTGCTTTCCGGCGTATTAAGAATGCAATCGTGCGCTGCCTTAGCCAAGTCGTCAAGGTTTTTATAGATCATGGCGTTTCCCCATTTTGTGCTATTCACTGATAAAGCCTGTTGCTTTACTTGTCAATAGCCCTGCTATTTATCAATAGCTCTATTTTCTATGCCTATGGTTTTAAGCCCTTTATTTTTCAGCGCAATCTATACGCTATAGTTTCCTTGTCTACTTGCGGGTTACGCTACGCACCATTATCGGGTTTTATCCCTAGGCCAAGCCGCAAGTCAATGACTTAACAATGTAAAAGAGCACAGGCGTTTAGTGTCACAGGTGCCTTAGTTCCTGTTTAGGCTTAGTGTCGTTCCGTCTTGTGTTCCAACCTTAGAACCGAACCGCTTACTATGTCAACAACTATTTTCGTCTTGTCTTGCAGCGCCATTGGATTGCCAGCGCCTAGCCTTTATCGCTTTGACGCATTCACCTTGTCGCCGTAGCGTCTTGGTTTCAGGCTGTCTTAGCGTCGTTCTGTGCAAGCACTTAGACAGGATAAATATTCGATACACAAGCTATCCGAAAGTATAGGTCAGAAGAAACGTTACATGCAAAGTTTTGAATGTGATTATCTATGATTCAAATGAAAAGACGCGCGTGTAGTATATATAAACTCTCACAAGGGGAAGTATTAACTAGGCAAGCAATGGCTTAAGGATTGAGCTTATGTTTAGCTTATGAGCAATTGCTCAATAGTTGCAGCGTCTTAGGGGTAGCTAGGTAGGGATTGTTTAGAAGTTACAACGGGATAGCTGTTGTGCATGAAAGTGCTAAGGCTTCCCAATGTGAACAATCGTTAGGTTAAAATTTGATCAAATGCTATCCAGCGGATTCCTAGTGCTAGTGGAAAGCTAACAATTTCAATGGCTTAGCTAGTGCAATGTCTAAGCAATGGCCTAACATGCAGCAAGAGTAGCAGCGAGAGGGGGCGGGCAGGCGGCATGGCGGGTATCCCCGTTAGCGTATATGAACATCTACACAGAAGTGAAAAATTCAAGCCTTTACTACTAAGCTGTTGATATCATTATGCTTTATAGTTGTACCTTCACACACTAAATGATCACGTAATTCCATTAATGCTGTAACATTCTGTAACATTCTGTAACACTTTGTAACATTTCGTGAACACTAGAGGCTATTTTCTGACACTTCTACGTGATACAGTAGCTGAAATGCCTGAGTAACCACGTTTTTGGGGTACTTTGAAGCTACAAAACAAGCAAAACAAATAAGTCAAGCACTATTTACGTTACTTTGATCACGAAATGTTACAGTTTATTGCATTGTGGTAGCATTAAGTAACACAAATAGTGTAATGAAATCAATGGCAAGTACTTTCTACGATCAACTTTTATTTCAAGTGTCACTTTTACGTTGACACGCACAGCATATTTGTGGTATAACTATACGCGAGGGGCAGATTGCTGTTGATCTTTGGGGATCAGGGGCAGACATACTGAGCTTTAGCGAAGTATGAAAGTCTTAACTATAAGTGACACTAATGAAACACTGTAAGAAATGTAACACTACTCTTAGCTTAGACTCTTTTGGTAAAGATAAGCAAAGTAAAGACGGTAAGCAAGCGTATTGTAAAGCTTGTAGGTGTAAGCAAAGAAAGTCATACTACTCTGCTAATGCACCTGAGGTTATTGCGTACCAGAAGGCTTACTACTCTGAACATAAGGATCGCTACAAAGTAGTTCAAAGAGCTTATGCTGTAACTAATCCTCACAAGATCGTTGAGAAGGCGGCTAAGCGCAGAGCTACAAAGATTAGTGCTACACCTCATTGGCTTACAGAGGAACACTACACTCAGATTGCTTATATGTATTGGTTAGCTAAAGACCTTGAGGCTATAAGTGGCGAGAGTTACCACGTAGATCACATTGTACCACTTCAAGGTAAGAATGTTTGTGGACTTCACGTTCCGTGGAATCTTCAAGTATTACCTGCCACTGAGAACTTAAAGAAAAGCAATACACACCATGACTAAACATAACACTACACGAAGAGAGACTTACACAAGTGACCGTGTATTGGAAAACTTCTACTCTGATCTGATCAAAGCTTACAACTCACGTAACCCAGAGACTATACTTAGACGTATCCACTTACCTCATAGTGATGTGTACTACACTCGTACTGCTCTTCGTAATCACTTTGGTGAAGACTACACTTTGCAATACGTAGAGTGGTGCATGATGAAAGAAGGCTTACTTAGTGTTGATGATTGCTTTGAAGGCAAGGAACGCATGAAGTGGGATGAATATAAATTGGATAAACTATGCAGCAAGACAAAGTAATGCGTATCAGTAAAGCTGGTATTGATCACCTAAAATCGTATGAGAAGCTTAAACTTGTAGCTTACATGCCTACTAAGCATGATGTGCCTACTATTGGATATGGACACACAAAGGGAGTGAAGCTTGGTACAACTATTACTGAACAAGAAGCTGACACTCTCCTTCGTGAAGACTTGGCATGGGTTGAGACTTGTGTTAACAAAGCTGTAACTGTAGCTATGACTCAATCACAGTATGATGGCTTGTGTGGCTTTGTGTTTAACTTGGGTGAGGGTAACTTCCGCAGTTCTACTATGCTTAAGTACATCAACAAGGGTCAGTGGGAAGCTGCAGCTAAGTCAATGATGCAGTGGAATAAGCAACGTACTCCGCAAGGTCTAGTAGTACTTGATGGCTTAACTAAGCGTAGAGCTAAAGAAGCTAAGATGCTACTTCTGTAACATTTGTCTTACGTGATCCATTAAATGAGCATATGTACCCTTTGTGGAACATATACAGATCATCTGCAACTTTGTAGCCTTGCTTATGCTAGTTGCAACTCTGTAGCATTGCATTTGAAATAGTTTGTAATACTATAACTTTGCACTTGACTTTTTAGATACTATACGTATAACTAGGCGTAATTATGACACAAACAACTAAACGCAATAAATCATGGTCACGAGAGGTAGCAGGAGTAATGCTCCTAGTGCTACTCGCTCTCATTTGTACTTTCTTGTACACCAATGCTGAGCCTTTCTTTCGTGTAGTAGAATATATCACACCTTTCGTGTTCATCTTTGCTGGTGGTGCCTTTGGTGTTAAAGCTGTGTTGCAGCAATCCATTGATGGTCAAGGTAAGTAACATGCTTAAGAAAATCGTAGCTGTAATCGTGACTGCGCTGGGCCTACTGCTTGGTGTCTTTGCATATGGTAAAGCTAACAAAGCTAAAGGTAAAGTAGAAGCTAAAGAAGAGCTTCACTTTGATGATATGAAGAATGCCTTGAGTATTCGTAAAGACGCAGAGGTTAAGCGTAATGAAATTGAAGACACTGTTTCTCGTCTGCCTATTGAGTCTGTCCACGATGGCTTGCGCTCCAAAGGTAAGCTACGGGATTGAATCTGTAACTGCTAAGTGTGATGCTCTTCGAGAAGCTCTACCTAGCTTCTCCATTCGTGATACAGATCAGACTAAGCGTGAAGGCTTCATGTTCCTAGAAGTATTTGAATCTCAGTGCGGGAGTGCAGCTTAACATGGCAACTAAACCTAAAACTCCTGCGTGGACTCGTAAGGAAGGTAAAGCTAAAGCGGGTGGCTTAAACGCTAAGGGTCGTGCTAGCTACAACAAAGCTAACCCTGACAAGCCGGGACTCAAGGCTCCACAGCCGGAAGGTGGTGCTAGACGTGACAGCTTCTGTGCCAGAATGAAAGGCATGAAGAAGAAGCTCACATCAGCTAAAACTGCCAACGATCCTGATTCTCGTATCAACAAAAGCCTTCGGGCGTGGAAGTGTTAAATGGCTGAACGTAACTACCGCAAAGAATACGATAATTACCACGCTAAGCCTGAGAACATTAAGAAACGTGCTGAACGTAACTCTGCTAGAGCTAAGATGGCTAAAGCGGGACTTGTGCGTAAAGGCGATGGCAAAGACGTGGATCACAAGAATGGTTCCACAAAAGACGGCAGCATGAAGAATCTTCGTGCTGTACCTGCAAGTGTAAATAGGTCGTATAAGCGTACCAAAACTGCACGTAAAGTTAACCCTAAAGATTGAAACACAAGGAATACACTAAATGCCTAGCAACCCTTTCGCTAAAGCTCTTCAAACTAACCCAACTGGCCTCGTGCGTAACTGGGTAGCTGTAACTACTTCTGACTCTGCTGATAACGTTGGCACGGGTAATGTAGCCATTGGTCTGTACGTCACTGGCGCAGGTGCAGTTTCGTGGATTGATGTAGACGGTAACACCATTACTGCATCTGTTCCTGCTAACTTCTATATCAATGGCTCCGTGTCTCGTGTTAAAGCTACTGGCACCACTGCTACTGGTATTTTTGCATTGATTTCTGCATAACATGTCGAGTATCACACTTTCTTTAGCTTTGCGAGGAAGGCTTCTAAGTGGCACACAAACCACGTTTCAAGGAGCTTTGTTTGGTAACAGCGAACCCGGCTTCACCTTTGAGCCTTGGGACATGACCACGCTATATCAGGACCGCGCAGGCACCACGCCTGTAACGGCTGCTGGGCAGAGTGTTGGGCTTCGGCTGGATAAGTCGAAAGGGCTGGCGCTTGGGGTGGAGTTGGTTGCCCCGCTTATCTCTGACGCTCTGTGGGTGCAAATGCCCGCAACGCCAAACTCCAGTGTTTCTGGCAACCAACTGACTTTCGGGGGTCAATTTTCTGGGCGCAGATACGCAGTCAACACGACCAACCCTAGCTCTAGATATGAGTTCAGGTTCAATGCGCGGCGCGTCTCTGGTAACGCGAGCATTTTCTTTTTCCACGAAGGTTCGCAAAGTGGAACCATCAGCCCACTCACGCTGACAGATACAATGTCAAGCTATGTTATCCGACCGCAGGGGGCGGCGGGTGGCGGTCTTGTATCATTTGGGTTTCAAGACCGAAACGCTAGCGGGTTTGGGACCATAGAGGTTACGAACATCTCCGTCCGTGAACTCGCCGGAACCCACGAAGTCGCCATAAACGACGCATCACGTGGTATCTATGGCTGGATGCCCAAGACGGGGCGGCGGAATAAGCTGACGTATACTGAGCAGTTTGATAATGCTGCTTGGACGAAAAGCGTAGCGACTGTCACTGCTAATGCTGCTGTTGCACCGGATGGGACCACAACCGCTGATCTGGTTGCTGGCGGCGGGTTTGTCCGGCAGCAATATGCGATTGCCGCAACTGCTGTTCGGTACACTTACTCCATTTACGCTAAGGCGAGTGCAAACACCAGTTTTGCTGTGACTGAGGCAGGAGCTACAGGTTCGGCGGCATCTTTCGTGCTTTCAGGTGCTGGGACTGTAGTAATTACCGACCTTGGCGGGAGTGCATCTGGGACCATCAGCAGCGTTGGTGACGGGTGGTATCGCTGCACTTTTTCTTACACCACAAACGGCGTTCAAACGATCCTGTATCTCAACAACACAGCAATAAGTGCTTTCTTGTGGGGCGCACAACTCGAACTCGGCTCCACCGCAAGCGCATATCAGCGCGTTGTCTCAAACTACGACGTGACCGAAGCGGGCGTGCCGTCCTGCTACTACGTCCTAGCCAATGGCGTCAACACGGCCTATGTGACGCCGACGATCACGCCCGGAACGGATAAGGTGCAGGGGTTCGCCGGGGTGCGGCGGTCCGATAACGTCGGGTATGACGTTCTAATCGAAACAAGCACAAGTTTTGACGCCAATAACGGAACAGCCACGATTGGTAGCACTGCACAATGGATATTTGGGTCAAAAGGGACGGCAGGAACCACTGCTGCTTTTTCTGCGACTGCCCCAATCACCAACGTCATCACGGGCCTTGGTGACATTTCTGGCGACATGGCAACACTGCGCGTAAACGGAACCCAAGTGGCACAATCCACTGCGGACCAAGGCACTGGCAACTATCTCGCCTACCCCGCCTACATTTACGCCCGTGGCGGAACCACGCTGCCCTTCAACGGCTACGACTTCGGCCATGCAGAGCGCTTCGGGCCGAACCTCGACGCTGCAACCATCGCACTGGTGGAAAGCCTGATTGCCCGCAACACGCCGGAGGTGACGCTATGACAAACGCCGTGATGATCCTGCCAGCCGCCTATCTGGACGCTGGCAATGCCTTCGGGGTCGCGCAAGGATGGGGCGAGGGGAATTTCTCTGTGCCTCTATCCGCCTCTGGCATCGCGCCTGCTACGCATTGGGGATGCTGCGCCGAAGTGTCACAAGGGTTTCTGCTACTAATGGAAAACCCTCCACCAGAAGCGGTTCCTTTGCTTAGTGTAATGGTATATAGCTTCAACGACACTGTTATGCCATATGACCACTGGACAGCAACTTTAGCTGAAAACAATCTGCAGCGTGTACCTTACGATGTGTAACATGCGTACATTACTACTAATGGCTCTACTTGCTGTAACAGGCTGTGACAAAGCGTTACACTTTGGTGCAGGACTAGCTATAAGCCAAGTAGTAACAGAAGTTACAGATAGCAGGGAGCTTGGTTGTGTCTCTGCTATCGTAGCGGGAGCAGCAAAGGAAGCTATAGACGCTGTACCTGATCCTATTGACTTTGTGGCTACTGTAGTAGGTGGCTGTAGTGTTAATGTACCACTATAAAAGGAACTACAATGAAGAAGTCAAATAAAGTTTCTGCTGTGATGAAAGAGTTCAAAGCAGGTAAGCTACACGCAGGTAAAGACCTAGATGGTAAGGGGCCACGAAAAGCTCCCACTGTAAAGAATCCCAAGCAAGCTATCGCTATTGCGCTTAGCCAAGCGGGTAAAGTCAAGAAGAAAAAAGGAAAGTAATTATGGCATCGTTCAAAGAAGCATTTGCTAAAGCTCTTGCAGAAAAAGGTACAGGACAAACTTTTACATGGAATGGTAAGACGTACACAACGGATTTGGCTAGCGGCAAAACCATGAAGCCTAAAGTCAATCCACAGGTAGTAGATATGGCTGGCAAAGGCAATGACAAACCAGTTGCACCTAAAGCATCTATTCGTCCTAAGTCTCGTACTTCTGCAGCACAGAACACAAGCAATAAACCAACTGTATCTAGCACTGCACCCACGCAGCCTAAAGCACCTGTGAATGCACCCCTAAAGGTAGCACGTACTAATACTGTAAAAGCTACAGGTTCCGCTACAGCTAATGCAGGTGCGCGTTCTTCCACAAAGCCTACAACAGCCAATCGTAATGTCGCTGCTCTCAAGGGAGGTGTAGCTAAAGCTGTTGCTGCTGGTAAAGAGCTATTGACTAAGGGCTATACGGATTCTTCCGCTTATGGACAACGCAAAGCTGCTGCAGAGCGTAAAATGAAAGCTACTGAAAAAGCACTATTTGATGCTCGTCTAGCTAAAGCCGAAGATGAAGAGAAAAAAGTAGCAATACGCAAACGTAAAGGTAAATAACTATGGCTGACTACAAAGAAGGCGTAGACTTTGAGTGGGTGCTTGCAAAGAATCAACCTAAAGGTGGGACTAACAAGACCCGCCGCTTCTTTTCTGCTGCTGAGAAAGCTGCACTAAAGGCACCTAAAGCTGCCCCTGTTAAAGCTAAGGCATCTACACCTACCAAAGCTACCAAAGCTGCTCCTAAGCCTACTCAGGATGCAATGAAAGGCTACCGTAAGGGTGATGTTACCACTGCTCCTATTGGCGGCACTGGTGGTCGCACCCCGCCTAAGTCTACTGCTGACATTGCTGCTGTAGCTAAGAAGGGTATTGATAAGGCTACGTTTAAGCAGCCTCGTCGTCCTATTTCGTCTCCTCGTGTATCTGGACCTTTCACCATTGCTAATACGCTTGCACTGAACACCGTTACTAGGGAAGAATATAACTCTATGACACCAGAAGAGCGTGTAGCTAAAGGATTGCCACGTACTCTGGCAGGTGCTGCTATTCGTAATGAGTCGTTTAAGGCTAGCACCGAAGCTAAAAAGCCAGCAGCTTCTACTATTGCACAAGCGGGTAAGGTAGGTCGTTACGCTAAAGGTGGCATGGTAAAGAAACAAAAAGGTAAGTGCTAAATGGCAGGATTACAAGGTTCACTCTCAGCTAAATCAACACGCTACATTTCGTACAACGTCTCAGCTAACGTGTCAGGCACAGAGTACACCTTGTATGAATGTCCTGCTAATTGTAATGCTTACATGCACTTGCTATTTGCAGCTAATGCGGATGGCAACACTACTCTAGCTATTAGCTGGTACAGAACGCGCTACAGTGACACTTTTGCCATTATTGGTGGCAAGAACATGGTGTCTGGTGAATATGTGCAGCTTAGCAACGGCTTCATTGTAATGGAACCCGGAGACAAAATGCTAGTAACAGTTACAGCAGCGGGTACACCTAATATGGACGTTTTGTGTACAGTAGAAGAAGTATTTAGGCCGATTGGATAAACTATGGCACGTAATCTAACAGAACAACAACAGCTTTTCCTTGAGGTGCTATTTGATGGTGCCAACGGTGATGTACTTGTAGCTAAACAAATGGCAGGCTACAGCGACACTACAAGCACCTCCTACATTGTTAATACTCTCAAAGACGAGATTGCGGATGCTACACGTAGCTACTTGGCGCGTATTGCACCTAAAGCGGCTATTTCTATGTCAGGAGCTTTGGACGATCCTACTACTCTTGGTCTTCGTGATAAGATGATTGCTGCTCGTGATATTCTTGATCGCACTGGCTTTGCTAAGACTGAGAAAGTTGATCTTGGTAGCTCCGCTATCTTCATTCTGCCACCTAAGAATGCTGCAGACGATGAAGAGGACTGAGCGACTAGAACGTGAAGACTTGGGCTTTTGGCAGCTACCGTTGCCAGAAGACCCTACTGCTAAGTATCGCTCCGAGTGGGAACGAATCCCTAATCTTACGTATCAGAAACAAGTACCATTTGGTTATGAGATTGATGCAGAAGATTCTAAGTGGCTTAATCCGATTAGTAAAGAGCTAGAGCTTTTAGAGCTTGCAAAGTCTCACGTAAAGAGGTATAGTTACCGTGATGTAGCTGCTTGGTTGTCAGCACAAAGCGGTAGAAGCATATCGCATACTGGACTAAAACGAAGGATAGAAGTTGAGCGAAAACGTAAAACAGTCGCTACCCTTAAACGCTATTACGCCAAAAAGCTTCAAAGGATCATCGAACAAATCGAAACCCTTGAGCACAGGCGTACAGGGGCGAAAAAGAGGAAGACCGACGAAGCTGGAAGTTGAAGAGCGTAAGAAAGCTGCTGAAAAAGAAGCTAAACTACGCTTTAACGTAACAGTACCTGCTACTCCTGTGGCGGCAGCATTTGATTTATATGATGCACAGAACGTTGTGTTTAAGCCAAATGAAGGGCCTCAGACGGAATTTCTGAGTGCTTCTGAAAGACAAGTTCTTTATGGAGGCGCTGGTGGTGGCGGTAAGAGCTACGCTATGCTTGCTGACCCTCTACGTGATATGAACAACCCCAACTTTTCAGGTCTACTTGTGCGTCACACTACGGAAGAACTACGAGAGCTTATCACTAAGTCTCAAGATTTGTATCCTAAAGCTATTCCGGGCATTGTTTGGAGTGAGAGAAAGCAGCAGTGGACAACTCCGCGTGGTGCAACTCTATGGATGAGCTTTCTAGACAGAGACATTGACGTTGAAAGATATAGGGGTCTTGCATTTAATTGGATTGGTTTTGATGAGCTAACCCAATGGGCCACTCCTTATGCCTTCAGTTATATGGGTTCTCGTCTTCGTACTGCTGATCCTGATCTTAAGCTATACATGCGCGCGTGTGTAGATGAAGGAGAAGTCCTTACTCCTAGTGGGTGGGTAGATATAACTAAAGTAACTAAAGGAGATATTGTATTTTCTTTGGACTCTAGTGGTAGTCTAGTTGAGAAGAAAGTCACAGGGTACTATGAGTATGATGTAGATGAAGAATTAGTACGCATCCGCAAAAAGACACTGTATATGTCCATGACACCAGATCACAGAGTTGTGTACAAAAAGTATGGCAGTTCTGCAAATACTATGATTCGCTATAATGAGCATAGTGGTAAGTCAGTAAATATTGTGCGTACATCATCTTCCTACACAGCACAAGGATACACTCCTACTGTTCTTAACTTCTCTGCTGACACTTATGCGGAGTTTATAGGCTTGTACGTAGCAGAGGGGTGCATAAACACTACCCCCGTAAACGGCAACTATAAAGTCGTCATTACTCAAAACAAAGAGTTTAATCACGCCTTTGTTCGTCGTGTAATGGAGGCGTCTGGCTGCAATGTATGCTACTGTAAAAATGGAGACTTCCAGATTAACAGCAAAGAACTAAGAGAGCATTTGATGCCTCTTGGCAAAGCTCATCAGAAGCATTTCCCACGGGAGTTTCTAGCAAAGGCAAGCAAAGAACAGCTACAACTTGCATTTGATGCGTACATCCTAGGAGATGGACACAGACAATCTGAAAACAACTGCTCTGCTCATACTAGCTCACCTAAACTAGTAGATGATCTGCAGGAGATTGCAGTTAAACTAGGATACAAGACTCAAGTAAAAATGTATCCATCTACTAATCCAAATCACAATGATAAATACGTAGTGTATTTTACTTGGAGTGCAGATACTACTAAAGTAGATAAAAACGCTAACGGAAGAGACGACACGGCTTACGAGCACTACAAAGGCAAAGTGTATTGTATTGGTGTACAAGATACAGAGAACTTTATTATTCGTCAAAAGGGCTTTGTGTGGGTGTCTGGCAACACAACCAACCCCGGTGGCGCTGGAATGGCGTGGGTAAAGAAGGGCTTTGTGTCTCCTGCACCATATAATACCCCATTTCCTGCTGTAGATTTTGAGACAGGTGAGGTGCTGCGATATCCTGCAGGACACACAAAAGCAGGTAAGACACTTTATAAGCGTAGGTTTATTCCAGCTACACTATTTGATAACCCCTATCTAGCTAAAGATGGTCAATATGAAGCTATGCTGCTGTCGCTTCCAGAAGCCCAGCGCAAACAGATGCTTTATGGTGATTGGGATATTAGTGAAGGTGCAGCTTTTACTGAGTTTAACAGAAAGATACATGTAATTGAGCCTTTCGACATTCCTCGTGATTGGGTTCGCTTTAGGGCTGCTGACTATGGCTACGGCAGTAAAACTGCTGTTCTTTGGTTTGCTATTGCGCCAGATGAGCAACTCATAGTTTACCGAGAGCTTTATACTTCTAAAGTTACAGCAGTAGACTTGGCAGATATGATCAACGATATTGAACGAAATGAGTCTATGCGCTATGGAGTGCTTGACTCTTCGTTGTGGCATAAACGTGGTGACACTGGACCATCATTGGCTGAGCAGATGATTATGAAAGGTTGCCGCTGGCGTCCCTCTGATCGAAGCAAAGGCTCTCGTGTAGCGGGTAAGAACGAAATTCACCGTCGCTTGCAGGTTAATCCAAACACAGGTGAACCAAGGCTTGTGTTTTTTAACACTTGTGTTAATATTATTGCAGAACTTCCTGCTTTGCCTCTTTCTCGTAATAACCCAGAAGATGTTGACACTAATGCTAACGACCACGGCTATGATGCTCTTCGCTATGGCTGCATGAGTAGACCTCGCAGTGGCTTGTGGGACTATGATCCTACCACTTCAAGTAGCGGCTTTCAAGCCTCTTGCCAAACATTTGGGTACTAAATGAATAGAGTGTGTAACTCCTGTAAGTTAGAGCTTTCTCTTGACAGCTATCATAACTGTAAGAACCTACCTCTAGGTAAAACGTATACCTGTAAACCTTGTGCTAAATTACGAAGTATAAAGTGGAATAGTGATAACAAAGAAAAGAAAAAGGTACAAGGTAAACTGCACTACGAAGATAATAAAGAAGTGTATAAGCAGAAAGCAAAAGAACTAGCTTGGGCAAAGCACAACCCTGAAAAGAGTAGGGATAGAGCAAGAAAGCGGTACGAAGGTGATCCGTCTATATACTTCAAGACAGTGGCTATGCGACGTAAAAGAGTCAAACAAGCTACTCCTACATGGTTAAGTCATACACAAATAGATGCCATGCAAGACATGTACGTTAGGTGTGCAACTGTAACAAAGTTAACAGGAAATAAGCATCATGTCGATCATATTGTACCGCTTAAAGGTATTAATGTATGTGGTCTACACGTCCCGTGGAATCTACGAATAATACCTGCAGAAATGAATATAGCTAAGAGCAATACATTCTTAGAAGACTACAGCACTAAGGAAAATATATGAACGACCCACAAAATAGCTTTGATAGCGACGAGTCTGCTGCACTCGAAGACACAAAGAAGAATGATCTAGTAGATGTTAAGAGCGGCACAATTGTCTCTTACGTCATGGATCAATTTAATGCAAGTGAAACTGCACGATATAACGATGAGCAGCGGTGGCTTGAAGCTTACCGTAACTATCGTGGTATCTATGGCCCTGATGTACAATTCACTGAAACGGAAAAGTCTCGTGTTTTCATTAAAGTCACTAAAAGCAAAGTTCAGGCAGCTTACGGACAAATTTGTGACGTACTGTTTGGATCAGCTTCCTTTCCTCTATCTGTTAATCCTACTGTACTGCCTGATGGCGTGGTTGAAGATGTTAGCTTTGACATTTCTCCGCAAGCAGAGCAGGGCGCTCAAGAGCTTAAAGCTGCCTTTAGCAAGGAAGACATGAAGCTTAAGAAGGGTGAAACTATTCAGCAACTGCAGGATCGTCTCGGCTCTCTTAGTAAGAAACTTGCACCTGTATCTGATCGTCTAATTGAAGGGCCGGGAACTACTCCTACTTCTGTGACATTTTCTCCTGCTATGATTGCAGCTAAGAAGATGGAGAAGAAGATTAAGGATCAGCTTGACGAGTCTGGTGCTTCCAAGCAGTTGCGTATGTTTGCATTTGAACAGGTAGTGTTTGGTAGCGGTATCTTGAAAGGTCCACTTGCAGTCAACAAAGAGTATCCAAATTGGACTGATACAGGTGACTACGAACCTTTGATCAAAACAGTTCCTACTACTGCACACGTTTCTATTTGGAACTTCTACCCTGATCCTGACGCAGCTAACATGGAAGAGTGTGAGTTTACTATCGAACGTCACAAGCTTTCTCGCTCCCAGATGCGTAAACTCAAGCAGCGCCCCTTCTTCCGCAACAACTCCATTGATACAGCTATCAAGCTTGGTGAAAACTACACTAAGAAGTATTGGGAAAGCATCATGGAAGACGATGCTGTACGCGACAAAGCAGAACGCTACGAAGTCTTCGAGTATTGGGGTTTTGTAGACACTGAGTTGCTCAAAAAGCATGGTCTAGTGATCCCTGCTGACATGGCTAAGCAAGACCAGCTTAACGTCAATATTTGGGTGTGTAATAATCAGGTTCTGCGTCTCGTTATGAACCCGTTTAAGCCTATGCTTCTGCCTTACTTCGCTGCTCCCTACGAAATCAATCCGTATAGCTTCTTCGGTATCGGCTTGGCAGAGAACATGGCTGACACTCAGATGCTTATGAACGGCTTCATGCGTATGGCTGTTGATAACGCTGTTCTAAGTGGCAACTTGGTGTTCGAAGTGGATGAAACTAATCTAGTTCCGGGACAAGATTTGAAAGTGTATCCGGGCAAAGTGTTTAGGCGTCAAGGTGGTGCTCCGGGTCAAGCTATCTTCGGCACAAAGTTTCCAAACGTAGCAAACGAAAATCTTCAACTATTTGACAAGGCACGGGTACTAGCAGATGAATCTACAGGCTTCCCCTCTTTCGCACATGGACAGACTGGTGTTAGTGGCGTGGGGCGTACAGCCTCTGGTATTTCCATGCTTATGTCTGCTGCTAATGGTAGCATCCGCACTGTTGTAAAGAACATTGACGACTATCTG
>JACCDQ011823420.1_pt1 | contig 31726 bp, 39 predicted proteins | sample 7446031 | NCBI WGS metagenome assembly JACCDQ01 (sample SAMN15323442, study PRJNA562643) | freshwater metagenome | isolation source: river surface water | place: USA:Blue River Watershed | collected 2017-08-17 | reverse complement strand
TCGACTTCTTCCAGCCGCAGTCGAACGCCCAGGAGCTCCTCGGGGTCTACCAGCAGTTCGTCAACATGGCAGACGAGCTCTCGGCCATTCCGAAGTACCTCTCGGGCTCCGGGGCCACCGGCGGCGCGGGCCGTACGGCCTCTGGCTTGGCGATGCTCATGGGCAACGCCTCGAAGATCCTCCAGACCGTGGCCGCCAACATCGACCGCGATGTGCTTGAGCCCCTGCTCAGCGCGCTGTTCGACATGATCATGCTGACCGACCAGACCGGCGTCCTGAGCGGCGACGAGAAGGTCCGGGTGCTCGGCGTCTCGGTGGCGGTCCAGAAGGAAACCCAGCGCGCTCGTCAGCTCGAGTTCCTCCAGATTACGGCCAACCCGATCGACGCCCAGATCGTCGGTCCGAAGGGGCGCGCTGCCATCCTGCGCAACGTCGCCACCACCATCGGTATGCCCGGCGAGGAGATCGTGCCCTCCGAGGAGCAGCTCGACGCCATGCAGAAGCAGGCGGCCATGATGGCTCAGGCGCAGGGTGTGCCTGGTCACGCGGGCGTGGGTCAGGCCGCTGCTGACGCGCAGGGCGGACAGAACGGCACCGGCGCATCGGGCGACATGGGCCCGCGCACCAATCTCTCAGGGGGTCAGTAATGAAGAACCGCAAACACTATGCCTCGAAGGTAATCTCGTGCTTTGCTGGGGGCGGCAAGGTTGAAGCCACGCCGAGCACAAAGACCAAGCAGTATTCAGGTCGCTCAGGCGCCTCCGGGACGTCGAGCCCAGTCCTCGGGCAGAAGGGCTTCAAAGAGGCTCCCACCCCGAAGGGTTATCGGGTTCCGGCCATCACCGTTCGCTCCGGCAAAGAGGAGAGCACGGTCATGACGAAACCGGAACGTACCGGGCAGACCTTCCTGACGTCGCAGGCCAACAACCGGTGGATCAACGCTGGGAAAGGGACAATCAAATGAAGTCACCGGCATGGACACGCAAGGAAGGCAAAGACCCCAAGGGCGGACTGAACGCCAAGGGTCGCGCCTCCTACAACAAAGCGAACCCCGGCAAGCCCGGCCTCAAGGCACCGCAGCCTGAAGGCGGCCCGCGCCGCGACAGCTTCTGCGCGCGGATGCAGGGGATGAAGAAAAAGCTCACCTCGGCGAAGACGGCCAACGACCCGAATAGCCGCATCAACAAAAGCCTTCGGGCGTGGAACTGCTGACATGGCATCGAAACCTGCTGTTCGCCAAACCCGTGGCCCGGGGATGAACCTGGGGCTCAAGAAGCCCCGGAAGAACTTCATCCCGAAGCCCAAACCCTACAAGCCGTCTCAAGAGGCGAAAGCCGCCATGAAGACGGACACCGGTTCCTACCTGCCTGAAGGCAGCGGGAAGCCCCGCAAGCGGGGCAGCAAGTTCAACTCCTACCTTTGAGGTTCAACATGAAGACTTCCAGCTCGGCCCCGAAGGGCAAGGAGAAGACCGATAAGGCCGGCTCCTTCGCCAAGGGCGGTTCCAACAAGATGTTCGGCCAGATGGGTGTGCAACCCTCGCAGGCTGGCGTCTCTGCTCCAGCCAACGCTCCGTCGACCGGCAACAACGCTTCCAAGGGCGGCCGCTCCGGCGTCATGGGCAAGCAGGGCGGCGCGGCTCCGGCAGTGTCGGGCCAGGTCTCGTCCGGCGGGCGTGCCGGCAGCAACGACTTCTCGGTCAAAGGCGGCAGCGGCCACATGGCAGGCTTCACCGGCTCGACCCCCGCGCGTCCTGCGTAAGGGGGCATCATGGCCAAGATGATCGACAAGACCTGTGGCTCGGATAGCCCGCAGCGCCAGGATTACAAGAAAACGAGCGGCAAACAGACCCTCGTGACCGCCGCGAAGAAGGGCAAGGGGCTGAACACCAGCTCCAAGAACATCTTCCAGATGGGTCGTAAGACAAAGTGACAGTCGACGACGATCTCATCCTTGCAGCCGCAAGGCTTGCCCGGGTTGCTCCTGAGAACTGGCGACAGTTCTTGGGGGCTCTCCAAGGTTACTCCTCCAACCAAATCACCAACTGCGTACAGTCCCCCCTCGAGGAACTGCCCAGAGCCCAAGGACGCGCCCAGGCAACTGCGCGCCTCTACGGCCTCCTGGCGGAATGCCTGTCGAGCGCGGACAAGATCGAAGGAAAACGCAAGTGAAGCAACCGACCCTCCAGCATGACCCCGACCTGAAGCTCCCCAAGAGCGTGCTCGAAGCAGCAGCTCGCGCCGATGAGCTGTTCAACACCTATCGGGATCAGCCCGTCGAAACCCCTCAGACAGAGGGCACCCAGGTTACCTTGGAAGGTAACCCTGAGCTGAACGCCGCCGCGCTGGCGAACGACAACCAGCCGCAGGCCGCCCAGGAACCCGCGCACGCCCAGGAACCCCCTGCTGGCGACGACGAGCAGTCCTGGGAGCACAAGTACAAGTCCATCCACGGCCGCTATGTGCGCTCGCAGGAGCAGATCCGCTCCATGGGTGAGACCATCACCAACCTCCAGAACGTCATCGCCACGCTGCAAGCGACCGCTCCGGTGGCTGCTGCCGCGCCCGTGCCCGAGCTTTCGGCCGAGCGCCTCGTCACCGATGAGGAAGTCAACGACTACGGTGAAGACCTCCTGAAGGTCATGGGCAAGAAGGCCCGCGAAGAATTTGCACCGATCTTCAACGCCCAGAAGGCAGAAATCGACGCGCTCAAGAAGAAGCTCGAAGGTGTATCGGGCTTCGTCCAGCAGGATTCGCACACGAAATTGCTGACGACTCTTGACGAAAAGTTGCCGAATTGGCGCGAAATGAATACCAACGAGGTGTTTCTCGATTGGTTGAGCTTGCCTGATCCGTATTCAGGTGCTATTCGTCATGACATGCTGAAGGCAGCATACGCGCAAGGCAACGCCTCCCGTGTAATGGCCTTCTTCAACGGCTTCCTCGCTGAAGAGGCTGCTGTGGCCCCCGCGAAGGCGGAGCCGGACACCCTCGAGACCACCACGGTCCCGAAAGTCCCGCTCCAAAATCTCGCGGCTCCCGGCAGAGCCAAGACGGCGGCAGCGGCTCCTGCACCCGCCGAGAAGCCCATCTTCACACGCGCTCAAATCGCAGCGTTCTACGCCGACGTCGCCGCAGGCAAGTACCGCGGAAAAGACGCCGACAAGAACAAAGCAGAGGCCGCAATCTTCGCGGCTCAGCGTGAAGGGCGCATCCGTTGACAACCTTCTTCTGAGGAACTCGCAAAATGCCTATTCCATCGGCAGGCTTTCCGGTAGCATCCGGCGTCTCCACCCCCGCAATCTACCCGACCGGCGGCACCGGCAACGCCTTCCAGACCAACGGGTTCATCCCGGAAATCTGGTCGGGCAAGCTGGTTGAGAAGTTCTACGCTTCGACCGTTCTGTCTGCGATCTCGAACACCGACTACGAAGGTGAGATCCGCAACCAGGGCGACCGGGTGAAGATCCGCACCAAGCCCACCATCACCATCCGCGACTATCGCGCTGATGGCCAACTCGCGCTGGAACGCCCGGAAGGCTCGAACATCGAGCTGTACATCGGCAACGGCAAGTACTTCAACACCATCCTCGACGATGTGATGGAAGTGCAGTCGGACCTGAACGCCCTGTCGATCTGGTCGGACGACGCTGCCCAGCAGCTCAAGATCAAAGTCGATACCGACGTTCTGGGCGGCATCCTTGGCGGCATGAACGCCTCCAACAAGGGCACCACCGCTGGCAAGATCACCGGCTCGCTGAACCTGGGCGTCACCGGCACCCCGCTGGCGACTGTCTCGCGCTCGCCGACCGGCGGTCAGGTCGAGATCCTCGACATCCTGCTCCGCTTGGGTCAGGCGCTGGACGAGCAGAACATCCCGGAAGAAGGCCGCTGGGTCATCCTGCCGGTGTGGGCTGTCGCTCAGCTCAAGTTCTCGGATCTGCGTCAGGCTTACCTGACCGGTGACTCGGTCTCGCCGCTGCGCAACGGCCGTGTGGGTCAGGTGGATCGCTTCACGATCTACTCGTCCAACCTGCTGCCGTCTGGCGTCGCAGGCGGTCTGGCTGCTGGCGAGTTCGCTGTCTACGCCGGTCACGCCCACGGCCTGACCTTCGCGTCGCAGATCTCGAAAGTCGAGACCCTGCGCTCGGAGCTGACCTTCGGGACCATCATGCGTGGTCTCCAGGTCTACGGCTACCAGATCGTGGACGGCACCGCCCTGGCCCAGGCCATCGTCACCAAAGCCTAATGACTAAGAGAGGGGCTTCACGGCCCCTCTCCCTTACCTCGAGAGGTAACAATGGCACTCGATACCGTTCAGGATTTTGTCGACCGGGCTCGGGTGCTGTTGCTCGATCAGGTCGAGCCTTACCGCTACCCCACAGCAGATCTTGTTGAGGCCCTGAATGAGGGCATCCTTGAAGCGCGGCGCCTGCGCCCCGACTTGCTGAAATCCTATTTCCGCTCGTCGCTGCCCGACTTTGACGGCAGCAACATGAGCGCCGCAGTGCCGATCGACCCGCAGTATCGCGTGGCGTTCGTCTACTACATCTGCGGCCAAGCCCAGCTCCGTGACGACGAAAACGTGCAGGACAGTCGCGCCGCGATCTTCCTGAACAAGTTCGTTGCACAGATGACCAGTATCCAGGCGTGAGGGGACCATGGCAAACGCTGACATGAACCGCCTCATGGACCACGCGAGAATCCGGCTTCCCGGCGCGCTTGACGCTGCCATCCAGATGGAGCTGTTCGCAGTCATGAACGAGTTCTTCCAGAGCTCGAACATCTGGTACGAGGACATCCAGTTTCCGGTCACCACGACCACGGCAAACTACCTCGACGACCCGGACGCCTATACCTACCAGATCATCCCGGATCAGGGCGCGATCACCCGTCTGTATGGCGTGGTGGACTCGAAGGGGTTCGCCCAGAAAGCCTACATGCCCGTGATCGGGAACGTGGTGCTCGCCTTTTCGCCGAACACTGCCGACACCTATACCGCCCGCGTCTTCCTGACCGTCACCGATCCGGTTACCCGCGAAGGTTACCCGCAGTTCCCGGACTGGGTGCTCAACAAGTACGGCAACGACATCCTCGAGGGCGTCCTTGGCCGGATGATGAGTCAGATCGCCAAACCGTATTCGTCGCCGGCTGCCGCGCAATATCACCTGAAGAATTTCAAGCAGGCTGTTTCGCAGGCCAAAACCGAGGCGTCGCACCAGAATGTCTATCGCGGGCAGAACTGGCGGTTCCCGCAGACCTTCTCGCGCCGCCGCACCCAACGCTTCTGAGGACTCATCATGGCCATCTACAACAAGTTCAACCAGTTCACCAAAGACCTGATCGACGGGAAGCACAACTTCGGCTCCCATGTCTTCAAGGTCATGCTGACCAACACGGCACCGGTCGCAACGAACTCGATCAAGGGCGACCTGACCGAGATCGCGGCGGGCAACGGCTACACCGCTGGCGGCACCGCAACGACCATCACCGAGAGCACCGCCTCGGGTACGGCCAAGGCAGTCGGCTCCAACGTCGTTTTCACCGCCACGGCGGACAGCATCGGGCCCTTCCGCTACGCGGTCCTCTACAACGACACGCAGACCTCGCCGGCAAAGCCGCTCGTCGCTTGGTGGGATTACGGCTCGGCCGTCTCCCTGGCCAACACTGAAACCATGACCGTGGCCTTCGACGCGACCAACGGCATCTTCACCGTCGCGTAAGGAGCACACATATGGCCATCGAGCTGAAGCATAACTTCCAGTCTGCCAAGGCTGATGGCCCCGACTCCACGGTGGTCCAGCCCTCGGACTGGAACGAGAACCACAACCTCACGCTCGGCGCGGGGAAGATTCTCGGCCGTGCAGCTGGCACCGCTGGCGCTGTGCAGGAGCTCCCCCTGTCGTTTGACTCGACCCTCCAGTCGATGATCCCTCCGACCGGCTCCACGGCACAGCGCCCGGCTTCCCCGGCCGCCGGCATGATCCGCTACAACTCGACGCTCTCGCAGCTCGAGATGTACCGCGCCGGTGCATGGGCGGCCATCGGCGGCAGCGCCTATGTCGGTGCAGTCGCGCCGTCCAGCCCCAACGCTGGCGACCTCTGGTACAACACCATAACGGCGCAGCTCACGACCTACAACGGCACGACCTGGGCCCTGTCGACGATCAATACGGCCGTCGTGACCTATACCGGTGACGGCAGCCAGGTGACGTTCAGCCTCGGGGTCAGCCCGGGTTCCAAGAACAACACCAACGTCTTCATCTCCGGGGTCTACCAGGCCAAGGCGAATTACAGCGTCTCGGGCACCAACATCATCTTCTCGACCGCGCCGCCCCTGGGCGCTGCCATCGAGATCGCGCTCATCGCCGCGACGACGATCCAGGTTCCCGCTGACGGCTCCGTGACGCTGGCGTCGATCGACACTGCCTTCATGGCTGACTATGCCCAGGCCATCGCCGGCTCCTCGAACTCGGTCCTGATGACGCCGCAGCGCGTGGCAGAGTCGATCCGTGACGGCGGTATCGCCCTCGTGGGGAAAGCGTCGACCGGGGCCTCTGTCCAGTCGCTCGGCTATGCGGCGTTCCGCTCGACGGCCGACAACGAGGGCACGATCTCGTCGGGCACATACACACCCTCGCCCCTCGACGGGAACATGAAGCGCCTCACCAATGGCGGCGCGTTTACCTTCGCAGCACCGGCCGCAAGCGACGACTACACGTTGATCGTCCAGATCTCCAACAACGCGAGCGCCGGCGCGATCACCATGTCTGGCTTCAGCAAGGTGGTGGGCAGCGCCTTCACCACGACGAACGGGCACGACTTCTTCGTGTTCATCACGAAACTCGGTGGCTTCACACTCGCAAACGTGGTGGCGCTGCAATGAGTTTTCCGGGGATGCCTTTCTTTTGTCCGCCTGAGCTGTCCGGCAGCGTCGTGCTTTCTGACGGCGACAGTTTCCTTGTGCCGCTCGGGATCTCGACGATCAGCGTCGACGTCAACGGGGCCCGGGGCGGCAAGGGCGGGAACGTCACCTGGAACTTCGGCTCTGCTTCTGGCGGCGCTGGCGGCTTCGGTGCGGGCGTTGTCAACACGGCCCTGGCCATCACGCCAGGGGAAACCCTGACCGTCTCCGGCGGCTCGGCCGGCAGTGTCGGATCGAACTTCACGGGCACCACAAGCGGCGGCAACGGTGGCAATGGCGGCGCGGGCACGGCGATCCAGCTCAAGCGCGGAGCCACGGTCCTGATGTCGGCCAATGGCGGAGGGGGCGGCAACGGCGCGTCCTGCGGCTACACCGGCGGCGGGGAAGTTCCCTACGAGAGCGCAGGCTCGGCCGGATCTAACAGCGCCACTGGTACGGGCGGAACTGTGACGAGCGGCGGCGGCGTGGCGTCCGGCAACGGCACTGTCACGATAACCTGGGGGTAATAAATGCTGCATCTGATCCTTAACGGCGAAGTCATCGCGAACGTATACCCGGGCGGCCGGTTCTCCCTGAGCAACGGCGACATTGTGTCTCCGGCCTATGCTGGCTGGTCGAACGGCGAATACTCGCTCGCTGAAGCCCCCGCACCCGACCCGGAGGTTATCCTCCAGGAACAGCGCCAGGGTATGTCGCTCTCCTTCGCGCAGCTCCTGATCGGCCTCGTGTCCGAGGGCTGGATCAGCCAAGCCGAGGGCGAAGCCTGGCTGGCGGGGACACTACCTGCGCAGGTAACCATGATCCTCTCGGCGCTGCCCGCAGAGCAGCAGTTCGCCGCCAAGGCCCGCGCCCTGCGTCCGTCCGTCGTGCAGCGCATGGACCCGCTTGTCCTCGGGATGATGGCCGCTGCGAACAAGACGGCTGAGCAGCTCGACACGTTTTTCATGACCTACAGCGCGTGGTGACCAAATGCCCCTGACGCAAGTTGAACAAAGCATGATCATCCAGTCGACGACCGTTTACGGTCCGGCGTTTTGTGCTTACCTGGCCTCGACCCAGACCGTCGCCTCCGGCACGCCAACGAAGGTCGCCCTCGCCAACGAGGTCTTCGACACGAACGGTTGCTTCGACACGACGCTGAACCGGTTCTTACCGGATGTGGCGGGCTACTACGATTTCACGGCGCGTGTGCTCGCGAACTCGACCACGGCCAGCTCGTACTCCACCTCGCTGCTCTACAAGAACGGCGCCCTGATCTTAGCGGGCCCTATCTTCTACAGCTCCGGCACCAACAACTTATCGAGCTCTGTCAGTGGCCTGATCTTCCTGAACGGCACGACGGACTATGTCGAGTTCTGGGCCACGCAGTCGGGGACGGGTACGAACACCTTCCAGCCCACCAGCTCCAACACCTACTTCTCGGGCTTCCTCGCTCGCCCAGCATAAGAGATCGTCATGGGGATCAAACACACATACCAATCGGCCACGGCGAACGATCCCGGCAAAGAGGTCTCCTCGACTCGCTGGAACGAGGATCATTCGATCGACGGGCCGGTCCTGTTTCCGGCCAGCACAGATCCGGCGACGCCCGCCGCAAACACGGCCTATCTCTATTTCAAGAACATCGCCGGGAAGATGCAGCCCAAGGTCAAAGGGCCGTCCGGCCTGGACTTCCCGCTGCAATCCGCGCTCTGGCAGAACAACGTCTGCATGTGGACACCAACCAACGCCACGGCCGGATTCTGGCTGGGGACGCAGGGCGCTGGCGCAGGGACATATTCCTCTGGTCTGCCGTCGACGGGCAACCTATACACCACAACCCGGCGCGGCCGTTGGGCTAACGTCGTCACCACGACGAACCAAGTTCTCGGGCAGCGCAACACGGAAAACATCTTCTACCGCGGTGCCGGCGTGGGCGGCGGGTTTTTCTTTTATGCCCGCGCTGGCACGGACGTCTGGACCAACGGCGGGCGGTTCTTCGCCGGGATGCACTCTGCCACGACCGTCGTGTCGGCCGATCCATCTGCCCTCAACAACACGGTCGGGTTCTGCGTCGACGCGGCTGACAATGGAGCAATTTCGTTCCTGACGCGCGGCACGGCGGCGACCAAGGCCAGCACGGGCATGACGTTCTCGAACAACGCGGGCTTCGACTTCTTTATCTTCTGCAAGCCTAACGACACTGAATTTGACTGGCGCATCGTCAACATCAACACGGGGGCAGAGGCATCTGGCACTGCGACGGCAAACCTTCCGGCCGCCACGACAATCGTAACGGCAGGTGTTTTGGCGTCAAACGCGGCACTGACAACTGTCACGGCGATTCAGCTTGGCGTGAACCGCATCTACATCGAGACGGATTTCTAACGTGTCGATCTTTGACGCAGCCATCTTTGACGGCGCGATCTTCGACGTCGGCGGTGCAGCCCTTTCCCTCGCAGCGGATGGTGGGTCGTACAACCAAGTCGGAAGTCCCGCTGTCCTGCGTCAAGGACACGCCCTTACTGCTGCCTCCGGGGCAGTTACCTTGGCAGGTAACCCCGCGGTCCTCGCCCGGTCGCGCGTCTTCTCAGCGGCAAAGGGCACGTTCGTCGTCACGGGTAACGTCGCGGTTCTTCGGCGCGCCATGGTGCTCTCCAGCGCCAAGGGGACGGTCACGGTCACGGGCAACGCGGCGACGTTTCCTCGCACCCGCGCCCTTGTGGCGGCCAAGGGCACGCTCGTCGTCACTGGCAACCAGGCGGCGCTTCTGCGGGCCCGTACTTTCGCCGCCGGCAAGGGCACCATGCTGGTCACCGGGCGGCCGACCGCATTCAACCGGGGCTTCTCGCTACCCGCCGCGAGTGGGACCTACCTGCTGAATGGCTACGGCGCGACCTTCCCCCGGGGCATCCTCCTGGCGGCTGACGGGACGGAGCTCGACGTCTTCGGCAACCAGATGGGGTTCGTCTATGGCCGCAACTTCTGGGTGGGCCCAGGCCAGTATGCGGTTGCCCCCAAGCCGGCCAGGCTATTCATCTCCTCGTTCTTCTTTGACGATAGCGAAGTCATTCCCGTTTCATGGGAAAATTCTTCGATAGTTGTTGCTGGAAAGATGCAGTATACTTCCGAGGACGAAAATATTCGCGTGCCTTGGGAAAACTATTCGGCTATTGTCCCCTTCGAGAGCCGCATCATTACGCTGGTGGCGGCCGACCCGGTTGAGGAGATGTTCGATGACCGGTTGTTGGAAGCAGAAGCGAGGTTGAGGTCGGCATGAGTCTTGCGCGATTCACAAAAACCCCGGCAGAGCGTAAGCGCTACGCCATTGATTACTCGGACTGGCTCGATACTGACGAGACCGTCGAGTTCGTCACATTCACGCCATCGCCCCTCGCCACCGGCGGCCTTGAGGTCGATGCGTATTCGATTTCTACACCGGCGACGTCAGTCGTCTTTTTTGCAAACGCCGGGATCGACGGGACGACCTATACCCTCGACGTCAAGATCACAACGTCGGGCGGGCAGATCAAGGAAGACCAGATCCTTTTTTCTGTGAGGGATCAATGACGGACTCGATCGAAATTGTGAAGGTTGTGGTGCAGTGGATCGTGCTGCCAGTCGCCGGCTTTGTCTGGCTGATGTATCGCACGCAGCAGGACCACCAGACCGAAATTGCGGTCTTGAAGGCCACCACGGCCACGAACAAAGAAGCGCATGATCGCGAATTCAAAGAGATGCGCGAGAACTTCAAAGCAGTTTTTACGAAGCTGGACAGCATCGAACAAGCATTGAGGAAATGACCATGCGCTCCTGGGACAAAGTCAGCATTGATCGTTTGCAAGGGGTCCACCCCGACCTGCGTAAGCTCGCTGACGCTGTGCTCCAGGCCGCGCCATGGCAACTCCGCGTCACCGAAGGGCTGCGCTCGAAAGAGCGTCAGAAGCAGCTCGTGGCGAAGAAGCTGTCCAAGACGATGAACAGCCGGCACCTGACCGGCCACGCCATCGACATCGTCCCCTACGTCGACTTCGACAAGGACGGAAAGATCGAAGTGGAGGAGCTCTACAGCAAGCAAGCCTTCCACATCCTCATCCAGGTCGCCAAGCGCGAGGCCAAGAACCTCGGGATCGACGTCACCTGGGGATACGACTGGGGCTGGGATATGCCCCACTGGGAACTTAATCGCCGGAAGTATCCGGCCTGAGAGGTGAAGTATGCTTGAACCGCTTATCATGGGCCTTGCCCGCCACCTGCTCACCGCCGCTGGCGGTGCCCTCGTCACCTACGGCTACATGGACGCCTCGCAGGGCCAGGCCCTCTCCGGCGCGCTGCTGACTCTCGTCGGTGTTGGCTTCTCCGTGTGGGACAAGAAACGCCGCACTGCCGGCAAGTAAGCCACGGAGGACATCATGGCAAAGAAACCGATGAGCGATGCTCAGAAATACCGTCCGGCAAACGCCCGCGGCGCTGGCCCCGGTGTCGAGGGGCGGGCGAAGATCAAGGCGGGTGAAAAACTCGCCAAGAAGTCCGAGGCAGAGCTGTACAAGCGCAACGTCGGCGAGGGCACCATCTACAACTTGCGCAGCGAGGGCGGGAGTAAACTCGCCCAAGACTATGCCCGCAGCATCGGGGGGAACGGCGGAGCCGGTTACTACGCCAAGGGCGGCATGGTGAAGAAACCAGCGGCCAGCAAGGTAATCGCCGGCAAGGGCCGCAAGTAAGCCACGGAGGACATCATGGCAAAGAAGAAAGCAATCGGCGACTACGCGGCCGACATGGATATTTCCGCTGTTACCTCGGAAGGTAACGGTGAGGAGATCATCGCCGAGCTGGAAGTCTATATCAGCGAAGCCACCAAAGCAGAGATGACCGCTGGCGTCGAAGCCCTGAAGAAGCACGCTGCCTATGCCGCGATGGCTGCTGCCGTTGTGGACGCTGAAGTCGTGGACGCTGTCGTCGTCGACACCGTCACTGTCGACGCCGTGGTAGCCGACACCGTCACTGTCGACGCCGTCGTGGAACCCGCAGCGGAGTAACCCTGGATGCCGGTGCTCAAGCTCCTCAACTTCGGCGGTATGATCCCGGCAACAGACCCCAATCTGTTGCCGGACAACCAAGCTCAGCTCGCCGAAAATGCTTGGGTATACAGCGGGGCCGTTGAGGGCTTCCGCGAGTCCGTTGCCGTGCATACGTTGGCGAACCCTATGGCCCGCAAGGTCTACCGGATTCCCACTGAATACTACGACAAGGACCATATCCCGGACTCCTACTGGCTGGAGTTCGAGAACACCGACGTCGATGTGCTGGCGTCTCCCGTGGTGGGGGACCAGTTCAAGCGGTTCTACTGGGCGTTCTCGCAGACCGGCGGGGGCGGCATTCCGCAATACAACACCAAGGAGCGCATCGCGGCCGGGCAACCGGCGTTCACGCTCGGAGTTCCCCGTCCTACCGTCGCACCGTCGGTCACCCGCGCCAACGGGGCCTATTGGTTCGACGCGCTTGGCTCCACCATCAAGGTCACCGGTGGCAACGCGGGGCACCTCTATTACGGCAAGGGGTACGGGCAGGACGCAGGGTCGTTCCTCTCCGGCACCAGCTCCCGCCCGACAGACCCGTCGCAATACGGCGCGACGAAGGCGCTGTCGTCGCTGCGGGGCAACCTCGACAAATCGGGCGATGGCGCACTGAGCTCCACGCCGAAGAACCGCTATACCGTGGCCGGGCAGCCGGCCGAAATGCGTTACGGCACCGTTCAGGCGGGCAAGCGGATCACCATCTCCGACTCCGGCGATGTGACCCTCGGGAACCCGGCCGCGACCGACCCGCTGGCCTCGAGCGATCCCTATGTGGGCGAAGGCATCCAAGAGGCCCGCGCCTATGTCTACACCTGGGTCTCCGCCTATGGCGAGGAAGGCCCGCCGTCGCCCGCCACGCTCTACCGGGGCTGGAGCGAAGATCCGTGGGTCATCGGCCTCACTGCCCCCACGGCTGGCGAGACGCTCAACCGCAACCTCTCGAAGGTCCGCATCTACCGCACCATCTCGGGGGTCGGCGGTTCGACCACCTATTTCTTCGTGGCGGAACAGGACATCTACAACGAGTCCTACACCGACACCGCGACGAGCGATCTGGTCTCGGCCAACAACCTGCTCCAGTCGCTGTTCTACGACCCGCCGCCGGAAGACCTCGAGGGTATGGTGGCGCTGCCCAACGGCATCGTCGCAGGCTGGCGCGAGAACGAGATCTGGTTCAGTGAACCGTTCCTGCCGCACGCATGGCCGTCGCCTTACACCCTCGCAACCGAGTACCCCGTCATCGGCATGGGCGTCATCGGCCAGTCGCTCATCGTGTGCACCACGGGCTCGCCCTATGCCGTGTCCGGTGTGAACCCGGCCACCATGACAATGTCGCGCCTCGCGGTGAACGAGCCCTGCCTGTCGCGGGCGTCCATCGTCTCGACGCCGCAGGGTGTGGTCTATGCTTCCCCCAACGGCCTGGCCCTCGCGGTGCCCGGGGCCGTCAACATCGTGACGCGGAACCTCATCACGAAGGATCTGTGGCTCGACCCCGACGACTTCCTGTCGGTCCCGACGCTGCGCGCCGCGCTGCTGAACGGCAACTATTACACCTGGGGGTCTGTGCGGCCTGGCGCGTTCCAGACCGACGCCTTCCAGGTCGATGCGTTCGCACAGGAAGACTTCACCGGCGCCTATCACGGGGCCTACATCGACGTCTCCAACCCGCGCATCTCGTGGGTCAACCTGCGCTCCGAGACGCCGATCTACAACTGCTTCTCGGATCAGTGGACCGGCGAGGTCTTCACCATCAAAAACGACAAGGTCTACTGGCTGGACCTTGGGCGCAACCGCGCCCGCGAGAGCTTCGTCTGGCGCTCCAAGATCTTCGAGGCCCAGAACAAGCGCAGCTTCGAGGCGATGCGTATCTGGTTCAGCACCTTCCCCGACTCGCCGGATCTCAACCCCGTTCAGGTGGTGAGCCCCGCGACACTGGCGGACGACATGTACGGGATTGTCCGTATCTACGCCGACGGCATCCTCCGCTTCTCGCGTGAGTTGCGCAGCACCGGCGAGTTCATGCGCCTGCCGTCAGGCTTCAAGGCGCAGTTCTGGGAAGTCGAGATCGAGGCCCGGGTGAAGCTGACGTCGGTCGAGCTGGCGACGAGCGCGAAGGAGTTGGCCAATGCCTAAGTTCAGCGCCATCCCGGACTTCACCAACAACATCGACAGCATGGCGACGAGCCTGCGCGCCATGAAGGACGTCGTCGAGCAGCTTGCCGGCCTGCGCCAGGGGAGCTCTCTCGGCGCGCCGTCGATCTACATGCAGACGCTTGAGCCCAAGGAGACGACCCAGACGAAGTTCAAGAAGGGCGATCTCTGGGTCAGCGCCGACAACAGCTTCACGAACGCCGCGGAAGTTACCTCGATAGGTAACCTCTACTTCTGGAACGGCGCGATCTGGCGGCAGCTCACGTTCCAATCATGATCGAGTTCAACAACCACGAGCATGGATACCGTATCGCCCAGGCAGCCGGCTGCATCTTCAACCCGGCCGCCGACCAGGTCATTGCGCGCGTCGAGAACGGGGAACTGTGGGGCGGGAACATCCTCACAGGCTTCACCGGCGCCAGTATCCACATGCACACGGCGGGTTTCAAACCCGGTTGGGCCAATAGAGATTTCCTTTGGGTACTGTTTCATTACCCTTTTGTGCAGCTTGGATGCCGCACTGTATTCGGTCAAGTACCGGAGTCGAACACGAAAGCACTTGAAATTGACCTGAAACTTGGGTTTAAGATCGTAGCACGGATCGACGACGTCTTCCCCGACGGGGCTTGTCTTGTACTCTCGCTCGCCCGCGAAGACTGCCGGTGGCTTAACCTCAAACCTCGTGGCCTTGTGCCCGGATCGGAGATTTAGGACATGGGTGGTAAAAACGACGCCCCGCCGCCGCCTGATTACACGCCTGTCGCGCAGGCGAGCGAGAAGGCTGCCGAATACAGCTACAAGCTCGGCCGGGAACAGCTTGCCTGGGCCAAGTCGCAATACGCCAGTGACCAGCAGGTCATCGGTCGGGTGGTCGACGCCGCGCTGAAACGCCAAGGTATCAACGACGAAAACGCTGCGTCGGATCGCGAGCGGTACGAGGGGCTTTACCAGCCGCTCGAGAAACAGGCCGTCGACGAAGCGCAGAGCTATGCCTCGCCGGAGCGCGAGCGTTACGAGATGGGCAAGGCTGGCGCGACTGTCGCTCAGCAGTTCGACGCCCAGCGTAAGGCTGCCGCCCAGAGCCTCGAAGCCTTTGGCGTCGACCCCTCGAGCACGCGCTTCGCCGCTCTCGACGCTGGCTCGCATATCCAGCAGGCAGCAGCTCAGGCTGGCGCAGAGAACCAGGCGCGCGGTCAGACGGAGACCATGGGCCGGGCCATGCGCTCGGAAGCCATCAACGTCGGCCGGGGCTACCCCGGGCAGATCGCCGGCACCTACGGCACGGCGATGCAGTCGGGCGGTCAGGCCGCCAACGCAGCACTGGCGGGAACTGCCTCTGGCGCGGCGACCATGGGCACGACTACCCAGTATCAGGGTCTCGGCAACCAAGCTGTCGGCACCTGGGGCAACACGCTCAACATGGGCTACAGCAACCAGGTGCAGCAGTATCAGGCCAACCAGCAGTCCAGCTCGGGCCTGGGTTCGCTGTTGGGCGCTGGCCTGGGCCTCATCGGTTCCTTCGAGGAAGGCGGCTCGGTTGAGGCCGGTGACGTCGTCCCTGCGGAAGCATCGCCCTCGCGCGGAGCGGCCATCGACGATGTGCGCGCCAACATCGGTGGCGGAGGCGAGGCTCGCATCAACGTCGGCGAGTTCATCGTTCCAGAGGACGTCGTGAAGTGGAAGGGCGAGGAGTTCTTCCAGAAGCTCATCGGTACGTCCCGCAAGTCGCGCGAAGGCGCACCCGCCAAGCCTGAGTACGCTCTCGCCCCGGCGGCTCAACCGCGCTCGCGCAGCGCCGCAATTCCGGTGGGGTAAGTCATGAGCTTCGCGCAAGAGATGAAGGATTTCGTGGCCGGGTACTCGGCCGTCGCCGATATCGGCATGAAGAAGGACGCCGCTGAGCTCGACAAGAAAAAGGTCGAGGCCGACATCGCGTATCAGAACAGCAAGCTCGACCTGGATCGCCAGGAGCTGGCCCTGAAGGAACGCTCTGCGTCGACGCGCGCTGCCCTGGGCGGGGGCGGTGGCACGGTGAAGCCCTCGGAGCAGCGCGCCCAGGCCCGCTACGAGTGGGAGAAAGAGGACCGCGAGGCGAAGAAGAAAGAGCAGGACGCTGAGAATCTGGCTGACTCCTTGCCGGACGAAGGCGAGGACACCTACGCGCCTGTCGGTTCGTATGCCGATGGCGGCGTTGTCGGCACCCCGCTGGAGACTTCCCCGCGCCCGAAGGCTCGCCCATCGGCCATCCCGACTGAGGCACCCGCCGAAGCACCTGTCGCCAAGGAACCTGCAAAGGCGCCCGAGGCCCCGGTTACCTCGGAAGGTAACGCTGCCCCCGCTGGGCAGCCCGAAGCGGCACCTACCTCGATCTTCCTGGAGCCTTCCAAGGAGGCGCTGGGCGCTGTTGGCGAGTCGTTCCTGACTGATCTCAGCAAAAAGCGCTCTGCCATCGGTGAAGACGGCGGCGAGGACAAGCTGCCTCTCAGCGATTACGAGACCATCATGAAAACGGTGGACCCGGAGGGCAAGCTCCCCGAACACCTCAAAACCTCTGCGGCGCTGGGCGCTGCGTTCAAGGTCATCAAAGACCCGCAGAAGAAGATGAAGCTGGCAAAGGGTGTGCTGGGCTCCGCGATGGAACAGTCGCAGATCCTCGGCTCGCTGGTGCCTGACGCGCTGCGCAGCGGCAACGTCAACGAAGCCTGCCGTCTGTTCAACGACGCCTGCAACAAGTTCCCGACCGGCCATCAGGTGGTGGTGACCCCGATCGACCAGGGGTTTTCCTACAAGGTCAAGGACGAAGCGGGCAAGGTTGTCATGGACGGCAACCTGACGCCTGAGCAGCTCATGCAGATGTCGGGGCAAGTGGCCGACGGCTCGCTGTTCATTCGCGAGGTCTACAACTATTACAGCGCCAACAAGAAGACCGGCGGCAATTACACCGCCGCTCTCGATGGCGTGACCAAAGCCTACAACGCCGCGACTGTCGCGCTGGACGAATACAACACGCTCCAGGACTCCGATGCCACGGACGAGGAGAAGAAGGCGGCGTACACCAAGGCGTCCAAGGCCCGCGAGGCGCTCGCGCTCGCCGAGACCGATGCCCGCAAGCTGGGTCTCCAGGGTGCCAAGCCCCTGACTGATCGCCAGATCGCTTCCGACCTGCGCTCCGCGCGCCGGGTTGACTCTGCCCTTGGCGACCTGACACCGCCGCCCGGGATGGAACAGGAAGCTCCTGCTCCTGCTCCTGCTCCTGCTCCTGCTCCTGCTCCTGCTCCGGCTCCTGCTCCTGCTCCTGCACAGGGCGGGAAGCCTGCCCCGGCCGCAGTGCTGGAAAGCGCCAAGGCGGCGATTGCGAAGGGCGCGTCCCGCGAAGCGGTGATCAAGCGCCTCACTGACAACGGTTTTAGCACCGAGGGACTGTAATGACTGACGCTGCTCTGAACTTTGACGACCTGATCCCGTCCGAAGATCAGGGCAGCACGCCTTCTGCGGTCGCGCCGAACCGCCGGGACGCCTACATTTCTCAGCGCGCTCCGGTCATGTTCGACGACCTGATCCCGGCAGCAGAGGCAACCACTCCCGCCAGCCGCGACAGCAACGAGCAGCGCCCGCCGTCTCGGACCGACCGTTTCGCGAACGAGTCGTTTGGCGATCTGGCCAAGCGTCGTGGTCAGGAAGTCACGGGTGGTTTCGGCGAGGGCCGGGCCGGCACGCTGGAAGGTCTGGGTATCATGACCCAACGCTCTCTCGAGCGGGATTCTTCGCGCAGCGCGGCTATCCCCATGAAGGAGGAGCGGGACGCAACGATCTCTGATATCGAGTCGCGTCTCAAGGAACCGGATCTCGACCAGAAAACCCGGACGTTCCTTGAAGGGCGTCTCGCTGACTTGAAGGTAGGGTCTGAGCGGCTTGGCAGCGTCGCCAAGGGTGACGCGAGTTTTGCGCGTAAAGACTTCTTCGAGAAAGCCGCCGACACCCGCAAATGGTACGAGGACACTTTCGGCAAAGCCCCGGAAGACGACTCGCTTTACTCGAAGATTGCGACCGGTGCAGGCAGCGCCGCGCAGTTCCTTTTCGATTCCACGATTGCTGGCGGCGCGGCTGGCAAGTTCGGCGCCCTTGTGACTGGCGCGGCAGAAGGTGGCAGCCAGAACTCGGCATCGGTCTACAAGGATGCAATTCAGCACGGGGCAACCGAGGAGCAGGCTCTCCGCGCTGCCGGATCGGCGTTTGTCGTCGGTCTGGCAGAGGTTGTCCCTGTCGGCCGTGCCTTTGGCTGGCTGCCCCAGAACCTGCGCCCGAGTTTCTCCAGCAAGCTGTTCCAGAAGATTGGCGAAGTCGCCATGAACGCTGGCGAAGAAGCGGCCCAGGAAGCCTTCAACCAGATTGCCAACAACGCCATTGCGATTGGGAACGGCTACGATAAGGACCGATCTCTCACCGAGGGCGCTGGAGAGGCGGCACTGATCGGCAGCATCCTTGGCGGCGGCATGACGTCCGCTGCTGTTGCTGTCGGTGGACACGGTGAACCCGCTCCCATTCGTACGGAAGACACCAACCCGACGGTCAGCACCGGCGAGACTGCTCCCGACGTCGACACCGCTCTGAAAGGCGATGCGGTGGCTCAGGAGACGGATGCGGAGATTACCAAGCGCGCCATTTCGGAGAAAGAACAGTGGGACTCCACGATTTCTGCTATCGAGTCGCGACTCAAAGAACCTAACCTCGATCGGAAGACCCGCGCGCTTCTGGAACAGGAGCTTGCTGACTGGAAGGCAGGGGCTGAGAGCCTTGGCAATGTCATTGGTGACACGGCCGCCCCGGCTGCGACTCCCAAGAGCGCCATTCCGGCTGACCAGGCTGCTGCCCTGAACGGCAACGCGCCGGTTCAGGAGACGGCTGCCGAGATCACCAAGCGCATGATGGGCGCGCCTGCTGCCAAGCCTGCGGCCGAGGCTGCCCCGGTTACCCCGACAGGTAACCCGGCCCCCGCCGAAGCACCCGTCGCCGAAGCACCCGTAGAGCAACCCGCAGAGCCCGGCCCCGAAGCCACTGGCGACACCGCCACCACGATTCCCGAGACGCCCGAGACCATCGCATCACAGAACCAGTCGCTGCTCGATCCAAAGAGCCAGCGCGCTGCCGTGTTCATCCCGCGCGAGTCGATCGGTGATGGCAACATCGAACGCCCGACCGGACCGAATGTCCGCATGTTGCGACTGCCCGACGGGCGCGGCCTCCTGTTCTGGAACACGAAGAAGACGAACGGCCTAACCGCCAAAGACGCCATGGCGATGTACAATGACGGGCACCTGGGCCAGTTCCTTGGCCTTGGTCCGTTCACCAAAGCTGACGTCGCCCAGAGCGCGGCCGCGGGCAATCCCGAAGTGGCTGTCACCGAGCGCACGCCCGAGGGTGTCGAGGTCAAGAGCGCCGGCGGCACGACTGCGACCGCCCCGACCCAGGTGGCGGAACTCGAGGCTCTGAAGGATCAGGGCAACACGGTGCAGGTCGAAGACCCGGCCGCCGTCCTGAACGAGCGCCAGGGGGCCTTGGACGAACTCGACGCCATCCTGTCGGCCCAGGCAGAACGCGCTGCGGCACCTGCACAGCAAGCGACTGAACAAGTCGCAAACCCGACTGAACAAGTCGCTTCGCAGCCGAGCGCGGCAGCTCAGGCAATCACGGATCTGGATGCTGCCAAGGGGGCAGCTCCCGCAGCGCCCGCGCCTTCCGCCCAGGTCGGCACCGCTGCCAAATCGGCATCTGTCCGTGAGCAGGCCATCCGCGCGCTGGAGCCCCAGATCATCGAGATGGGTCAGACCGTCGACGCGGTTCTGGCCATGCCCGAGGCGCAGCAGCGCCGCGTGATCGAGAAGGCCAAGCTGGCGATGAAGCCTGCGGCCGCTCCTGCCCAGAAGCCCGCCAAGACTCAGAAGGCAGCCGCTACCTCGAAGACCAAGGCTGCACCGGTTACCGCGCCGGGTAACGTCTACGAGACCGCGCCCGATGGCGCGCTTATTCGTGTGGAGACCGATCCCGAGAGCGGGAAGAAGACCTACATCCGCACGACCAAAGAGATCGAAGAAGCCAACGGCCGCTGGAACGAGCAGGTCAAAGCGAACCTGTCCGGCGAGAACGAAGCTGCTGCCATAAAGTCCGAGACCCGCGCCGAGCAGCGCAAGGCGCTGCGTGAACAGATCGACGAGACTGACCGCTCCGGCGGTTACAAGAACGCTGTCGAAGAGACCGATGCCCTGATCAAGGCAAGCGGTAAGAGGCTGACCGACGATGAAAAGACCCAGCTTCGCAAGAACGCCGAGATCGCTGGCGACCTGATGCAGGAATATGCCCCCGGCGAGTTTGCCGAGGCGTCCACCAACAACGACAAGAAGGCGGTCCTCCAGCGTTTGACGTCTATCCTCGAGGCCGCCAAGGAGCGCGGTTTTGTCTGGGGCCGCAAGGGCGTAACCAAGCACAACGCCCGCGCCGTGGTCTGGCTCTACGATGTTCGGACCATGCACCGTAAGCTGACGGCTAACCTTTCCAAGGTGACCTACAGCGAGTTGAACGCCTTCCTGGCTGACGAAGTCGCTACCAAGAAGGGTGATGCCCGCAACATGAAGGACCGCCGGCTCGAGGCTGGCGCTGAACGGTCCAAGCCGAATGGCACTGGCGAGCTTGACGCTCTCGTTGCCGAACAGGCTGCCGACGATGTTTCGGCTGGCGAGGAGACAACCGACCCCTCCGCTCTGGCGGAACTGCATGAACGCACTGGTGGGACGACAGAAGACACTGACTCTGACCAGTCGGATGAACCGATGCAGGAGCGCACGGATGCACCGCGCGAGCGTCCTGTTGCTCAGCTCCCCGAAGGCGTTGGGTACACGGCAGGCAAGTCTGTTGCGAACGTGAAGGTCGAAAAGAAGGGCAAGCTGACTCCCAAGGAGATCGCAGCCCGCGCCGCCAAGGCGAAGGCCGAGCGCGAGGGTAAAGTTACCTCCAAGGTAACCGAGCCGTCCCGGCTGGCGGCCCGCGCTGACGCCCCCATGGAGCTGACCCAGTCCGAATGGGACGCCATCACCGACGAGTTTTCTCCAGACCCGGTGGACGACGCCCGCGCCGTTCTCGATGCCGGGGGGACGTATTACTACGACGACATCGTCGTTGATCAGGAACTTCGCGAAGTCATCATGGGCGAGCTGGGGACCGACACCCCCGAGCGGCACTTCGCTGTTGGCGAGTCGACGGTGGGCGCCGAGCTGTCCATGGCGAAGCACCCCGGGGTGGCAGAGGCTGTGCGGAACTCCGGCATTCTCCCGGAAAACCTGCGCAACCTGCAAGCAGACGCCCTTGTCACAGTGTTCGACAAGATCGCCGAGCATGTCAAAAACGTGAAGATTTACTGGCTGTCCGCCGAGGACATGGCACGGTTCGACCCCTACGCTCAGGCATACTACGTCCCCGGCGGCGACTACATCGTGGCACGGGAAGATCTTACCAAAGAGGCTGCCCGCCTGACGCACGTTATCCCGCACGAGGTGGCGCACGCTGCGTTCTATCACGCGCTGCGGGAAGACTCGAAGCTGGAAGCCCAGGTCACCGCCCTGTGGCGCATCGCCCGGAAGTGGGCGGTGAACCGCGGCACTGCTGACAACATGTACGGGCTCTCGAACATCGACGAGTTTGTCTCCGAGATGTTCACAAACCCCGAGTTCCAGGGCTTCCTGTCCAGCGTCAAACTTGGTGTTGGCGACCTTGTCATCTTGAAGGTGAAGGGCCTGACGGTTACCGAGCGCGGTAAGCTCCGCACGGCGCTGGACTGGCTGCGGCTGAAAGTGGCCGAGGTGTTCGGTGCGACAGGCACGACGGGCTTTGACGCCGCCATGCAGATCGGTGAGGCGCTGCTCGCTGCGTCCAAGGGTGCCCGCGCTTCCTATTACGCCAAGCATCCGAGCCGCGCTGCCCGGGTGCCTTCGCGCTTGGCGGCGCAAGACCCGATGGCTGTCAAACTCAAGGCCCATGGCCTGAACCCGCGCCAGGTGAAGGAAGTGCTGGACACCATCCGCAAGGACTTCGAGGGCAAGGCCACGGACGAACAGCTCGCGGCCATCGCCGAGGAGATCCTGCGCGTCACAGCGCCTGCCAAGGAAGCTGGGAAGGCGATCAATAAGGCGGCTAAGGCTGCCAAAGCAAGTGCCAAGGCCGGCGGCAAGGCGCTGAACGACAAGGTGGTCAAGGCCGCCGGCGAAGACTTCGTTCCCGGCCAGAAGCCCGGCCGCCCGTGGCTGCTCTGGGGCATGACCAACAGCCAGATCGCCCGCCTCGCCGAGCGCTGGTTCGGCGTCGAGAACAACCCGGTCCGCAAGCTGACAGAGATCATCGAGAACCGCCGCGTCACCAAGGCGCGCTACCTCAAGGATATGTCCCGCTCTGTCGCGGACATTGGTGCAGCGCAGGCGCGCCACTCCAAGAAGCAGATGGAGGAGTTCTTCTCGCTGGTGCACGACGTCACCATGGCAGGCGTGCATCCTGACGTTCCGCTGGACCACGAAAAGAACGCCCACCTGGGCAAGGACGCTCTTCGTGGAATGTGGAGCAAGGATCAGCATTCCAAGCTGGCGGCGCGCTTCGAGGCTCTGCCCGATGACCTGAAGGAGGTCTACGCCAAGACGCGCGACACCCTGACCGACGCACAGAACCGCATGGCCCACGGCTTGATGCGGAACATCCTGAACGCGGCCGGACACACCGATGCAGCGATGATCAAGCGCTTCCACGAGGACAGCGCCACCGAGCAGGATTACGCCACTGTGGGCGAGGAGCTGGCGCACCATCTGAAAAACGCCACCGAGCTCAAGAAGATCAAGGGGCCGTACTTCAATCTGGCTCGCCGTGGCGACTGGGTTGTTCGCGGCACCTACAAGATTACCGCGCCAGGTAACGCCAAGACCATCGAGCCCAACGTGTTCGAGTTCGCAACACGCAAGGAAGCCATCGCCTGGGCCAAGACGCAGGAGCTCAAAGCCGACATCAAGTCGATCTGGATCGACAAGAACACCGGCAAGACCTACTTCGAGGACGAGGAAGGTCAGGTGAAAGTGTCGCCCAAGGACACGGACGCCAAGAACGTGTTCCGCGTGACGGTGCAGAACCAGCACGTTGAGTTCGTCAACAGCCGCAAGGAGGCCGAACGCCTGACCGAAGATCTGCGTAAAGAGGGTATGGAGGTCAAGGACGCCGAGCCGAAGAAGTGGGAGCGCGATGCTCAGAACGCCGAGATGCTCTCGGATCAGTTCCGCTCGCTCATGTCGACCCTGGACAAGCGTGGCACCACGGCATCCCTGACCCCCGAGCAGAAGGGCGAGCTCAAGGGCATGATGAACGAGGTCAGCCTGCGCTTCCTCGGGTCCACCCGCATCCAGTCGTCGCGCCTGCCGCGCCGCTATGTGGAGGGCGCGTCGATAGACCTGCTGCACAACACCTATGACTATGTGACCGAGACGGCCGGCTACCTCGCCAAGCTCGACACGGAGCCGAAGGTGGAAGCCGCCATGAAGGAGCTCGAGGACCGCACGGCTGCCCTGTCCGATCAGGGCAAGGGCTACGGCACGGGCGCGCGGGAAATCTCCAACGAGATCAGCAAGCGGGTTCTGGACCCCCACTATGGCGAGATGGAAGGGGCAGTCGCTGGCGCGGTCAAGCGCCTGACCACGGCATCCTTCATCGACAACCTGGCATCGGTCGGCTACTCGGTCGTCAACGCGCTGGGCGTGGCGACCATGTCCATGCCGCACCTGTCTGGCGACTTCAACCCGGCCACGGCAGCGCACCAGCTCATCCGGGCCTACCACGACGTCGGCTCGGTTCGCACCGTGGCATCGGGGACGGCGGACACGGTCAAGGCTCTGGGCAATGTGACGGCGACCGGCGAGAACTATCTCTCGGACGTCATGGCTCGCATCAAGGAGCCGCGCGAGCGTGCCATGATGCAGGAGCTCTCGGACATTGGCCTGATCGACAGCGAAGGCGGGCTCGATGTGGAGCGCATGGTCGGCGAGAAGGACGGGCTGATGCAGCTCGTCGACGTCCCGCTGGACTATGCCCAGAACGTCGTGCGCGCCATGCCGCAAGCGATCGAGACCATCAACCGGACAGTGACCGCGCTGGCGGCCTACCGCATGATGTTCGCCAAGACCAAGGATCACGCCAAGTCGGTGCGCTATGCCGCCGACAGCGTGGACATGACGCAGGGCAACTATTCCGCGTCCAACGCCTCACCCATGTTCAACAGCATGATCGGCCGGGTGGTGCTTCAGTTCAAGAAGTACAGCCAGATGGTGATCTACCTGCTGGCCCGCAACACGCGCCGCGCCTTCAAGGGTCAAGGGGCGGCCGAGAAGGCGCGCGGGATTGCCACCATCGCCTATGTCGTGGCTGGCCAACAGATCATGGCGGGCACGCTGGGTCTGCCGCTGGAACCGCTCAAGCTCGCCATCATGGCGGCGCACGGCCTCGGGCTTGACGAGGACGACTGGGAGGACTTCCAGAAGAAGGTCGAGGAGTTCTACGCCTGGCTGACCGGCAGCGAGAAGGCGGCCGAGGTGCTTACCTACGGGGTAACCCGTGGCCTGCCCGGCGGCTGGGACTTCGACCTGAACAGCCGCATCGGCATGGACAACCTGCTGACGTTCGGCGAGCCGCGCTCCGCCAAGGAGCAGGACGAGAAGGCATGGCTGTTCAACCTGCTGACCGGCGCACCGGGCGGCACGGCTTACGACATGGCATCGGGGCTGCGCTCGGTGGTGCAGGGCGACTATGCCAAGGGTCTGCCGAAGCTGATCCCGCTCAAGACCGTGGCCGACGCCATCAAGGCGAAGAACGACGCCCAGACGGTGCCGGAGGCTGTGCTCAAGACCATGGGCCTGAACCCGGGCCGCATGGCACGCGAAGGCGCTGACAACCGCCGTGAGGCTGGCGAGGCCGCTGAGAAGAAGGACAAGCGCAACAAGCTGATCACCGGCTATATCGACTCCACTTCGATGGCAGACATCACCAAGATGAAAAGCCGCATCCGCGAGTACAACAACGCGCTGCCGAAAGACAGCCGGGACCGGATCAGCCTGAAGTGGGTAGAAGAACTGCGTCGTAAAGAGTACAAGAAGAAACAGTAACCTGGAGGGGTAACATGGCCGAAAAAGGCGAGAAGCGCGATCCGAGCTCGCACCGGACCCCGGGGCAGATCAAGCGCATGAACGACACCTATGACTCGCGCCCTGAAAAGATCAAAGGCCGGGCGATGCGCAACGCCGCCCGGGCCCAGCTCGCCAAAGAAGGTTTGGTGAAAAAGGGTGATGGCAAGGACGTCGACCACAAGAAGCCCGTCCGTGCCGGCGGCACCAATGCACGCTCGAATCTGCGTGTCGTGCCTCAGAGCGTCAACCGCGCCTGGCGGTCGAAGGGGTAACCTTGCGAGGTTACTGGAGCTTCCACGACGCTAGGCCGCGCAGCTCGATCTCATTGCGCAGAATCATGATGCTCCGGGGGTGGGTGAAAAACGCCCGCGCCCGGGTCTTCACCACGCGGTGAAGCGCCAACAGGTGGTGGTCTGGCATGTTGCGAAGCAGTTCAACCACGAGACTTCTCCTTCTCCAATCTGCGCAGCGCCCGCTCGATGGCGGCCGGACTGCATGACCAAGCGACCTTTTTCTTCTCGGCCGCCATCTGTGCGAGCACAGCGGGGGATCGTTTCGAGAAGACCGGGGCCGCATACCGGTGGGCATATTTCGGCAGCACGACGTCGAACTTCTTGCAGGCCGACAGGATCGTCGTGTGGTGACGCCCCAGGAAAGTGCCGGCCTGCGATGGTGACATGCCCATGTCTTTGCAATAGACGAGCTGCTCGCGGGTGATAAACGGCCTGGGTTTCACTTCGACACCTCCACCTTACGCAGCGCCCGGTTGATGGCTTCCGGGCTGGCGGAGAAAACAGCCGTCCGGTTTTCGCTGGGGGGCGTGCCCCGTGGCGACACGTTCAGCGGCGAGTATTTGCTCATCGGCAGGGCAATACCGAACCGATTGGCGGCGCCACTGATAGAGGACGGGTGTGTGCCGTAGTGTCGCGCCGTCTGGGAAATGCTCCAGCCTTTAGCGAACGCTGCCTCGATCATATCGCGGGTAATCTTCAAACGCTTCTGCATCTCGTTTTATTCTCTCAACTTCTTTTCTGTTCTGCTCCATCATGTAATGGATCAGTTCGAGTTGCTCTAGGGTGACCCAATATCGTGGGCACCGGACATAGCCCGCTTGGCGCAGCGCCTGTGCGCCCTCGCCATCACCGGACCCCCTGCTCATATGGCCTCGGGCCGGCGCTTGGGGATCGGCGACGTTGTGATGATGCTGGTCTTGCTGCACTGCACCGAGTCGATCTCGTACCCGTATTCATCGGCGAGGGCCTCCACCACGGGCATGGCATCACTGCACGCTCGCGCCGATAGATAGGGCCGCTCATAGGTCGAGCCATCAATGAACGTGACAATGAGAATCGTCATGAAGGTTGTCATATGGGATCATCCGATGTTGCAGTGGGTGGACCTGGATCGAAAAACCGCGCCAGGCTTGGGGGCTTAATGACGGGGCGGGTCAGCGGGTCGCGCTCGCGGATCACGACGCGGGGTGCGTCATCGTCCCAGGGAGCGGCCACCAGATTGACAGTGACCCTTGGCAGGTTGCCGTCGATCGAACAGGCTGTGTTCTGGTTGGTGACAAGGAAGGGTTTCTTTCTCATTGGCGAGTCCTTTGACCCAGCGCCGGACGTCGGCCGTCCAGTTAAGGAATGCCCGGTGATCACTGGAGCTGCTTGGGAAGAAGAAAGCTCGGCTCTTACCTTGGGAGGTAAGAACCAGTTTGAAGTGGGTCCGGCCGGTGACCTCGAGGGACACCAGTTCGGCACCGGCTGCTGCGGCAGCATCTAAGTAGGGCTGAGTGGCTTTGCGTTTCATTCAATGAAAGCCGCCAGCTTAGGATGGTTCATGTCCAGCTCGAGCAGGTATTCCATGGCGCAGGCCATGTCGGTGCCGGAGCCCAGCTTGCCGTTCACCACCTTGACGCCAAACTCGTCAGAGAGGCGCTTGACGAAGGTGTGGCGGGAGTAATTCCGCTCGCCCATCCAGCGCGTCAGGAAGGTCGAGCTGATGCGGATCATGCGGTCGTCGCGCCCGATCTGCACGGTGATCTCGCCCAGCTTGGTGACGTCGTTGAGGATCTGAACGGCAGCCTTGGAGGGCTTGCCCTTCGACACCCAGATCCGGCTGGTGATGAGGGTGTTGCGCGAGCGCGTGCTGTTCAGGAACTCGGCCAGGATGGTGGAGACCGTCATGTCGTTGTTCAGGTCGGAGGGCGACTTCTCGACCTCGCCACGCATCTTCTCGAGCACCTCGAGCATGAACTGCTTGAGCAGCGGGACGTTGATATTGGTCAACGACAGCTCGTTGGAATACATCGCGCCCTTGATCACCACCGCCATGGTGGCGATCCACATGCGTTCTTCCTGCTTGACGCCGACCTCGGTGTAGAGCTCGTCCTGGAGCTGCGCCACCTCTGCCTCGACGCGGGCGAAATTGGCCCCGAGGAACTTCGCATAGGTCAGGCCGGCATAGCCGTAATTCTCGTCCAGCTTGCCCAGAAGGCGCTGCACGACACCCAGGTCGTGGGTTACCTGCGCAGGTTTCGGGACGACATACTCGAACAGGCGGTGAAGCCCTGCCGTGGTGGAGCCCACAGCGCGGGCCATGCCGTCGATGAGCGTGTCGTTGGATGCCGACACCATCATGGTCTGCCATGTGCCAGACGTCTTGAGCGTGGCGTCGGAGCTCAGGCGGGTCTTTTCACGGCCGCCGGTCAGGTTGAAGACGACAGAGCAGAAGCGCTTGATCTGTTCCTCGCTCTTGATCTCGTCCCAGTACATGGGCAGCGAGCGGAGCTGACCCATCTTGTTGAGCACCGAGTTGGCCGTATCGTCGAGCCCCTGCATGGCCAGCACCGGGCTTGCCCAGACGCTCTGCGAGACCTTCATGGCGGTCGTCTTACCGATGCCGGACTCAGGGCTGTAGGCGTTGAGGATCAAGCCGCCAAAGCCCGTGAACTTCACCAGCGGCGCGGCGAAGGCCACAGCCAGCATCGCATCAAGGCCCGGGCGCTGCTGTTCGTAGACCACCTTGGCAGCCTCGCGCCACGGCTCGACGGAGCCCTTGGGGGTGTATTGATACTGGAGCACAGCGTTGGGGTTGGCGGCGGGGCGGTCGCCATCGGGGGTCCAGACCCTACCTGCGTAGGTAAAGCCTTCGACCTTGCCATCCACCATCGACCAGCCAAACGGGGCGGCGCTGATGACGCTCTCTTTCTGCGATTGAAGTTTTTGTAGCCAGCTCACGAAGAACTCCCTCAATGCTTTGTACTGTTTCTCGCCAAGGAAGAAGCCCTTGGCGCCCAGATATTTATTGATCCCCTCCTTGGAGAAAATTACCTCGGTAGGTATCTCGACCGTGGTCTTCTTCCCGGTTTCTGTCCGGGTGACGAAATGGAAGGTCCAGGGGTTGTTGCTGAGCCAGCCCTGAAGGAACGGGTAATGGCACAACTGGACCGTGGTCATTGCGCCCTCCTCGTTCACCTGCCGATAGGCCACGGTGCCATCGCCCAAGCGGACATAGCGGTCAGGCAGCGACAGGTCCGGCGCGTCGTCGTTGGCGGCCTGGTTGACGAAGCTGAAGGGCGTCTTCAGGTGGGTGAGAAGCGGGCAGGTCTCACAGTCCTTGCAGCCGTATGATGCGATCTTGTCGCAGTGCGGCCAGCCCAGATCTCGCGTCTTCTGGCGACTGGCGGCGCGGTCATACAGAGCGTCGGTGTCGCCCGGGGTGTAACCCGGGTGCTGGTTCGACATCTGGTGGAAGACCTCGCGACCGTCCTCCAGGAACCCACACACCGTTGCCGCCATGAACCAGAGCGGCTGCGGCGTGTCCTTGCCCCCGGTGCCCAACTGGCGCGCCACGAAGCCACAGGTCTTGGCGACGTCCTCCGCCTTGAACAGCGTGCTCTTGACCTCGAGGTTAGCACCGAGCTCGTCGTTCACTGCCATGGATGCCGGAGCCTTGGGCGGGAGCCCGTTCTCGAAGGGGCCCGCGGTGACGTACTTGCCCAGCACCGCACGCATCTCGTCGATGGAGACTTCATGCCCGATCGACATGAGCGTTACCTCGCGAGGTACATCGGTCTTGCGGTTGAAGGTCTCGGGGACGCGCAGGATACGGGCGCTGTCCACCGTGCACTGGGTGTCGGCGATCAGGCCGTGCGCTCGAACTGCGGCCGACATGGCGTTGGCGAGCACCTGCCACTCAGCAGCGGGCAGGGACTGATCCAGCGCCCAGTGGGCATGGAAGCCGCCAGAGCCGGAGCCGACACAGGCTGACGGCAAGGGCAGGCCAGTGCCCTTGATGAACTCCTTGAGGGCGTTCAGTGCTGCCTTGGTGTCGGGGTAGGCACCCTCTTTGACGTCGACGTCGATGAACAACGATCTGATGGCGACGACGTCGTCCGCCAGTCGAAGGGCCTTTTTGTAGGTGTTCCCCTTGGCGGAGGTCTTGTCTTCGGCCTTGGCCTGGAGCGACATGCAGACATAAATGTCCTTGTCGCCCATCTTGTTGGCCCAGGCGATGTTCTTGATGGCCTCGTCTACGTTCACGCAGGCACGGCCGTCCCAGAACCGGCGACCTTCACTGCTAAGACCCGACCAATGAATGTTGATATAGGCGACCTTCCCCTCGGGGATCGGCGGCAAAACACGTTCAAGGAATTGGCGCGCGTGTTCGAGCACGGCGTTCTCCGTTCGCAGAGGGTGAAGGGGGCCGGTAACCCGGCCCCCCGTTGCGCTTAGAGGATGGAGTCCAGCATCGCGTCGAAGGATGCCGGGGTGTTACCGGCAGGGGTAACTTCGCCGGTCTCGGGGTCGATCTCGTCGTCCTCGTCCTCGTCCTCGTCAGCCAGGGCCGCCAGGCGAGCGGCTTCCTCTGCGGCCTTCTTGGCAGCTTCGGCGGCCAGGCGCTTCTTCTCCTTGGCGGCCGCCTTCTTGGCCTCGGCTTCGACATCAATCGTCGGGGCAGCGGTCGCAGCCGGTGAGGCCACAGTGGTCGTCTCCGGCACCGGGGCAGATGTCGAGGTCGTATCCTCGGCAGCATCTTGCTCGAAAGGGCTTGCCGCGACCTGCTTCTTTGCCTCGCCAGCAGCGCCGGCACCAACGCTCATGGCGGTCTCGGCCAGCACCGTGCCCACGCGCTTGTCGTCACGCAGCAGCATGACCTTGGCGGCTTCCGCATCGGTCAGTGGACGCACAGCGCTGAACACGAACTTCGGATAGGCTTCCTTCGGCTCGAAGGCGATGCGGGTGACGGCCGCATAGTAGGGGTACTGGTAGGACGACAGCAGGTCGCCATACGCCTTGAGGTCTTTCAGCGAGGCTGCCGGCACGCGCAGCAGCATCGGACCGCCGAACAGATCGTTGTCCATATCCTCGGCAGGGATCACAGCTACCCGGCGGGAGTCCGCGCACTGCTTGCCCTGCTTACCTGCATCGGTAACACGCGAGCCCCAGGCGTTCATCGGGCAGTCAGCACAGGTGGCGTTGCACTTCGCCTGCACACTGGCGTCGGGCTTGATGCCGTCGGCCGACCAGCAGTCCGGCGCAGCGTTGGAGCCTTCCACATAGCCGCTCTTGTAGAAGATCTTCGAGATGGCCGCAGACGCCTTGACCAGCACCACCTCGATCGAGTTGCGCGGGCCGTCGCCGTCTTCGCGCATCAGCGCCTTGTCTTCGCCGCCAAAGCGGATCGACCAGACTTTGCCCTTATAGCCGACGATGCCATAAGAGGAGTTGACGCCAGCGCCCAGTTCGTCGTTCGCGCCAGCCTTGTTGCCGCCGAACACGGACGAGACTGCGCCGAAGCCTTTCGGCAGAGAGAGTTCAGTACCCATGGTTACCTCCTGGGGTTAGTCGTTGAGGGTCCGCACAACAGCGATGAAGAGATGATCCTTCACGCGCTGCTCGAGCGGCAGTTGATCGTATGCCACCATGCAGGGGTGCTGCTTGGTGGCCGGGTCTTTCTTCGGGCCGTAGGTCCAGCCCTCGGCTTCCTTGTGGGCGAGCCAGCCCTTGTGGCTGTCCTCGGGGGTGCCACCCGGGTTGGCGATCACAGCCTTGACGCCCATGACGGCGCTGTCGCGCTGCCACTGTTCGGCTTCTTCCCAGGAGACCTGGGAGGTGTCACCGATGGCGGCGCAGTAGGCGCGGTTCACTTCGTGGCAGATGCGGGCGATCCATTCTTCGATAGGGATCATCACTTGTCCTCCGCGTTCAGATCACGCTTCATGGCGTAACCTTCGAGCTGCCAGATCTTGCCGAAGGCAGCTTCGTAAGCGACCTTCCGACCGATCTCGGCGTCATAGTTGGTCGGATCGATCACATTGCTCTCGCCCGTGACCATCGCTCCATTGGTCAGGGTCAGGACGCAGACGGTCAGCGTCTTGTGAGTCAGGTAGTCAGC
>JACCDQ011724151.1_pt1 | contig 31731 bp, 29 predicted proteins | sample 7446031 | NCBI WGS metagenome assembly JACCDQ01 (sample SAMN15323442, study PRJNA562643) | freshwater metagenome | isolation source: river surface water | place: USA:Blue River Watershed | collected 2017-08-17 | reverse complement strand
CGATCAAAGCGGCAGTTAATATCGACGGAGTTCCGAAGCCGAAGTAAATAACCAATAGTGGTGCAACTGCGATTATTGGAACTGTTTGAAAAAACAATGTCATGGGCATTAAGAAATTCTGTAGCACCGAAAATTGTTTCGCTAAAAGAGCTAAAGCAAAAGCAAATAGGCTAGCTAATACATAAGCGACAATAGCCAACCACAGTGTTTTAGCAAAAGGTTCTAAAATAATTTCTGGTTGTCGAAAAAACAGTTCTAAAATCTGCGTAGGTTTTGGTACTAGAGATGCTGAAACCACGTCAAACTGTACTAAGTACTCAATGAATCCAAATAAAAATAGATAAAAGAATGCAGCAGATTTTAAAATTTTCAAATCGCAGCCTCTTTTTCAAAAGCTTGGGAAATCTCTTGAACCTTCAGTTGGTATTCACGATCATATCTCGAAGAAAATTTTTTTAGATTTTCTTGATCATAAGAAATCGCCGACGAATCTGATGAATCTTTGGATGAAAAAATCAAAATTCGATCCCCGAGGTAGGCAGCTTCATAAAACGAATGTGTCACAAATAAAACAGTCATTCTGAGTTTTTTTTGGATCGCTAATAATTCATCTTGAAGCTTAAGGCGGGTAGGTTCATCGAGAGATGAAAAGGGTTCATCCATGAAAAGAATTTCTGGTTTGGTTATCAGTGCGCGAGCAATTGATACACGCATCCTTTGCCCCCCGGATAACTGTGACGGGTATTTAGAAAGACAGTCCTCAATCTTTAAGAGCTTTACAATCTCAGAAAAATATTCGACATCATGTGTGTTATTCGCAAGCTCAAGAGGTAACATAATATTTTTTTTACAAGTTAACCATGGTAACAAGTTAGCTTCTTGAAAAACAAAAGATTCAGTCTTTGATTCATGAAGAAAAGAATTAGACTTTACCGGAATAAGACCGGCAAAAATTCTTAATAATGTCGATTTTCCACAACCGGACTGTCCCAAAAGGATAGTTATTTTTTCAGGAGCAATCTTTAAATTCAAGTTTCGAAATAAAGGGTGCTCTTGCTGATTTTTGAATGAAAAGTGAAGGTTTTTTATTTCCATCCGTAGTTGAAACTTACACTGATTCGAGGTTGTTTAGCCGTGTGCAGAGGAACTTCATGTTTAAGCCAGCTTTCAAATAAAATGAGATCTCCAGATTGGGGTTGAATCTCAAAAAATCTTTGATTTCTTGGTTGAGCTTTTTCTTTGATCATTGGGGCATTCATGAAAAAACCAAGACGAGGGTCTTCAAATTTTATAGCACTAGCCTTTGGCGGAATATCGACATAAAAAGTACCGCTTATGACAGAATGAGGGTGGATATGAGCCGAATGAATTGTATTTGTCTTCATTACGTTGACCCAAAAAGTATCCATCTGCAAAGCTTTAATTGAAATATCATATTCTAACTTCCTTAAATAAGCCTCGACATGGGCATCAATTTTCTTTTGTAAGCGCTCGAAAGTCGAAGACATTTTATGCATCTGGTCCCACGATCCGTAAGATGTGTAACCATTACGATAATTTTGCTTCGACCATCTAAGTCCGGCGTTATCAGCCGTCATGATTTGTTGAATTTCAAGTTTTAGGTCTTCTAGATTAAAGGCCATTTTCTTTTGATAAACCAAAGTAGTAAACAGTTGATACATATCCGTTAGCCTACAAATTCGCTTCTGAATTGTCACTTACTGTTTAGGCATTGTACATGGTCTCATCCTGAGACACCGGTTATTCGTTTGAATTGTTTAAAGACTGTGGACTTTGGCCTTGGCCTTGCTTCGAAAGGGGAGTGAAGAACTGAATTTCGAGGAGACGGGTATGAAAAAGTTCATATTAACAATCGCAATTTTGTTACCATTAGCTTCTTTAGCTAAGGTCGGTGACTTTAATAGCCTTATTAACGAAAATGCGAAAGCTCAGACGGAGCTGCATCAAAATCTTAAACAAGACTTAGATACGACTCGAATAGCATATAAGCAAGAGCCACAGCAAAAATACATTGTTGATAATGAATCAAAGACGATCAATGTCCCCACTTCAAAATCACTTTTGACTTTTAAAAAAGAGAAAAAGTACTACCGCGCTTCTGAAGTGCAAAAACAAAAAAGACTTGCAGAAGAGCTCAGTGAGGCCGAATAATAGAAGAGTGAAACAATCGCTCTTCTATTTTCTTTTTCTATTCGTTTCTTCGACATCTTTTGCTCAAAAAAAAATGAATTTTTTCGTACCGATGATCTCGATTAAGATGTCTTTATCAGGAGACATGAGTAATTCTTATCAATTCAGCGGCCCCATTGGATCTTCGATTAAAGGGGAGCCAGAAAAAACCGACGGCAGTTGCGAAAACAGCAGCATTTTCAATCAAGTCATACATCGCTTTAAAAAAACTTTACAAATTTGGATGACCTTAAAGTGCAATGTTGCAGGACAAACCTTCACCTACAAGCCTGATCGATTTTTTATTGATTTGCAGAAAACAGATCAGAAAATCATTTTGCCCGCGCTTTCTGAAACATTTAAAAAAATAGAAATTCAGTTGAGCGAAATTCAAATTAAAGACTCTACGAAGATTAAAAAATAAAAATTTTTGAATCATTCTGATCGGCATCTTGGCGGCTAATGGGATACCAAGTTACAGCAAAAGAACGAGTACCCTCGTTAGGCAACACACTTATCAAGCTTAGGCGGCTTCATATGAAGCCATGTTGACTCATCAAGGTTCGACTGCATCAAGCTTAATCAGTGTTACGCATTCTCTCATTTTAGAAGTCTGTACTGGTTGGTGGCGGGTTCAATCCATGTAGCCATCTGACCCAAACAACTAGTTATATCTGAAAAACTAAGCACTTCTTTTTTCATTCACAACTTCTTACGTGCAGCAGGGCGTTAGTTCGTTTAAAATTTGCTACTCTTTTCGCATAAATCTGACAAAACTTTAAATCACAAATTTGAGTTGAACGGGTGAATTTATAAACCCTAAAGGAGTTGTTATGGCTATGGGACCATTCGAAATGATTTCTAAACACGGTGAACACGAACAAGTTGTTTTCTGTCATGATAAAGATATTGGATTAAAAGCGATCATTGCCATCCATAATACAGCTTTAGGTCCGGCTCTTGGCGGCACTCGTATGTGGAATTATAAAAACGAAGAAGACGCCTTAACTGATGTTCTACGTCTATCAAAGGGGATGTCTTATAAGGCCTCTGCAGCCGGTCTCAATTTAGGTGGCGGCAAGGCCGTCATTATCGGCGATCCAAAAACACAAAAAACAGAAGCACTTTTTCGAGCTTTTGGTCAATTCGTGAATTCTTTAAACGGCCGTTATATCACAGCAGAAGATGTTGGTACCAGCGTCAAAGACATGGAGCACATCTACATGGAAACCCCTTGGGTGACTGGTATTCCGAAAACTTTTGGCGGATCGGGTGATCCGTCTCCATATACTGCGCACGGTGTTTTGATGGGAATCAAAGCCTCTGCTCATGAAAAACTTGGCACCGACTCTTTAAAAGGAATGCGCGTTGCCGTTCAAGGTTTAGGAAATGTGGGCTCGAATCTAGTTAAATACTTAATCGAAGAGGGGGCTAAAGTAATCGTTGCCGACATTGATCCTGCACGTGTTAAGCTTCATCACGATCAATTCGGAGTTGAAGCCGTTTCTCCAGAACAAATTTTATTTGTTGATTGCGACATCCAAGCTCCATGCGCCATGGGCGCAATCATCAACGATCAAACGATTTCGAAATTGAAGTGTAAAATTATTTCAGGCGGAGCCAATAATCAGTTAGCAGAAGCACGCCACGGCGACCAGCTTCGCGAATTGGGTATCTTGTATGCTCCTGATTATGTCGTCAATGCCGGTGGATTGATGAATGTATTTGTTGAGCTAGAAGGTTACTCTCCGGAGTTGGCCTTTGATAAAACAAAAAAGGTTTACGACAACGTGAAGAAGGTTTTCGAAATTGCAAAACGCGATAATATCGGAACCCACACAGCGGCTGATCGTTTAGCTGAAGAAAGAATGGCGACCATAGGACGCCTTAAGCAGCGTCACCCAGGAAAATCAAATCGTTCATTCACAACTTTAAAAGAAGTATTTAATCGTTAGTCCCGAAAAAAATTTCAGAAAGGAAATTGATAAAATGGATTTTATGGCAGCGCTTGAGAAAAATTGGAAACTAATAGCAGGGATTTTTGTTGCTTTTGTTGTGGGCGGGATAGTCATCGCAGTTATCTCATCTCGAGGAATGAAAAAAGAACAACAAGCTCAGGAAAGTTATTTTAAAGCTGAAAAGAAATATCTTGAAATCAAAGGAAAAGCTACTGCCGCAACTGCAGATGCAGGTAAAAAAACTGAAGACTTCAAAACTGTTAAAGTTGAATTCGAAAACGTTATGTCTACATACCCAGGGTCAAAAGCAGCGCAGATGTCTGCGGTTTACCTTTCTGATATTTTAATATCTGAAAATAACAAAGACCAAGCCTTGTCGACGCTACAAAAAGCAGAAAATAATGACTCAGGCTTAATAAACACCCTAGTTCAACAACAGATTGGATCTTTATTGGCTGATCAAAACAAGTGCGCAGACGCATTGACTGTTTGGCAAAAAATCATCGATCGCAAGCAAGCACAATTTTTACACAATGCTACTCGTTTGCAGCAAGCTTTGTGTTACCAAAAGTTGAATGACTCAAAAAAAGCTGAAGAAATTTTAACAAATCTAGCCAATCAAAAAACTGATTTAAACAATATGGATTCAACCGCAAAAGAGGCTGAAAAGTATTTGCGTTTGATTCAATACAAAAAAGCCAGCGGGACGTAAAATTGAACAAAGCAGCTAAGTTTACTTTAATTCTGGCCTTATTGACTTTAAGTGCATGTGCTTCTTCTCTTACTCAAGAGAAAGAAAATCCACTTGCAAACATAGAACTGACTTCATTTTGGGTTCAAGAAACCTTAGCAAAACCCAATATTGGATTTCGTAAAGTGAACAGGATGTCGCCGGTTTTATACAAAGATCAAATTATTGTCGGAAATGCAATTGAGGGTTTAGTTGCCTATCGAGTTGAAGATCATGTGGTTGTCTGGAGACTCCCAATTCCGTATGGAGTAGAAGCAAACGCCACACTTATCAACGACCGACTTTTTATTGGTTCAAATAACGGACGCGTTTATTCTATTAATTTAATCAATGGTCAAATCGTTTGGAGCTTCGATACAAAATCAGAAGTGGTGGCCGAACCGTTGCTGAATGACGGAGTCGTTTATTTCATTTCTGGAAGTCAGGCTGTTTTTGCTGTCGACGCGGTGACGGGTAAGCAATTGTGGACTTACAACCGTCAAGACACTTCAAGCACTATGACGATTCGAGGCGGCTCAAAGCCGACAATCTCAAATGGCATTCTTTACGTGGGCTTTAGCGATGGCTCTTTGGTTTCTCTTAACGCAAAAACAGGAACCCAACAGTGGGAAATTACTTTAAATCGCAATACAAGATTCAAAGACATCGATTCTAGCCCATTGATCGACGGTGATGCATTGTACATTAATAGTTATGATGATCAGATTTATTGTCTTTCTAAAAACAAGGGTGAAATTTTATGGAAGTCTCCACACGGTGGCTCTACAACACCAATGCTTTTAGGAGACAATTTAATTACAACCTCCTCGAAAGGTGAAATCCTGTCATTGTCTAAAAAAGATGGCTCTTTGGTTTGGAAAAAGAAAACAACACAAGGAATATACATCGATCCAACATCTTACAAGGGCCTTATTGTTGCGGCCGAAAGCCAAGGAAAGATCAGCATTTTAGATCATCTGTCGGGTGAAACTAAAGCCTCTTTCGAGCCCGGACGCGGAGTTTTTTCTAAACCCTCAGTGGTTGCTTCTAAGAATTTAATCTATTTCATTTCTGGAGAAGGAAATGTTTATGGACTCAAAGTTAAGAAGAAAAAAAATGCTTCCCTATACTATTTAAGATAGTGAGAATTTGAAATGAAACATCTAAAAAAAGTTTTTCCGATTTTTTGTCTTATCTTTTCACTTTTAACAACTTCAGGCTGCAATCATAAACCGTGTAAAATTGAAGAAAGAGCAGATAAAGTTATGACTGGAAATGAAAAACCTTCTTCAAGCGCTAAAGATCTTTCTCAAAGAGTTTATGTATATAAAGCCGACGGATCACTTCAATGTGGACAAGGCAAAAAAATTGAACTTAATGAAATGAAAAAACAATTGGATTCAATCGAAGTTTTTTCGGCCGACAATAAGCACGATGGCTTGATGCGCGTTCAAATGTGTGGGCAACCAACTGGTAACTGTAATGTCTATGAAGTCAAAGCTTCGGACCTAGATCTGGCGATTAAACTTGGCTTCAAAAAATGGGTTCGCGATTAAATATTTAATTATCGTATTCGTTCTTAAAGTTTATAAAATCGACGATGTCTTAGACAAAGCGTTTCAAAACAAACCGTCATAGTTATCGACATGAAATTTTTGAAGACAACATCTTCATAAACATATGAAAAAACACAGTAATTTTATAGACCCTGTCGAAATGCTATCCAATTGAATTACAGCGTCTAAACTTTATCTGGATTTAAGTTCGATTTAAGCATTAGCTTCGCTGGAACATGTATTGCTTTATCAGTTGTGCAAGGGGAGAAAAGCAATATGGAAAAACTCATCTATGAATCAAAACCTTACCTTTACGGAATGATCGCTGTATTCGCAATGTACTACGGTAAAGGTTCAATATTGTTAACTGGATCAGGCGTGTTCATGGGATTAGCTTGTATTTCAGTAGGAATGCTCCGTTATGACTTCAGAACGGCTTCAGTGATGCCTCAGAAAGGCAAAGCTTCACGCAAGGATATTAATGGAGTAACCCATTCAAGCGGACAAACAAAATATCACATTGGGTAACATAATATAACTTATCAGATAACTTGTCCTAAAGAAAAAGGGTGTTTAAAACACCCTTTTTCTCATTTCAAACCAACTCTTCAGTTAGATTTTGTACCAATTAGATACAAACGCCTTGAACGTTAGTTTTGATGTTGTTGTAAAGTTCCAAAGCAGATTGCGCTGGAGTTACAACTTGTTTGTAGTTTTGTTGTAGTTTTTGACCTACAGCTGAAGCTGCAGATTGGCAACCCATAGCAGTTGCTAAAGCAGAAACGTACTCACCTTCGCCGCGAGCTAATTCTGTTTTCAAAACTTCAAAGTTAGTTGCTACATAGTCAGCAGCTTCTTTATCGTTTGAAGCGATATCTAATTTATCACAACCAATTGTTCCAGTAGTCATACCGAAAGTTGGAGGAACAAATACGTTAGTTGTTCCGCGAGTTGTTGTTCCAGTGTATGATTTTTTATCAGTAACTTGCCATCCAAGTCCGCAACCATCTAATTTGTCAGCTGCGAATGCAGATACAGATAATCCCAATACCATTGTTACTAGTACTTTTTTCATTTTCGAATCCTTTCGTGTGTTCGTTCTAAAATGGTGTTTTTTTTAAGAAATGAAGTCAATTGAAAAAGAAAATATAATTTAAACCGAAATGAAGCTCTTCAATTTTTTGCTCAAAAAATAACTGACGAAACGAATTCGTATTTCTAATTTCATGATTGCGTTTTAGAAAAATGGAATGATTCAATTCAATATCGGACTCGACTCGACATTCTGATGAGCGAAAAACATTACACTTGAATTTAGTTAGCAATTGTAACTTATAAATATTCGAAAAATCTTTCAAGTACCCGACTTCAAGTCCAGGTAGAGCACGGAAACCACTTTGAAATTCGGGCGCAATTTCAGAATCTAAAGTAACTAAACTATAAAGGCGCTGATCTTCGTTATGAAGATTTGTTGTTAAGCCAAAACCAACTCCACCATGAGCATAATAAAATTGATCACCGAAATAATCAAAATTTTCAACTGCGATTTTTGCTTTAAATGAAATCGGTGTTTTAAAGTGCGAAACAGGACTTAAAGAAATAGTTTGCAAACCACCTAATTCATCAAGTCGTACTTTGTTTTTATTATCGACACTAAACTGAACCCAGGGGAAATCAATTTCCGAGAACTGAGAATAACCAGAATCTGAATTTAATAAATCATGATAAGCTGATTTGATTTTAAAACTTAGATAAGATTTTTCCTGGTCAATATTCGTGTTAATAGCTTTTGCTTTTTTATAACCTAAAGTTGGCTGAACACTATAAGAGTCATGTCCAATATCAGGACGAGTTAATCGATGGGGTGAAGTGGCTTTTTCGCTAAGATCAATAGGTGACTTTACCACTCCCCGACTTGCTCTTTCGATGCGAATAGCCTTCTCAAAATTAAGCCATTGGTTGGCAAACTTTTTGTCTTGATTTCGCTTAAAGTCCATTTCAATCAATAAAGTGTCTAATGCAGGTACTGATAGCTTTGTTAAATCTACCTCTGATTTTTTTTTCAAAACCTCGTTATACAAAGGACGTTCATCAGTAGGAATTAGCTCATAGTGGGCAATCGCTTTTCGAAACAACGAAGGTCTGTAATTGACCGATCGAATCGATTCCGGCTCGTTCGCTAAAAATTTTACACTTTCTCCGGGGATCACATAGATATTGTAATCGTTCAACAGATTCCAATTCGGCTTAATTGCTTCGATCGTTGAAAGAATTTGGTACGAACAGTTTTCGTCGAAAAAATAATATCCCGAATAGGAATTGGCTTCAATTTCCCAAACATGGTCGATCAATCTTCTAACTTCATCTAAAGTAAGATTAATTTCGTACTCCCAAAGATCACGGCTTTCGAAATTTATATAATCTTGCACTTTAACGTAATAGGGCTCGATCGACCAACGCCCTTCGTAACCTCCTGAGACTCCGAACCAAAAAAAGGCAAACGGATTTTCATCATCTGAAACAACAGCAGCATAATTCAATCCGACATCAAGCAAATCAGATTGTCTTTTTGAATGAACCTTCAATAATGTATGACCAAACATTGACGCCGGATTATTAGGGTAAGCGCTCGAGAAAACTAAGCTGATTTTTTGTGGGGCACTGAATTGGTTGATATAGGTTTTATAATACTTACAATCTTGATTACGAATTTCTTCAGGCAATTGAAGCTTAGTCTTTTCAACCAAAAAACGAGTACGCTCTGGAAAACCACAATATACAGGCTGTTTTAATTTACCTACAATTTTATTCTCTTGCAGAGCTTTACTAAATGCGATGGCTTCAGCTTTCGGGTCTACATTACCATTTTCGGCAAAGAAAAAATCTCCTCCGTCGACAGTACTGGCTTCTCCGTGCAAAAAAGCGCGCGGGCGATAATGCAGCAAAGCCTTCCAAGGTTTATTTTGAGTCCACGAAAGATCTTGAGTTGAAATATCTTGAAAAGACCAACTTTGAATCGCAAAGAAACTTGTCAAAAAGAATATTAAAAAGGACACTGAACAAATAAAGTGAGTTTTTAAAATGAAACGCTTCTTCTTTTTTATTAATTTAATCATATTCTTTTTTCTTGCGACCTCTTGCAGTCATCTTTTTTACCAGCCTGATGCTTTTCTGTACACAGATAAAGAAAAGATTCAGAAATATTTTAAAGAAACCGAAATTCAAGGCTCTCGAGGTAAAATCATTACTTGGACATTTTCAAATCCCAACTTAAAACCCGAACAAAAAAAGCCCGTGCATATAATTTTTTTTCATGGAAATGCTCAGAATGTGTCCTCGCATTTTTACTCGCTGTTTTGGATTCTTGAAAAAGGTTACGACTACACAATCTTTGATTACCCAGGATACGGCGGCAGCGAAGGTGATCCCACCAGGCAAAGCACAACTCAAAGTGGAATTGATGTTTACAAGTGGGTTAAGACTCAACACCCCGATCAGAAGATTTTAATTTTTGGACAGAGTTTAGGCGGCAACATTTCAATCTATTCAGCCTCGAAGGTTTTACCTGATCCACAACTTTGCGGGGTTGCGGTCGAATCTACATTTTTAAATTATCACACAGTCGCAGGACGACTGTTGGCTAAAAATTGGCTCACGTGGATCTTTCAGCCCGCCGCCTACTTCTTGGTAAGCGACTCTTACTCAGCCAGCGAAGCAGTTCAACAACTAGAAACAACTCCGCTGATGATTATGCACGGAGATCGCGATACAGTTGTTGGTTATGAAAACGGTAAGGATTTATTTGAAGCGGCCAAACAGCCAAAAACTTTTGTCGAAGTGTCTGGCGGTCAGCATATCGATGCTTTTACATTTCCAAATCGCCTAAAATACCAAAAAATTTTTACTGATTTTATCGATCAAAGTTGTTTAAAATAATTATCTTTTTTCAGCTATGATGCTAATCACTGTCGGAGCCACAAAGTAAGCACCCGGAGTTTTTTTTGCGATTTCCCAATCATGAAAAAAATCAGAAACTTGCTTCGTCGTCAAATAACCTGTTTTCTCTAAGCGAGGCAGAAAGCTTTTATAAAACGTATCGGGCCATGCCCACAGCGGTTCATTTGGAAAAGAAAACTTAGCCACAGGGTGAATATCGACAACGTTGAAACCCACTTTTTCAAGCCAATACGGAAGCTTCTTGCCGCGATTAGGGTCTCCGCCTTGATCACGCCAACTTTTAAATATGGCATCAACTACAGGGCGCATATGTCTGAAATCTGGAACTAAATCCATACTGTCATAGCTGACATACTCTTGTATGACGAACTGAGCTTGGGGTTTTAAATGAGCATGAATTTGATGAATCGCTTTTTCAGGGTCTTGAACAAAAATCATCAACCAGCGACAGAAGGCAGCGTCAAAATCTTTCGATGGCAAATCCAATTGTTCGATAAAAGATTTATGTGTCGTTAGTTTTTGGCTTGCTGGTAACTGCTCTGCTTTTGATTTTAAATAATTTAAAAAACCTTCTGAAATATCAACCGAAGTCATTTGGCATTCATGACCAATGTAGTTCATTAAATCCATGCTGGTGAAACCGGGGCCGCAACCCAAATCTAAAATCTTTTTTGCATCTTTAATTTTTGATTTTTGCCAGAGTTTAACAAGTTCACTCTTCCAAAGATCATGCTGTAGTTTAAGACGTGACAGTTCTTCTTGGTCATTTCCTAAAATATAATCTGTCGCCATAAAAGCACCTCAAATTTTCTATAAGGTTTTAATTCTTGTTCGAACCTGATTCATTTTCTTATAAATGTAGGCAATAATCATTAAAATCCCACCTAAGACGCTAACTTGAATGGGTCGCGACATGTTTAACTCGCGGCATAAGCCAATCAAAGTGGGTGCGCTTAAAGCCAAAAAAATCATAATACAAACAAGATAGGCTTTCTTTTTTTCTAATCGTTTTTTTAATTCTACTTTTTCCATACGAGGAAATAAAATATACGAGGCCTAAAACCCAACGTCGAACTGAAAACCACAACTGAATTTAAAACTAGACTGTCATCTGAATTTAAATCAATGACGTTTGTTAAGCCTGTTGACAGATAAAGTTCTAGACTATTGTCGGTTTCAAAATTTGAGCAAACTTACGACAATAAAGTTATGAAAACCACACTCATCAATTTAGGTCTTTTATTTTTATCTTTGTCAGCGAAAGCTGAATTTACCAATCAAAAATGTTCGCACGTTTTAACAGGCTCCGGAGAAATTCAAATCAATCGTCAATGGGATACCGAAACCGGGGTATGCTTCGTCGACATTCACCCACGCAATGTGGCGAATATGAAATACCGCGATTACTATTTTGATAATCGTGGAAATTTCATGATTTTCAACGTGTACGGGAATGGACCAGATTCTGAAATGACCGCCGCAAGAGACTTTTATATTTTTCCAATTATTAACGACTACCCAGATTACTCAATCGAAGAAAACGGAGACGTTGTTGTTAAAATGGTTTCAGGACATTTATTTAAAATTTCAGCCAAAGATTTTTCAATCGTGAGCATTACCCCAGGAACATTCATAGAAAAAGCTCTGTCTCCGAATAATAATGGCGGAGTCGAAATCAACCTGCAAACAGGCTACTGGGTCGACGGAGGTTTCAAAAAAGGGGGGCTTCGCATGAGTAACCCGAAACTGCCTTCAACTGTGAAAACTTCAAAGTCTACAGCAAGTTGCAAGCTTTTAAACAAGGACTTTCTTAATTACACAGACGAATACAACTTCGTTTTCAAATATGAAAAAGATTCTTTGACTGAGTTTTTGAAAACGAAGTGTCCGGCTTTAATCTTTTAAAACCGGAGTAATTTCTAGAGAGACAACTTTTCCGTCGCGCATGATACTTAATTTTGTAGCCTTGTTCGGCTTAACGGCCTGTAAGGCATAAACGTAATCATACAAGTTTTCGATTTTTGCATTATCAAACTCAACAATCACATCACCACTTTTAATACCCGCTTTTTCAGCCGGTGAATTTTTCGAGGCGCCAGAAATGCGAACGCCTTTAACCCCTTCTTGGCTGTAATCAGGAATGGTGCCTAAGTAGATACGAAATTGACGACCTTCTAATTTTTGACCGCTGTTACCCTCGACCTTTTCGTAAGTCAGAATCGGAGTCGAAACAGTGGCTAACTTTTCTGTGTACCTAACAACCACGTTGATCACGCGAACCAGGCCTGGGTAATTCAGAGTTTCAGCCGTGTCGCGTGGCGAGTGGTACTCTTCATGTGAACCCGTAAAAAATGAAATCGATGGAACTTCGCCTAAATAAACACTCATAGCATCCGTTGGCAGATACGGATCAGTTGTTAGAGTCAATGGCACACCAGTAACAAGACCAACCTCTTCGGCTAGCGGAGACCATTGCTTCGCCGAACCCACGCCTTGAACTTGTAAGCGGTCGCGTAAGCGGCCGATCATATCCATGTTTAAGCCCGCTTCGAAAGCATTTTTAAATTCTGTTTTTTTATTTTCTTTCCAGGTCTTTACAAAATAATTTGAACCTAGAACTCCGATTTCTTCACCTGACCAAACCGCAAAATAAAGTGGTTTTTTCAACTGAGAAAGCATTTTAGGTTCTGCGAAATAAGCGGCCAATTCAATAACACCAGAAACTCCGGATGCATTATCATCTGCACCGTAATGGATTTTACCTTTTTCGTCTCCACGAGCTAAAGAGGATCCCGTCAATTCGCCTCGACCTAAGTGGTCACCGTGGGCACCGATCAAAATAGCTTTCGCGTTTTTCTTCGCCGTCGGAGGTTGTAATACACCAACAACATTTTGACCTTTTGATTTTTGCAAAATCAAATCAACTTGGGCGCTCATGTATTGAGAAGCAAATGCGAATCCCGTTGTGTTCTTCATCGTTTCAAATTCGGTTTTTAAAGTTGCATACTTTTTAAAATCTGTAGATTTTAATAATTGATCTACCACAGATGTTGAAATTTTTAGAACAGGCAAGGTGGTTTCTGACAAACTTCCTTCGAATTTCACTTCGGGCTTTAATGCTGAGTCAGAAATAAAAATGACACCGGCCGCACCTTTTGTTTTCGCCACTGTAATCTTATGTTGCGGTCGCGAATACGAAAGCAAATGCAACTTCATGTCTTTTGTAAGCTCTTCTGGAATTCCATCTAAAAGAACGACCCATTTTCCTTTTATATCCAAGTCTTTATACGAATCAAATAAAGGAATTTTTTCAGTCGCCGGAGCCATCACCCCGTAACCCGCAAACACAACTGGGGCCGCCGGGAACATACCGTTCTTCGAGTACGAAAGAACTTGATAGTCTTCGCCACGTTTCATTTGTAGCTCGACTCGACCTTTCAGTTCAGCCTGATTTTTTTCGCTGGCAGTTACTCCCGATGTGAATTCAAAACTTTGAATAAAGCTATTTCCAGTTACAGGTTTCAAACCAAGTTTTCCGAATAAATCTGCAATTTCTTTTGTGTAAATCGTTTCTTCAGCGGATCCCGTCATGCGGCCTTGAAATTTTTCAGAAGCCAAGTGCTGAACAGTTGCGCGCACATCTTTTTCAGTGACCAGGGCAGAAGTTAAATGCGCTAGTCCCTTATCAGTTTCATCATCTGCTTTTAAATTTAAAAGTTTCAAAGCCTGCACATGATCCCAGTCAGCTAAGTAAATTTGACTTTCACCTTTTTCATTTCGGTGTGACCAAGTTAAAGTGTTTCCGTCTGGAGAAAAGCTAGCTAGACCATCAAAGCCATCTGCAAAAGTAACTTGCACAGGTTTTTGCTTTCCTTCGACATCCACGATAAACAGTTCAAAGTTAGAAAATCCTAAAACTGAAGATCCGAATATTAAATACTTTCCAGATGGATGAAAATAAGGTGCCCACGACATAGAGCCCAAGGTCGTAATTTGCTTTTGATCGGTTCCGTCTGTATTCATCGTGAAGATTTCAGCTTTCGTTCCATCCGCCGAAAAACGACGCCATGTGATTTTTTTTCCGTCAGCGCTGAAGAAGGGGCCACCATCGTACCCAGGAGATTGAGTCAGGCGTTTTACCTGAGTTCCATCGGCCTTCATGATGTATATTTCCATAGCAAAGGAAGCATCTTTTTCGAGGAATTTTTTTTGTTCGTCAGTGAAAGTATCAGCGAACTCGCCTGGATACATCGAACGATTCGAAGCAAAGGCAATCCATTTCCCATCCGGTGAATAGGATCCTTCGGCATCATAACCTAGTGAATTCGTCAGACGCTTGACGTGTTTACCTTGAAGGTCTGATTCATAAATTTCAAATTGATCATCAAAACTCCATGAGTAGCGACCTTTAACTGGCTTTTTGCGCTCTTCATATTCGGCTTTAACCTTATCTGCTGAATGCCTGTCCGCATGGGTTGATGACCACATCACTTTTTTCATGTTGGGGTGGATCCAACCGCAAGTTGTCTTACCCGTACCCGTTGACACCAAAGTTGATTTGCCGGTTTTTAAATCTAACACGAACATTTGATAGAATGGATTTCCTTCGACGCGCTCAGATTGAAAAATCAACTTTGCTCCGTCGGCACTGAAATAACCTTCCCCTGAGCGAGGGCCTTCGAACGTCAGCTGTCTTGAATTTGCTAAAAGTGAGTTTTTTTCAGAACTAAAAGAAGTATTTTGAACTTCTTTCTGAGCTGAGTTAAGAGATAATGAAGTAGTTAAAATACCACCCAAAAGAACACTAAAAAGAATTTTATTTTTCATAAGTGTTTTTAAGCTAAACAGGAGCTCGACTTATGTCAAAGAAAACGCAAAATGTACTAACATCGATGCTCTTTAACATTGTGTGTTTTTTTAGTTTTGAGGCTCATTCTGCTCTTAAAAACTACATTAGCTACGATCTTCAATACAAACCCTTCGAAGAGATGCGATTGAAACTCGAAAAAACCCTAGGAACTCCTCTTAAAAACCGCGGTGAGGCTCATATTACGGTCATCACCCCGCCTGAATTTGCCAAGCTTTCAGAAAAGCTTGAGCCTGAGCAAATTCATGCTGTAGCCAATGAAACCTTGGTGAAAATGCCTCGCTACGAAATCGTGTGCGTGGGATCGGGCTCTTTGAAAATCAAAGAAGCGACCGAGAAAACATATTATGCTGTTGTGGTCGCTAATGATCTTTTAGCTATTCGAAGAAAATTGGCCGACTTAGCTCGATTGCCTCAAGATCAATTTGATCCTAATCTATTTTTTCCTCATGTAACTTTGGGCTTCACATCACGCGATCTTCATTATGAAGACGGGCTTATAAAAGATAAAAATTCATGCCTGAAGTAAGCTGCAATTATTTTCCTGCTTGCCGTGGATGCGATCATTGGGATCAGCCTTATGAACAACAAAAGCTCCAGAAGTTAAGCTATTTAAGAAAACTTTTAAATCTTTCGGATGAACTTTTATCATCATCTGATTTTATTTCAGTTCAATCCTTTGGTCTTAGGCAGCGTTTTGACTTTACAGTTGAAGCTCATGGTGACACCCAAATGATGGGTCTTTATGGTGGCGAAAAAAAATTGATAGACCTTCAACATTGCTTGCAACTAACGCCTGAGTTGCAAGTCGTATTCAATGAATTTCGTAAGATCCCTATGAGAACTTCATCGGGACTCATTCGAAAAGCTTCAGTACGTTTGCGCATAAGCCCTGACGGTAAAAAAGGTTGCTGGCTTGATATGGCGAATGTCGACATAAAATCGCTACTCGATGACTCTGTTTATTTAGACCAACTGGTCAAGCAAGGTTTCGAAATTGAAATCGGCCAAAAAGGAAAAAAACTAAACCACGTAAATGGAGTATTAAAGCTCACCGACCCTTCGGCGCAGGTCTGGTTTAAATCGGGAAAGTTTTTACTAAAAACTTTGATCAGCGATTTCACTCAACCTTCTTGGTTAAGCGGTGATGCATTGACTGAAGTTCTTCAACAATGGACTGCAAAACTACAAATTCAAAGAGCCATTGAATTTGGCCCCGGTGTCGGGCAGTTCACTTTGCCTCTTCTGGAAAAAGGAGTTTGGGTTGAAGCCTACGAAAACAACCCGAAGGCGGTTAAAGTATTACAAATCAATGCGCGCGACAACCAACTTGAAAAGAAATTAGACATCTTATCGGGAGATTTTCAAAATAAATCCACCCACCTAGATGCGACTTGTATATATGACTTAGTATTGGTGAACCCCCCGCGCTCAGGTCTTAAAAACTTCGTTAATACAGTGGTGGCTGCGAAGGCGCGTTATTGCATCTATATCTCGTGCTTTCCTGAATCTATGCAAGATGATCTAGAAAAACTAAAATCATCCGGATATCAAATCAAAGCAGTGAAAATCGTGGATCAATTTCCTCAGACAAAGCATTTTGAAAGCTGTGTTTTACTAGAAAAATAATTTACTCAAGAGAATAAATCTTAACGCCAGAGATATCACCCGCGATGTCTCTCTTAAGTAACAATGATAAAATTGGAAGTGTAATAATTCCCGTCGCCATAATAAGCGTCGTGCGCACCAAGACCTTCAGTATGTACCCCGATTGCATGCGTTGCCAAGGTTGACCTAAACGCAAAGAACAAGTCCATTCGCCTATGGTTGCGCCATTAAATCCTCGCAAAAAAATCATATACATCCAAAAACTGAACAAGAAAGCGCCTGCGAATATTTTAGCTAAACTTAAATCTTTCAGAATATATCTCAGCACATCCGGTGCCGAATTTTTCATAAGCAACGAAAACGAAATTACAAAAAAACAACTCAAAGCAATCATCATTAAAGTATCAACGGCCGCCGAAAGCCACGTCCACATGGCCAATCGAATGCCCGTCCGCTTGGAAGAACCTCCGTGAAAGCCCACCGCATCTTCTGTGAAATCAACACGTCGAAATAAATCAATACGCGGCAAAGCCGGGGGCTCACGCTTAAGCGGGGTATCTTGGTCAATACGGGGCGTGATTTGTGATTGATTTATTTCAGAGTTTTGCTGCATGCTCATACTTCTATTCTAACACGAATCGGATTGAAATTAAGCTCGCCCAGACCATCGCCTAAAAATAGGACGTAAAGTCAGGTTTTAAATAAAAAAGGGCTGATTAAATCAGCCCTTTTTTAAATTTAACTTACAATTGGCTTTTATTTTTTCACTTTACCTGTGCCAGAACTTGGCGAAGTTGTCGTCGGGCGTTCTGGGCAATTTAATGGGTTCGTCACCGTCGAACCATCCCAACATGTGTAATTCGTGGCCGGACAATTTGCTAAGCTTGTTACAACAGTCACTCCGTCTGGGCACGTGTAATTCACAACCGAAGAGCTCGTTGAGCAACTGCAAGTCGCTAAGTTAGAAATAGACTGCCCCGGAGGGCAGGCTGCGCATCCGCAAGTTCCGTTTGATTGTAAAGCTAACGGAGCCGTACATGTCTGCGGGCAAGGAGCCGTCGAACCATTCGGACACAAATCAGCAGGCGATGATAAATTCGGTTTTTTAGGAGTAAAGATTTTTTTCAAGATAAAGATTGAAGCGATACCGCCAGCAATCAATAACCAATTCTCTTTAAAGAATTTTCCAGTTTTACATAAAAACCCGCATTCTTTGTCGTTTTTACCTGGTTTTTCACCCGCACCAACACAAGTAAAATGCTTAACTGAACCATCTTCAGAAGATGCGACTTCTTTCGGCTCAGACCCACCCGGGCATCTACACATTGAATCCAAACCTGTCGCACCTGGATATCTACTTAAGCACTCTAGGCTAGTCGTGTCTCCAGATGCAGGCGCAACTAGGCCTCCGCCCGGAACACAATCTTGCTGAGCCGGCGCAACTGGCACAACTGGGCAGGCCGCAGGCGGTTGCGGCGATCCACACGAAGTACCCGGAAGTGCTTCGCCACCTTTAGGACAAGAACATTTCAAGCTTGACTCACTTACCGTTCCCCCATCTTTACAACCCGGAGTTTTTTGTAGGAACTGAGCCACATTCAAGAAACGGCGATGTAATTGATCGCAGGCTCCCCAAAAATTTTTCTCGTTATTTTTATTTGAGGCCGCAAGCTCGCAGCTTTTTTTTGCTTTTCTAATGTCATTGTCGAAATTTTCTTTGATCTTCAAAAGTGATTTCAAAACGTCATCTGTTAAAGGCTTAGAAAAATCAATTCCAGCATTTTTACTATTTGGATCTTTAGGATTGTATGCGATAAGACCATTTAAATAATCTTCAACCATTTTCGGATTAGCTTTTTGCTCTTCTTTGTATTTCGCATCAAGCTCAGCTTCGCTTAACGCCATATTTTCTGCGCTGTAGCGTTTCGCATTTTTTAATTTTTCATCTTTTAAAAACGGAACAGCAGACCCAAGACGACTTTGCGAATCACAAGGACCGTCAAAATGAGTCGCTTTTTGAAAACTTGGATCAGATGTGCTTACGCAAATTGGCTTACCACCAGGAGTACCATAGACATAAGGATTACAAGCGATTCCAACAGACGAACAGGCTTGATTAACCGATTGAACCAATGGATCTGTACTACCATCCGCAGCTTTATAACTATCATAAATTCCGTCGATACCACATTTTGTCGCAGAATATTTTGAAACGTAACCAGCCACTAGACAGTTCGAACCGCTGATAAATGCACTAGAAGCCTTACCCTGCTTAACCGCAACAGAAGCCCCTCCTGGTTTTTGAGCCGAAGGTACTTTACTGACCGGGGCTGCCGCCTCTACAGAAGGACTCATCATCGCAAAAAAGTTATCCCATTTTTCTACCGCTGAAGGGTCGACTGAAGACGTCTTGCGACCTTTTTTATCTTTTCTTTCAGCTTCAATTAAAACACGACGAGCATCATTCCAAAGAAGACGCATATTGATCATGTAAGCGGCGCGATCTTTTTGACTCATCCCTTTCCAGGCTGCAACTGTTAGGTCAGGAAATCCAGTGTACGTTCCTGTCTTAGCCGAATTAGTATTTTCGCCAACTGCACTTTCGTAGATTTTACGGTATTTTTCATCTCCGGCTAATACGCGCTTAAACATGTCGTTAAAGTTAATTACGTCAACTTCAGTGACGAACGTATTTTGAATTTTCGCGTACTTTTCGGACTCGCCTAACATCTGAATCGTTAGAATTTCGTTTCCTTGTGTTAAACGAAGACTAGCGACTTCAGTTCCGTCAGTTGTTTTTGTTGGAACAACTTCAAATGTTGGCATCAATTGGTTTTTATAGGCTGAAACAAAAGTTTCAAATTCTTTACGAAGTCGCTCGGGCACTAAGTTTTTGTTTTTTTTATAAAACTCACCCACCGTAATTTGTCTATTCAAGCCGGCCTCATCTAAACCCGCTTGAAGTTGCTTAACTGTTATTTTCTGGGCTTCGCGTCCCAGAGCAACCGGTGACATGACCATTGTAAAAAGCGCGCCCATGGTAGCCGCAAATTTTGTTAACTTTTGAAGGTTGATTTTAAATTTCATATTTCATCCTCTTTAATTCATTTAAAAATAACTTTATTGTCCCGTAGGTACGCCGCCACTGCATGGTGGGTTTGCACAAGTCGGATTACCTGAGCCCCCCTCATTGCTTTGAGGACAGCCTCCGGGGCGGCTTGCAGTTGACCCCGTACGATACGAACCATCCGAGCATTTCGTACAGAGAAGCAAATTACCATTCGGTGCCGGCGCTCCATCTGGACATTTCGGCACTTCCGGAACATTCGTGCACTGACAGGTCGAAGTATTATAGATTTGCTGGCCCGGAACACATGTATTCGAAGTAGGGCAGCTGCAATCTGGATATGTACCACTTTTTGGCGCGCAAGATTGTGGCGGGCTTACTGGCGGTTTTGGATCTTTCTTGTGGCGGTGAAAAATAGCAATCAAGGCCGCAATTCCTAATCCACCTAAAACCCAAGGCCAAATACTTGACTCTTTACAAACCCATTTTGGCGTTCGCTCTTGCTTTCCGTTAAAAAGTTTTGAAATAAAACCTTGTTCGTTTTCATCTTTTAAATCACCTTTTGCGCATTCGCATTTCGCGTAGTCGTAACCTTCGATTCCCTCAGGCTTACCGCAAGAACTTTCTGGTTTTGCCGGACATACTTTTTCAAGGCCTTCAGAGCTTACTCGGTTTAGGGCTTCTGCCATTGGCAAATATTGAGTTCCATCACCTTGGCAGGTACAAAATCCCGTTACAACTTCATCCATTCCTTCTGGGCACTTGACCCCAGCTGGCAGATCCGGAGGAGCACAACCTTTTTCGTCATTAAATTTGACTTTCTTGTTCGAGTCTGACTTACATTGACACATTAATTCTGAATCTGATTTCAGTTTTTCTTTATTTAATTTCGCACTGTCAATTTGATCTTTTGACATTTTTGTTGCGTCGAGTTCCCAAATATAAGTAGATCCGCCCAGACAAGATTTGGCGCGAAATTGAGAAATAAATCTTTCTGTAAACAACCAACGACGATGCAATTGATCGCATGCGCCTTTTTGATTCTTGTCGACGTTGTCTTTTCGAGTAATACTTTTTTCGCAGGATTGGATCGCTTCTCCAATTTCGACTTCAAATTGTGTTTGAATTTCAACCAGAAGGTCATCAATTTCTTTTGACCAAACTTTTTTACCTTGGATCAAATCGTCTATAGTGTAATCGATTTTTCCGTTTTTACGTTTTTTATTTTGCAAAACACCATCTAAAAATGATTTTGTCTGTTTGTAAGAATCATTTTTAAACTGATTTTCTTCAACTAAATTGATTTGATTTTGGGCCACTTCTGCTTTGATCTTTCCGCTTTCATCAAATCGTTTTTGATCGTCTTTGTATTCTTTATCAGTCGACTTCACGCCATCTTGTGTGATTTGAGTTGAAGTTAACTTCGAAGCGCCATCACAAGGCCCATCCCACCATGTGGCTTTTTGAAAGTTACCAGCAGCCGGTGCATTCGGAGTTTTCTGAGTTCGATCGACACAAATCGCAGCCCCATCTGACTTGTACCCATAAATTAACGGATTACAGGCCACATGATTTTGCGAAACCTCTTGGCATTCAAATTTGGCGTCACGAACCATCTGCATTTCTGGCGTGTTACGATTGTATTTTTCACTTTGAAATACCATAGCCTCACTACACACAGTCGAAGACTGACCGGCATAGTTAACACCTTTTCCTTCTTCAGAAACATATCCTGCAACTATACATTTTTTAGACTGAGGAGCCGCCGGAGACGAAGCCGCGCCAGCCTTAACAACAGATTCCCCTTTGCGAGACAGACTTGTTGTTCCAGCCTCAGCAGGCTCTCCTAATAGAATTCGAGAAAACTCTTCAAATGAAGAGTACTTTCTACCCTTAGGGTTCGTTTTTTTCTGATTTTGAACAGCGGCATCAGCACTGACTTCATCAAGAAGCAAAACCTGTCGAGCGTCTTTCCACAAAATACGCATATTCACGATAAAACTTGCGCGTTGCTGCGGAGTCATTGATTTCCATTGAGCCGGACTCATACGAGGAAAACCTTTAAATCTCGCAAAATCTTTAACTACTTTTTCCAAATATTTTGCATCTTCTATTTTCTGTTTGTCTGATTTACTGCTTCTGTTTTTAAAGAAATTATCACTTTCTTTTTTTAAACGAATATCGCTGGCCTCGATACGTCTATAGGTGTCTCCAACGTTGCGAAGATCTTCTTCATTTAGAACAACATTATTATATTTTGCCCATTTATTTTTTTCGCCAAAAATTTGAATAGTTGTCGTCTTACCACCCGATGAAACCCTTAAAACAGGAACGGTCGTTCCATCAGTGGCTTTCGCGTTGGTTACCGTTATTTCAGGCATTTGCATATTTTTGTTTTCTTGAACAAATTTTTCCAAATCTTTTTGCACGAATGGCGGAAAGTAATTTTTAGATTTCTCCCAAAATTCAGCCAGAGTGGCCTTCTTGCCTGATAATCCAAACTCTTGCAAATACATCTGCAAAACTTTTTCATTTAAAGCCTCAGCCTCGCGCCCCATAGCGACCGGAGAAAATACCATAGTCAAACAAGCCAAATTAATAGCTGTCCATCTTATGCTTTGCTTGAGTGTTCTAACCCACATTACTTTTCCCCTTTTGATACCTGAGTCGTTCAAAAAGATCTCAAAATTTATCACATTATCTTTTCGGTACATTTTCGAATTTACTAAAATCATTATGTTACGCCTCAGTTTGAGACGCACATTACGTCAGAATTCAATACCTAAGACTTGTCTCGACGATCTTTATCAGTGCGACTTTGTTCGCGACGATCGTCGTTGGCCTTACTTGATGTCCATTGAGTTCTGCGATCCAGATAAGGAAATCGGAAATAGGCCACAATCACAAGAAGACTCAGCGTGCAGACAACAGCAAGCATTGAAAAGACTTTTAAAAATTGAGTATCAATTGAATTTTGATCGATATTGTAAACGCGATAAGCGTTGATAAAAAGAATAAGCAACAAAGTAAAAATAGCCAAACTCCAAGTTAACTTGTGGGGGCGAAAAAGTAGTACTCCAGTAACAAACAAAAGTATCAACCAAACCCAATCCAATGATGGAATAGTGCTTAAGAAAGGTAAAAAGACGTTGGGGTTGTACCAATCACTAACGCCCGAGCCGGCGAAACTTATTAAAATATTTCCAAACGGAGCTAAGATAAAAAGGATTGCAATTAGAAAAACCCCGGTCGGTTTTTTCAAGGTTGTCGTACTCATTTGTCGAAGTCTCCTTATAAGTTTAGCTTAGAGGAGATCTTATTTATTGACTACAGGTTGCCTGGAGCTAGGTCTAGGTTTGTGTCTTGAATAGGCACTTTCACGGCAGGAACTGAAGCTAGTTTAACGCCTTCTTATTCTAAAGGACAGATCTCTATCGGCACGGATTTATCTACGGCTTTGTAAATTTCTTCGATTTCTTGACTGGTAACTGCAATACACCCTTGTGTCCAATCAACTCGTGGGTGAATTTGTGGAATTAAAATTGGGTCAAGACCGTCAATTTCTTTTTGTGGAAAACCGTGAATCATAATCAGACCACCCGGCTTAACTTTATTTTTTTTTGCGAACTCTTCATCGGCTTTATTCGGATAAGAAACTTGCAAAGCCATATGATAGTTCGACCCGGGATTCTTACCTTGAATCATATATAGACCTTCTGGCGTACGCCCATCAGACATTTGTGATTTGGGCCCTTCCAAGGCCGCAAAACCGAAGGCCACGTTGTATTCAGCTAAGATCTCTTTCTGACTAAACAAATAAAGCTTGCGACGTGTCTTCGAAACGACGATCCGATCGGCCTTTAATCCCAGACGAGTTTTAGGCACGACCCGCGCCTCATCAACGTATCTTCGCATATTTGAACAATACAGTGAGGGCTGAATTTTCTTCTCTGGAAGAGTCTTAAGCTTTTCTTTTTTCGCAATGTAAGGAACCATAAAATCATATTCTGGGTTCATTTGCGCTTGAACTTTTACAGATAAAATTTCAACAACACTTAACAATAAAAGAAGTTTAAGATTTTTCATCGAACGAATCTTAACACAAAACAAATGACAACTCTCGACAACATTAAAATTCTCTTTTTTTTCAATTTCCGTCTTGTAAAAACTTAAGAATTGTCTAATGTCTATACAATAGAAAATAAGAGGTTAAGGCTTCATGAACGACAGACTTATTCAAACCCAAAGACTATATCAAATTTTAGATCTTGAAACTTTTATTCTTGTCACTTTCGTTGGTCTTTTAGCTTACCTTTTCTATCGTTTTTTTCTAAAAGAAGTCTCTTTAGAACGTCATCAAAATATCAATACCCACCTTAAAGGTTTGCTGCGAACCTACAGTTTTCTGTGTTTATTTTACGCTTTGTTTTTCATACTGAGTCGAGTTCCCGAATACGAACTTTCATTTCGCCTAACTCCATACGCAGGTCTTTTCACATTCTTCATCGGAGCCTTTTTCTTTGTAAAGGCCTGTAGGCTTCTCGTGTTGCAGTATTTATTTTTAGGCTCTATGCGTGCTGGAGTCCCTTTACTACTGGTTAATATCTTTTCCTTGGTTCTTTCGATTTTGATTGGTTTTTGGACCTTCAGTGTCTTATTTGGAGTACAACTTACCCCGCTTCTTGCGACATCGGCTGCTTTTTCGATTGTTCTGGGTCTAGCCTTACAAGACACCCTCGGAAATCTATTCGCTGGCATTTCACTACAAATCGATAAAACTTTTGAAATCGGCGATTGGTTAGAAATCATGAATGGAACAATTAAAATCGTTGGCCAAGTTAAAGAACTTTCTTGGCGCTCGACTGTTCTGACAGGCTTTTCAGACGAAACAATTACTTTACCCAATAAACTTGTGGCCCAGTGCCAAGTTTCAAACTTTTCACCCGAAGGCCAGCCTATCGTACGCAGTCATGTTTTTAAATTTCCTTTTGGTACAGACGCGCAGAAGGCCATCGAAATTCTTGAACTTGCGGCAAGCCAAATTTCAGATATTCGCGCCATACCTGCCCCTTTTGCCTACACCCAAGAAACTACAGATTATGGGTTTCACGTGAAAATAATTTATTTCATCGATAACTACGGTCGCCAATTTGTTATTGGCGACAAAGTGTTTAAAACGGCCTTTGAACTTTTAAAGAAAAATGGTATTGAGGTAGCTCGTCCAACGATCAATATCTACCAACAGGTTTAATTTTAAGTCAGGGGTTTTTGTGCAAAAAGTTAATCGTGAACACCCACTAGCGGTTAAAATCAGAAAACAAATCACTCAAGCCCTGTCTGAATACAATATGCTTCACGATGGCGACAAATTGATGATTTGCGTTTCGGGCGGAAAAGACTCATCAATTTTAACGATCTTACTTGACGAGATTCGTAAGCGCGCCGAAATCAATTTTACGATCGAAGCGGCTCTGCTTGATCAAAAGCAACCCGGGTTTACAGCAGAGGCTTTTCAAAATTGGATGGCCCTTGAAGATATCAAGTTGCATGTTCTTGAACGCGATACCTATTCAATTGTGACAGACAAAGTCAAAGACGGTGTCTACTGTTCATTGTGTTCTAAACTACGTCGCGCAATTTTATATGATTTCGCACATGACAACGGCTTTTCTAAAATGGCACTTGGCCACCACCGAGACGACGTCATCGAAACGGCTTTGCTTAACATGTTCTATACGGGGCAACTATCGACTATGCCGGCCAAATTAAGATCTGATGACAATCGCAATACGGTGATTCGACCACTTGTTTTTGTTGCCGAAAAAGATTTAATTGAGCTGGCTGCAGCCTGGAACTTTCCGGTCATTCCTTGCAATCTTTGCGGTTCGCAAGAAGGAATGAAACGTCAAAAAATGAAAAAACTAGTTCGTGACCTTGAAAAAGACATCCCGAATATCGGAGCTTCATTCACTAACGCTCTTCAGAATGCAAAGCCAAGCCATTTATTAGACCATAAACTTTTTAACTTTAAGGATTTATGAATAACGATCTTTTCAAACGTCTCAAAGAAAAAGCCCTTCAGCAAAGATCGGAAAAACCTTCGGAACGAATTGAAAAATTAAAGCGAATCGAAAATTGGATACGCGATCATGAAAGCCTAATTGTCGAAGCCCTATTGAAAGATTTTAAAAAACCTGCGTTTGAAACACAGATCAGCGAAATTCTTCCGACACTGTCCGACATCAAATTTTTCAAAAAAAATTTAAAAAACTGGATGAAACCAAAGTCGGTTTCGACACCCTTAACTTTGTTCGGCCATCAAAGCCAAATTCACTATAACAATAAAGGTGTCGTGCTAATTATTGCCCCCTGGAACTATCCATTTCAATTGGCTATAGCCCCACTGGTCGCAGCCCTCGGAGCCGGCAACACCGCGGTGATAAAACCTTCAGAGATGACTCCAGCCACGGCAGAAGTCATCTTAAAATTAGTTGGCTCTTGCTTCAGTTCTGACGAAGTCCTAGTCGAAACCGGGGCCAAAGAAAAGACTGAAGAACTCTTATGTTACAATTTCGACCATGTTTTCTTTACGGGCTCAACGGCTGTTGGTCGAATCATAGCTAAATCTTGCGCCGAGCGCCTTATTCCAGTGACTCTTGAACTTGGTGGCAAGTCTCCGACCATTGTTGATGAAACGGCAGATCTGACTGACGCCGCCGAAAAAATATTTTGGGGTAAATTTTTAAACAGAGGACAAACTTGTATTGCTCCGGATTATGTTCTTATTCATTCAAAAGTCCGTGAAGATTTCGAAAATCGCTTACGGGCTTTAAGCCAAAAGCATGCATCTGACCCAAAAGCTTCGATCATCAACGATAGCCACCAACAACGCCTTCAAAAACTTTCTGAAACAGAAGCCAATATTCAAGAGACCGTTTTAACTTTGGTCTCGGATGCTAGAGTCAGTTCATTAGCGATGAAAGAAGAAATCTTTGGGCCCGTTTTACCTTTAATAACTTACACTCAAGAAGATGAAATTTATAATTGGGTGAACAAAAATAATTCACCATTATCGTTGTACGTTTTTTCAAAAAATGAAGACTTCATCAATCGCATGCTTACATTAATTCCGTCAGGTGGGGTCGGCATTAACACTGTGCTTTTGCATTTTGCAAACCACCATCTTCCGTTTGGCGGGGTCGGATCCAGTGGCTCTGGCCGATATCACGGTTACCACGGGTTTCTTGAATTTTCTCATCAGCGCGGAGTGATTCGGCAAAGCTTTTTGGCTCAGATGCGAATATTTTTACAGCCGCCTTATACGCCACTTAAATCAAAATTGATCGAACTCATGAAGAAGTGGGCCTAATCAATTGATTTTAAAAATGAATATTTAAAATTTTTCTCCGCGAGTTTTTTTCAAATCAGAATGAATGCGTTTTGATTCTAATCTTTTGCGAACCGAGCTTTTTTTGGGTTTAGTCGCAACACGTTTTTTCGGATCAATAAGTGCTTTCGAAATCATTTCGCACAAAATACGATAAGCTCGATCTTTATTGCTTTTCTGGTCTCTTTCGTCTTCGATTCGAACCAAAATCTGATCACCCTGCACAAGCCTATGCGAAAGCCTACGCACTAACTTTTCTTTTTGTTCGACTGAAAGCACCAATGACCCAGAAATTGAAAATCTAAGCTGTACAGCCGAATTGGTGCGATTGACGTGCTGACCACCGGCCCCCGACGAGCGCGTAGCCTGCCATTCAATCTCATTCCAAGGAATCACCACTTTCATGACCCTATTATAACTAGATCGTATGAGATTTTTCAATCAAGACAAGAACCACGGCTAGAATAATTAATGAAATTCCCGAAATCAGTCTTTCGTGATCTTCTAGCCAATCCATTTTGTATTTTTCAATGGTCTTCGTCGATATCCAGGTGAAGCTAATCATAGTGACCAAGGTTCCGATAGCCAAGACAAGACTAAGTAAAACAAACCCCACCCACCCAAAGCGCGCCGAAGTCAGATAAACCGGCAAGAAGCTTTCACAAGGCGAAAAAGTTAACATCGAAAGCAGGCTCAGAATCGCCCAACCGTCTTTCGAGGTTTGTTTCAGCTCTGTCGAATGATGGTGGTGTTCATGAGAATGGTCGTGATCACAGTGCGTGTGTTTATGCCCGCGCTTGTACTGAAAAATTAGGTAACTTCCATAAAAAGCGACCGCACTTCCGGCAATAGTTAAAAAATAATTTTCGATCTTATGATATACACCTAGACCCACGACAAATAAAATAGCACCCAAAAAGGTCGTCATGATGACGTGGCCCAACCCAGCAATCAGCAAAATAGATAAGGTCTTTGACCATGTCCACTTTTGGGTTCTTGATGCCATCACAAAAGGCAGCCAATGCGTCGGAATCATGGCGTGCAAGACGGCAATAAATAGACCGGTCATCAATATCGGAGATAAAAGACTGAAATTAGGCATGAAACCACAGGTCTAATCAAACACGACCACAAGATCAAGAAAGATCCAAAAACTCCTTATCACGGGGCTTGAAATGCCTAAGAAAAGCTGTTAATTTTTACAAACAGTTTTCAAAATGCAGCTTTGGCGTAGTTGGTAGCGCGCTTCCTTGACATGGAAGAGGTCACAGATTCGAGTTCTGTAAGCTGCACCAATTTAATTTCTTCGTATCCTTCACATCTCCGCCATCAAACGAACGAAAATTCTCCTAAGCCCAATAACAACGAATGCGTTGAAATCTCAGTCACTGGCAAAGAATATGAATCGATTTCAGATTGTCGCAAATAAAATTCATAGGTCTTATTTAAGTCCATTTTAAGTTGGCTGACATTTTTCTTTGATAATTTAAGTAAGCATATTTTAAGTTCTTTAGACGGGTTATTTAATTCGCGATGTCGAGCTATAAAGTCCAATGCCAACTGCCCGATGATTTGCTCCATGATCAAACTCGTGTTTGTGATCGCGACTAGTGAACCATGAATCAATTCAACTTTGTTATTTTGATGCACTTTGATCAAAGAAATATCATCTAGCGTTTTTAAAAATTTCCAAAGTTTATTTGAATCTAATTGAAAGCTAGCATTAGCCTTTTCAACATTTCCTCTTTCTTCAGAAAGTTTCAGAAAAAAAATGAAAAGCCTTGGGTTTTTTATGAAATGATTTTCTTGAACTTTATTCAACTTCAATTGTTTTACTTGTAGCGAAGATCCACGTTCAATTAACTTATCAACTGGCATTCCTATAAGCTCGCAAATTGCATTAATACGATTGAACGAAATATCAGAAGATTGAAATTGTTTTTTAATCGCTGCCTCAGTTAGCCCTAAGGCTTGAGCTAATTTTTTGTATGTATATCCATTTTTTTTCAGCTCTTCTTTAAGAATTCTTAAAACCAAAAGACTATTCATTTTCACCCCGAAGTCTGAAAAGGTATACTATCTTTATTCTTTTATAATACATATTGCGCAATTTTTCAATAAAAGAGTAAGAATACTAATCTCTGACAAAACAGAGACAAGGGCGGAGGTCTTATGCTTTTACAAATTCTAATCATGTTAAGTCTAACTGCTTCTATTCTAATTCATTCACCACGGGTTCAATCAGAAACTTTAAAAACAGCTGAATCTATTCGTTTGAAATACCACCAGGGCCTGACTCAGAAGGGCTTCGCATCACCATTATTGAAAGTTAAATTTGATTCAAAACATTCGGGAATTTTTCTGATCGACACCGGAGCCTCATCAAACGTCATGGCTTCATGGTTTGCAAATAAATTACCGACCAATAAAAAGTCCGAAATAACCATACCCGATTCGACTGGCCAAATGATGAAAGCCTATCTTTATCACACTCAAATTCAAATTCAGAATCTAAAAATAGATAATCAAACGTTTCTGATCACTGATTTTCCACAAGAATTCGAGAAAAATAAAATCGCAGGCCTTGTTTCACCAAAAAGCCTAGGTTCTTTTGTAGCACTTGACTTCAAAAGGCCGCAAATGATGATTAGTGAATCCTTAGACGAAATAAAAAATAAATTTGAAATAGATTTCATTCCTAGATCTAATCAAACGACTTGCTTAGCTCCCGCAAGTAGCATGTACGTCGTCGAAGTTTCGATTCAAAAGCAAAAGGCTAAGTTGTTGATCGATTCAGGCTCAGCCACGACAAAAATATTTTTAAGCAGCCCAATCGGACAAATTCTAAAATCTGAAGCCAAAAAATCACCGAAGCAAGCCGCAGGACTATCCGGTAAAAAAGTTGATTTGTTGCAACTGACTAACAGCTCTATTACGTTTGCCGATAAAACTCAGTCGACAAACGTATTTCTACAAGACTCTCAAGGAAAGGGCTGCCCAGGCGACGGCCTTATGGGCCTAGATCTATTAAAAAATTGCGTCTTGATAATGGCTAAGGAAGATATAGGTCTATCTTGCAATTAGCTTTTCATGACGCAAGCGTTTAATAATTTATACGTTTCTGACACATAAATGATTCAGCAACAGCCTGAGTGTACTCTTCTTTGCTTAGGGCCGGAATTAGATTCGCAGCCGCTTTAGTTCCAAGCTGACGAATGTCATCTAGAATTTTCTTCTGTTTACCGATCACATTCATCATGGCCTGCTCTTCAGTGGTTGTGTCACGGAATTCGTAGGTTTTTGAAAAATAGGTTTTATCTGATTCTAGAATATTAACTTGATTCAATTGACCAACGGTTCCGTCTGCGTAGGTTATAGTTTGAATGTTTCCACTTCCGACAAGAACGAAAGCCGATTGATCTGCAGCTTTACAAAAACCAGCAAGATAGGACTTGTACAGGTACTGCACCATTTCTATTTGCTCTTCTTTAAAAATAGATTGCACTAGGCTTCTGAAGCGCTCGTTGCCACGCAAAACCATGTTTTTAAGGGTTGTACCCGTAAAACCTGCATTTAAACCTAGAGTTGAACTTCGAGGCACAGTTTGATCTAGAGTAATAATTTTTTCTGACAAAAGAGCCTCAATTGTTGCCTTACGCAATTTGATCGGAGCTGAAACATTTAACTTTTTAGAACCCGCTTTGACTCGAATCATAATCGCAGTGTTACCGAACTCTTGAGAACTCGAAGGATCTAATGCGAAATAAACTCCAGCACCGGCATTTTGCTTTTCGGTTGAATGGTTATTCATATTCCAAAACGAGTAAGATCCCGATTCAACAAAAAACTTCGCCCAGTTAGCGCGATTTTCTGATGAGTTGAAATATTCACTCATCGGTAAGTTAAAATATGTAAACAGCCTAGTCGTGCCACCAAAGGTCGAAACCGCAGTCCGAAGATCTTCAGTCAGTAAACTTTGAGCTTCACTTTGAGCCCGAGCCCCAGTGGCTTGAAAAAGTATACCCAGGGCCAGCAACAAAGTTGAAAAAATAAATTTATTCATATTATTTTCCAGTATGAAAAAGGGGTTGAAGCACTTATACAAATCATTCAAAACAAGAGTTTCACGTCTCATACCGTACTAAAACTAAATAAGCGATCAACTAGACCGCTCAAAGCGTCAATTTGCTATACATTGTAAAAAGAAGAAACACAAACCCCACCCACCTTTATGAGCCGGATAGCCCGCTTTAGTTCAGGCATTTCTGATCTTTAAACGTTGATATTTATCAACGTTATGTATACAAAATAACAATATGGAAAAATTCACAATATCACCCGAAGACTGCCTTATCTTGAAAGCATTCAGAGATTCGAAATCTTTACGAGAGGCCGCCACCTTATTAGGGTG
>JACCDQ012148390.1_pt1 | contig 31738 bp, 27 predicted proteins | sample 7446031 | NCBI WGS metagenome assembly JACCDQ01 (sample SAMN15323442, study PRJNA562643) | freshwater metagenome | isolation source: river surface water | place: USA:Blue River Watershed | collected 2017-08-17 | reverse complement strand
CCGTTGACATTTAAATCTTCGGCTACATTATAGACCTTTTTATCTATGCCGGTTTCCATGACTTCTTTTTGTCCGCGCACCACAACGTCTTTGGTTTGCTGGGTTTTGGGTACCTGCATGCGCAGGGTGCCCAAATGCAAATTAGCCTGCCCTGCTTTCAATTCAAAAGCTTCTGTTTGTTCGTTTTCATAGAGTGCCACACTCATTTGAATGTAGTACTTTCCTGGAGACGCCATGATTTCAAAACGACCTTCTGGATTCGTAAATGAACCTTTGATAAAGGTTGAGTCTGGGAGCTGAAAAAGCTTCAGAGAAACGTATTCTAAGGGTTTGCTTTGCTCATAGGTAATGACCTTACCTGTAATGCTAATGAGATTTTGGGCCTGTGTTTTTGCGAAAAAACCAAGCGAAAAAACGAGAAGGAAGGAGAAAGGAGTGAAATAGCGTTGAAACATAGCGCAAAAATACGCAATTCATTTGCTAAAATGATTTATATTTGCGTTTCTAAAAAACGGATTATGACAGAGCAATTCAGCTTCGAAGACCTTAAAAACAAATTCAACACCAACAAAAAATTCAAGTTTGGTACCTATTTAGTGGCCGGAATAATTGGTGTGGTAGTTCTTTATTTCTCTTACCGTCAGTTTATTTGGGGGCCTGCCAACGAGAAATCCAATGATGGCTGGTGGGTTGCGCTCAACTACGTCACCAAAGACTCCACAGACCAAGCTATCCGCTTACTCGAGCCTTACGTCAAAAACAACGATGGCAAAACAGGTGGTGAAATTGGTCAATACTTATTGGCCAAACAATACATGAACAAAGGCAAGTTTGCTGCTGCCCTCGACATGCTCAAAGACGTCGACTTAGCAGACACTTATGTTTCTACCATGAGCATTGGCCTTCAAGGCGACTGCTACAGCCAAATGAAAAAATACAAAGAGGCGCTTGATCTTTACTTGCAAGCAGCAGATCGCGAAGACAATGATTTCACTACGCCAATGTATTTATTTAAGGCAGGTTTGGTTTGCGAAAAGAAACTCAAAAACAAAGCCGATGCTGCAGCACATTACCAACGCATCAAAGACGACTACCCTAACTACGCAAGTACCAAAACCATCGATCGCTACATTGCACGATGCGCAACTAAATAATTATACTCATGGCTACAGCAGGTAAAAACCTCTCTGCCTTTGATCCAACAACATTAAGTAACTGTGCCGATTTTCGAATCGGCATTGTTGTTTCTGCTTGGAACGGGCACATCACCCAACGTTTATTAGATGGCGCCACTAGCGTTTTAGATGCCATAGGCCAGCGACCTGAGCTACGCAAAATCATAGAGGTGCCAGGCGCATTTGAATTGCCGCTTGGTGCACAAAAACTTTGTCAACAAAACGACATCGATGGTGTATTGGCAATTGGCGTTGTGATCCAAGGCGAAACCCGTCATTTTGATTTTGTGTGCAGCGGTGCCACGCAAGGCCTCATGGACGTGATGCTCAAACACGACAAACCCGTCGGTTTCTGCTTGCTCACCGACAACACCGAACAACAATCTCTAGACCGCGCAGGTGGCGTACACGGCAATAAAGGCACCGAAGCCATGGTAGCGGTTTTGCAAATGCTCCAACTCTCTTTATCATGACACTCATCAAATCCATTTCAGGCATCCGCGGCACCATCGGCGGCGCTGTTGACCAAGGCCTCACGCCTATCGACGCCGTCAAATTTGCAGCGGCCTACGGCACATGGTTGCAGCAACAATATCCTGGCCAGCGCCTCAAAGTAGTCATTGGCCGCGATGCGCGCATTTCCGGCCCCATGATAGCCGGGCTTGTGCAACAAACGCTTGTGGGCTTAGGCATCGATATCATCGACCTCGGACTTTCTACCACACCAACGGTAGAAGTGGCCGTGCCTTTAGAAAATGCGCAGGGCGGCATCATCCTGACCGCCAGCCACAATCCCAAGCAATGGAACGCCCTCAAATTACTCAATTCAAAAGGCGAATTCATTTCGGGTGCTGAAGGCGAGACCTTACTACAAATTGCCACCGACGAAGCTTTCCATTTCGCTGAAGTAGACCTGCTCGGTAGCATCACGCCCAACGACACCTACCTTCAAAAACACATTGAAGCCATACTCGCGCTTCCTTTAGTCGATACAGCAGCCATAGCAGCAGCCAATTTCAATATTGTCGTGGATGCGGTCAACTCAACTGGCGGCACTTTCGTACCGGCGTTGTTGCGCGCACTTGGCGTGAGCCAAATTGAAGAACTTTATTGTGAACCCACAGGTCACTTCCCGCACAACCCCGAGCCCTTGCCCGAACACCTTACAGAACTTTCTAGTCTCGTTAAAGCAAAAGGCGCGCATTTAGGCATCACTGTAGACCCCGATGTAGATCGCTTGGCTTTGGTTTGCGAAGATGGCAGTATGTTTGGCGAAGAATATACTTTGGTTGCAGTTGCCGATTACGTCCTGACCCACACACCAGGCCCAACAGTTTCTAACCTCTCCTCTACCCGTGCACTGCGCGACATCACAGCAGCACGCGGGCTACGTTATGAAGCAGCTGCAGTGGGCGAAGTCAATGTGGTGGTCAAGATGAAAGAAATTGGCGCAGTTATTGGCGGCGAAGGCAATGGCGGCATTATCTATCCTGAATTGCACTACGGCCGAGATTCTTTGGTGGGCATCGCCTTGTTTTTGAGTCATTTAGCACACAAAAAGTGCAGCCTCACTGCTTTGCGCGCAAGCTACCCTAACTACGTGATTTCTAAAAACAAAATTGATCTGTCGCCTACCACTAACGTCGACGATATCTTGCTGCAAATGGCCAAGAAATATGAAGGCAACGAGGTAGACACCACCGACGGCGTCAAGATTTACATCGATAAAGAATGGGTGCATTTGCGCAAAAGCAACACAGAGCCCATTATCCGCATTTACGCAGAGTCAAAAGATGAAAAAGCTGCCAATGATTTGGCCTTGCGCATCATTGACGAAATCAAAACAATAGCGTGAGTCGTTTCGAAAGTAAAAAGCAGCAACTGGCCAATTGGAAAACCTTTCTTTCCAGGGTTTTACGCTACGCGCTGTTTTCATTTGTTTTAATCGCTTTTTCTTTGAGCATTGGCACCTTCGGGTACCGCTATTTCACAGGGGCTGCCTATGTCGATTGCTTTCATATGGCCAGCATGATCCTAACAGGTATGGGGCCGGTAATCCCGATTGAAACTGATGCTGCAAAAATATTCTCCTCCTTTTATGCGCTGTATAGCGGAGTTGCTTTTCTGACTTGCACCGCAGTTTTCTTTTCGCCTTTGATCCATCGCTTGCTGCATATTCTGCACGTAGACGAAGAAGAGCTGAAATCTTAATTTAAAGTCTTTTGAAATGATCGTATTTGTCCTTGATAAAAAGGATGAGTTCCATTTCTGTTGCGGTCTTGATGAATTGTTCGTCGATATTTAGGAAGGTGATGAACGCATCGAATTCTGCATCTGAAAGCTCAATAATATCAAAGGCTACATAAAGCCTCAACAATTCTTGGACAATGCGACGTTGGTCGTCTTTGTATTCTTGTTCGGCAATCCAGCGCTTGTTTTGTTCTTTCTTGGAAAAGGCCTGATAGAGAAAAGTGATGGGGCTTTGCAACGCACTGACACCCGTAACAGTTCTGGTTTCTCTGAGCGCTAAATTTTCGCGTTCTTCTTTGATTTGCTCAAGCGTTTTGAGCGGCCTCACAATGACCTCTGGGGTTTCTTGCGGCAGGTGCTCGATGTAGGCCAATACTTTTGATTGGCAGTTTTCGTCGGGCTTGACGATGAATTGATAAACAGGATATCCTTTGGTAGAGAGCGCAATGACATCGCCGGTTGTGGCGTAAACAGAGAAGTGCCCATTGGGCTGTCCAAAGACACCACGGCCCGTAGTTTTGTTGACCACCATGAGGTTGTAGAAATTCTGCAAACGCAGCGTATCGACTATTTTACCACTCACCAACACTTGCTCACATTGCGCATAAGCTTGGCTGCTGAGCGCGATTAAACAAATGAAGAACAGTATTTTTTTAAAGTGTCTCAAAGTACCAAGTAAAATCTAAAAAGGGACCAATTAACAAAAAGACGGGCAAACAGACCAAAAGTAACCACAAGATAACCAAGATCATTTTGAAGCGCAAACTGGCGTCTCGTTCGATCGGAACAGACAGCACCGCATTGACATGACTGGCAATCACTTCTTGAGCAGCCTCGCCATGAATGGCCTCGAGTTGCTTGAGTTTTGGGTTGTGCGCGATCACCACTTGCTTGAGTTGGTGGTAAGCTTGGTCGCTTAAATCTTCGTAGTTGAGTTCGTAATTTATATCTTGTTGATCGAGGTCTTGGCGCAGGTGATAGTTGCGCTGAAAGCTGCGTACTTTAAAAGACATCAAAAAACCGAAGGCGAATAAAATCCAGCTTTCAATGAGGTAACCCACGGTGATCATGAGCAAAGAAGACAACAGCGAAAAAACCAATAAAAACAAGTCGCGTTTTTGACGCACAAACAACTTAAAGAGCTGCCCACCATCGAGTGGATCTATTGGCAGCAGGTTGATGACATTCAAGAATAAAAAAAGAAAACTAAGTTCTAGCAACCAGGTTTGTTGGTAGTGGTGGGCTAGAAACAAGATGGTGAGGCCAAAAACAACGCCCGGAAAGGGACCCGCAGCAATCACTAAAAAGCTTTCCTTTTGAGAATAGTGCTTTTTACTGCCCTGTACAAACGCACCCATTAGCGGGATAAACAGCATGCGCATGTCTTCGTATTTGAAATGTTTCATGAGCAAGTAATGGCCCATTTCATGTAAGAAAAGTACCGTTACCAAATAAAAAACAAAGTCGAGTTCGTCTGCAAAAATATAGAGAAAGCTCAGGGCAAATAACAAAACCGAAAAAAGCGTCAGACCCCAATTGCTCTGAACTTTGACCTTTTCGAGCACGGGTTTTGGCGCATACCAATCCGAGGGGTTTTGGTTTTCCATGTTTTACATGCCTGGCATACCGCCCATGCCCTTGAGTTTGCTCATCATACCCATCATGTTGCGCGGGTTGCTCATGAGTTTCATCATTTTGCGCATGTCTTCGAATTGCTTGAGCAATTTGTTGATCTCTTGAATGTTGGTGCCGCTGCCTTTGGCAATGCGGTTTTTGCGCGAAGGATTGAGCAAACCAGGATTTGCTCTTTCTTTGGGCGTCATGGATAAAATAATGGCTTCAATACCTTTGAAGGCGTCGTCTGGAATGTCGACGTCTTTCATGGCTTTGCCCATTCCGGGGATCATGCCCATGAGGTCTTTGACGTTGCCCATTTTTTTGATTTGCTGGAGCTGTGCTAAAAAGTCATTGAGATCGAACTGATCTTTCATGATTTTCTTTTGCAAACGACGCGCTTCTTCTTCGTTGAATTGCTCTTGAGCACGCTCTACCAAGGAAACGACATCGCCCATCCCGAGGATGCGGTCTGCCATTCTTTTCGGATAGAAGATATCGAGTGCATCCATTTTTTCGCCGGTACCGACAAATTTGATGGGCTTATTGACCACCGCTTTGATTGAAAGCGCTGCACCACCGCGTGTATCGCCGTCGAGTTTAGTGAGCACTACCCCATCAAAATTGATGCGGTCGTTGAAGGCCTTTGCCGTATTGACGGCGTCTTGCCCCGTCATGGAATCTACTACAAAAAGCGTTTCAGATGGTTGCAAGGCTTGTTTAAGCCCCGCGATTTCGTCCATCATTTGGGTGTCTACTGCCAAACGACCGGCGGTATCGACCAAAACGACATTGAAAGCATTGCTTTTGGCATGGGCAATAGCCGCCTGCGCAATAGCAATTGGGTTCTTTTCTTCTTTGTTGGAATATACTTCTATGGAAAGTTGCTCGCCTAAAACATGTAGCTGGTCTATTGCCGCTGGGCGGTAGACATCACAAGCAACAAGCAATACTTTTTTGCCTTTTTTGTTTTGTAGGTAAGAACCGAGTTTGCCCGTAAAGGTAGTTTTACCAGAACCTTGCAAACCGGACATGAGCACAACAGCAGGCGCGCCTTTTAAGTTGATTTCCACCTCGTTGCCACCCATGAGCTCAATGAGTTCTTCATGGCAAATTTTGATCATGAGCTGACCAGGTGAAACGGCATTAAGGACGTCCTTGCCGAGCGCCTTTTCCTTGACGGTATTGGTGAATTGTTTTGCAGTATTGAAACTGACGTCGGCGTCTAGGAGCGCGCGACGAACTTCTTTGAGCGTTTCAGCTACATTAATTTCGGTGATTTGGCCTTGTCCTTTCAGGACTTTAAAGGCTCTTTCAAACTTATCGGTAAGATTCTCAAACATAATTCAAACGTGTCTGCAAAGATACGCAGCAAAATTGAATTGGACTAAGAAAGCTCCATGCTAAGCGCATGTTCGTCGATCATTTTTCGCAAATTGAGCAAAGCATAGCGCATTCTGCCCAAAGCCGTATTGATACTCACGCCTTCTGATTCAGAAATTTCTTTAAATGAGCGCTCTTCGAACAAGCGCATGTGGATCATTTCTCTTTGGCTTTCCGGAAGGTGGGCCATCAAGGCATGAAGCTGTTCTGCAATCTCTTCAACTGTTGTAAGTTGTAAAAAATTAGCGTCTTCACTGGCAATGCGGTGAAAGATGTTGTAATCTTCTGACCAAGAGTGGCGCTCGGAAATCATGCGGTGCTTGGCTTGTTTGCGAAAATGATCAATAACGAGGTTGTGGGCAATGCGCAACACCCATGGCAAAAACTTGCCCTCTTCATTGTATGCGCCTAATTTCAATTTCTGAATGACTTTAACAAAGGTCTCTTGAAAGAGGTCGTTGGTCAGTTCGGATTCTTTTACTTTGTTGTAAATGAACTTAAAGATCGCTTCCTGGTGACGAGAAAGGAGCTGTGCGAAGGCGTCTTCGTTACCGGCAACATAGGCTTGAATGAGCTGAGAATCGCTTAATTGAGATAAGATCATAGTTTACACTTTTGTGCTGAAATTGGTTTCGGCGGTTAAAGGTAAATTTGATCTATAGGCGATTTTTAGGGTTTAGTTCAGCGAATATATAGATTATTTGTCATCAAATAAAAAAAATATACAAAAAAAAGTTTGCTTAATTTTGAGCACTAAATTTTAACAAATGCCTTCATTAGCTTCAAAAGCCATCGACATGCCCGCTTCGCCAATTCGCAAATTGGTTCCGTATGCGGAAGCCGCTAAAAAAGCGGGCAAAACTGTTTACCACCTCAACATTGGTCAGCCCGACATCCATACGCCAGCGGCAGCACTCGAAGCGATCCACAATCTAGACGAACAAGTTTTAGAATATAGCCACTCTGCCGGCTTTGAATCTTATCGTCAAAAATTAGCGCTTAGCTACCAAAAACAAGGCATTCCAGTCCAAACCGAAGACATCATTATCACTACTGGTGGTTCAGAAGCACTTATTTTTGGCCTCATGACCGCTTGTAATCCGGGCGATGAAGTCATAATACCTGAACCGTTCTATGCCAATTACAACGGTTTTGCGGTTATGGCAGGTGTTAAGGTTGTTCCGGTTACCTCGCATATCGAAAATGGTTTTGCTTTACCTCCTGTGGCCCAAATTGAGGCAAAAATCACAGCCAAAACCAAAGCGATTATTATTTGCAACCCCGGTAACCCTACTGGCTACCTCTACACCCAAGAAGAACTCGAGCAATTGCGCGATATCGTTCTCAAACACGACCTCTTCTTGTTTGCCGATGAAGTATACCGCGAATTTTGTTACGACGGCGCCAAGCCCTTCTCCACAATGAACCTAGCCGGAATTGAGCAAAATGTCGTCATGATTGACTCCGTTTCTAAGCGCTATTCAATGTGTGGTGCACGCATTGGCGCACTCATTTCGAAAAACACAGCATTCATGGCAGCAGCCCTGAAGTTTGGGCAAGCGCGTTTGTCTCCACCAACCGTGGATCAAATAGCCGCTGAAGCAGCTCTAGATACCCCACAAAGCTATTTTGACGAAGTTGTAGCCGAATATGTAGCGCGTCGCAACATCATGGTAGAGGGCCTCAACAGCATACCTGGTGTTTTTTGCCCCAAACCAAGTGGCGCCTTTTATTGTGTCGCTAAATTCCCAGTAGCAAACGCAGAGCATTTTTGCCAATGGCTACTAGAAGAATTCTCTTTTGAAGGGCAAACCGTCATGATGGCGCCTGCCAATGGTTTTTATGCCACTCCAGGTGCTGGCTTGCAAGAGGCGCGCATAGCATACGTACTCGATCAAGCGCATCTAAAGGCTGCTGTAGCGTGTTTAAGAGTTGCGCTCGAGCAATATCCAGGCAAACTCACCAACTAAGTACCGAACCAAAGGCTGCTCTAAAGTGTTCAACTGACATGAAACAATTTGAAGTCCCCGCATTTTATCGCTCGCCTCTGCTCAGCAAGATCAAAACGCAGCGCAAAGTTGCTGATCCGCGCAAAAAAGATTTCAGCCCAACCGCTCTTCAAATTGGAAAGTTCACCTTTTTAATTGCGCGTCATTTTGGCTTTTGTTACGGCGTCGAGAATGCCATCGAACGCAGCTACAAAGCCCTGCAAGAAAACCCTGGTAAACGCATTTTCTTGCTCAGCCAAATGATCCACAACCCGGCTGTCAACGAAGACCTCACCAGCAACGGCATCCAATTTTTACAAGACACCCACGGCCAGCAACTCATTGCTTTCGAAACGCTAACGGCCGAAGACGTCGTGCTCATACCTGCTTTTGGCACTACATTAGAAATCGAGCAGCAGCTCAAAAGTTTAGGCCTAGACATCCAAACGTATAACACGACCTGCCCTTTTGTGGAAAAGGTCTGGAACCGCTCAGAAAAACTAGGAGAAACCCAACACACCATTATCATTCACGGCAAGCACGACCACGAGGAAACGCGCGCCACTTTTTCGCATGCAGTGGCAAATGGCCCTGCCTTGATCGTCAAAGATATGCAAGAAGCGCAAGTGCTCGGCGCTTATATCCTAGGGCAAAAAACACCACAAGAATTCAATGATTTTTTTGAAGGCAAAATGAGCATAGGTTTTGATCCTACGCGCGATTTAGCACAAATTGGCGTGGTCAACCAAACCACCATGTTAGCTACTGAAACGCAAGCCATTACCGATTATTTGCGCAGTTGCTATATTACTTTACACGGAGAAGATGCCATTAAAAACCACATGGCAGACACCCGTGACACCCTTTGTTATGCTACCAATGACAACCAATCTGCCACGCTCGGCTTGCTCCAAGAAGCAGCTGACCTAGCCGTTGTGGTTGGCGGTTACAACAGCTCCAACACGAGTCATCTTGTCGAATTGCTCGAGCAAAAATTCCCGACTTACTATATCAAAGATGCCACCGAAATAAGTGGTGCTGCTGTTCAGCATTTCAATTACCACAGCAAAGCAATGCAGCAGACCGAATCCTTTATCCCAACCAAAGAGGATATACGCGTGGTCTTAACCTCTGGAGCTTCTTGCCCAGACAGCATTGTTGAAAATGTCATGTACGCCATTTTGGCCACTCAATACACTCCATCAGAGGTAAGCGCTTTGCTTGCTTCCTTAGAAGATTAGCGAAATGAAAATTTATACCAAAAAAGGCGACCAAGGCAGCACCGGTTTAATCGGCGGAACGCGCGTTTCAAAAGGAGATGTCCGCATTGAAGCCTATGGCACAGTAGATGAACTCAACTCGTACATTGGCCTGATCAGTACACTAGACATCAATTTGCTTTATGTAGCCCAACTCCAAGAAGTGCAAGACCGCTTATTTACAATAGGCTCTCATTTAGCCGCAGACCCAGAGAAAGCGAAAATGCAATTGCCCGACCTTTTAGAGAGTGATGTAGAAAAACTCGAACACTGGATGGATGTCATGGACGAAGCACTCCCTGCCCTAACCGCCTTTGTTTTACCCGGTGGCCACCCTATTGCCGCACATGCCCACGTAGCGCGCTGCATTTGCCGCAGAGCAGAACGCATGGCCGTTACCTTAGATGAATTAGAAGGTGTAGAAGCATTGGTGCTCACTTACCTCAATAGGCTGAGCGATTACCTCTTCGTTTTGTCTAGAAAAATCAGCCTAGACAACGGTGTAAAAGAACACACCTGGACGCCGCGACATTAATTTTTTGTGAGTTTTTTTGATTGGTACTTGGAATTTTGGAAATAAAAATTACTTTTGCCAAAAATTAAACCTAAATATTTAACTCATGTACTGGACACTGGAACTTGCCTCCTACCTTGAAGATGCACCGTGGCCTGCCACTAAAGAAGAACTCATCGATTTTGCCATTCGTACTGGCGCTCCGCTTGAGGTTGTAGAAAACCTACAAGACCTCGAAGACGAAGGCGATATGTATGAGAGCATCGAAGAAATTTGGCCTGACTACCCTTCAAGAGAAGATTTTCTCTTCAATGAAGATGAATATTGATCTTTCAACTTGATCGACACCCATTGAAAAAGCCCTGCAAATGCAGGGCTTTTTTTTATCTCAATAAGTGAACAAAGCCTAGAATTCGCTTGAGCTCACCTTTGTTGATTTCTTGGTATTCTATGAGGTAGTTATAGATGCCATCTGGGCAATCGGTACCGTCGGCCATGCTGCCATCCCAGTACGCTTTGGGGTCCTGACTAAAAAAGATTTCTTCTCCCCAGCGATTGAAAATTGAAAACTGATAACCCTTCGGCGTAAAACCTGTAGAAAAAACAGGGAAAAAGACGGTATTGAATTCGTTCGCGTCTGGCGTGAAGGTATTCGGGATGTAAACAGCTATGTTATTCATGACTGTGGCGGTCAAGGTGAGTGAATCCGAACAACCTAAATCTGTTGAACTTACTAGCTGAATGGTATACGTGCCTTCTGAAAAAGGCAAAGCGGCAGTAAAACTACTTGCTGTATTTTCAAAAGTATTGCCGTTGATGGTCCAGAGATGATTTAAATTGCCCGGCGTGACATTATAGACCGTAATGGTAGGGTCGTCTATTTCGACTTGATCTGGATTGATATAAAAATCGGGAACAGGAATGGGATCAATTTGAACAGTTGCTTGCACTGGCAAAGACTCACAACCATTTGCATCTATTCCTGTCACCAAATATGAGGTGGTCTGATTTGGACAAACGGTAATGCTGCCATTCGAATTTTGGGGTGTATTCCAATAATAATCAATGGCTCCATAAGGGAAAATATCAACACAAGTGCCCGCGCACACAAAAGTATCTGCTACGCTTACAATAGGCAAAGCCCATTCAGCTAAAGTCAGCACTACCATGGAATCGCAACCATTTTGATTGCTCAAATGCACGGTATAAATGCCTGGATTCGTGATACTCAAGCCATTGAAGGCAAGTGTAGAGTCGGCACAAATTGTCATGGAGACATAACTCGTGTCGGCCTCCATGTTCACGGTTAGGTACACCAAGGAATCGCAGCCAAATTGATTGCTGAGCGTGGCTTGAAAGGTGCCTGCCGCGCTGATAGTCTGTCCGTAAAAAGAATAAGTAGCACCGATACACAAACTCATATTGCTAGCTGATGTATCGGGTTGCAGTAGCGAAACAACAATGACGTCTTGCGCCGAACAGCCTAAATTATCGAGCAAATTAAGGACGTAACTACCTGCATTTTGCGCATAAATATTGGCTGTAGTGGCCCCGGTTGACCACAAATAAGTGCCTGTTGAACCGGTTGGTTGCAATAGCGTTGAATCGCCAACACAATGTGCAACATCAGGGCCTAGATCAATTGTAGGTTGCTGTGTGGTCACAACGATCGAATCGCGAGCCAATCCGCAGCCACTCGGCACATCGAGCCAATAGGTTCCAGCTGAATTGATGGTAATGCTAGCCGTGGTGGCACCGTTGCTCCAGGTGTAACTATTGTAAGTGGAATCTGGCTGTAAGGTCAGTGCCGTACCTGCACAAATTAAAGTATCCGGGCCTAAATTGGGTGGTGTTCCGGGGCTCGGGGTTTGGTAATTGTAGACAAGCAAACCTGCTGCACCACTTTGTGCGCCAAAAGTAGTTCCGGCACAAGCAGGACCTGTATGCAAAATAGAACCAGGATTGCCTCCATTTAAAATGGGCGACACATTGCTTGGTGTAGCAGCTTGCTGAAAAACAATGGCGCCACCACCGCCACCGCCGCCGGGCCCATGACACGCAGAGGACCACAAGGTACTGAAAATATTGCCGCCGTTGCCGCCGCTTACATTTACGCTTAGATTGCTACTGACATTTTGGGCAAGCAAATATACACAACCACCTGCACCCCCTGCTCCTGCTCCTTCTGAGTCGGTGTTGCCAATTACATTTGAACCACTAGCTAAAATTTGCTGGTTGTTACCGATAACGGTTGGCGTAATGATAAAGACAATGCCGCCGCCATTTGAACCTGGCGTAGCGTTGAGACCGTTGTCTTTGTAGCCACCACCACCACCTCCACCGAGGTAAGCGCGGTATGTGCTGTAAATCAGCGCATAGCCACCTAAGCCGAAAGCTGTGTTTGCGGGGCAAGAACCCGAAAATTGATTGCCGCCGCGCCCGCCAACACCACCATTTGAACCGCCACCAGCACCCGGATTACCCGAATTGGCGCCACCACCGCCATTGGCAAGTGGAGCTCGGTTGCCGTCTAAATTGAGCGGAGCAAGCGCAATACCTTCCCCTTTTTTACCAGCACTAGCGCCAGAACTCGCAAAATTCGGGTCGTTACACCCAAAAAATCCGGTGGTCACGGCGCCGCCTACAAAACCTTTACCACTGACGTCTATCACATTATTGAAAGTAAGGCTTGTGGTAGCTTCGATGGCGACCACCCCACCCGTGGTACCATTCCAAGGGCTTGCAGTAACAACGGCGTTTATGGTTGCTTGATTGTATACCGGAACCCGAATGAGTTGAACCTTACCTGCAACCGAAAAGGGCTTGCAAAGATTGGTCACAAAAGTGATGGTGTTGCCTGTTATGGAAGCAATATTGGTGAATTCAAAGTTGCCTGCCGACCCCAATGCGACAATTTGACCAAAACTCGCAGTATTGGTTTGATTGATAGTAGCACCCTTCATTTGGATCAACAATACCCGATTGCCCACAGCAAAACCAGCTGCGCTACTGACCGTAACGCTATTCGGTGTGATATTCGTAACCGCAGTGTAGGTATTGACGATGCCACCGATAGATTGCGCATTTAGGCTTGAACTAAACGCGAGCAAGAACAGTACTGAAAAGAATTGAAGGTAAATGCGTAGTCTATTCTTTGACATGAGAAAATGCTTGTAAATACTTCTATTTCAAAGATAAGCATTCAAAAGTAAATCGTTCTAAAAACGACGAAGATTTACCTCATGAGCAAGACATGACCACTGACACGGATCATTTCATCGGTATTTGGTGTCTTGAAATCGATGACGTACGTGTAGGTGCCTTCAGGAGCCGTATAAATATCTATTTTGCCATCCCAACCTGCTTTCGCATCATAAGACTCAAAAACAGGCTCACCCCATCTGTTAAAGATCGTCATGTGGAAGTTTTGAGGATCAAAGCCTGAGGTAAACACAGGTGTAAATAAATTATTGAGTGCATCGCCATCTGGCGTAAAGGTATTGGGTACATAGTAAATAATGCCGCCTTTGATCTGAATTTGCACTTCGCTTTGATCGGTACAACCCTCTGCGCTTTCTACATGGAGTGTAACGGTATAGGTTTGGTCTTCAACAAACGGATAGGTATAATCGAATTCATTTTGGCTGTTTTCAGCAGTTGTACCATCTCCAAAATCCCAAATACTTGTAGCTGCATTTAGCGCATTGGAAGTAAAATAAACGGTCGGATTGTCGCTGGTTAAAATTTGAGGGCTCGCCGAAAAAGCGGCACTTGGCTGCGCATAGACAGTGACGGTGGTTTGGGCGGAGTCAAGGCAATTGTATTGATTTGATCCGATGACAAGAAATGTAGTCGTGGTGTTGGGGGTCACGCTATTGCCTGTGCCACTGAGCTGGGCGTCGTTCCAAAGGTAATTGAGCGCGCCAGAAACCGAAATTTGTGCCGAAAAACCAGGGCAAATACCTTGATCAGGCGAGATTTGTAATTGCGGTGCCGGATTGACCGTAATGCTAATAGCTGTGCTATCCTGACATCCTTCAGCAGAAGTTCCTACAACCTGATAGCTTCCGGAAAGAGGTAAAATAACCGCTTGTGCTGAATTGCCATTTGCAAATGCTACAGGCCCACTCCAACTCAAGGTCGTGGCGCCTGAGGCTGCGAGCTGCAGGGTGTCGTAAGCACAGAGTGTTGTTTGATTGGCTGCGAGTGTCATGACGGGCAATGGCGCTACGGTAATGGTGACATTTTCAGTGTGTGCACAAAGGAAGTTGTCAATTGCGCTCACCACATAATTAATCGTTTGTTGTGGACTCGTATTTAAAGTAGGACTGATAACAGGGATGTTCGTATTTTGTGCCAACCAACCGTAAGTTACATTGTTAAAAGTACTTTGCGGCACCAATGCTGCTTGCCCACCAAAGCAAATGAGGGTGTCATTTAGCGTAAAGACCGGCTCTTGAGAAATGGAGATATTGATGGTGAAAACGGAATCACAACCTGTGGTTGTCAGGGATGAATCGGTGTAAATTCCTGTTTGCGTATATGTTTGACCGTTGAAAACAAATGGCCCACCGTTACAAAGTGTGTCCGCAACTTGTAGTTGGTAACTCGGTAATATGGTCACATCCACCTGATCTGTTGTGGTGCAACCCATTGCACTGGTATTATCGGTAACGGTGAGTGTATAGGTTTGAACAATTGGCCATCCGGTATTGATATTGGTTTGTTGAACCGTAGGATTGGCGATATTCGTTGCACTCAGGCCTACCGACGGAGACCAACTATAGGTAAAGCCAGGCTGCGCACCAAAACCTAAAGTAGCGGGGTCACCCGAGCATATGGAGATGTTTGGGCCAGCATTCGCAGTTGGGCTATTGCCGATTGTTAGGTTCAAGGTAACTATTGAATCACAGCCGTGGATGGTGTTGAGCGTGTCTAAATAAAGACCAGATTGCGTCAAGGCTTGGCCATTGAAAACGTATTGTCCTGAACAGCTCGTTTGGTTGATGGTCTGAGCAAATTGTGGCTGGATAGTCACTACAATCTGATCTGTTGTTGGGCACATTCCGGGCGAATTCGCCATGGTAGTCGTTACTGTATACGTTTGGGTAATTGGTGCACCGGTGGTATTGGGCAACGTTACAGTGGGGTTCGCCACATTTGTTGCCGACAAGCCCGTCGATGGAGACCAGCTGTATGAATTGTTCGGATTGGGGCTTGTTCCGATTGTTACTGGGGTGTTGGAGCATGTAGTTACGTCCACACCTGCATTAGATTGCGCTTGATTGGTGTAAATGACGACGTTGCGAATGGAGTGCTGATCATAGAGCGCACCTGTACTGGCTGTAAAACCGACGTATCCGGTGTAGTTAATGGTGAAATTAGTAGACAGCAAGGGTACATTATTGACAAAAACGGTAATCAGACCATTGTTGTAAGTGATCTTGACAGGTTGGTAGTTGGCGTTACGTAAATAACTCAAAGAACCACCTGAGTTTTGAATTTTGGGTGTAGCTGGCAAGCATTCGTTGTAACCCACACCTGTAAATATTTGTATCTCAGGATTGGTGCCTCCTTGACTGCAGTTGTCATAGGTGTCAATTGCTACCTTCAGACCGTTTGCTGAAGCGGGAATGCCAAGACCTGCGCCCATTACAAATCCTGTTGGCGGAACCGGAATGAAACAAAAAGCCAAGCCATCTGCTGCGTTTCCTCCCCAAATACGGTATTCGAACTCAACGGTCCATTGCTGGCAAACCGTAATATTGAGGGGTGTATTGTAAAAGATGCTGCCAGATTGCCCGGCACTGGCATTGGTTAAAATAAGTTCATTAGGGAAATTATCTACATCGCCTGGTGTGTCGCCGATTACGGCATTTCCATTGGTATTCCAACCAGTAGTGATCATGTTTGGAGAGCCCGTAAGCTGTCCAAAAATAAAAGTTTGTGCTTGTAAATCATTAAAAATGAACGCTAAAGCAACAAATACGCACAGAAAATAAACTCTCATTGGCATCAAAACGTTATAAACAAAGATAGGTTGCTAAATTTAAATATTTTAATTGCTTTTTATTTTTACTTAGTGTAAATTTGACACATACTAAACTGAAACGGCATGAAAGCCCAAACAAAAAACAACTCGAACCAAGAACGTTTCCAACCCTTCAATATTGTTGTCTTTGGCGGAGACGGAGACCTCTCTATACGCAAAATTCTACCTGCTATATTTCACCGCGACCTCGACGGCCAACTCAATATTGCCTACAATGTCATTGCCATCACGCGCAAAGATCCGGATTTAAAAGCTTTTCACGAGCGCCTCATTCCCTTTTTAGAAGTGAGTGATCACCTCAAATACAGCAGAGAAGAAATCGAGAAATTCCTCAACAAACTGGTGCTTATAAAAGCCGAAGACCCCAACCCTGAGGCCTATACAGAGCTCAAAGCTTTTTTAGAAAAGTTCCCAGAAAGACAAAACATTTATTACTACTCCACGCCATCTTCCGCTTTTGGACCTATTACCCAAACGCTTAAAACTTGTGGCTTGGTCAATAAAAGCAGCAAGGTTGTGCTCGAGAAGCCTCTCGGTCATTCGTTGGCCTCTTCTAACGCCATCAATGCAGAGATCACACAAGCCTTTGAAGAACATCAAATCTATCGCATTGACCACTATTTAGGCAAAGAAACCGTGCAAAACCTCATGGTCTTGCGCTTTGCAAACAACTTGTTTGAGCGCGCATGGAATGCAGAAAATATCGAAAGTGTTCAAATCACAGTTGCCGAAAGCTTAGGCGTTGAGAAACGCGCATCTTATTACGATCAGTCGGGTGCCCTACTCGACATGATCCAAAACCACTTGTTGCAATTGCTTTGTTTGGTCGCTATGGAACCTCCTGTTGCCTTGGAAGCAGATGAAGTTCGCAATGAAAAGTTAAAGGTACTCAAGGCGCTGCGCCCGCTCACCAAAAAAACCATCGAACGCGACACCGTGAAGGGGCAATACACCCGAGGTATTTCCAATGGCGGACAAGTCAATAGCTACCTAGAGGACATCGAAAAATACGAGTCCAAAACCGAAACGTTTGTCGCCATCAAGACTTACGTAGACAACTGGCGTTGGAAAGGCGTTCCGTTTATGCTGCGCACAGGCAAGCGCATGATCAAGCGCTATTCCGAAATTGTCATCAACTTTAGGGAGGTCAAGCACAACATCTTTCCATCTAAAGAGAAACTCAACAACAACAAACTCATCATTCGCCTGCAACCTGAAGAGCGCATCGAACTCATCCAAATGACCAAAATACCTGGCCCGGGTGGGTATCGCTACAAGCCAATTGCTTTAAAGCTCGACTACAACGACTCTTTTAAAGAGCGCTTCCCGGAAGCATACGAGCGCCTTATTGTAGATGTCATCCGCGGCAACCAAACCCTTTTCATGCGCCAAGATGAACTCCAAGCCGCCTGGACCTGGATAGAATCTGTAACGAGCAGCTGGAAAAGCGCAGGCATGACCAACGTGCTCTACGAAGCAGGCACTTGGGGCCCCGGCGACGACATCTTAACCGAAGACGAATCTTGGATCACCAAAACATGGAGAGAATGATTGAATTTGAATCAAAAAAAGCGCTCGAACAAGCCTTAGCTACGGCCATGGCAAACGCACTCAGGTCCGCAATCAACGAAAAAGGAGCTGCAACACTCTTGCTCTCTGGCGGGTCTACTCCTAGCGGCGTTTATGCGCTTTTGTCTGAGCAAGATTTACCTTGGGAAAAAGTCAGCGTTGGTCTTGTCGACGAAAGATTTGTTGGACCAACAAGCCCCTATTCAAATTTCAAGTTAATTGGCGAAACCTTGCTTCAAAACCACGCGCAAGCGGCTACGCTATTGCCTATGGTGCTAGACGAAGTCAATTACATTGAAAATCTTCAAAAAATTGCAGCAACATACCGTATTTTTACGGACACCGACGTCTGCTTGCTTGGAATGGGCCCTGACGGACACACTGCGTCTATCTTCCCCAACGACAGCGCTTCATCTCAAGCAAACACTGCTACTGACAGCCTGGTTTCCAACACTACTGCTCCTGCTGAACCTACCCAGCGCATCACCTGCAACGGGCCTTTGCTGCGCCGCAGCAAGCACTTGTTTTTAATGATTACCGGAGCCCAGAAAAAAGAAATTTTGACCCAAAGTGAGCAACGTCAGTTGCCAATTGCCTCTTTCAAAACAGCCCTCACCGAGACTTACTACACTACAGCATCATGATACACCCAGCCATTGCAAGCATTACGGAACGCATCGTACAAAGAAGCCTACCTACAAGAACAGCATATCTCGCGCAAATTGAAGCCGCTTATTTAGAGGGTGTACACAGAAGCACACTCAATTGCGGCAATTTAGCACATGGTTTTGCCGCTTGCAACCAGCACGACAAAGCAGCACTTGCTGCAGATATTATCCCGAATCTTGGCATCATCACGGCCTACAACGACATGCTTTCTGCGCACCAGGTTTACGAAGATTATCCGTTAGCCATTAAAAAGTACGCCAATGAATATGGTGCAGTGGCGCAAGTAGCGGGTGGCGTTCCGGCAATGTGCGATGGCGTAACACAAGGACAGCCTGGAATGGAATTATCGTTGTATAGCAGAGACGTCATTGCGTTGTCTTCAGCGGTTGGCTTGTCTCACAATATGTTTGATGCAGCACTTTACTTAGGTATTTGCGATAAAATTGTACCCGGCCTACTCATGAGCGCGCTGCGTTTTGGACATCTGCCTGCGGTATTCATGCCGGGCGGCCCTATGCCAAGCGGTATCAGTAACGAAGAAAAATCTGCCATCCGCCAGGCATATGCGGAAGGTAAAATTGGCCGCGAGGAACTACTCAAAGGCGAGTCTGATTCTTACCATTCTCCGGGCACTTGTACTTTTTACGGAACAGCAAACAGCAACCAAATGCTCATGGAAATCATGGGGCTACACCTCCCTGGTTCCAGTTTTGTCAATCCAAATACACCTTTGCGCGATTTACTCAACAAAGAAGCTGTTCGCGTGGCCATTGAAAATGTCAAAATTGGTAAAAGCCGCAGCTTGGCCAATCTCTTCAATGAAAAAACGGTAGTCAATGGCATCATCGGCTTATTGGCAACCGGAGGCTCAACGAACCACACCATTCACCTGATTGCCATTGCTCGCGCTGCAGGCATTCTCATCAACTGGGACGACATGTCAGATTTATCGGCTGTAGTTCCGCTTGTGACGCGCATGTACCCCAATGGCGCTGCAGATGTCAATCATTTTCATGCTGCAGGCGGAATGGGTTTTGTAGTCAGAACGCTTCTCGAAAACAACTTGCTCCACGAAGACGTACAAACCATCATTGGCGAAGGTCTCCAAGCTTACACGCAAGAACCTAAAATTAAAGATGGCGCATTGGTTTGGGAAGAAGGCGCTCTTGTATCGCTCAATTTAAACATCATTCGCCCTGCTAGCGAACCTTTTACTGCCGACGGCGGCATCAAGCTATTGAAAGGCAATTTGGGCCGGTCTGTCATCAAAACCGCAGCTGTGGCACCCGAACACCGCATTGTAGAGGCTCCAGCCATTGTTTTTTACGAACAAACTGATTTAATCGCTGCTTTTAAAAGAGGAGAGCTCGACAAAGATTTTATCGCAGTTGTGCCTTTTCAAGGCCCTAAGTTCAATGGGATGCCAGAACTACATAGCCTCACCCCTACACTCACTATTCTGCAAAAGAAAGGCTACAAGGTTGGTTTGGTCACCGACGGCCGCATGTCTGGCGCCTCAGGAAAAGTACCCGCGGCAATTCACCTCACCCCAGAAGCATACGACGGCGGCTTGATCAGCAAAATCCAAACTGGCGACCTATTGCGCTTAGACAGTGAAAATGGCGTACTTGAAGTTCTTGACGAGGCAAGTGTAATGGCGCGTGCCACTGTGCAAAAAGACAACGCGCAATTTAGATTTGGCCGCGAATTGTTTGCAAAGTTGCGCGCAGGAGTCAGTATGAGTGAAGAAGGGGCTTCTTTTATCGTCTAGCCACCACTGAAGCGAGTACAGACACCACAAGCGCACCCAACACAATTAATAGCGAAACGCTCGCCTCTATATGAAAGAAAGGCGCCACAAGCATTTTTAGCCCAATAAAACTCAGGATGAAAGCCAAGCCGTATTTGAGTTTTGAGAACATGTGTATCGAGTTGGCAAGCAAGAAGTACATCGAGCGCAAGCCCAATACAGCAAAAATATTTGAGGTATACAAAATCAGTGGGTCATTGGGTGCAATTGCAAAAATGGCTGGGATTGAATCGATGGCAAAAATGAGGTCGGTGGTTTCGATGACCATTAAGACCAAAAACAATTTGGTGGCGAAGCGCTTGGCTCCTCTTTTCACAAAGAAGCGGTCGTCGTGGTAGTGCTTGGTAACTGGAAAAACCTTTCTAAGCAAACGTGCTCCTAAGCTTTTGTTGAAATCTTTTTGATCGTCGTCTTCGGAATCGATTAAGGATTTGATCCCTGCATAGACCAAGAATGCACCAAAAATGGTCAAAATGAGATTCGGTCGGAAGAAATGACCCGGCAAGGCATGCGCGCCCTGGTCTAAGTTGAAATGATAGCCAAATAATTCAAAGGCAGGTAGATAGGTAAGTTTGATCAAGCCAATACCTGAGAAAATGAATATGCCTCTAAAAATGAGTGCCCCGATAATTCCCCAAAAAAGCACGCGGTGCTGCAGTTTGCCTTCAAGTTTGAAAAACTTAAAGACCAAGATGAAAACAAACATGTTGTCTACTGACAAGGCTTCTTCAATCCAATAAGCAGATTGGTATTCGGCAAATTTGCCAAAGCCCATTTGCCACCAAACTAAAGCACTGAATCCCATCGATAAGCCGATCCAAATGAGCGTCCAGCGCAGGGCCTCTTTATTTGAAATTTGGTGCGACTTTTTATTGACCAATCCTAAATCAATCAGGAGCATTGTAAAAATGACAACCACAAAAATGGCAAGCAACCAAGGATTAAAAGACATGTCTAAAAAGTTTCTGCAAAATTAAAAAGAAAGCCACATGAATTTCATGTGGCTTTCAACAAAGGGTAAAAAGGCGTTGTTATTTTTTCTCGAGCAAGTAAGTTACTGCATTTGCTGCATTGACAAAACCACCAGTGATGCAAAGGTCTTTCATTTTTGCTTTTTCACCATTTGGTGCTACAACAGTTTTTTTATAAGTCGCTGTAGTTGCCATTAAAACTTCGCGTACTTCTGAAGCGCTCAATTCTGGAAAGTAACTTCTGATGAGTGCTGCTACACCAGCTGTTGCTGGGCAAGCCATAGATGTTCCGCTTGCGTTTTCGTAGTTGAAGTCAGGAACCGTAGAATAGATGTCTACGCCTGGCGCAAAGAAATCGACGGTAGTAGCTCCGTAGTTAGAAAACTCAGCAATAATGGCTTTGCCGCTTTTTGAACTGCTGCTCGCTCCTACTTCAATCCAGTTTGGCGCGGTTGTTTTGTTGTTCAAGCGACGGGTTGGATAAGAATCTTCCACGTCTTTGTCTTTAGCGTCGTTACCAGCTGCGTGCACGAGCAAAACATCTTTGCTGCGCGCGTATTCAATGGCTGCATCTACGTAGTCTTTGTTTGGGGTCCAGTATTTACCAAATGACATATTGATCACTTTAGCACCGTTGTCAACTGCGTAAATAATTGCGTTAGCAACGTCTTTGTCGCGCTCATCTCCGTCTGGAACAGCGCGTAAAACCATGATGCGCACGTTGTCGGCAACGCCATCTACGCCCATTCCGTTGTTGCGTGTAGCAGCGATGATACCAGAAACGTGTGTGCCGTGAAATGCATCAGGGCCTTCATAACGGTTGCAACCGTAAATTTTGCTCGAAAAATCGTTGGGGTTGTCACCCACAATAGAGGTGCGAATTGAATCGGCATCAAGTTTAGATAAGTCGATTGCACTTTGCATAGATTTGAGTGCTCCGCTAATTTCCGTATTGAGTTGGTCAGCTGGAATCATTTCGAGAATTGACTTCATTCGGTTTTGAATGCGCTTGTCTGTTTCTGTCTCAGGAACATAAGCTGCATTTGTTTCTTTTGAGAAAGGAACACCAGCTTGTTTTTCAACGCGCTGCATGTATTCTGAAAGCATTTTAATGTTCTTGATAGAAGCTTCTTTTTCGGAAATTTCTTTCTCGAAAGCAATTTTGATTTTTTCGTAGGTGCCAAAGCGTGCAAGTTCGGAACTTGGAATATTTTCAACTTTTTTACCTTTAAAGTATTCAGATTCTAGGCGGTACATGCGCGCAAGTTCTAATGCTTCTTTGTCGATATCTTGGGTGGGACCACCTAAGAAAGACCAACCATTGACGTCGTCGATGTAGCCATTTTTGTCGTCGTCGATGCCGTTGTTCGGAATCTCGTCTTCGTTGACCCAAATAACATCTTGAAGATCTGGGTGATCGGTTTCTACACCAGAATCAATGACAGCAACAATAACGGTCGTGGATTTTTTACCTGCTGCGTTGAGCATTTCATATGCCTTGGTGGCACCCGTACCATAAACGCCATCTGCTTTAGGGTCTTTGAGGTACCAATTGAGGTTTTCTGGGCCTTCTGTCTCGCTTTTTTGTGCAAACGACACCAATGAAAGGCCGACGAAAGTGCTTAAAATAAAGTTTTTTGTCATGAGTTATTTAGTTTGAGAAAACGAAAATACATTTTATTTTTAGCTGACGAAAATCTTGTTGAAAAGTTACGTTGTGGAGAAAACGTTCAAAACAATGTAGCGCGAGTTACAATGAAAGACCAAACAAAGCACTAATTTTGCCCAAAACAAACACCATGAGTCAAATCGAACGCATTTCTTGCCTTATCATAGGTTCAGGCCCAGCGGGCTATACCGCCGCTATTTACGCTGCCAGAGCAGACATGAAACCCGTCATGTACCAAGGCATGCAACCAGGAGGTCAATTGACCACCACCAACGAAGTAGAAAATTTTCCGGGCTACCCCGACGGGATTACCGGACCCGACATGATGCTGCAATTAGAAGCACAGGCCAAGCGTTTTGAAACAGACGTACGCAGTGGTTTCATCACCCGCGTAGATTTCTCGGGCAGCGTGCACAAATGCTGGACAGAAGACGGTCACGAAATCCATGCAGACACCATTATTATTTCTACTGGTGCTTCTGCTAAATACCTTGGTCTTGAAAGCGAACAACACTATCTGAAATTAGGTGGCGGTGTTTCTGCTTGTGCCGTTTGCGACGGTTTCTTTTACCGCAACCAAGAAGTTGTAATTGTAGGTGCCGGCGACTCCGCCTGCGAAGAAGCGCATTACCTCTCTAAATTGTGTACAAAAGTAACCATGCTTGTACGCCGCAATGAGTTCCGCGCTTCTAAAATCATGGCAGACCGCGTTAAAAACACGCCCAACATCGACATCCGCTTCAATACAGAAACTTTAGAAGTATTGGGCGATGGCCAGTTGGTTACAGGGGTGCGCGCAATTGACCGCACGAACAACGCAGAATCAGAAATTCCTTGTACCGGCTTCTTTGTTGCTATTGGTCACCAACCCAACACGGCTGTTTTCCAAGACTACATTGACCTCGACGAGACAGGTTATATCAAATATGCCCAGCCAGGCACCAGCAAAACAAATGTTGCGGGAGTGTTTGTAGCAGGAGACGCCGCCGACAAAACCTACCGCCAAGCCATTACAGCGGCTGGTACAGGTTGTATGGCCGCGCTAGATGCCGAACGATATTTGGCCGCAAAAGGACATTAATACGCGACATCGTATGGATAAAGTTGATCCTTCCTCCGTACATCCTCATCCTATTAAACGAAAAAGCAGTGCTCAACGCACTGCTTTTTCGTTTAATAACTTAATGAAATGAAAGCCTTTAGGTCCGAAACCCTGGTTGTAAAAGAACTTGTGCGCCTTAAAATTAGAGGTGTAGGAGTCTAGGGCAAGCATGTTGCAGTTTTCGTCTTTCGCTTTTTGCTCCAAGGTTTGAAAAATCAATTCGCCAACTCCCCTGCTTCGGCACGCTGGATCCACGACAATATTATCCAATTCTAAATATTTGCCAATCCAAAGTTTATTGCCAAGCCAAAAACCACAAATAGCCACACACTTTGCGGCGTCAAAAACAGCCAATTGCCCATACTGATGCGGGAGCATCAAGTCCAATTCTTGTGCATATTGTTCGGCCGTGAGGCTTGGATACAAAAATTGCAAGACCTCCAGATGAGGCAGCATTTCTTCTTTAGTTTGTAATAGCTGAATGTGAAAAGGCATTTGCGCTTATTTAAGTAAGTAGGTGTCGAATAATTCGTGAATGCGGCCGTATTCGTCTGTCCAAGATGACGTATATTGAAAGCTGTGGCGCTCTACCGGATACAATGCCATCCACCAATCTTTTTTACCGAGTTCGATCAGGCGCTGATTGAGGCGCACTACATCTTGAAACTGTACGTTGTCGTCGATCATGCCATGCAAAATCAAGAGCGGGTCTTGCAGGCCTTCCGCAAAGTATATTGGCGAACTCTGGCGATACGCTTCGGGGTCGGCGGCTGGGGTGTTCAAAATGTTGGTCGTGTATTCGTGGTTGTAGTGTGTCCAATCGGTTACCGAACGCAAAGCCGCCCCGCAAGCAAAGGTACCTGGCTCGGTAAATAGCCCCATCAGGGTAATAAAACCGCCGTAAGAGCCACCGTAAATCCCTACCCGACTTGCGTCAATGGCGTAATTGGAAACCAAAAATTGTTTGGCATCGACAAAATCTTGTAAATCTCGGCCGCCCATATGACGGTAAATTGCGGTGCGGTAGTCGCGGCCATAACCCTCGCTTGCTCTGTAATCGACATCGAGAACCGTGTAACCTTGTTCGATAAGCAATTGATGGAACATGAATTCGCGTTGGTAATAGCTCCAATAATGATGCGCGTTCTGCAAATAGCCTGCGCCGTGCACAAATAAAACGGCCGCGCCATTTTTAACTTTAGCTTTTGGCGCATAGAGGCGTGCATAGACAGCAACTCCATCTGAGGCCTTGAAACTTAAAACTTCAGGCTTTTGCCACAGATAAGTTCGGAACACCTCCGTAGTTGAATGGGTGAGCTGCACTTGATCTTTTGGATTTTTGAGCGAACAAGTGAATAATTCCCATGGTTGGGTACTTGTACTGAAACGGAATGCCAATTGCTTTTCATCGGCAGAAAGCTTCACCTCATAAGCACCTTGCTCGGACAAAATGGGTTTGAGTTGCAGTGTTTTCAAATCGCACTTATAAAAACTGCGCGTTCCGGGATGCTGCATATTGGTGCTCAAATAAAATGCGGTGCTGTCTTTGGTTAAGAGCACTTCATGAACCTCATAGTTTCCACTCGTGAGTGCCATTTTGGTTCGTGTCACTACATCTAAGGTGTACAAATGCGAATAGCCACTTTGCTCGGACTGAAAATAAATCACCTGTGCGTCTTTGAGCCAACCAAGTGTACCGGTCTCAAAATTCCAAGACGAGATTCCCGGGCCACCGATCCAGGCGCTGTCGTGCTGGTGCTCGAGTTCTTGAATTTGGCTCGTGGCTAAATCGATGCAGACAATCCAGCGGTCTTTGTTGTCGGCACTGCGGATATCCATGAGCGCTAAGGGTTTGGTTTTGGAAAAAACGGCCGGATGAAAAATCAGTGCACGCTCCACGTCATTTAGTTGCGTTAGCCCTGAAAAATCGAGTTCTTTCAGTGAGTCCGAACGCAAATCATGAAGAAATAAGCGCTGAGATGGTTCTTCGTTTTGCACTTTGGCGCGCGATTTTTCTGTGAAAACATGCGCATCAGCAGCAATATAATGCGGTACTTCTGTTGGTTTTTCATCGGGTTGCTGTTCTTGCTTGAGCAATACAAAATGTGCCGTAGGGTCCACTTGTAGCGCGCCTTGCTGTTCAAACGCAATGAATTTGACAACTGGTAAATCGATTTTGGTATTTTGCAGCTCTTGTTTGCGAATGCTTTCAAAGAATGCCAATTCGGCCTCCGAAAAAGCAGTTCCTTTTGCTTTTGGAGCCGGAGCTTTTTGATAATTCATGAGCTGCTTGGCCATCCCGTTTTGAAGATCAAACACAAACAAGCTTTGCCCCTGCTGAAAAACAATGGTGTGTGCTTTGTTTTGAACTTGCAGATTCCAAATATCATTAGCAAACAAAGGGAAAGATTTGATTTGCTGGGCGGCGAGATCATTGAATTGCAGTTCGTTTTCAAAAATGCGCACCTGATTTAACACACCTTGCCCTGGCGTCCAGGTCCAGCGGCTTTGCCACTCCTTTGAACTCAGTATTTTTGTTTGCCCATTTGAAAGTTGGTAACTGTAATAGGTGGCGCGCAAAGAATCGGGGTGTTTTTTCCAATAATAAATTTGCTTGCCATCTAAGGCCCATTCCGGAGACTCTGGCAAAACGCCCACAAAGCCGGGGCCTTTCATAATTTGATCAAGTTGTAGCTGCGCCGTACCATAAACGGTCATACAACAAACAAAAGAGATGAACAAGGTAATTTTCATTCGCTAAAAATAGAAATAATTGTACTTTTGAATGAAAGAATCGGCATGAAGAAACTCCTTTACATGATCTTACCCGAAAGGGCCTACTTACTTACCCTGCATCGGTTCTTCTACCTGCTCTATGATTTAGGCTTACTCAAGAACAAAGAAGCCTTTAAATTTCATTATTTCATCAAGCGCATCATCAAGCCAGACTTTGTGGTCATTGACATCGGAGCCAACCTCGGCTACTTTGCCAAAAATTTTGCACGCTTGGCCAATAAAGGAAAGGTCATTGCCATTGAACCCCTACCCCAGTTCCACGCCATCCTCGATCATTTCATCGGACACCAAGAAAATGTCGAGCTGCACAATGTGGCACTAGGTAAAGAAGCCGGCAGCATCACAATGGTACTCCCCCAAACCAACGGCATGCTGCGCACGGGCTTGCCTCACATCATTCGCCCTGAAGAAAAAAGCACCACCGAACGCACCCAAACGGTGCAAATGGTCAATACCGCCGACTTTTTCCACACCTTTGACCGCATTGACTACATCAAATGTGACATCGAAGGCCACGAATGGGAGGTTTTTGAACTCCTCGAAGACATCTTAGCCAACAAACGTCCGGTTGTGCAATTAGAAATTGACCCTAAAAATGAAAGCAAGCTCTTTGCCTTCTTTGAAAAACTTCACTACGAACGCTGTGGTCTTGATCAACAACAGTGCAAAGTAGAAACCACCATACATTTTGGTGGAGATTATCTTTTTGTCCCGAAAGAAAACATGCAACTCCTCGACACATGGAACGCCTAATTTATGTGCTCATTTTATGTCTCGGATTGTTGGGCTGTGAAAAAGGCACTGGCGAATTCAAAATCAAAGGTACTGTCACAGACAACACCATGAACCAAGGGCTAGCAGGCGCAACCGCAGCACTTTACAAGGTTCCTATCGGTACCTCCGACGAGCTTTTCGTAAAAAGCGTCGTGCTGTCTTCCAATGGCGCTTATGAATTTGTCGTACCTAGAGAACGCATGGAGCGCTATATTTTGCGTGTCGACAAAAATTTGTATTTCCCAATAGAGAAAGAGGTGTATTACTCAGAACTGAGTATCAAAACAGACAATATTTTTGATTTGAATACAAACGCTATGGCCTGGGCTAAAATTCACTTCAAAAACCTGAACCCAAGCCCCTTAGATCATTTTAGGTACATCAAGCAAGAAGGCTTGGCAGCTTGCTTAAGTTGTTGTCCGAGCAGCGCCCAAGACTTTTATGGTGCCTTAGACACCACTTTTTATTGCCTGAACAACGGCAACACCACCTATTCGCTTTACTATTGGGAGTTGAATACCCAAAATAGCGGCCCAAAAAGCACCTTTACGACCGCATTTGACACCACCCTTATTGAGGTGATCTATTAATTGGCTTTGAATTTAGAATCGGGAATCCCTTGATTTACCTTGTAGTTACTAAGCTGCAGTACAATTGTTCCGGTCTGAGAACCTTCAGAAGCTTTTGTTTTCTTTTTGTTTTGATGTAAATCGGCAGCCACACTTTTGGGCAACTTGAACTTCTTGACATCAATCGTGAATACCATTTTGTAGGGCAAACCATATTTGGCCTGGTCTCCATAAAAGTAGTTAATGTCTAAGGTACCATTACTTTTGCTCGTGATTTGGGATTTCAAGATCAGGTCCTTAACGGGGTCAATCCAGAGCTTGACGAGAATGACGTCTGCATTCTCAGTAAGAGGCAAAACGGAAACAACTGAAGTCTTGACCTCTCCGAGCATTTTAGTGCCGTTTAATGCACAAGTATAACCCTTTTCATTGGTCAGGAAGTTGTTGAGCTCACCCAAACCTTGCTTGGGTAAAATCGCAATCCCCTTGGACTCCACCTTCATTTGATTGGGCTGCTTATAGAAAACTTTAGCGTCTACTTCGTCAATTTTAATCATCGGCACCTGTGCTTTGATGTGCACATCGGCCGAATAATCTGTTACTTTCTCTAGTTTGAGCCGGACAGCTTTAACGAGTTCGTTTGGGTCTTGAGCGCTTGCAAATTGTATAAAAAACAAGAGCGATAAAAGAAGGAATGGCTTCATGAGGTGATGTCTTTGCGTTTGAATTTAAAAATAGCAATGGCTACAAATAAAATATTGTGCCCTAGTAAGATCCAGACAGACTCTTTGATAGCTGCCCAAGGTACGGGGTCACTGAAAAAAGAGCGCCAAGAGGCCATGTGCGTAGTAAATAACCACGGTTTGACGTGATCAAAAACACTCACGTCTAAAGAACCAATAATGGTAAAAAGGATGATCACTGCCATGGTTGAAACGATGGGGCCAATCGAATTGTCTGCAAAGGCAGAAAAAGCAATGGAGAGCGTGGCAATAGTCATGAGCGCTAGATAAGCCACAGCAAAGGCCAAGCCATATCGCCACAAGATATCTGCGTAGTTGAGGATTACCAAACCATCAGAATTCAAGACAATCAAATCACCGGTTCCGAACATCCATCTGCCGACAACAAGCGCCAGAAAACCCATCCAGACCACCAAAATAAATGTGTAGGCTGCAGCGGCAATCAGTTTGGAATACACCACTTGGCTGCGGCTAATTGGCTTGGTGAGCAACATGCGCAAAGTACCCATAGCGGCCTCGCCCGAAAGCAAGTCGCCGGTGACGAGCGCTACGAGCAAAGGAATGTGCATAATGAGCATTTGTAGCACTATGAAAGCAATTAGGTTGCCATTGAGGATATTGCCGTTGAAGGAGAGCGTTTGCTCAAACGAAGCCGTTACAAAAGAGATGTACATGCGCCCATCTGCCTTCATGGCAAACAAAATAATGAGAATCAATAAAGTAAGCGCAGCCAAACCGATATAACTTCTGGGCTTCGCGAGAATCTTGATGAATTCGTTGTAGGTGTTTTTCCAGAGCATCAGTTTTGGGTCATTTGAATGAAAAAATCTTCGAGGGTGCGTTTGGGCTCGAGAGCGACTACAGCAAAACCACCGTTTACTAATGCGGAATTGATCGCCGGAATAAACTGACGTTCCACATTTAACTCCAATGTTTTGGGAGAAATCACCTCTGCCTTTAAGGACGGGAATTGCTGTTTTAAGAGCTCTAGCGCCTCGTTACTCCTTTCTAGGAGTTCGATAGAGAGCAGTGTTTCTTGCGCGTTCATGAGCTCAGAAACAGAACCTTCAATGATGGTTTGCCCTTTGTTAATGATGACCATGCGATTGGCGACGTGTTCAATTTCGGCCAATTGATGTGAGGACAAAATAACTGTTTTGTTTTGCTCGTTTTTGAGGCGCAAAATGAGGTCGCGGACCTCAATAATGCCTTGCGGATCCAAGCCTGTTGTGGGCTCGTCTAAAATAATGAGCTCGGGCTGATGCAACAAAGTTTGGGCAATACCCAAGCGCTGGCGCATGCCGTGCGAAAAACCACCCACTTTGTCTTTTTCGCGACCTGCCAAACCGACAAAATCGAGGGTTTCACAAATCGTTTTTTGACTGACGTCTGCTCCTGAAATGCGTGCAAAAATCTCTAAATTCTTCAGTGCAGATAAGTACTTGTAAAAATCGGGCTTTTCGACAATGCTGCCGACGTTTGCAAGAATTTCGTTGCGGGCTTCAAATAGGTTTTTGCCAAAGATATTGATTTGGCCTGCGTTGGGCTTGATTAGAGAAAGCATACAGCGCATTGTGGTGCTCTTTCCCGCTCCATTTGGCCCGAGAAAACCAAAAACATCGCCTTTGTTGACTGTAAAACTCACATCTTTGACGGCCGTAAAGGCACCAAAGTTCTTTTGCAAACCTTTGACTTCTATAATAGGTTCTTGGTTCATGGGTACAAGTTACAATTAAATGACGGCAAGTTTAGCAACATTAGTTACTTAAAAATTTCGTCAACCTTTTTAAATCGGTAAGAAAATATCTGTTCCAACTTGGGTTTTACCAACCATGGATGAACGAGCTTACCTAAAATGCCAAATGGCAAAACATAGGTGACGATATCAGTCATTTCTACACCACCCTCAGCGGCCTTGAAATGGTGTTCGTGGTGCCAAATTTTATAAGGGCCCACGCGCTGTTCGTCGACAAAAAAGGAGAGGTCTTTGACCGTTTTGATTTCCGTGACCCAACCTAAAGGAATGCCTGCCAATGGTTTAACAGTGTAGGCAATCATGAGGCCTTCGTACATTTTTTGTGGAACATCCGACTTCACGACAAAACCCATCGAGGGAGGCGTAATTACTTTTAAGTTGTGGGGGGACGAAAAGAAGTCCCAGCAGGTTTGTAAATCTGCTTTAATAAACTGAGTGCGCTTGAGTTGATACATGCCTTTTAAACACGCAGCAAGTCAGAATGTTTAGCGCAATGCAAAGGCTTTTTTGGCGGGTTTCGGACCCAAAACAAAGCGCAACTCCCCTCCTTGCACGAGCTCTAAATGCGAAATAAAAGGTGTCAACAGTTTTTTACCATTCCAAAATACAGCTTGGATGTACACGTTGTCATCTGAATTGTTTTCTGTGCGAATAGTCAAAGTATGTGCGTTATCCAGCAGAAGCGTTGCCTCTTTGACCAACGGCGCGGTGAGCGCGTAATCTGGCGAACCTGGTGCAAAGGGATACAAGCCAAGCGCTGAAAAAACATACCAAGCACTCATTTGACCACAGTCGTCATTGCCACCCATGCCTTCTGAATTCAAACTGTATTGCTTTTCGAGAATCATGCGCGTTGCAGCTTGTGTTTTCCAAGGTTGAGAAGTAAAATTATAAAAATAAGGAATGTGATGAGAAGGTTCATTTCCATGGACATAATTGCCAATAATACCCGAACGCATGATGTCTTCAGTATTTGCAAAATAACGATCGGGAAGCGACATAGTAAAAAGCGAATCCAAATGAGCCACAAATCGCGTCTCACCCCCCATTTGCTTGATCAAGGTTTGTGGTGCTT
>JACCDQ010974426.1_pt1 | contig 31743 bp, 64 predicted proteins | sample 7446031 | NCBI WGS metagenome assembly JACCDQ01 (sample SAMN15323442, study PRJNA562643) | freshwater metagenome | isolation source: river surface water | place: USA:Blue River Watershed | collected 2017-08-17 | reverse complement strand
GTTCGGCGTCGGTGATGACGGGCAGTTGCGGATAGTCCCAGCCGCCTTGCAGCTGGAGTGTCCACAAGGCCCGGCCGATGCGGATGACTGCTGTGGTGTTCTTGACCTCGATCAGGACGTCGCCGCCGTCTTCAGCGGACCTGATGATCTCCAGCAGCTTCTTCGCGGGAAAGACCGCTGTGCCGGGCTGACGGACGCCGACCAGTGGCGTGGAGGCGATCAGCGTCATCTCCAGATCCGTCGCTACCACGCGCAGTTGATTGGCGTCGGCTTGAATCTGGAAGCACTTCAGAACCGGCATGACGTCGCGGGTGGGAACGACGGTGATGGCCCGTTCGAGCAGCGCCTGGAGGACGAACTTCTTGATGGTGATTTTGAGGATCAGGGCGCTGATCTGCGATGGCTGCGCGGTGTCGTCGCCGGAGAGGATAGCGCTGACGAGGTCGGACATCAGGCACCGGCCTCGTCGAGGATCGCGGTGATGCGCTCGGCGATGTGGGCCAGGTCGTCGTGCATCTGCTTGAGCTTCGCGGCGGCTTCCTGGGTGGTCTTGACGTCGAACTCACGTTCCAGCTGGGTGCGCGCAGCGGAGGCCGTTTGCTCGGCGCTCTCGCGGATGGCTTCAGCGCGGATGCGCTCGCGCTGGGCTGCGTCGATGCGAGTTTGCAGGTCGGTGATCATGTTGTCGAGGTTCATGGGGTTTCTCCTGCTGCCTGCCGCAAGCCAGCGGCGAGATCTCCAAAAGCATCGATGCGGTTGTTGCTGTAGCGATCGCAGGCGTGCCTGACCTCGCAGAAACCGCACTTGCTGGTTTCCTGAGTGCATTCACGTTCTTCGCGCCACACGTCGTGTGCATAAGAAACGATCCGTGCCCGCATAGCGGTACGGGCGGCGTCGCTGACCTCGAAGGCCATCAGTCGTTCGGTGCACATGGGCTGGATGAGTCCCACGAATCGGCTCTTGTTGCCGGTGGCGGTGAGAACGGCCAGGTCGTAGAAGACGAGCTGACCTATTACCTTGCGCCAGTAGCTGTCGTCGGCCGTGCCTTTGAGGTCCCAGATGACCGGGCCGCCGTTGTCGACGATGAGGTCCATCTCTCCGGTGAGGACGATCTCTTGCATGTCGCGGGTGACGGCGTTTGGGATCATCATGGAGACCTTGAACCACTGGCCGTGCTGGTACTGGTACGGGAGGACGTGCTCATCCAGGATGGGCACCAGCCGGGTGACCAGTTCCGTGCAGAACTCGCGGACCTCGTGACGGTCGGCGGCGTTGCGCCAGCGGACCATGTTGCCCTTGTCCCGCTCGACGTTTTCCAGTTCGTCCATCGTGGCTGTCACCAGGCCGCGATGGTCGCCGACGCGGATCAGCGGGTTGTCCAGCAGGTCTCGCATGATGTGGTCCACGACCATGCCGTGAAAGAAGTTTCGGATGTTGGTCGTCTTCTGACGGCGTCCCTGCCGGATCAGCCAGGATCTCTGATGGCACTCGTCATGGGTACGAATCGACGACCAGGAAACTCGCAGAGGCTTGGTCATGTGCAGCCGTTCCCGAGGATCACCCACGAGGCTGCGAGCACGGCGGTGGTGATCAGCCAGAAGACGACGAACACGACGGCCAGGACGCGGCACGGGGTCACTGCTCAGCCCCGTGCAACAGGGTCTCGATGACCTTGGTCAGGGCCTCGTCCTCGTGGGTGCGCCGGACGTGGTCGAGGACGGTGTCGATGCTGGTGATGTCCAGCCGGGTGGATTGGACTGATTCAAGGAAGCCGGAGAGGTTGAGCGCCTCGGCCTTCTTGGCGTTGGCCTCCACGACCCGGAAGACCTCGTGCCCTGGTTTGGCGGGCAGCTCGTGATGGCGGATCTCGCCGGTCTCGGCGTCCCAGATGGCGACCGAGGGGATTCGGGACAGGTTGGCCTCGGTCAGACTTCCCCGGCTCAGCGCCCCGCAGTTGGAGAACGTGACGCCATTCACCTGATAGACGCCGTGGGATTCGTGGACGTGGCCGTAGTGGACGGTGCCGCTGTTTCCCATGGCTTCTGCCCACAGGTGGGCGTCGAAGTACTCGTACTTCAGCTCCCTGCCCGGCGGATAGAGCGGGGCGTGGGTGATGACGAGGTGGTGGTCGGCGAACGGGGCTACCCGGTAGCTGGCGAGGGCGGCGTTGACGCTGGCCCGGTCGAAGGTCATCTGCCAGGGGACGCCGAAGATGGGTTCGAACTCGTGCCAGCCGTCCAGCATCTCGATGGCTCCGGAGGCGAGCACGACGCCCAGCGGCTGGGATTCGTGCAGGGAGGCGACCCGGTCGTGCGAGAGATCGTGGTTCCCGGCGACAGCGAAGACGGGCACGAGTGCCTGCCTGGCCCAGTCGATGAGGCGCATCACGGTGGAGTGGCTGGTCCTGGCCGGGGTCTTGTGGTGGAAGACGTCCCCGGCCAGGACGATCATCGCCTCCATGCCCTGCGCCAGGCGGGCAGCTTCGTCGAGAAGATCGAACAGGTCGTCGAGATAGGAGTCGGTGCACGATGCCGGTGCGCGGTCACTGAGGTGGATGTCGTTGATCAGAACGAAATATCTCACTCCGTCCTTACGCGGAACGCAGAGTCTGCGTCCGCTGCCGTGACCGCCTGGCCGCAGGTCGGGCAGATCTTGGCCTCGGTGAGCCGGCTCTGGCGCTCGCGCTCACAGGTCATCACGGTGGACTCCGCCGCCGTGATGACCTTCTTCTGCTCCCCGATGACGGTTTCCGCCTGGACGATCTGCCGTAGCAACAGGATCAACGACTGGTAGCGGCCGTAGCGATCCAGCACGGGCGTGATGTCCGGGACGTCGGGGACGTTGTTGACCTCGCTGGCCGCCTGCTCGGCTTGCTGCACGGCAGCGACTGCTCTGATCAGCCGGTCTCTGGCAGCTTGCAGCTCGATGACCTGCTCGTGCAGCTGCTCGGCCTGCTGCATGGCGGTGATCCTGGCCCGCAGGCCCTGGAAGGTGGCGAGCTTGGCCGTGACCTGTTCCAGGTCACTCTGGCGGACTTTGAGCTTGCTGGAGGCGGCCAGGCGGATCTTGTTGGCCTGCCGGACGGCCTCGAAGATCGCGGTGACGTTGGTCAGCGCGCCGAGGGTGCGGGCGACGCTGGCTCCGGTGTCGTCGAGCAGGAAGGGCCGGTCGAACTGGGAGGCGAAGTTGACACTGGCCCCGTTGGACGGGACAGGCTGGATGCGCAGGGCTTGAGTCACCTGATCGGGGACAGCCCCAGCGAGCTTGGTGAACGTGACTTCGTTTCCCGCGCTGGCGATCCTGTAAGCGCTGAGGGTCTCGCTGCGCTCCAATGTGATCTTGGCGGTGTCTGTGATGCCGGTGATTGCCAGCTGTTTCTGGCCGCGCGTGATGACGCCGGAGCCCCGCACATTCGACGCCAGCGCTCGGCAGGCGCGCATCAGTGCGCTCTTGCCGGAGCTGGAGGGGCCGACGATCACGGTGAATGAGCCGAGGTCCAGGTCCACCTTCGTGAGGCTCTGAAAGTTACGAATCTCCAGGCGGGTAAGGATGAGGTTCTCCCGGGGTGTCGAGGTCGGGTATGTGGTCCTGGCCGATGGCGTAGGACGCGAGCAGGTTTCTGGACCTGGCGTACAGGTAGATCTGCTTGAGGCTGCGCTGTGGGTGGTCCTGGCACCAGAGACAGCCACCTTGCAGGCAGACGGCGTCGGGGCTGGGCCAGCAGATCCGGCGGCGTTTCACCGCCATAACACCAGGTGCCAGAAGTCGGCGGGGGTGCTTACGTACTCGGCGAGGCGTCCGGCCTCGCCGGGGTCGGCAGGCTGACGGTCGATGCGGCTCGCGCGCTCCGGAGAAGCGGTGGGCAGCTTGAGGTTGGTGGTCAGCCAGAAGCGCAACGTGTCCTGTTTGATGAACCGGGCGATGGTGTCGCCGTCGCGGTTGCGAACCAGCCAGATGTATTCACGTTTCATCCCGCGACCGCCCTGGCCCAGATGCCTTTGTCGAACCGATTCTGAAGGTCCGGCAAGTCGAGGTCCGGGTGCACATCCTTGACGGCGAGCAGGGCTTGCAGGAGGAACACGACGTCCGCGCGGTGCCGGTCCACTTCAGCTTGTGTGTGGCACAGGCCCAGCAGTAGCGAGGTGATCTCCTTGTCCAGGACGGCGTTTTCCGCGTAGAGCCCGGCGAGTTCAGTCATTGGTGCTCTGACTCTCGACCGGCGGCTCACCGCGTCCGGTGCAGTCCTCGGGCGGCCAGACATTCTTCTTGCCCGAGCCGTGGCGGTGCATCATCCCGTCGCGGCGCAGCTTCTTCAGCGCGAAGCAGACCGGGCAGGTGCCCTCCCGCCGGACGGACAGGTCGGCCATCAGTCGGCCCCGATGGGCTGGACCGTGCCGGGTTCGGCTTTCCTGCCCCACCCCCGGCAGAACCCGTCCGGCCGCCCGTTTTCCTCCGGCCCGATGCCAGGCCAGTGCCGAAACAGCGTCTCGTCCATCATGAGCGCCCCCAGATAGCCACAGACGGGGCACTTTCCTTTGTGGGTTGCCTTCATGTTCCTTCGCGTTCCTCTAGCCCAGAAGCTCTTCTGAGGTCCCTTACATCTGAGGCCAGAGTCGAATCCTGGGCTTTCAGGGCCTCCATGAGGTCTGCGAGTGCTTCGACGATGGCGTTGAGCTTCTTCTGCACTGCCCTGTCGGCCCTGTATTGGGTGTTCTGTAGCAAAGCGACGAGTAAGAACGTGATGATCGTGGTTGCGGTATTGATGATCAGTTGCCAGGTGTCCACGTTGTTGATGAGGAAAAAGGACGGCACCCAGATGATCACCATCAAGAAGCAGCTGAAGAAGAACCAGGCGCGGGCGACGGTGTCAGCTGCTGCCGTCGCGAGACGATCGAACCAGCTCAGTGGCGAATTCATAGGTGTAGCCTTCCCCGGAAACCGCACGTCGATGACGTTCCATCAGTTCGTCGACCACATTCGCACCTTGGCGGCGCAGAACCGCGATACGCGCTTTCATGTCGGCGGTTGCCTCGGGGCCTCGGCCCAGGTTCTCAGGGTTATACATGCTTTTCTCTAGCGGCATGCAGAAGCTCGGTGCCTTCCTAAGCACACCGAGCTTCCCGATTGCAATTGGCCGACCTCGGCCGGACCGCCGTCAGAGCTGTGCGACCAGCCAGGTCAATCCCGTGAGGACCGCAGCTGTCCCGGCGATCTTCTTGACGTCCGCCATGCCGATCGGCTCACGGGGCTGATCGACGCTGGCGTACGCCTTCCAGGCCGCTGCGGCGTACCCTCCACTGACCAGGGAGAGGGTGACGTACTTGAGCGCGGCGCGCTTCTTGGTCACGGTGGAGCCTTTCACAGAAGAAACGACAACAAGTAACAGAGCAGAGCGCTGAACACGCACACAAACCCGATGGTGATGACGTTGCGCTGGAACCGTTCCCGTCCCGGTGCGTTGAAGGGAATGAAGAACGAGCTGAACAACGTGACCACCGCCACCAGAGCGAAGATGAAACTCAGGAACCGCAGCGCGAAGTTCACGCCTTATTTATCGACGGGAGTGCCAGCGCTCCAGAACTGGCACTCCCGCAGGCCGTCTGCGTCAAAGGACAGCTTGTTCCTCTTCGGGAGGAAAACAGGACGGACGGCGCGACCGTGGCGGGAGTCGGATTTGAACCGACGACCTGTTGGTTATGAGCCAACCGAGCTACCGAACTGCTCCATCCCGCTGTGCTGGCGAGGACCGGCTGCTGACACCCGACCTCGCCATTGCCTAGCTTAACGGGCGTGGGATCCGGCAGTTACGGGGCTGCGGTAGAAAATCCCGATCACCGTGACGGTGCCGATCCACAGCACGGTCCCGGTGATGAACCAGCTCCAGGACGCGTGCGCGTTGCCCTCAGCGGCACAGTAGATCCCGAACATGTGCATGCCCAGCCCGGTCACGGAGAAGAACGCGCAGACAGCCTGCGCCCACCACTGCCCACCTTGGAGAAGTCCGGCCAGTCCGGATCGGATGAGTCGCGCTCCGGGGCGTTGCCAAAAGTCAGTGCGATGACGAGGCCGATAACCGCGTGGACGGCGGCTAGCCCAACGAGCCCCAGCCACAGGTACATAAGGGCTTGCAGTTGGTACAGCGCTGCTGTGGTAGCGGCGCGGTGAGTCCAGAACATCGACCACAGCGACCTCACCGACTTCCCGCCGGACCGCAGTGCGATCCGTGGATGCCGTCCGGTCTACAGCCAGGCGGCTGCTGGGGCGGATGAAGCTGCTCCAGGATGAGGCGATCCGGGTGCTCCTCAACGTACTGGAGAATGTCGAGCCACGTCTCCCAGCGGGCCTGGTCGTGCGACCACCAGACGGAGTCCGGGCGGTCGTACAAGCCCGGGTGGCCCTCGGTGTCGTCTCGGTGCCAGATCCGCCCGGCGAGGTGGTGCTGCGCATACCGCGCCCGGACGTAGGACCCGGACGGCGGCTCGGTCAGCAGCACCCCCAGGGCCGGATCGCCCGTGCTCCCTTGATCTTCATGACGTACTCCACCCGGCGCAGCGGATTGCTCGGGCACCGGCGGCAGGCCGCCACTCCGAATCGGATCGTCACCGCGCCCGCCAGGCGCAGGTGCCCGCATGTGAGGTGGACAGGCCACAGTCTTCCCCGCTTCATCCTTGATCTCTACAGGAAGCGCGCCGGTTTGTTTCATGGATCCGGGACCCCTTAGCCCAATCGTCCGGAGATCTCCTCCGGCACCATTCCCGGCGCGCTCATGACACGACGACCTTTGTTTCATGGGTCCAACACCGTCCGGAGATCTCCTCCGGCACCATTCGCCCGTCGCTATGTGTCCAACGCAGTCGACGCAGCGCGGTTACGGCGGACACGGTGTCCGTCATACGCAATCGAGGCCGTGCTGAACAATGACCTCGTGGACATGCTGAAGCTGACCTTCGAGATGGTCGATCCGCGCCTGGCGATGAACCACTGGTTCTTCAACGGCTCGTTCTTCACGGTGGACCCGCGCACGCTGCCCGACCAGCACTGGTCTCCGGTCAGCACGCAGTCCGAGCCGACCGAGCAGTCCCGTGCCTCCATGCTCGACCAGTACCAGCAGCTGCGGGAGTGGGAGATCGGCGGGACCGAGCCGATCCGCAACGTGCGCATCTTCTCCGCCCCAGAACCTCAATGGACTGAGCTTTCGGAAGAAGAATTGCTCAGCCTAATCCGGCCTGAAGCGTGACAACTCTTTCCAATGACGATCGAAAGATCGCTGTTCCCTGCGCATGTTCAGGTGCGCAGAATAAAAGCAGACGAAAACCATCAGGGCATTGACCGCACCCAGCAGCAGCACGTCCAGCTCGCGGCTCGTCATCGCCCACATGGCCGAGACCAGGTTGATCAGCGCAGTCGCGCTGCTGAGCATCCGCGCCCGCCGCGCCTTCTTCCACATCGCAATGTGCTCCGAGATTGTCACTCCACCTGTCCCCCAGCCACCAACTGACCATGCGCCCGGCCCCAGTACGGGTTGGGCCGCTCCTCGTTCCAATCCGGATCACACAGCTCGCAGCAGCACCAGCAGGAAGACACCCAGTCAGGGTCCTTCAGCTTCGCCCAGACCGCGAAAGGATGCGGACCCCGGCGCTTGACCGCCTTACGCAACGGGCCGTGATCCGTGTCGTGCCAGCGCTGAGCCCGATCCCGCTCCAGCTGACGGCTCACCGCTGACCGGCCCGCCCATCCGGCACACCCAGCCCCCGGCAGTACTCCTCGAACGTGACAGCAAGCCAGTCGCAGACAGACAGCCCATGACCGGCAGACGAGTAATGCCAGACATCGACGGCAGCCTCGCAGAACCCCCGCGCCCACAGCTGGCGGGAGATGTCACGCAGGAAGACGTCATCCTCAGTCAGCATGACCACCCTGCACATACGCCCAGATCTGCGTCAGCACCTTGACCTCCGGGATGGGCGGATGCTCCTGACCGGCAACCGCCCACATATGCACGCATCGGCAGCCCCGCGACGGGCACACGATCACCCCACCGTCGTGAATGTCCTCACCCAGCTTCACCAGGCGATGCCGCAAGAACTGGTGAGGACACTGATCACAGCCCTGCTCCATACCGGGATCAGTCATCCGGCACCGTCCACGCCACCAAGAACAACGCCGCCGGGATCAGCAGAGCCCACAGCGGCAAGGACGCCTCCGGCAGGATGATCAGGATCAGCGAAGCCATCAGCACCCCGGCGAACATGCCGATCAGCGTCAACCCGGCCCAGCCCACCGTCCGGTAGAGCCGGACAATCAGCTGACCCATGACCGCTTCAGCCGCCGCTTGGCACCCAGCTGACGCCTCACCGCCCAGGGCACACCCTTCGCCTGATTTCCCAGGTACTTGCCCTTCGCCCGAGCACACATCCAGCAGTGCCCCTTCCAGCTCTTGCGCTTGTGCTTGGTCACCATCACCCCTGAAGAAGGCAGAACGCGGGCCGGTCAGGACCCGTCGCTGAACATGGTCCAGCCCGTCAGCGACGAGTCGAACCACTGCCCGCACGCCGGGCACTGATGAGTCCCGGTAGGCGGCTCCACCATGTCCTGCACGGACAGTGACGCCGTCCGGTCCAGGAACTGGCCCTCGAAGATCTCGCCGCAACGAGGGCACTCGACGTTCTCCGTGAAGCACAGGAGAGGATCGGAATCATCCGAATCAAAAGATCTTGGCAAAGGAACCCTCTCGAACTCCTCCGGATGAACCGAACGAGGAGCTGAGCCCTCCGGGCTGGGGAACTCGGTTAGTTCGCTTAGTTCGCCTTAGTTCACCCGGGACACTTAATACAACGTTAGTTACCACTATCTCTGCTCCCGGTTACAGAACTATGGGAATCGATGAAACCACACTCTGTAGAAACTACTCACGGAGTGCGATCAGTTCATCCAGCGATCTTTGGATCTTGCTTTCGCTCGGATCAAGCTCTCCAGCTGCGAAAACTGCCCCGCGAGGAAGTTCTCCATCCCGGTCTGAAAGCGGTCCAGCGAAGCATCAATGACCTCACCCAGCAGCGCGCGGATTTCGCTTTCAGCGAAAAGCGCCATCTCGTCCTTGCCTTTGGACTCAGCCTCTGATCTGAGAGTGCGGTGCCAGTCCAGATGAGCCGCCTGGTCGACCATCAGCAAGCTGCACTCCCGGCAGGCTGTGAACCGCTCCAGAAACTCAGCCTCGGTGACGCCGAGTGACGGCGCATCCTCCTCGACCGGCTCGTGATCGTCGAGCACTCCGGCATACTCCGGGACCAGATCGTCGTCCGCGATGGGCTCGCTCTCCTCCACCGTCTCCGGGGCCTGAGAAGCCGCTGGAGGCGCTGACTGCTCGGGACCGGCCGGTGCCAGTGCCTCGGCCTCCTCAGCGCGCATACGGGGCTGTCCGCAGCGGAAGCACGCTGTCCCGTTGTCCTGGAACTGCCCGCAGTCGCGACAGACCCAGTGGGTGAAGCGCAGGTAGATGTCCTGTGCCTGCGCCGGACCGGCGTTCCCGGCCTGCTGGTCGACCTCAGAGGGCTCAGCGGGCTCCGCCGGTACCTCAGGGACCTCGGGCACTTCCTGCTCCTCCTGGGCCTTCTCAGGCTCAGCAGCGGCCGGTCCAGCCTCCGGATCAGCGATCTCCACGTCCACCCCGTAGACCTTGATCCCGGGCTTCATCCTGATCTGCTTGTTCGGCCCGGTCCCGGAGTACATCAGCCCCCGGTTCTTCCAGCTGGTGATCACGATCTGAGCGCACTGCTTCGCGCCGTAATAAATGCGCTCATCCTCAGTCGCCTCCGTGTCGTAATACGGGTCGCCTTTTGCCTTTCTCGCATAGGCGATTCGCTCATCATATTTCCGAAGCGCACGTCCCGGAGGAATAGAAGCCATAATACGATCACGAATCTCTTCGTAATCATGCCACTTTCCATCAGCCAAGAGTTTGAACAACATGATGGTGTCGTCACTTGGCGGCGTCGCCACGCTCACTCCTCCGTCTCCCCCACCCGGCGCAGCCAGCGCGGGTCGTCACAGAAATCGGGAGCCCAGTCCTGCATGTAGTTGCAGGAAGGGCAGAACAACCCCGGCACCCGCACCACGAGCGTGCGCTCAGCATGCGGCGTCGGGCAGGTCAGCTCCTGGAACACTCCGGAACGCTGGTAGGCGTCGATCCGCCGCACCTGTTCGGGCGTGAATGGGGCTTTCGCCATCGCTTTAGTCCGCCTCCAAGTGGTCGAGCTTCTCCATCGCGACCTGGATCTCCAAGATCGCGTCCTCGGCCTCACGCAGCCGCTTGCGGATCACGTCCCGGTCGTGCGGCGTGACGATCTGGTTGACCAGCGCCGCCGGGTCACACTTGAGCACCAGCCCGATCCCGGCCACCAAGCTGTTCTTCGGGCTGCTGACGCCCTTCTTCATCGCCTTCTTGGTCGCCTGCTCCAGCTCGTGCGCCTTGGTGGCCGTCTCGATCACCTTCAGCTGGTCAGCTTCCGACCGGCACGACTTGATCTCCCTGATCAAATTCTTGGTGCTCTCGTGGTTGAGCCGCTTGCTCGCGACCAGTCGCCCGGCCGCCAGGAAGACCGGATCCGACCGCAGCACGTTCAGATCCTTCTTGTGGGTCTGGCTCAGCTCCGCGAAGCCGTAAATCCCCAACTTGCGCGCCCGGCCGTCCGCCTCGGCGGCGCTGCGCGCGTTCTTGAGCTGGAGCAGCGTCACCCCGGCCGCTTCCGCCGCGTCGGCGTCGCTGTGCCCGCGCTGAGTCAGCGACTGCGCCTGCCGGATCCGCCATTCCACCGGCGGCGTGTTGCCGTGCGCCGAGTTCGCCTCGACCGTCAGCAACTGAATGAGATCCCCATCCGTGGTCGGATCAATGATGATCCCCAGAATGTGATCCTTCTTCGCCCGGCCAGCGGCTTCGTGCCGGTTGTTGCCATCCACCACGACCAGCTTGTTGCCGTACTGGTAGAGCACGATCGGCGGGAACGGGCGGCCCTGCTTCATGAACTGCGTGAAGCGATCCACCGAGTCCTGCACGATCGGATCCCGCCGGGCCTGGTTCTGCCGAGACCTCTTCGTGTCGATCAAGGCCATCGGAATCAGCGCGGCAGGCGCATACTTCACGCCCCGGCGCTGCAACCACGCCTCAACCGTGACCGCCGACGCCTCTTCCTCAGAGACAGCGGTTTCCGTCTGCTCGTCGATCCTTCGGCTCTGCTTGCGAAGCCAATCCGTGGCGTTCGTCTGTTCCAGACGTGGGCTCACATTTTCCCCCTGAGCTGCAACTTCTCTCCAATTTCCTGCGAAGGGCCTGGCTTCACGAACTGGCCCAACGAGGCTTCTTACATGGAGGTGACGCAGCGTAAGTTGCGGTTACTTAGAGACACAGCACACAACAAAGCCCCTCCGGCGGAGATCAACAAGAAGCTGACCTGCGCCGAAGGGGCTTTGGGCAAGAGATACTAGTAGTTCTATCTACCCGCGAGGATCACTCTTTCGGGTGAGTGCTTGGCTGTAGCTTCGCAAGGTTGGGTCGATCCGTATATAGATTCCGGGCCAACTCCGAGATGTTCACCTGCGAGTGTGGTGATCCCGGGCGCAGCTTCTTGATCCGCGCGATCCCTTCGAACGTCACTTTCAACGAATGGCGAGCCTGAGCAGCTAGCGCTCGCCCGGCTTCCCGCTGAACGAAGGCGGTCGCGATCTTGCGGTAGAACCTACACACCTCCACCCGAGGCCGGGCGACCCCGGAGAGCGGCGTGTTCCCGGTTAGATCTCGAATGTCTGAACCGTTTGCCTCAATTTCTCTTGAGCTATATCGATGTCGAGATATAGCTCTGTCATCCGGACGTCTTTGTGGCCGAGGAAGGTCTGAACGACGCGGATATCATTGCATTGATCCCTAAGGATGTTTGCGGCGGTGCGGCGTAGGGTGTGGCTTGCTCGCCCTTTGAGATTCTTCTCTCCGGCACCAGCGAGCCACGTCTTCACGCGTGTTCCGAGGTTGTGCTGCGGGGCCTTCGGTTGCATCGGCCATTCGGGATTCATATACAGAAACCCGGGTTTTCTACTCCTATGGACGAGTGCAGGCACAACGTACCAATCGTTTTGGATCGGGCCGTGCTTTTCTTCGTAGAAGGCTTTCCATTGCTGCAATTCCGTCCGCAGCTGTGGCGTTACATGAACTGGAAGATTCTGTTTCGTTTTGAAGCGCATAGCGTCAATCTTGTTGAAATCTTCGTCCACGTTCCCCCACTGTAGGTTCACGATCTCGGACTCGCGTAGCCCAGACGCCAACATCAACAAGGCAGTCATTCCGTCGCGGGGATGGATTGCCTTGGCGACCGCAACGACCTGCCGGGCCTTCCCGGCGTTGAGAGGCTTTCGCTTTTTTGGATCTATGACCACCGGCAAAGATCGTAGGTGCGCTGCCGGGTCGCTCAAGGTGAAATCGTTCTGAACGAGCCACGCGCCGAACCGGCGTAGATCTGATCGGTAGGCGTTCAGTGAGGATTCTTCGACTGTGCCTCGAACCTCGTTCAACACCATGTTGACAGCCAAGCGGTTGATCCTCGAAGCAGGCCCCTTGGGATCGACGTACTTCAGCAACCTGTTGATCGTCAGGCGCTGTCGCTTCTGGGTCGATTGGGCGAGACGTCCGATTGCTTCGTCTGCCCAGAACTCCGTAACTGCCTGTGACACACTCTTCGGCAAAGTGTTACCTCCTCCGTCTGCTATACGGCGACATGTCGTTTTTTAAACAGGCAGCGTTGGATAATGCAGAGTAACCAATAACCGCCTCTGACCTGCGGAAACGTAGCATCGTAAACGGACGCCAGCAAGTAGGAGATCGACACCCGCTGATCTTTCGATCATGCTCATCGATCTCTAGGGCTCAGCGTGCCAGTCGAACACTTCACTCTTTGGAGTCTTTGCAGGTCAGGGGCATGATCGACACGTTCTCCGCATGGCAGCTCACCAAATCGGACATCGTCTGCGGTCTCTCGAAGCACACCGAGCACTTGACCTCATGCGCGCCATCAGCAGGATGCTCAGCATCACCCCCACAGGAGGCCGCTGGCTCGTTGTCTGGGTTATGACGTACGAGACGCTGAACGCGCTGATGGAGGCGAAGGACAACGGGCTGCTGCCTGAAACGTTCTGCCTGATCTTGGACAATGACGATGTCAGTGGCTGGGTCGATACCGGCGGCGGGGATCGTAAGAAGTTCTTCCAATCGGATCCGGAGAGCCTGCTGAGGGATTTGCTGGATTACGTAGGGCTGCGCTACGAGGAAGCCTGATCGCTCGTTGTCCCGGGCATGAGGCATGAGGATTTGCCGCCGATCGGCGACCTGGGTACAGATGAGTGGAAGTATCTGCTGCCGGGTCGTGATTCTGATTCGTATTCGGCCTACCGGGGGGCGTTTGTCGTCCTGAGCGGAGAGCGAGCTGAGGATATTTCAGCTGAGCGGTTTGCTGAGGTTGAGGCTGTTCACGGGGAGAGCACCGAGGGTGGGTGCAGTGTTGACATTGTGTTGCTGGTCAGGTTGACGGATGGCAGCTATGCGACGTGTATGGCATGGGCGGATTACACGGGCTGGGGTTGTCAGGACGACGCGGTGTGGAAGGTTGCGCTGACCCGGGACGATGCGATTCGGTTTGGGTTGGATCAGCGGGGTCGCCGGTTGCTGGGGTTGAGCCTTGACGGATGAGCACGTGCAGTTGCGGTTTGCGAATCCGTTTCTGGTGTGTGATGCGTGCGATGAGTTCGCTCCGGCGTGGCATGATCCGCTGAAGTGCGGGTGCGGGGCGACCCAGTGGTCGAATTGGCCGTGTGGTCATCCGTCCGGGGTGACGAGTTCGTGCCGGACGTTTGATGTGGCGCTGGGATGTGTCTGTCCGGGGCGGCCGGATCATTCGATTCGGTATTGAGGTATGGCGAGGGGCCAGGTTCGCTACGAAAACCTGGCCCCTCGGGCTATCACTTGCGCGGCCGTTATTGGCGGCTTGCTGATTTGCTGATGTTCGAGCGCCAGAGAAGTTCCGCGACGATCTCGACCAGCATGGCGACTGCGGCCAGGGTGATGACGGCCCAGGCAAGCCAGTTGTCGGAGTAGTCGACCAGCAGCATGACGATTCCGAAGATCAGGACCGCGCTGTTCATCGTCAGTCGTTTTCTGCGGCGGATTTTGAACAGGGCGTAGCCCTCTTCTGGGGTGAGTTTCCTTTCGCTGGTCATCGCCATCTCCGGTTGCGGGGTTTCTTCGGCCGCCGGGCGAGGTTGGAGGGCTGGCCGAAGTAGCCGCAGAGGGCGCAGGTGATGGGTCCGAAGGTGCCGAGCACGTGGCCGCATTCGGCGCAGCTCGATTTGACGCAGGTGTTCATGCGGCAGTAGCTGGTGGTGATGCGTGTGGTGCCTCGGCGGTCGTCGAGGATGGTGCCGCAGCCCTCGCAGAGGCGGGGTTCGTGCATTTGGCGGTGGGATTGCTCGCCGCGCTGGATCCGGGCCTGCCTGATCTCGCAGATTGCGTCGCAGCTGTCATGGTCGCCCCAGGTGAGCTGGTGCTGGTATTCGGCCATGCAGGCGGTGCAGCCGGGTTGGACGCCGATGCAGTCGACGATGGTGATCTCGGCATTCAACGGCGGTTCAGCTTCTTCACGAAGGCAATGATCTCTCGGTGCTTGAAGTCGCCTCGTGCCCACATGAGGGCGAGAGCGAGATAGCTGATGCCGACGCCGGTGAGGGCGAGCAAGATCCGGTGGTAGGCGTCGGGACCGAGCGGAACGATGAGATGGCTGTAGATCATTCCGGTGAGCCAGACGGCCGTGACCGTTCGCTGGCTCGTGGATCTCAGGTACGACGTCATGTGGTCAGGGTGGCAGATGGTTCGCCTTGATCGGTACTACCGGCCGGTGAGCGGACACGTCCTGGTGACATGTCTTGCCGGGAGGGGTCGGTGGAGTTGATGCTGTGGAAGCCAGATCACGCCGTGCATTTCCGGTGGCCGGGCCGGGGGTTGTCTTCCACCCACTGTCAGCCCTCGGCCCTTCTGGCGGTTCAGTCGTCCCGGCGGCGCGGGTCACGTCCTCGTGCCGCCATTGGTGGTCCGGTGGGTCGCAGCACTGGGTGTAAGAGCAGCGCCATCCGTCTTCGGTGGTGATGATCTCGCCGTAGTCGTCGATCGCGATGATCTTTTCGTGGGTCATGCGGCAGGTGCAGACGATCTCGCCGATCCGGGGGCCGGTCATTTCTGTCATCGCGGGCTTGGTGTGCAACTTGCACGTTCGTGTGTCATGAATGAGTTCCTTAACGTTCATTCAGCTGGATCTCTGGACATCGCTTAGCGGGTCTGTCAGTCTTCTGTTCAAGGAGCTGATAGCAGAGTCAACGACGACGGCTACCCGAGGGCTACGGTTTGATTCGCGAACTCCTTCCCGCCGTGGTTTCCACTCGTAATGCCACCCGTCCCCACTCTGAGCTGGTCAGATTTGCCGGTCTGGATCGGTAGCTCCAGGCCGGGGAAGGCGGTCAGGGCCTTCTCCGGCTGCCCAATTCGACGTGGAGCTGAGGGCCAAGCGGAATCGGTGTGCAGACCTTTTCCGTTCTCGGTTCCCCTACTGGTATCCGCACTGGCGACGGCGGGTCCTCGGAGCGCCCGCTGAGGTCGCCTCCGCGAGTGAGGTGGGTCCTCGTGTTCGGGGCTACGTCCGAGGGCCGGGCTCACACCACCTGCGACGTGTAGAGGGGAGCCGCCTATCGAATGCCATCAAGGGTATGTCCCACTCCTGGGCGCTCCCCGTCGCATCACGCGGGGGGCGTTCCTATGCTGTGGGGCGTGGACAGGCAGCGTGCGCCGTACCGGCAGATGAGAATGAGCAACCGGGAGCGGCACGTGCTGTTCTGTGCGGTGATGGCGGAGATCAAGCGGCAGTCGGCTGAGCCGACCGAGCCCGCCAGCTACCTGGTGGAGCTGCGGGCGTTGCTGGATCGGCTCGCCGACTGACGGACGGGTGGCCTCACTCAGGACCCGCCACCCGGGCGTACTGCTCGATCTCCTGGCGCGACAGCACGGCCAGCCGGGAGCAGACCGTGTGCGCGCGGTCCAAGCCCTCCTCAGTCAGGCGCGCGTACGGGTCGAGTCCGGCCGCGCTGAGAATGTCGTGGCTCATCCGCCGGTAGTTCGGGCCGGTGTGCACGTCGCACTGCACGACCTCGCCGGTGGAGCGCAACCGCGCCAGCGAGTAGACCCGGCCGTCGATGTCGACGGCGCTGACCGTGCGGATCTCGTCGCGGCGCAGGCTGGGATCGTCGGCGGCGCACTTGTCCATGTCGGTCATATCTTTCGCCCAGGCTTCGGTGACCAGCACCCAGGCCAGCGCCGGGTCGCGGGACTGGATCCCGGCTTTGAGGCGGAAGCTGCGCCACCAGTCGGGCTGCTCGGCCGCCTTGCGGGTGAGCGCGTACAGCAGGCTCATCACCGAGCTTTGCTTCCAGAACAGGTCCGGCAGTTGCAACGGGGCCAGCATTACGATCTGCTCCCCGTAGCCCAGTTCCTCGGCGGGGTGCTCGGCCACCGGCGGCGCGGACATCCCGACGGTCGCCAGGATCGGGAACGAGTCCCAGCCCAGCTCGGTGTCGATGCGGGCCTCGAATGCGGCCAGCGTATCGAGCAGGCTGCGGACCTGTGAGCTGTCGAGCACCAGGCCGACGCCGCCGGAGGCGATGTCGGCGTGCTCCAGCTCCTGTTCGCGGGCCTTGTCGTCGGGGTGCTGTGTCCAGCCGGGGCACTGCATGCCTCCGGCCGCGCAGTCCGGGCAGCTGCCGGGCTGGTGCTTGTGTTCGCAGGTGCCGCAGCGTGTGGCGATGAACGCGATCTCGGCGCGCTTCTCCATGAGGATTTCCTCCGGTCGGGTCGGCAGCGCGCTACCGGGAGTTCTGTTTGGTCTGGGCAGGTCGGTCGACGACGGCGATGAAGTCGCGTTTGCCGGTGGTGGCCCGGCTGAAGACGTAGTCGGGGTATTCGACGTGGGGGCGGAAGTCCCAGATCCGGCTGTGCCGGTGGGTGTGCTCGTTGCCGACGAAGATGTAGCGCTGGCAGTTGAGGATGACGTCTCGCTCGTCCACGCCGACCTCGTTGCCTTCACGTTCGGGGTGGCGCGGGTCCCACTTGTGGGTGACCCAGCAGGCGACGACGACCTCGGGCTTGTAGCGGCGGACTGCGCGGGAGGCGTGCATCTCCATGACGTTGTAGCCGTACTGGACGGGCTTCTGCCCCTGCATGACGATCGCCATGCGGTAGTACGGGTTGTTCTGCTGGAAGCTGTCGGTGGCGGTGATGCCCAGAGCCTCGCCGACGACGCCGTGCCCGGCTCCGATCTCGATGGCGGGGCGGTTGTTGATGAGTTCCTTGAGCCGGCCTATCAGTTCCACTGTGGGGAAGCTGTAGATGGCGGTGTGCGCGCCGAAGCGGGCGCGCTCGGCGACGGTAGTGTTCTTCCAGAACTCGGCGGGAAGTATCCGCATGCGGCCGTCAGAGGACAAGACGTCGGGCCGCAGATCACGGGTGTCCGCCGGGATGACGAAGGTGTCCACGAGGACAACCTAGCGGTAACGAGTGATCTACATTGCGTCGATGGCCGAGGCGCTTCTACATTCACCCGTGTGGCTTCAGGAATGTGTCGACGATGACGAGTAAACGACTGCGCAGACTGCGCCGAGAGGCCAGCCTGGCTGAGTTGCTGCGCCGGGCGCAGCGGGAGAACTGGATCAACGGATCCGATGCCGCCCGCTGGCAGCCCGACCAGAGCAAGTACTACGGGTGGCCGTCGCTACCCGCGCCGGGTCACTGCCCGGACTCGTGATGTGCGACGACGGCTGAGGCTGCAGCGCGCCAACCGGCGCGGACGGTGTCGCCGAGGTCGGCCCAGTCGGGGATGTCGCTGCCCTGGTAGGTCTTGCCGCCGACCTGGGCGCAGTAGGCGTCGAAGGCGATCTTGCCGGGTTCGGTCTGTGTCTCATCAGGCATGATCGACTCATCGGTCAGCTGTCCGGCGGCGGGTTGAGCATGCGCTCGAACACGGTCGCCACCGGCACCCAGTCCGCGCGCGGCACGAAGGTCCCGTCTACGGCCTCGCCGCCTTCCTGAGCACCGCAGTCGGTGCAGGTCGAGATTACGGCAGTGCGGGTGGGCAGGTGCGCCCCGGATTCGCCGTCAGCGTTGACGGTCAGGTACTTGGGCAGGTCTTCTCTGCTCGGGAAGATCACGATCGTGCCCTCGCTGAGCGCTAGCGGCCCGCCGGGGCAGTCGTCTCGGTGCCGGGCGTAGTCGGGCGGGTCGGTCACCGCAGGTTCTTCTCTGCCTGGGCCAGCTTGGTGAGCTGGGCGAGCCGGTCGAGGAGGGTGTCGAGGTTGTCGTCCTGCATGGTGGGCAGCCAGCGGCGCAGATCACGGACCTCTTCAGGTGAGGCCATGATGAGCATCGGCAGCAGGATCTCCAGCGCCGGGATGGTGCCCTCGGCGGGCTGCTTGGGTTTGGTCACGTCTTGATCAGCTCCCACGGTTTCGGGCCGGTGGTGCCGTGGATCATCAGCTCCACGGCGAGGTCGCTGTGCTGACGGTCGGCGGGCAGGGACTGGAGTATGTCATCCACGGCCAGCCGGATCACCCGGATGGAGTAGCGCAGGCTCTTGACGGCGTCCAGGGCGTTGACCATGCCTTCGGTGATGTTGCCGTGCCGGACCTGGGCGAGGGCGTGGTAGAGGCGCGCTTCGACGTGCCATGAGGGCAGGTTGCGCAGCAGGCTGTCTGACCGCACCAGGGCCTTCTCAGCGTCGAACAGGCCGCCGAGGCGACCTTCGAGGTACATCTGGAAGCTGACGGCCCGCTGGAGGGGCGTGGGGCCTTCTGCCGGTGGTGTCAGGTGGTCGGCGATGTCGTACATGCGGGCGACGTGCTGACGGCCGGTCGGCAGGTCCCCTTCCAGCGCAGCCAGGTGCACGGCGGCGGCATGGGCTTCGAGACGTCCCGCGTTGTTGTCGTTCCCGGCCAGGGCCAGGGCCTGGTTGATGTGCTGTTGCGTGGCGTGCCGGGTGAGTCCCTGGTACGGGCCGCCGGAGGCGATGCGACCCGCTACCCAGATGCGGGTGTTCTTGTCGCCGGAGTGCTCGGCGAGCAAGCTGGCGGTGCGGAAGTAGGCGTGGCTCGTGCCGTGGTTGCCGATGTAGCCGCTCCACAGGGCGTAGAGCAGGCTGAGGTGGGCGCTGGCGACCTCGGTGGAGGTCGAGGGTTTCTCCGACATCTGCTGACGGGCTGTCAGCATGCTGGCGAGCAGTTCGTCGCCGTAGGTGAGGCTCGGCTCCATGTGGAGTCTGGCCTGGAAGTTGGCGATGGTGTGGTCCCAGTCGTCTTTCACGCCTGCCGCCTTCATCATGTCGAGCCGGATCGTGTCGGCCAGGGCGCTGTAGGCGGCGGTCGCCCCCACGCCCACGGCGGCGGTGAAGCCGGTCAGCAGTGCTCTGCGTTTCACGTCGTCGTCCTCTCCGGTTAGGCCGCAGAGGGTGATCAGGATCGGAGTTGTCCCGAAGACCTTGTCGCAGGCGACGGCGAACGCGACGGTAGGTCGGCGTTCGCCGGTCTCGATCAGGCCGATCCCTTGTTTCGACCAGTTGACCTTGGAAGACAGTTGCGACAGTGACCATCCTCTGTCCTGCCGCAACTGTCGCAAGGCGTCACCGAAGCTGTCCATGGCTCCTGCCGGGTTGTAGACACCAGTAGACGCGGTGTCAGTTCCCTTCAACGGTGCGTGAGTTCACGATTCTTGGCAAGAGCGCGGTGGCCGGTGAAGACGGCCGCGACATCCCCAATCGCCGGGCGAGATCCTGGCTGCCGCGCTCGGTCCACCTGGGCTGAGAGAGGAACCTCGTGATCGAGCTGGGCCGGATCGGCTACCCGGACAACTGCCGGGTGTTCGAGGTGGACGAGTACACCCGTATCGAGCCGGGGGTTCAGCTGCTGCTGATGCCTGGCGACTACATCTACTCCGACGACTGGTGGACACCGAAGCCGGTGCATCTTGAGGTCACCCACATCGGAGACTGTTTCGTGCTGACCGGCCGCCGCTATCTGTACGTGGAAGGTTTTCAGCTGATGGCCTACGGGCCGAACCGCAGGCGCGGTCTCGGTGTGCTGGTGGATGTGCTGCGCTTGTCGGTCATCGACTGATGATCTCCAGGGCGGGCCAGGCATAGAGAACCTCTGCGCCGGTGTCGATGTGGACCTCGCCGCAGCCGGTCAGCTTGAGCAGGCGGCCCTCGATCCACCTTGCAGGGCCGTCGTCGGTGTCGTCGGACAGCCGGACCCGCACCTGCCCGTTCAGGAAGGGATGGAAGATCTCGGCTTCGTCGTCGCCTACCAGGTCGGTCACGAGTCTGCCCTGCGCAGGGCGTTTATCATGCCGCTGATCACGCGATCATGCTCAGAACTGGTGGCCTGCTCGCAGGTGGCTTGGTGAAACAGTTTCTTATCCGCGTCGCTCAGATCCTTGAAGGCCGCTTCGACCTTGGCGGTCATACTGGCATCCAGTGTGTTGGTACGGCGGTCGATGATGACCGGCTGACACCTGCGCCAGGAGTGCGGTAACGGCGCAGGTAGTCGTAGTCTTTGGAGCTTGTCATCTGACATGTGGGCCGCCAGGGGCTCGAACCCTGAACCCGCAGATTAAAAGTCTGCTGCTCTGCCTGTTGAGCTAACGGCCCTCGTTGTGTTCGGCCAGCTTCTTCCTCGCCCACGCTATCTGGACTTCTTCCCAGTCCTCCGGTCGCATATGGGCAGGATCCCGGGTGTCCAACGCATGCTTGATGCGCTTCATGCGGCGCAGATCGCGCTGGGTCTGGAGGACGTTGACCACCACCAGGTAGAAGCCCAGTATCACGGCGACAGCGAGCAGCGGCAGGAAGATTGGCTCGTAGATGTCGGTGAAGAAGCTGGTGAGGCAGTAGCCGATCACGAAGCCGTTGAGGAACAAGCTGATCTGCTTAAGTCGCTGCTGCCTCCGGCGGCCCGGCATGCGAACCATCCTTTCAGGATCAGCCGTTCGACGGTTGAATCTTATACTCTGCGTTGATGGCGTTTGACTCGAAGGGGAGTATCCGGATCTCCCCGGACAACACGGCGTGGCTCATCCTTCTGGCCGCTCGCTACTTCGACGGCAACTTCAGCGAGACCCTCAACGTCGTACTCGACGCGGCCCGCAACGCTGATGTCCTGCCCGTGAATCCTTGGCTGGACATCAGCTCGGAGAGACCGCCTCGGGCGAGCGATCCAGGCGAGTGACTGCCGGGCAATGCCGTAGCAGCAGCGATACCCGGCGGTAGATGCCGCTGTCGGTCGGGCGTCCGCAGAAGCAGCAGGACTCGATCACCGGCCGCTGGATCCGTGCTGGGTGCTGGCTAATGCCGAACTCCTCAAACCAGCAGATGTTGCACTGTGGATGATCACTGCTGTGCGTCGTCTTTGTCATCGCGATCGTCCTTCAGACAGCGGAGAACCCCCGGCGAGAGCGGCCTCGCCGGGGGCAGTCAATGGGGGCTTCCCAGGGATGGACCGGAACCTGAAAAGCCCCCATGACTGACGCCGGAACGGTTTCAGCGTCAGGAGACCGACGCTACTGGCGCTCACGACGACCAGGGAAGTGGTGTCACCTGTAAGGGTCAGCGGGAAGTCCGGCGAGGAAAGCCTCAGCAGAGTCCTTCCGGATGCGGTACCGGCCCCGTGCCCCATCGCGTTCGTACCGCAGGACCCCCTCAACACACAGCCTGCGGATGCGTTCGGGGGTGAGACCGCTGCGCAAGGCCACTTCGGACACGGCCATGAACGGGTTGAAGCGGAGGTGCAGCGGTTCATGGCCTTCATCCCGCCCGCGTCCTTGAACCGCTGCACCTCGTCGCGGGCGATGACGTAGTGCGGGTACCGGGAGTGCACGTAGTCGGCCTTGATGTCTCCCCGGTAGATGCGCCGGTAGACACGATGCACGGATACGTTCAGCTCGCTGGCGAGCTGGCTCACCGTGACGTATTCAGACATGGCGGTGCCCTTCCTGTGTGGTTCACCGCCGTTGTCTCGATCCGCCCGATGCTACCCGGTGAGCGTGTCAGCGCAGTACGGGACCGCCGTGCTGCCCGGCTGGTCCCGGCGGTAGATCCCGGAGCGGGTCGGCGCTCCGCAGTAGCAGCACGGCTCGGCTTCGACGTACTCGGCGGCCAGCCGGGCAGCGACGCGGTTGCCCTCCCGCAGCTTCCAGCAACGGTCGCACTGGACGTGGTTCCAGCCGTGGTTCTCGCTCACGTCCGGTCCGCTTTCCGCAAGTCATGCAGGGTCAGCAGAGCTGCCAGCGCGGCACCGGCGTACAGCGCCCAGATCGCTCCGATGATGTCCTTGTCGCGCACGATATAGATGGCTGCTGTGACAGTGCAGAACATGGCCCACAGCCACAGCCAGGCACGGAAGATGCGTTGTCTCACTGTGAAACCAACGTGCCCCGAGCGGGTGAGGTTACTGCTGGTCCTGGCTTTCGTGACGGGCGCTCATCTGGTCCAAGGTGTTCGCCACCTCTCGCAGGAAGTCCGAGGTGAAGCCCACCGAGTTGTGCGGCATGCCGTCGCCGTGGATATCGGTGCAGATGAAGGCGAGCTTCTTGTCTGGGGAGAACACCACCCACGCTTCCCTACCGTCCGGCGATCTCCACAGAGGATTGCCGTTCACGTACGCGACGACAGTCATTTGATCTTTACCTCCTGGCGACGGATCTTTCTGGCGTAACAGTGATGGCCTCACCCTTTGCACTGGGTGAGGCCATCATGGTGCCTGTCGTCTGCTCGGTAAAGATGACTTTCAGGCGTTGTGCAATGTGCACGCTCAGTATGCCGACAGGGAACGTCCCCCGCAATGGGACACCTGCTCACCGTCCCCCGTTCGGGCGATGGACGCTGCCGGTGACCTCGAAGTGCCCGGAGACGAACGTGCCGTCCTCGATCTTCGTGTCGTCGGTGAACCTGCCTGGAGCCCACATGCCGCAGTGGGAGCAGCTGATCTCACAGAACTCGACAGCGCTGATCTTCATCTGTGCGCCGGACAGGGAGAAGTCGCCGATCTTCTTGGCGCGCAGGCCCCATGCGACCGCCAGCGGGCGAGACCCGCACAGCGGGCAGGACTTGTTCAGAACGATCTGGCCGGTCGATGGCACAGTCATCGCAGCACCTTCACTGTCGGCGTGCTGTCGTCGCCCGGCCGCCAGGGCTTGTCGGCTCCGGCGAGATAAGGGCTGATGTAGATCTGGTCATGCTCACCCCGCGACGGATACCACTGGTTGCGCCAGTGCCCGGAGGTGTACCGCTTGTACTTCAGCTCCCAGCTCTTCTTCTCCCCCGGCTTGCGTTCGACCTTGGGACGCTTACGCAGATCGATCAGGGTGACCTCGGGGATGCGGCGGCCGGTGTTGCGCTGGTAGGCGCGGGCGATCTTCTTGTCCACCGGGGCGGGGGTCTGCTCGGCGACGCCGGGTTGCCGCAGCAGATACCAGGTGGCGATGAGGGTGAGCAGGAAGTTGCCCTGCTGCTGGAAATCACTGTCTACCGTGCCCCAAGGCTCGACGAACGGGATGCCGGAGCCGTTGTTCGGCGATACGAGCCAGCCGTGCTCAGCGCGCAGCGCGGCGACGTCGGTGATCTCCGGGTTCGCGTCCTCGGGCTGGATGTAGACGTTGATCCAGACGCCGCCCGGGACCAGAGTCCAGCCCATGGCGCGGATGGCCGCGACGCCGTAGGGGCGCTGGATCTCGCCGACCGGCGTCTGCCAGACGATCAGGCCGTTGGCGGCGGGCAGGTGATCACGGCGCAGGCCGATCTCGGTGAGGTCGAGCCCGGCGAGGGTGGCGAGGCGGGTGAAGTCGGCCGACACCCAGTACAGCTGCGCCGCCTGTACGCCGAGGTTCTGGTGAGCGGCGTGGCGCTCGAAGACCTCTTGCGGCATGACCGCTCCGTCGTAGTACTGCGCGGCGAAGGTGTCGTCGCGCTGTGCGTGGACGCCGGGCACGCTGACGTTGAAGCCGGGGCGGATCAGGCTCGCGTAACGGTCCGGATGGCCCCAGAACCTGGTCATGCTCTGCTGAACCTTCGGCATGAGCTTGGCCGTGATCACAGTGGACACGATCGGCGGGCCGACGTAGCGCTTCTCCCGGATGGTGCTCATGAACTGCTGGTGCATCGCGATCAGTTCCTGAGCCACGGCGGGTTTGTGCGAGTCCGGGGTCTCGCGGGCGAGGCTGCTCTTCGTCATGCAGCGCTGCACGGTACCGACCGCATCGCGCTGGTCGATCAGCTCGCTGCATTCCTGGCAGGCACCCCAGATGTTGCCCATGTCGTTGCCGAAGTTGCCGGAGACATGCTGCAACCGGCTGCCGACATAACTCCACTTGAGAGTGGTGTTGACGCCGCAGAAGTCGCAGAGCAGATCCGTGCGGGTGTGCAGCAGCGGGCGGGGTACTTCCGTGGGAACCGGGTCGTGATCGTAACGCTTCCAGGCTTTCGCATGGACCCAGGCGATCTCTGCGGTGGCCGCGTTGGTGAGCCGGTTCAGCGCGGTGTCGCACACCTGGCAGGCCATCATGAATTCGGATTCGTCGAAGCTGGTTTCGTCGTCATCGGCGAAGGTTCTGAGCAGGCTGGGGCCTACCTGCAAGCCGTACTTGTCGAGGTATTCGCCGTAGACGCTCATCGGGTCGTCGTCGCTCATGCCAACTCCAGCATCAGGGCGAGCATGAACTGAACTTCGGTTATCTCTTCACCACTGATTTCCCAGCGTGGTCCGCCGCTCGGAAACGCTGTGGTGCTGACGAAGCGCGGCTGCTCGGTCATCACGTAGCTGACGCCGCCGCCCGGGTGGGCGACCGGCACATGGTTGCCCACCTGCATGTGGGTGTCGGTCAGGGGCAGGACGATGGCGCAGCGGCCTTGCTGAGTGCCCAGGTGCAGCGGTGAGCTGATCACGACGACCAGCTGCGCCATGGTGCCTTCGGTGGCCCAGACCTGCCAGGGCCTGATCATGCGGCGTCCTTCGTGCTCGGTGCGGGACTGGGCAGCTGATCGTCCAGCTCCGCTGTCAGTTCGCGGTACTGCTGCCATTGCTCGCTGCGTTGCTCACGCAGCCGGTCCCAGTCAGCCAGAACCTGACTCTTGCAGTGCTCCTCGTAGAGGAACTGAATCGCCTCGTCGACTGTCCGCGCCGGGCAGAGCGGATCACGGATCAGCTTGTTCACCAGGTCGCGGGTTCGGACGCTCACCCGGATGGTGGTCGTGATCGTCGTCGTCATACGACCAAGCTACTGGCTCGTATACAGTCTCGTCTACAGGACGATCTACCCAATGCCGGACAAGATCACGGGCGATGCGCCAATACAGCACTTGCCCGGCCCCGGTCAGCGCGAGCATGACGACCATCCAGGCCCAGTCTCGCGCCAGCCGCGCTTCCATCGCCCCGGCGAACAGCAGGCCGGTCAGCGCGGCCAGCAGGAACATCGCCGACAGCCAGATCTTGTCCGGCCGGTAGAGGGCGGGCTCGATCGAGGTTCGTCTGCCCACCCTGTTGCCCCCGTGATCCAGTTGTCGGTCTCTACACGTCTCCTTACGTCATGGCAGCCGGTTGGTTCCGGACGAACACCCCGGCATAGTCACGGATCGCCTCCCACCGCACCAGGTGCCGCAGAGCGCTCACTGACCACTGCTCGTCGAGCAGATCGAAGAAACTGTCGTCGGCGTTGCAGCCACCCTTGCCTTCTCCTATGTAGATCAGCTTGTCGCCCGGGTACGCCTGCACGGCGCGGGCGGCAGCGCTCGACATCGGCGGCCATGACAGGAACAGGGTGTAGGACGGATCGACATCCTGCACCGCAGCCGCAGCGTCGTTGCGGGCGACCTCGACGAACTGCGCGACGTCCCGGTGCCAGATGTTGTCCTTGCTGCCTGGCTGTGGCGGATCGAGATCCGATGCCAGGGTAATGACACCTGCCTGGGTGAGCAGATATGCCCAGTAGCCGGTGCCCGCCATCGGGTCGATGATCTTGCCGCCGGACTGCTCGGCGACGAAGACCACCGTTTCCGGATCCGGGATGGACCACGAATACTGCATGGTCAGCGCCCGGCGCAGTAGCCACAGGCGAGCCACGTCGTCGTCATCACGGATCTCCAGCGAACCCTCAGGGCCGAAGAAACGCCGCGCCGGTTGAGCGAACGGCGCGATCTTCGACCAATAGGGATTGTCGACGACCGTCACGCAAACTCCGGGTGCTGGCGGGCGAACAGCGCCACCCGGGAGGCGTTGCGGTTCAGCCGTCCGCTGTTGGGCGGCATCAGGTACGCGCCGTTGCTCGGGTAGGAACGGACGTTCTCCAGAACCTCTCCGGTCCGCAGATCCCACAGCTGACGCCAGGTGGACCCGCAGCCATTGGCGCAGTAGCGGTCGTCTTCCTGCTGCTTGGCAGCGATCAGCTCCTGGAACCGGCGCTTGGTGACGGCCCGCAATTTCCAGGCATGGCCGAAGCGGCGGCAGTGCAGCGCCTCATCCGTCAGGTAACGGGTGCGCTCGTCGATGTCGAGTCCCAGGCGACGGCGGCGGGGCATGAGTGTCAGTCCTCCTCGGTCAGGCTGAACCCCATCTGGTTCAGCCGGGTTGTCATCTTGCGTTTCCACGCGCGCAGCCCGATCAGTTCCTCGCGCATCACGTCGTGGGCCTCGGCCTTGACCCGCATGTCACGGGTCGCCAGTTTCAGTTCGGACAGTTCGGCTTCGAGCTGGTCGCGTTCGGCCTGTGCCTGCTCGGTCAGGTCACCGAGCGCGGTCAGGCTGGGCACCAGCGCGAACAGCTCCGCGAGGGTCCAGTCATTCGGGTCACTGGGCGGCGGCGATCCATCCGGACGCAGCGGCAGGACCGGATCAGGTGCTCCTCGGACCGCAGTCAGTACACGCCTGGTGCCCACCTTGGCCCCGTGCTCCTCATTGCGGTGTTTCATCACCAGGCCCCGGGTGTCTGCGGTGAACAGGCAATCGCGGCAGGCGAAAGCCTGCTCGCCGCTCTCCAGCTCCAGCCGGGAGATCCGGAACGGAGCCCCGTGCGCCAACGGGCTCGGGATCGGATTCTCCGCCACGATCCGCACACCCTCGTGGGCGATCGGCCGGTCCAGCTCAGTCACTACGTCCAGAGCGGTCTGCTCGGCGACGTTCTTCGGTTTGCGCCGAGATGCCGCAGCCTTCCGACTGGAACGAGCGTCAGTCGTCATCAATGTCCTCCGAAGGGAAACGACGTCATCCGATCAGGCGACCACGTCGCGAGATCCAACGAGAGGACACGCTGTGCGATACGGGCTGCTGCCGCCGGACATACCTTCAGTGGATGGCTAGCCGCGAAAACAACGGAGTCGTGATCGTTCTGGACCGGGTCACCGACGTGCCCCTGCCGCCCTACCTGATCCTCGGCAAGGCCGAATGCGTGTACTGCCTGCACTGGTGCTGGCTGTCGGCGAGCGCCGTGAAAGTGATCCAGCAGCACCGTGCCTGGCCGATCTGCCAGCCCTGCGGTGCCGTCTACTGCCGTCCAGGGAACCGGATCGGCTCGGTCAGCGACGATTCGCGGGAGACTTACTGACCTGCGCCGGGACCGGCTGACGAGGCCGGTCCTGGTCCCGCACATCGCTGACTCCCCAGTAGACCAGGATGGCGAGCACGATACAGACCCCGAAGCCAATCTTCACCGCCGCCCACCAGGTCGACCAGAACCCCTTGCGCAGCAACGGCACCGCCGCTTTGGTCTTCTTGTAGTCGTCGTTGGCCCGCCGGTTGACCGCGATGCGGTATCCCAAGGTGAAGATGATGCCAGCGATCACGAGCACGATGATCGTCACCGACATCGGCACGCTGGCTTCAGCTTGTTGTTCGGCGGCAAGAGGACCCATGAGACTCACCGTGCCGGGTGCTCTGCGCCGTGTCATCACCTAATCGGGTTACCTCGGGCTACTCATGTCCTTGTAGAACTCGCGGCCGACCTCGTTCGTGATCTCCAGCAGAGTCAAATACTGCCACTGCTCCAGCCGCTGGGCGTCCCACAGAGGAATGAGGTGCAGCAGAACCTCGGACCAGCTCGACGTCGCCGCCGCTTTCCACACGGCAGCGCGCATCGCCTGGTCCGGGCCCGGCCCCCACAATGCTTGGATCAGCAGGAGCTGCAACGGCGTCGGTTCGAACGTCTCGTCGTTGAACACGTGACAGAACCCGCAGTACTGATTGATCTTGTCGTGCGGGTTGTTGCTCGGCCGTAAGCAGTGTGGGCACAAATAGGACACACGTGGAAGCTAGCAACTCCGCCGTGCGGCAGCGAACGGGAACGGAACTCGCTATGCCCGAAAAGGTGAACATGTTCGGCATTCCCATCCAGGTGTGGAACGCTCAGCAGCAAGCTGACGCCCCCGAGGGAACCATCTACGTCATGATGCGGGTCAGCGACCCCGATGTCAGCGGGGACTGGGCGGACCTCAAACGCCGCCGCACCAAGACACTGTGCGACAAGTGCTCGGCCCCCTGCTGGCTGGACCCCAAGTCCTACGGACGGCTGCCCGCACACGTGGTCCGGATCTGCATGCAGTGCGTCCTCAAACAGTTAACAGCAGCGGACAAGGAGTGAGTGCAGCCGATGCCCGAGGACGACGATCGCGAGTGGATCTCGCTGATGCGCTACACCGAGAAGATGGCCTGGGTGGGCAGCGTCATCACCGCGTTCGCCCTGGTGATGGTCATCCGGGCGGGCGCATACAGCTCTGCGATCGGCGTCGCCTTCGGCTGCGTGCTGCACGTGATCGCGGCGATCCAGCTACGGCGATCACGTGCAGCCCACGGCGGCTGAGCGCAGCCGCGATCTAGGCGGCGTGCTTGGGACCTCGGCGCGGACGCGGCCGGAGAAGAGGCTGACCCGGCGGCGGCATCAGCAGCGTCCGCGCCGGTGGCTGCGGCTGTGACGCGGGCGGCGCGATGGCGGGCAGTTCCCTGGTGTTGCTCTTGATGGACTGCCGGGCACGCGTCGCCAGTCCGAACAGGCTGTAGGTCGCCTCGTCGTACCCCTCCCGATAGGCCGACTCACGATCCAGCCCGCTGCGCGACCACTGGTGCAGCCGACCAGCCGTGTAGCAGACAAGCATTATCAACAGCAGACCAATGTAGATCTGCAACTCCCCCGAAGTCACTTGCTAAGAGTAAATTAAGTCCCACCTCAGGGTAATCGCCCAGATGGGTGGTGAATCGCTGTCTATGCGACCTATGTCTATTTCAGCGGATCCTGTGACTGGTGCAGGTCGTTGATCCGGCCGGAGACGCGGCGGCCGAGAGCGTCCAGCGTCATGGTGGCCTCCGAGCACGCCGAACTGACGTCGAACATGAGCGCCTGAGCGGCGTCTTTGTACATGGCTGCCGCTGTCAGCCCCAGCACGCGTATCGCGGAGCGCAGCAGCTCCAGCTCCAGCATGCTCAGCGACAGCGACACCTCCTGGTCTCCCCCGTTCTGTGCCGTCAGGACATAGCCCCGGAACGAGGTGATCAGCTCGGCCGAGATGTCTTCCAGCTCGTTGTAGGACTCAGTGATGCCGAAGAGGCCGGCTCTCAGACTCGGCCCGCCGATCTTGGTGACCATGTAGGACGCCCATGCCTCCATCGCGTTGGCGAGCAGGTCCAGCTCCTTCGCCGTGAACCTCATGCCGCCGCCGTGAGCTGCTCGATCAGCTTGCGGCCGTCCTGGCTCTGCACGACTTTTTGCACCGTGGCGGGGTACCACATCTTGCCGTTGTGCGGGGTGTCCCAGCCGTTGCTGTTGAGCCAGCGCGCCACGGCGCTGTAGTTGGCCTGATTCAGGTAAGCCTCGACGATCGTCGCGAGCAGCTCGTCGTCGATCGACCGGGGACGGCCCAGGCGCACCCCCTGGGCGCGTTTCTCGGCAAGCCCGTCCTTGGTCCGCTGGCTGATCACGTCCCGCTCGAACTGCGCGAACACGGCCAGGATCCCGGCCATCATCTTGCCCGCCGGGGTGGACAGATCCAGGCCCAGATCCAGCGCCACGATGTTCCAGCCCTCGGAGTTCGCCGTCGCCATCAGGTACGCGAAGTCCAGCAGCGAACGCGAGAGCCGATCCAGCTTGGAGACGATGATCCCGCCAGCCTGACCGGAACGGACCGCGCTCAGCGCGTTGGTCAGGTTCTCCCGCTTCATGTTCTTGCCGGACTTGCCTCTGTCCACGAAGTCCCAGGTCAGCGCGGTCGCGCCGTGCATCTGCAAGCCGAGGACGATCGCGGTCTTCTGAGCATCCACACCGGCACCCCGGATCGCCTGCTCCCGCGTGGACACCCGGCGATAGGGCACCAGGATCTGACTGACCGCGCTGAAGTCCTTGGCCGCAGTCAGCGATCCCTTCTTCCTAGGCATGGCTGACCTGCTTGACCGCCGCTGCGACCCACTCCGGCATGTCGTCGGAACTGAAGGCGCACATCGCCTGCTTCTTCAGCGCCCGGCCCGTCTTGCTCAGCACCGCGCCGTAGCAGTAGATGTCGGCGACCTCGCCGTCCTCCAGCACCACCTTGAGCGTGTGCACGAGCATCTGCACCTTCTCCAGGAAGTGCGTCCCGGCCAACGGCGACTCGTCCTCGACGTCGAAGACGTACTCCGCGTGGCTGGTCTTCAGCGTGACGCTCATCCCTGCCCGCCCTTTTCCCGGGTCACTGTGACCATCGATCTCACTCCTGCCGATAAGTAACTGGTACAGCCCACCTTAAACGAAAGGTTAAACAATTGCAAGGCGTCACTTCGAGAGTCGAGTCGCACTACAGAACCTTGCTCGCCAGGATGCAGCCGGGCGAGCGCCTGCCGTCCGAGCGATCGATCATGACCGAGCTGCGAACATGCAGGTCGACGGTCCGCCTGGTGCTGACCAAGCTGGCTGCGGAGAAGGCTGTTGTGCGCGTCCAGGGTCAAGGCACCTTCAAGGCTCGCTGACCATTCGGCGAGTACAGATCAACTCAAGCCGTTCGGCCGATCCGCCAATATATCAGCCGTGCTATCTTTGATATATGGCTAGGACATTGATTGACATCGAGGACGACGACCTGCTCGCGGCGGCGGCCCGCGAGCTGGGCACCACCACCAAGAAGGACACCGTGAACGCCGCGCTGCGCTTCGTCGCCACCCGGGGCGAGCGCACCCGCGCCACCCTGGAAGAGAACTGCCTGCTGTTCGGCGGGACCGACCTGGACGACCCGGAGGTCATGCGCGGAGCCCGCCGGTGACCTACCTGCCGGGAACGTTGTTCCTGTTCGACACCTCGGCGCTGGCCCGCCGCCGTCACCAGGTGGTGCGCGACACCATCGCCCAGGCCATCGACGACGGCGTGGCAGCGACCTGCGTCACCATCGATCTGGAAGTGGGCTACTCGGCCCGCAACGCCGACGAGATCGCAGCCATGGCGGCGTTGCGGGCCGACGCCCTGGTGCGGCTCCCGCTCACCGAAGTGATCGCCGAACGGGCTCGGCAGGTCCAGTTGCGCATGGCCCGGCGAGGACTGCACCGCGCGGCAGGCGTCATCGACCTGCTGACCGCCGCCATCGCCGAACACCACCGGGCGACCATCGTGCACTACGACGCCGACTTC